>WBZM01003874.1_pt1 | contig 11354 bp, 4 predicted proteins | sample 5204271 | NCBI WGS metagenome assembly WBZM01 (sample SAMN12344346, study PRJNA552823) | activated sludge metagenome | biome: Activated sludge suspended growth; feature: Nitrification reactor; material: Wastewater; isolation source: activated sludge from nitrification reactor of wastewater treatment...
GGCCGACAGCCACGACTCGGTCGCGAGCGACGCCTTGGTGATGCCCATGAGGTCGGGACGACCCGCAGCGGGCCGCCCGCCCTCGGCCACAACGCGGCGGTTCTCGGTCTCGAACGCGCTGCGCTCGGCGAGGTCACCCGGGATGAGGTCGGCGTCGCCGGCCTCGATGACGGTGACCCGACGGAGCATCTGCCGAACGATGACCTCGATGTGCTTGTCGTGGATCGACACACCCTGCTGGCGGTAGACGTGCTGGACCTCGTCGACCAGGTGCATCTGGACCGCACGCGGGCCGAGGATGCGCAGCACCTGCTTGGGGTCGATGGCGCCCTGGATGAGCTGGGTGCCGACCTCGATGTGGTCGCCGTCGCCGACGAGCAGCTTGGAGCGCTTGCTCACCGGGTAGGAGTGCTCCTCCGAGCCGTCGTCGGGGACCAGGACGATCCGACGGGTCTTGTCGGTGTCTTCGACCCGAACCCGGCCGGTGGCCTCGGCGATCGGGGCCACACCCTTGGGGGTGCGGGCCTCGAAGAGCTCGACGACACGCGGCAGACCCTGGGTGATGTCGTCACCGGCCACACCACCGATGTGGAAGGTCCGCATGGTCAGCTGGGTGCCGGGCTCACCGATCGACTGGGCCGCGATGATGCCGACGGCCTCGCCGATGTCGACGAGCTTGCCGGTGGCCAGCGAGCGGCCGTAGCAGCGCGCACAGGTGCCGACCTTGCTGTCGCAGGTGAGCACCGAGCGCACCCGCACGGTGTCCACGCCGGCGGCATACAGGGCGTCGATGACGACGTCGCCCAGGTCGATGCCCGCTTCGGCGAGGACGGTGCCGTCGGAACCGACGACATCCTCGGCGAGGGTGCGGGCGTAGACCGAGGTCTCGACGTCCTCGTGCGGCATCCGCTCGCCACGGGGGTCGGTCGCAGCGATCGGCAGGGTCAGGCCCCGCTCGGTGCCACAGTCGTCCTCGCGGATGATGACGTCCTGCGAGACGTCGACCAGGCGCCGGGTGAGGTAACCCGAGTCTGCGGTCCGCAGGGCGGTGTCGGCCAGACCCTTACGCGAGCCGTGCGTGGAGATGAAGAACTCGAGCACCGACAGACCCTCGCGGAAGTTCGCGCGGATCGGACGGGGGATGATCTCGCCCTTCGGGTTGGACACCAAGCCCTTCATGCCGGCGATCTGGCGCAACTGCATCCAGTTACCGCGGGCACCCGAGGACACCATCCGGTAGATGGTGTTGGTCTTGGGCGTGTTGGCGACCATTTCCTTGGCGACCTCGTTGGTCGCCTCGTTCCAGATCTCGATGAGGTCTTCGCGACGCTCGTTGTCGGTCATCGCACCGCGGTCGTAGAGCTTCTGGACCTTGGCAGCGCGAGCTTCGTATTCCTCGATGATCTCGGCCTTGCGCGGGGGCGTGATGACGTCGGTGATGGCGACGGTCGTGCCCGAGCGGGTGGCCCAGTGGAAGCCGGCTTCCTTGAGCGCGTCGAGGCTGGCCGCGACCTGCACCTTGGTGTAGCGCTCGGCGAGGTCGTTGACGATCGTCGAGAGCCGCTTCTTGTCGACCGGCTCGTTGACGAACGGGTAGTCCATCGGCAGCGCCTCGTTGAACAGGGTGCGCCCGAGGGTGGTTTCGAGGATCTGGGCGTCGACGCGGCCGTCTTCGGTCACCTCGGCACCCTCGGGGATGCTGCCACCGACCGGGGGGACGGTGTCCATGACCCGGATCCGCACCAGCGAGCCAAGCTCGATCTGGCCGGCGTCGAAGGCCATCCGCGCCTCGGCCGGAGTGCCGAACGCGCGCAGCGCCCGCTCGCCCGCCTTGTCGGTCGACCCGGCGGCATACACCGGCTCGGTCTCACAGGTGAGGTGGTAGAGGCCGATGATCATGTCCTGGGTGGGCATGGTCACCGGACGACCGTCGGCCGGCTTGAGGATGTTGTTGCTGGACAGCATGAGGATGCGGGCCTCGGCCTGCGCCTCCGCCGACAGCGGCACGTGCACGGCCATCTGGTCGCCGTCGAAGTCGGCGTTGAACGCCGTGCAGACCAGCGGGTGAATCTGGATGGCCTTGCCCTCGACCAGCTGCGGCTCGAAGGCCTGGATGCCGAGGCGGTGCAGCGTGGGTGCGCGGTTGAGCAGCACCGGGTGCTCGGTGATGACCTCTTCCAGGACGTCCCACACAACCGGGCGCGAACGCTCGACCATGCGCTTGGCGGACTTGATGTTCTGGGCGTGGTCAAGGTCGACCAGACGCTTCATGACGAAGGGCTTGAACAGCTCCAGCGCCATCTGCTTGGGCAGACCGCACTGGTGCAGCTTGAGCTGCGGGCCGACGACGATGACCGAACGGCCGGAGTAGTCGACACGCTTGCCGAGGAGGTTCTGCCGGAACCGGCCCTGCTTGCCCTTGAGCATGTCCGAGAGCGACTTGAGCGGGCGGTTGCCCGGGCCAGTCACCGGACGGCCACGACGGCCGTTGTCGAACAACGAGTCGACGGCCTCCTGGAGCATCCGCTTCTCGTTGTTGACGATGATCTCGGGGGCGCCGAGGTCGAGCAGTCGCTTCAACCGGTTGTTGCGGTTGATGACCCGGCGGTAGAGGTCGTTGAGGTCAGAGGTCGCGAAGCGCCCACCGTCGAGCTGCACCATGGGGCGCAGGTCCGGCGGGATGACCGGGACGCAGTCCAGGACCATGCCGACCGGGCTGTTGGTCGTCGTGAGGAAGGCCGACACGACCTTGAGCCGCTTGAGCGCGCGGGTCCGCCGCTGGCCCTTGCCGGTGGCGATGATCTCGCGCAGCAGTTCGGCCTCGGCCTCCAGGTCGAAGGTCTCCAGGCGCTTCTGGATCGCCGCAGCGCCCATGCCGCCCTCGAAGTAGAGACCGAAGCGGTCGCGCATCTCGCGGTAGAGGATCTCGTCGCCTTCGAGGTCCTGGACCTTGAGGTTCTTGAACCGGTCCCAGACCTGCTCCAGGCGCTCGATCTGCTGCTCGGCGCGACGGCGCAGGGCGCCCATCTCGCGCTCGGCACCATCCTTGACCTTGCGCTTGATGTCGGCCTTGGCGCCCTCGGCTTCGAGCTCGGCCAGGTCGGCTTCCAGCTTCTTGGCCCGCTCGTCGATGTCAACGTCGCGGCGGTTCTCGAGTTCCTTCTTCTCCACCTGGATCTGCGCCTCGAGCGAGGGCAGGTCGTTGTGGCGCGCCTCGGTGTCGACCGAGGTGATCATGTATGCCGCGAAGTAGATGACCTTCTCGAGGTCCTTCGGGGCGAGGTCCAGCAGGTAACCCAGCCGGCTCGGGACGCCCTTGAAGTACCAGATGTGGGTGACCGGCGCGGCCAGCTCGATGTGCCCCATCCGCTCGCGACGCACCTTGGCGCGGGTGACCTCGACGCCACAGCGCTCGCAGATGATGCCCTTGAACCGGACCCGCTTGTACTTGCCACACGAGCACTCCCAGTCCCGGGTGGGGCCGAAGATGCGCTCGCAGAACAGCCCCTCCTTCTCCGGCTTGAGGGTGCGGTAGTTGATGGTCTCGGGCTTCTTGACCTCGCCATAGCTCCACTGGCGGATGTCCTCCGCCGTGGCCAGGCCGATGCGCAGCTCGTCGAAGAAGTTGACGTCGAGCACGTGGTTCCTTCTCTCGTTACAAAAGTCTCGTCAGGATGTCCGTGGGGTATGCCGTGCCGCTCACCGCTGCGGCGAGCGGGACGGCATACCGGTGTGTCTTGTCAGACTTCTTCGACCGAACTCGGCTCGCGCCGGGACAGGTCGATGCCGAGCTCTTCGGCGGCGCGGAACACGTCCTCGTCCGCCTCCTTCATCTCGATGGTCTGTCCGTCGGAGGACAGCACCTCGACATTGAGGCAGAGCGACTGCATTTCCTTGAGGAGCACCTTGAAGGACTCCGGGATGCCCGAGTCGGGGATGTTCTCGCCCTTGACGATGGCCTCGTAGACCTTCACGCGGCCCGGCACGTCGTCGGACTTGATCGTCAGCAGCTCCTGCAGCGTGTATGCCGCGCCGTAGGCCTCCAGCGCCCAGACCTCCATCTCACCGAAGCGCTGGCCACCGAACTGGGCCTTACCGCCGAGCGGCTGCTGGGTGATCATCGAGTAGGGGCCGGTCGAGCGAGCGTGGATCTTGTCGTCGACGAGGTGGTGGAGCTTGAGGATGTACATGTAGCCCACCGACACCGGCTCGGGGAACGGCTCGCCGGAGCGACCGTCGAAGAGCCTCGTCTTGCCGGACTTGTCGATCAGGCGCACCCCGTCGCGGGTCTTGTGCGTCGAGTCGAGCAGGCCGGTGATGATGTCTTCCTTCGCGCCGTCGAAGACCGGGCTCGCGACCCGGGTGCCGGCGGGAGCGTGGTAGTTGTCGGCAGGGATGTTGGCGGCCCACTCCGGGTGCCCCTCGATCTGCCAGCCGCGCGAGGCGGCCCAGCCGAGGTGCAACTCGAGGATCTGACCGACGTTCATGCGGCCGGGAACACCGAGCGGGTTGAGCACGACGTCGACCGGCGTGCCGTCCTCCAGGAAGGGCATGTCCTCGATCGGGAGGATCTTGGAGATGACGCCCTTGTTGCCGTGGCGGCCGGCGAGCTTGTCACCGTCGGTGATCTTGCGCCGGTTGGCGACGTAGACACGCACCAGCTGGTTGACGCCGGGGGGCAGGTCGTCGCCGTCCTCCTTGTCGAAGACGCGCACGTCGATGACCGTGCCGGTCTCACCGTGGGGCACCTTGAGGGAGGTGTCGCGGACCTCGCGAGCCTTCTCACCGAAGATCGCGCGCAGCAGCCGCTCCTCCGGGGTCAGCTCGGTCTCACCCTTGGGCGTGACCTTGCCGACGAGCAGGTCGCCGTCGCGGACCTCGGCACCGATGCGGATGATGCCGCGCTCGTCGAGGTCGGCGAGGACCTCCTCGGAGACGTTGGGGATGTCGCGGGTGATCTCCTCCGGGCCCAGCTTGGTGTCGCGGGCGTCGACCTCGTGCTCCTCGATGTGGATCGAGGAGAGGACGTCGTCCTGCACCAGACGCTGGGAGAGGATGATCGCGTCCTCGTAGTTGTGGCCCTCCCACGGCATGAACGCCACGAGCAGGTTGCGCCCGAGGGCCATCTCGCCACCGTCGGTCGCCGGGCCGTCGGCGATGAGCCCGCCCTTCTCGACGCGGTCGCCCTCGGTGATGCGGACCACCTGGTTGTAGCAGTTGCCCTGGTTGGAGCGCTTGAACTTGGCGATCCGGTAGGTGCGGTTGGTGCCGTCGTCCTGGGCGACGGTGACCAGGTCGGCCGAGACCTCGGTGACCACACCGGGGGCCTCGGCGATGACGACGTCACCGGAGTCGATGGCGGCGCGGTGCTCCATACCGGTGCCGACCAGCGGGGCCTCGCTCTTGACCAGCGGCACGGCCTGGCGCTGCATGTTGGAACCCATGAGCGCACGGTTGGCGTCGTCGTGCTCGAGGAACGGGATGAGCGCGGTCGCGGCCGAGACCATCTGACGAGCCGAGACGTCCATGTAGTCGACGTCGATACCCGGGATGTATTCCAGCTCGCCGCCCTTGGTGCGAACCAGAACGCGCTCCTCGGCGAAGGTGCCGTCGGGGTTGAGCGCGGCATTGGCCTGGGCCTTGACGTAGAGGTCTTCCTCGTCGGCCGAGAGGTAGTGCACCTCGTCGGTCACGCGACCGCCCACCACCTTGCGGTAGGGCGTCTCGACGAACCCGAAGGCGTTGATCCGCCCGTAGGACGCGAGCGACCCGATCAGGCCGATGTTGGGACCTTCCGGGGTCTCGATCGGGCACATCCGGCCGTAGTGGCTGGAGTGGACGTCACGGACCTCCATGCCGGCGCGGTCGCGGGAGAGACCACCCGGACCGAGCGCCGACAGACGACGCTTGTGGGTCAGACCGGCCAGCGGGTTGTTCTGGTCCATGAACTGCGAGAGCTGGCTGGTGCCGAAGAACTCGCGAATGGAGGCGACCACCGGGCGGATGTTGATAAGCGTCTGGGGCGTGATCGCCTCGACGTCCTGGGTGGTCATCCGCTCGCGGACGACGCGCTCCATCCGGGACAGGCCGGTGCGGACCTGGTTCTGGATGAGCTCGCCGACGCTGCGCAGGCGACGGTTGCCGAAGTGGTCGATGTCGTCGGTCTCGACGGGCAGGTCGACGTCCTCGCCGTTGCGGCGGCCCTTGATGTTGGCCTCACCGGCGTGCAGGGCGACGATGTACTTGATCGTCGCGACGATGTCGTCGATGGACAGCGTGGAGGCCGACAGCGGCGCCTCGACCCCGAGCTTCTTGCCCAGCTTGTAGCGACCGACCTTGGCCAGGTCGTAGCGCTTGGGGTTGAAGTAGAGGTTGTCCAGCAGCGTCTGGGCAGCTTCCTTGGTCGGCGGCTCGCCCGGGCGCAGCTTGCGGTAGATGTCCAGCAGCGCGTCGTCCTGGCCCTGGGTGTGGTCCTTCTCCAGGGTGAGGCGCATCGACTCGTAGTCGCCGAACGACTCGAGGATCTGGTCGTTGGTCCAGCCCAACGCCTTGAGCAACACGGTGACCGACTGCTTGCGCTTGCGGTCGACGCGGACGCCGACCATGTCGCGCTTGTCGATCTCGAACTCCAGCCAGGCCCCGCGGCTCGGGATGATCTTGGCCGTGAAGATGTCCTTGTCGGACGTCTTGTCGGCGGTGCGCTCGAAGTAGGCACCCGGGCTGCGGACCAGCTGGCTGACGACGACCCGCTCGGTGCCGTTGATGATGAAGGTGCCGCGCTCGGTCATCAGCGGGAAGTCGCCCATGAACACCGTCTGGCTCTTGATTTCGCCGGTGTTGGTGTTCATGAACTCCGCGGTGACGAACAGCGGAGCGTCGTAGGTCTGGTCGCGCTCCTTGCAGGACTCGATGGTCTTGCGGGTCTCCTCGAAGCGGTGGTCGCGGAAGGACAGCGACATCGATCCGGAGAAGTCCTCGATCGGGGAGATCTCGTCGAAGATCTCCTCCAGACCGGACCGGTCGGGGACGTCGGTGCGGCCCTCGGCCTTGGCGGCCGCGACCCGGGCCTGCCAACGCTCGTTACCGAGCAACCAGTCGAAGCTCTCGGTCTGCAGCGCCAACAGATCAGGAACCTCAAGCGGCTCGTGGATCTGAGCAAAGCTCAGGCGACCAGCGGCCGTCCGAGCTGTGACTGCAGGGGTGACGTTCTGGGACACGTTGCGCGAGGCAGCCAACGGGGGTCCTTCCACAGGCGTGCTGTCTGGTCGTCGCACCGCCCGATCAGGCTCCGACGATCGTCTCCACGCCAACAGTCACCACACAAGGTCGGTGAGCGCTCGGCGGGAGAGGAGGGGTCAGGGCATAGGCAGCGCAAAAGGGGAGCTTACGTCATCGAAGGCATGACTGTCCAGTCGAGTCAAACTCAGACGCGTGAGAGATCACGCGGACCTGCGGGCTCGAGACGTCTGACCACCGTCTCGACCGGGTCGTCGAGCTGGAACCGATGCAATGAGGATGGCGTGACGAGCGCGGATCGTCAAGACGACGCACGGTTCCGCATGTCACATCACCGCTGGCAGCACCGCTCCCGACGCCCCGCCAGCCCGGCCGGGGACGGCATACATTGGCTGGTATGCCGTGGCTTGCGCGAGCACTCTGGGGCACAGTGTCGGTGGCGTTGGCGCTCCTGCTGCTGTGGGCGGCCATCGCGCTGCCGGACCGGGTGCCGATGAAACTCGACGCCGCCGGCTACCCCCGCGAATGGGGCACCAAGCCCGGACTCCTCGCAGCATTGGCGCTCGCGGCCGCCTGCTGCTGGGCGATGGGGCCACTGGCGCGCGGGATCTCCCGATCCATGTCGCTGGACCTGGTCAACGTGCCCTTCAAGGCACGCTGGTTGCCGGCTCACGAGCGCGCCTTACGCGAGCGGATGGCGACCGACCTGTATGCCGTCGGCGCAGCCACGGGATGGATGATCGGGTTTCTGGTCCTGGGAACGGCGGTCGTCGCGGCCGGAGCGGCCCGTATGCCGTGGTGGGCCCTGGGCGGGGCCGGTGTCGGGATGGCGTGGCTAGTCATCCAGCTCGTCGTCATGGTGGCCGTCCGCTATCGCCGACCGCCTTCAGGGAGCTGACGGACGGCATACCGGCGCTCTGCCTGGGCGCTCTGCTCTAGACGGGATGACCCGCAGGGGTGAGGATGGCGGCACGTGGTCAGCCGCCTCGCTCCTGGAAGGAGCAGCCATGCCTGGTCTGCCGGTCTCTCCCCTGACCCCCTCCCCCAGCGCGCCTGCCTACCTCACGCCCACGGCCAGGACCCTGCCTGCCGGGGCGGGTCGGCCGGTTCCGCCCGACATCCTCGACCGGTTGCGCTCGATCGTCGGGGCCGACCACGTCTTGGTGACCGACGGAGACGTTGAGCCTTACGCCCGCGATGCAACGCCGTTGTTCAGGTCCAGACCTGGATGTGTCGTCCTCCCAGCCACGACGAGCGAGGTCTCGCAGATCCTGCGGTTGGCGACGGAGCACGGCATACCGGTCACTCCTCGGGGAGCGGGCTCCAACCTCGCCGCTGCCACCATCCCCGAGCACGGCGGGATCGTCCTGGTGCTCACCCGGATGGCCGCGCTCAAGGAGATCAGCGGCGACGAGCTGCTCGCGGTCGTCGAGGCCGGCGTGACGACGGCCGAGCTGGCCGACGCCGCCGCTGCGCAAGGGTTGCTCTATGCGCCAGACCCGGGCTCGCGCACCGTGTCGACCGTGGCCGGCAATGTCGCGATGTGCGCTGGTGGGCTGCGCGGATTGAAGTACGGCGTCACGCGCAACTACGTGCTGGGCCTGGAAGCGGTGCTGCCGACCGGCGAGGTGATCCGCACCGGCGGGCGGCTGTGGAAGGACGTCGCCGGCTATGACCTCACCCGGCTGCTCACCGGCTCGGAGGGCACCCTCGCGGTCATCACCGAGGTGACCGTCGCGCTGCTGCCGATGCCGGCGATCGCCCGCACGGGGGTGGCCTATTTCCCCACCTTGGCGAACGCCAGCCGAGCCGTCGCGGGCGTCATCCACGACGGCATCGTGCCAGCGACCCTGGAGTTCCTCGACAACCGGTGCATCAACGCCGTGGAGGATTTCGCTCGACTGGGACTGGACCGAGACGCCGGAGCGCTGTTGCTCTTCGGCGACGACGGCACCGCCGAGGCGGTCGAGCGGTCGCTGGCCATCATGGCGAGCACCTGTGAGCGCGAAGGCGCCCGCGGGGTGACGATGGCCCGCGACATCGCCGAGTCAGAGGCGCTGCTCACCGCCCGGCGGTGCTCGCTGCCGGCGTTGGCCCGGCTGGCTCCGATCACCATGCTGGAAGACGCGACCGTGCCGCGCACCCGGTTGGCCGAGATGGTCGACCGGATCGACGCCATCTGTGCGCGGCATGACGTCGTCTGCGCGACCTTCGGGCATGCCGGCGACGGCAACCTGCACCCGACGATCGTCTTCGACCCGGCCGACGGCGACGTGCGCCATCGTGCGGAAGCAGCCTTCTCCGATGTCTTCGACTCGGCCATCGAGCTCGGCGGCACGATCACCGGCGAGCACGGCGTCGGGGCTGCCAAGCGGCCCTATCTGGAGCGGCGCCTCGGGGCCGACCAGATGGCGCTGCTGCGCCGGCTCAAGGCCGCCTTCGACCCGGCCGGCATCCTCAACCCCGGCAAGCTCGGCTCATGACCACCGTTGGCGAACCGCCTGCCACGACGCGGGGGATCTTCGATCCGCAGCTGTTGTCGGCGTGCATCTCGTGCGGCTTCTGCCTGCCGGCCTGTCCCACCTATGCCCAGACCAAGCTGGAGAACTCCTCCCCGCGCGGGCGGATCACCCTCATGCGAGCTCTGGAGGACGGCAGGCTCGACGCGGACGACCCCACCCTGCAACACGAAGCCGGCCTCTGCCTCGGCTGCCGGGCCTGCGAGACGGTGTGCCCCGCGGGGGTGAAATACGGCGAACTGCTGGAGCAGTGGCGCGACCATCAGTGGCGGGGACGGCATACCCCGCTCGTCGCGGGAGGCCTGCGGATGGGGGTGCGGGTGACCACGGCGCTGGCTGCGGGCGGCCTGGTGCGACGCGCGGCCCGCACGACCGGACCGGCAGATCCGACCCGACCGCACGTCATGCTCGGCTGCATGGAGCGCTCGCTCTATCCCGGCATCAGTCGGGCGGTGCTGCGGCTCGTGCCGGACGCCGACGTGCCCGCCGGGCAGGGCTGCTGTGGGGCGCTGCATGCCCACAACGGCGGGTCGGTCGAGGGCGCGCGGATGGCTGCAACGCTGGGCGAGGCCATGCCGGGCACCATCGTGTCGACCTCGGGGGGCTGCGCGGCATACCTCGATCATCAACTCGGGCACGGCAGGGTGGCGGAGCTCTCGCAGTTCCTCGTCGCGCGGTGGGCGGCCGACCCGAGCAGCAAGCCGCGGCTACGCAAGATCCTGGTCGACGGGCGGGTCGCGCGGATCGGCCTGCAGGACTCGTGCCAGCTGCGCAATGGGATGGGCGTCAGCGCCCAGCCCCGGGCCCTGCTGCGCGAGATCGGCGACTACGTCGAATTGCCTTCCGCCGGAACGTGTTGCGGTGGTGCGGGCACCTATTCGATGCTGCAGCCGACGATGTCACAGGCGGTGCTGGCGCCGACGATGGTGCAAGCCCAGGAGGCCGAGTTGGACTACCTCGTCTCACTCAACGTCGTCTGCCAGCGCCAACTCGCCACCGGCGTCAAGCGCTCTCGCGTGCCGGTGCAGGTCATCCACCTGGCCGAGCTGTTGGAGCTGGCGCTGGCGGATTGACTGAGGACGGCCCGGCGGGTGCGTTGGTAGCGTTTTCACCATGTTGCGTCTCACCGACCGCTGGATCTGGGATTCCTGGTATGCCGTGCACGAAGGCCGCCACCACGCGTTCTACCTGCAGGCCGATCGGTCACTCGGTGACCCCGAGTGGCGCCACCGCCACCCGAGCGTCGGGCACGCGGTGTCGGACAACCTGCGCGACTGGGAGGTGCTCCCCGATGCGCTCGCCCCGTCGGCGGATCCGGCCTTCGACGACTGGACGACGTGGACCGGCAGCATCGTCCGCGACGACTCTGGCACCTGGTGGATGTTCTACACCGGCTCTCGCCACGCCGACGAGGGCCTGATCCAACGCATCGGCGCGGCCCGATCCGCCGACCTGCTGACCTGGGACAAGGTCTCCCCCGACGCCCTCGTCACGAGCGACCCGCGGTGGTATGAGCAGCTCGGCACCGCGCAGTGGTACGACGAAGCCTGGCGCGACCCGTTCGTCTTCCGCTACACCACCGACCACGACGGCGAGGGC
>WBZM01002551.1_pt1 | contig 11353 bp, 11 predicted proteins | sample 5204271 | NCBI WGS metagenome assembly WBZM01 (sample SAMN12344346, study PRJNA552823) | activated sludge metagenome | biome: Activated sludge suspended growth; feature: Nitrification reactor; material: Wastewater; isolation source: activated sludge from nitrification reactor of wastewater...
CCCGCGGCGGGGCTGAATACCGTGGCCCACCTTGCCCAGGTTGCGGGCGTCTCCGGCCCGACCGTGGTGCGTTTCGTTGCGCGCCTGGGGTTCGAGGGCTATCCCGATTTCCAGCAGGCGCTGCTGGCCGAGGTGCAGGAACGCATGTCCTCGCCGCTGTCGATGATGAACGCCGGCAAGGGGGCGGTCGCGCCCGACAACATCTATCTCGATTCGATGCGCTCGGCCGCCCACGCGGTTGAAGTCGCCATGTCGATGCTGCCCTCGGCCGGGTTCGACAAGGCCGTCGAACTGGCGGCCGATCCGGCGATGACGGTCCACTGCATCGGCGGCCGGTTCTCGGGCTATCTGGCCGGAATGCTCTGGTCCCACCTCAAGCAGTTGCGCCCGGGCTGCCACTGGGTTCAGGGCTCGCGCTCCGACCAGGTGGATACCCTGGTCGACATCGGCCGGCGCGATCTGGTGATCGTCTATGACTACCGCCGCTATCAGATCGACACGATCCGCTTCGCCCGCACCGCTGCGGCGCAGGGGGCGAAGGTCGTCCTGTTCACCGACCCCTACGCCTCGCCTATTGCCGGGGTCGCGGATGTGATCCTGACCGCGCCGGTCGAAAGCCTGTCGCCCTTCGACACGATGGTACCGGCCCTTGCCCAGACCGAGGCGCTGATCGCGGCGCTGACGGCGCGGCTCGCGGGCCGTTCGCGCGGGCGGATCGAAAAGATGGAAACCGTGCGCCGCGCCTCGTCTGTCACCGAGGACGCGCTGGGCGCCACAGGACAAGGAGACGATGAATGACCGAGTTTTCGATCGAGTTCGGCGGCCAGACCATCCGCCGCAGCAGCGACTATGAAAAGGGCCGTGTGACCTTCCTGCTGGTCGACATGCAGCGCATCTGGGCCGAACCGATGATGGACCCGACCCATCCGCATCCCGCCGACAGCTATTTCATGAAGCGCGTGCACGGCACCGTCATCCCCAACCAGGTTCGCATCCTCGGCGCCTGCCGCGCGGCGGGCGAGAACGTCGCGCACACCATCATCGAAAGCCTGACCGCCGACGGACGCGACCGCTCGCTCGACCACAAGCTCTCGAACATGCATGTCGCCAAGGGCGCGCCTGAAGGGGCGATCATACCGGCCCTGACGCCGACGCCGAACGAACCGGTGCTGCCCAAGACCTCGTCGGGGCTCTTCAACTCGACGAACGCCGATTACGTCCTGCGCAACCTGAACACCAAGTTCCTGATCGTCGCCGGCATCGTCACCGACCAGTGCGTCGACATGGCGGTGCGCGATGCCGCCGACCGGGGCTATCTGGTGACGCTGGTGCACGACGCCTGCGCCACCTACACCCCCGAACGCCACGAGGCGGCGCTGCGCGCCTACGGCGGGTACTGCTGGATCACCGACACCGACACCGTGGTTGCGCGCATCAACGCGCTGAAAGCCTGAGGGAACCGCCATGACCGCCCCCGCCCCGGAAGAGCTTGTGACCTTCGTCACCACCGACATCGCCGCGATCACGCGGGGCCGGTCCATCGCCGCCCGTGATCTTGAAGCGGGCCTGGAAAAGGGTGTGGGCTGGGTACCCGCGAACCTCGCGCTGACACCCTTTGATGAAATCGCCAGCCCCAACCCCTTCGGTTCGGCAGGCGACCTGCGGCTGATCCCCGACCCGGCGGCAAAGGTGCGCGTGACAGCGATCCCCGACATGTCGCCGCTGCACTTCTACCATTCGGACATCACCGGGCTCGACGGCCGTCCCTGGGAAGGCTGCGTCCGCTCGATGCTGAAATCGGCGGTGGCCGACCTTCAGGCCGAGACGGGTCTTTCCGTCGTGTCGGCCTTCGAGCAGGAATTCCAGATCCTCGGCGCCGACTGGCCCGTCGCGCCCTCCTTCAGTCTGTCGGCCCAGCGCCGCGCCGACCCCTTCGCGCCCCTGCTGGTCGCGGCGCTGCGCGAAGCCGGGGCCGACCCCGAGACCTTTCTGCCCGAATACGGACGCGACCAGTTCGAGATGGTCTGCGGCCCCTCTGCCGCTGTCGCTGCCGCCGACCGCGCCGTGACCATCCGCGAGATCACCCGCGAGCTTGCCGCCCAGTTCGGCTGGAAGGCGTCCTTCGCCCCCAAGACGGACCCGGCCGGTGTGGGCAACGGTGTGCACATCCACCTGAGCTTCACCGACCGCGATGGCCGGCCCGCGACCTTCGACGCCAGCCGCCCCGGCCGGCTGTCGGAGCGCGCCGGGGCCTTCGCTGCCGGTATCATCCGCCATCTGCCGGCGCTGACGGCCTTTACCGCGCCCACGGTCGTATCCTACATGCGGTTGCAACCGCACCACTGGTCGGCGGCCTGGACGACGCTGGGCGAGAAGGACCGCGAGGCGACGCTTCGCATCTGCCCCACGTCGGAACGCCCCGGCCATGACCCTTCGCGCGCCTTCAACATGGAATTCCGCGCCGCCGACGCGACGGCCAGCCCGCATCTGGCGCTGGCCGTGCTGATCCGGGCAGGGCTGGAAGGTCTGCGCGCCAACCTGCCGCAACCTCACATCGTCCGGGGCGACCCCGAAGCGATGACGGCAGACGAACGCGACGGGCTCGGCATCCGCCGCCTGCCGGGCAGCCTTGAGCAAGCGCTGGCCGCGCTTGATGCCGACCCGGTCGTCAAGGGCTGGTTCAGCCCGACCTTCATGGAGTGCTACTTCGCCATGAAGCGCAAGGAGATCGAGATCGTTGCCGGCCTCGAGGGCCAGGCGCTCTGCGACCGCTACGCCGCGGTCTACTGAGGACCGGACATGACCCACCCCTTTCTCGCGCTCGATGAACCGCCCGCCTACGGGGTGGTCAACCCCGACGGCGCCTCGCCCTATGTGCTGTTGTGCGAACACGCCTCGCCGCGCGTCCCGCGGGCGCTGGGCAATCTTGGCCTGTCCGATGCCGAACGGATGCGCCACATCGGTTGGGACATCGGGGCCCAGGCGCTGGCGCTGGCGCTGTCGGCGGCCCTGGACGCACCGTTGTTCGTGGCGAACTACTCGCGGCTCGTTGTCGACTGCAACCGCCCGCTCGGCAACCCTTCGATAATGCCCGATGTCAGCGAATCGACCGTCGTTCCAGGCAACCGCAGCCTGACCGAGGCCGCGCGGCAGGCCAGGATCGACGCGTTGTTCCACCCCTATCATGCAGCGGTCTCGCGCCGGCTTGACGTTCGCCAGGCTGCGGGGGCGCCCACGCTTGTCGTGGGGGTCCATTCCTTCACCCCGGTCTACAAGGGGCAGGCCCGGGCCTGGCACGCCGGCATCCTCTTTGATCGGGCCCGGGGTTTCGGGCAGGCGATCATCGCCGCGCTGGCCGCCGATCCGGCGCTTGTGATCGCCGCGAACGAACCCTACCGCATCGACGCCGACGACTACACCGTCCCGGTCCACGGCGATGCGCGCGGCCTTCCCTCGGTCCTGCTGGAAATCCGCCAGGATCTGATCGGCGACGATGGGGGGGTGGCCGATTGGGCCGCACGCCTGACCAGGGCGCTGCGAGCGGCGGAAAGCCATGCCGCCGTCGGGCACCGGCCCGGCCGGGCCGCGGAATGACCGGCTACGCCCGCGACGCAGCAGCGATCGCGTCGCTGCAGAAACTACGCTTCTTCCCGCAGGCCGTCGTCGGTGGGCATGGCGCGCGGCTGCGCGCGGACGACGGGCGCGACCTGATCGACCTGTCGGCTTCGTGGGGTGCCGCAAGTCTTGGTTACGGCCATCCGGCGCTGGTCGAGGCCGTTACCCGGGCCGTGGCCGATCCGGCGGGGGCCAGCGTCCTGTCGTCGGCCAATGCGCCCGCGACGGCGCTCGCGGAGCGGCTGCTCGGCCTGTTCCCCTCGGACCATCTGCAGAAGGTCTGGCTTGGCCATTCCGGTTCGGACGCCAACGAATGCGCCCTGCGCGCCGCCCGGCAGGCCACCGGGCGGCCGGGCGTCATCGCCTTCCGTGGCGCTTACCACGGCGGCACCGTCGGCTCGATGTCGGTTTCGGGCCATACGGTGCAGGAAGGTGCCGACAAGGCGGCGGGCTTGATCCAGCTCGCCTATCCCGACCCCTACCGCCCCGAACTGGCCGATGCCGACAGCGTTCTGGCAGACCTTGAGCAGCGTCTGGCCGCCGCAGGACCGGAAACCGTTGCCGCCTGCTTCATCGAACCGATCCAGTCCGACGGCGGGCTGATCGTGCCGCCCGCAGGCTTCCTGCGGCGGCTGGCGGCGATCTGCGCGCGCCATGGCATCCTCACCATCTGCGACGAGGTGAAGGTGGGGTTGGCGCGCACCGGGCGGCTGCACTGCTTCGCGCACGAAGGTTTCCGTCCCGACATTCTGGTGCTGGGCAAGGGGCTTGGCGGTGGCCTGCCCCTGTCGGCGGTGATCGGACCTGCCCCGGTGATGGATTGCGCCACGGCCTTCGCCATGCAGACGCTGCACGGCAACCCCGTCTGTGCCGCGGCTGGGCTGGCGGTTCTGGACACGATCGGGGCCGAGGAACTTGTTGCCCGGGCCGGGGTGCAGGGCAACAAGCTGCGCCTGGGGCTCGAACGGCTGAAGGTGCGCCATCCGCTTGTCGGCGACGTGCGCGGACGCGGGCTTGCGCTGGGCGTCGAACTGGTCACCGACCGCGCATCGCGCACGCCGGCCAGGGCGGAATGCGCGCAGGTCGTCTACCGCGCGCACGAACTGGGGCTTGTCCTCTATTATGTCGGGATGCGTTCCAACGTGCTCGAACTGACGCCGCCGCTGGTGCTGGCCGATGCCGACATCGACCAGGCCCTGGCCATTCTGGAACAGGCCCTCACCGATGTCGCGGCGGGCCGGGTCGATGCGGCGGCGGTGGCAGCCTTCGCCGGCTGGTAGTCCCCCCGGGCGCAAGCAGGCAATTTACCTGTGACTTCTTCTGCGCCATGATTGCGGTATCATGGCGCAACCGGCCCAATGGCCTGCAGACCCGCGCCGGTCCGCAGGCCGGGTCAAGGCGCCGCTGAACCGGAGGAGCAATGTTTGACCGCAAGATCGAATCCAGGTTCCTGCGCACGCTCGAAGGCACGGCCGCGGGATCGCTCGAACTTACCCTGCCCGACGGTAGCCGCCACCGTTTCGAAGGCCGCCAACCCGGCCCGGCCGCCGAACTGACGATCCGCGACCGCCGCACCATCGCCGCCCTTGCCGCCACCGGCGACATCGGCCTGACCGAGGCCTACCGCGACGGCTGGTGCGATACCCGCGACATGACCGGTCTTCTGAGCTTCGGCCTGCTGAACGAAGAGGCGCTTGAGCGTTTTGTCTTCGGCTCGCGGCTCAACATGCTTGCGGTGCGGCTTCTCTACCTCTTCAACCGCAACAGTAAGGCCGGCTCGCGCCGCAACATCGCCGCACATTACGACCTCGGAAATGACTTCTACCGGCTGTGGCTTGACGAAAGCATGACCTATTCGTCGGCGATATATGGCGCGGGCGACAGCCTGCGCGATGCGCAGATGCGCAAGTATGACCGCATTCTCGACAGCCTGCCGACGAATTCGGGCCGGCTTCTGGAAATCGGTTGCGGCTGGGGGGGCTTTGCCGAACGGGCGCTCGGCCGGGGCGACTTTGCGCAGAAAGGGTTGACGCTGTCGCAGCAGCAGGCCGCCTACGCCCGCCAGCGGCTGGGGCAGGATGCCGAGATCGCGCTTCAGGACTACCGCGACGAAGGCGGCAAGTACGACCACATCGTCTCGATCGAGATGTTCGAGGCCGTGGGCGAGAAATACTGGCCGGTCTACTTCGGCAAGATCCGCGAAGCGCTGGCCGACCGCGGGCGCGCGGTGATCCAGACGATCTCGGTCGCCGACCGCTATTTCGAACGCTACCGCAAGGGCGGCGACATGATCCGCAGCTTCATCTTCCCCGGCGGGATGCTGCCCTCGCCCGAGCGATTCAAGGCCGAGGCCGAGCGCGCTGGCCTCAGGGTTGAAGAGGTCTTCACCTTCGGCCTCGACTACGCCCGCACGCTGGGCGAATGGCTTCAGCGGTTCGAGGCAAGGCTGCCTGAGGTGCGGGCGCAGGGCTTCGACGAAGGCTTCATCCGGGTCTGGCGGTTCTACCTGGCCGCCTGCATCGCGGGCTTTTCGGTCGGGCGGACCGACGTCGGCCAGTACCGTCTGGCAAGGGCCTGACGCCCCTTCGCATCAGTGCCCCGCAAGGAAGCCCTTCGGCGCGCGGCCCAGCAGATCGCGCGCCAGATCGCGGCCGGCCTCTGCGCCATCGGCAATGCTGCAGCGCCGCTCGCCGCCGATGACCTCGCTTCCGTCCGGACGCAGGATCTCGCCGCGCAGCCACAGCCCGTCGCGGTCATGTACCGCGAGCCCGGCGATCGGCGTCTGGCACGACCCGTCCAGCGCCGCCAGATAGGCGCGCTCGGCGGCCAGCCGTTCGCCCGTGGGCCCGTCATGGATCGCCGCCAGCAACATCTTGGCCCGTGCATCGCCCGCACGCCGCTCGATCCCGATCGCACCCTGCGCCACGGCCGGAAGCATGTCCTCGGGCTCGATGGCGCTGCGCGCGATATGCGCCATGTGCAGCCTGTTCAGGCCCGCCATTGCCAGGAAGGTGGCAGCCGCGACCCCGTCCTCCAGCTTCCTGAGCCGGGTCTGCACGTTGCCACGGAATTCGACCACCTTCAGGTCGGGCCGCCGCGCCAGAAGCTGCGCCCGCCTGCGTAGCGACGACGATCCGACCACCGCCCCTTGCGGCAGGTCTGCAAGCCCCGCGAACCGGGTCGAGACGAAGGCGTCGCGCGTATCCTCGCGCGGCAGGTAGCAGCCCAGCGTCAGCCCCTCGGGCTGTGCGACCGGCATGTCCTTCATCGAATGCACCGCAATGTCGATGCCCCCCGACAGCAGCGCGTCCTCGATTTCCTTTGTGAACAGGCCCTTGCCGCCGATCTCGCTCAGCGGGCGGTCCAGCACGCGGTCGCCGGTCGTCTTGATGATGACGATCTCGAAATCGTCTTCGGTCAGGTCGTGCGCGTCCATCAGACGCCGGCGCGTCTCGAACGCCTGCGCCAGCGCAAGAGGCGATCCGCGCGTGCCGATCTTCAGCGGGTTTTGGGCATCGGGCATTTGCATGGCCACGGGCATAGCCGCGACGGATCGTCCGCGCAATGGCTCAAAGGACGCGGAGCGCTTGACAATCGGTTGCCGACCGCGATGAAGGGGCCCGAAGGAGACCGCGATGACCAAGACGATCCTGCGCGCCCTGGCGGGCGAGGTGCTGCCCGTACCCCCGGTCTGGATGATGCGGCAGGCGGGGCGCTACCTGCCCGAATACCGCGCCACCCGCGCGCAGGCCGGCGATTTCCTGTCGCTGTGCTACACGCCCGACCTGGCCGCCGAGGTGACGCTGCAGCCGATCCGCCGCTACGGCTTCGACGCGGCGATCCTGTTTGCCGACATCCTGCTCATCTGCCAGGCGCTTGGCGCTGATCTTTGGTTCGAGACCGGCGAAGGTCCGCGTTTGTCCACCATCACCTCGGCGGCCGACCTCGCGCGGCTGAAGGGCAGGGACGACATCCACGCCACACTGGCCCCGGTCTACGAGACTGTCCGCATCCTGTCGCGCGAACTGCCGCGGGAAACCACGCTCATCGGCTTCGCCGGCAGCCCCTGGACGGTGGCCACCTACATGGTGGCCGGACGCGGAACCCCTGACCAGGGCCCGGCGCATGCGCTGAAGGCCGCCGACCGTGCCACCTTCCAGGCGCTGATCGATCTTCTGACCGAGGCCACCGTCGAATACCTGTCGCGTCAGGTCGAGGCCGGCGCCGAGGTGGTGAAGCTGTTCGACAGCTGGGCCGGTTCGTTGCGGGGTCAGGATTTCGACGATTTCGCCGTCAAGCCCGCCGCCCGCATCATCGCGGCGCTGAAGGCCCGCCATCCCGGCCTGCCGGTCATCGCCTTCCCGCGCGAGGCGGGGGATCGCTACATCGGCTTTGCCCGCGCCACCGGCGCCGATTGCGTGGCGCTCGACAATTCGGTTTCGGCCGAATGGGCGGCGGCGCATGTGCAGGTCGACGGTTGCGTGCAAGGCAACCTCGACCCGCGCCACATGGTCACCGGCGGGCAGCACCTTATAGACGAGACAAAGCGCATCGTCCGTGCCTTCGCCAAGGGCCCGCACATCTTCAACCTTGGCCACGGCATCACCCCCGACGCCAAGCCCGCGAACGTCGCCACCATGATCGCCGCGGTGCGCGGTCAGATCTGACCGGCGCGGGCGATCAGGTCCAGCACCTTCGGCCCCAGCCCCTCGACGATCAGTGCCACGCCCTTCGCCGTCGGATGCAGGCCGTCGGGCTGGATCAGGTCGGCGGGCGCCGCGCCCGCGTCAAGCGCGCGCCCCAGAGGGGCCAGGAAATCGTCGGCAAGCAGCGCCCCACGCGCGGCGGCCACCTCGGGATAGACGGCGTCAAAGGCTGCCTTGTACTCGGCGCCCAGGTTCGGCGGCGCGGTCATCGCCACCAGTAGTACCGGCAGCCCCTTTGCCCCGGCCTTCGCCAGGATGCCGTCCAGATTGGACCGCAGTTCCTCGGGCGGCAGGCCGCGCAGCATGTCGTTTCCGCCCAGAGCCACGATCACGGCGTCCGCCTCGGGTACCAGCGCCCAGTCGGCGCGCGCCAGGCCCCCGGCCGAGGTGTCGCCCGAGACGCCCGCGTTCAGCACCACGGCGTCCGCGCCATGCCCCCTTAGCCAGCGTTCAAGCTGCGGCACGAATCCCTCCTCCGGCGGCAGGCCGTAGCCCTGGGTCAGGCTGTCGCCCAGCGCGACCACAGTCACCGGCTCGGCCGCGGCCAGCCCCGGAAGACACAGCGCCAGCACCAGCCCGAGGTTGCGCAAGGACCGCGCCGCGCCATATCCAAGGCGAAGGGGCAGGGCAAAGGCAGCGGCAATGGCGGAAACGATCCTTGAACTGGCCGATGCACGGCTGACCCTCGCCGGCAACGCCGGGCCGGTCGAGGTGCTGCGCGGCATCACGCTTTCGGTCGTACGTGGCGAAAGCGTCGGGCTGGTGGGGCCGTCGGGGTCGGGCAAGTCCTCGCTCCTCATGCTCATGGGCGGGCTTGAACGCGCCACCTCGGGCCGTGTCGCGGCGCTTGGCCACGACCTGACCGCGATGTCCGAGGACGCGCTCGCCCGCTTTCGCCGGGGCAATATGGGCATCGTCTTCCAGTCCTTCTACCTGATTCCGACGCTGACGGCGCTGGAAAACGTGGCGCTGCCCCTGGAACTGGCCGGCGTGGCGGATGCGATGGGCCGTGCCGGGGCAGAACTGGCGGCGATGGGGCTTGCCGCCCGCGCCGGCCACTATCCCGCCCAGCTTTCGGGGGGCGAACAGCAGCGCGTGGCGCTCGCCCGCGCCTCGGTCGCGCGGCCGGCGCTCCTGCTGGCCGACGAACCCACGGGCAACCTCGACAGCGCCACCGGCGCCGCGATCATGGACCAGCTTTTCGCCCTGCGCGACCGCCACGGCGCGACGCTGGTGCTGGTCACCCACGCGCCAGAACTTGCCGGGCGCTGTGACCGCATCGTGCGGCTGGCTGATGGCCAGATCGTCGATTGTCTGCCCGCATGACGCTGCCGCTGCCCCTTCGCATCGCGCTGCGTGATCTGCGCGGTGGCCTGCGCGGGTTCCGGGTGTTTGTCCTTTGCCTGATGCTGGGCGTCGCTGCCATCGCCGCCGTTGGCATCGTGCGCGACGCCATCGCCCGCGCGCTTGCCGATCAGGGGGCGGTGCTGCTGGGGGGCGATGCGCAGGTATCCTTCACCTACCGCTTCGCCCTGGACGAGGAGCGCGCCTTTCTGGCCTCCATCGCGGCCCGGGTTTCCGAAATCGCGGATTTCCGCTCGATGGCCGTGGCGGGGCAGGGCGGGCAGGCGCAGCGCGCCCTCACCCAGGTCAAGGCCGTGGACGACGCCTATCCGATGACCGGCACGGTTCAGCTTGACCCGCCGATGACGATGGCCGAGGCGCTGGCACCCCCGGGCGACCTTCCCGGAGGGGTGATGGACGGTGTTCTGGCCGATCGCCTGGGGCTTGTTCCCGGCGACAGCTTCCGCCTTGGCACCACCCGGTTCCGCCTCACCGCGCGGCTGATCCGAGAACCCGACAGCGCCGCAGCGGGCTTCGGCCTTGGCCCGCGCAGCATCGTGCGGCTGGCCGACCTTTCCGGCTCGGGCCTTCTGGAGCCCGGCAGCCTGTTCGACTCGCGCTACCGACTTCTGCTTCCGCCCGGCGCCGACCTCGCCGCGCTCGAACGCCGGGCCGAGGATCGCTTCCGCGCCACCGGCCTGCGCTGGCAGGACAGCCGCCGCGCCGCACCTGGCGCCGAGCGGTTCCTCGAACGGATGGCGGACTTCCTGGTGCTCGTCGGGCTTGCTGCGCTGGCGGTCGGCGGAGTGGGGATCGCCTCGGCGGTGCAGGACTGGCTGGCGCGACGCACCGAAACCATCGCGGTGCTGCGCGCACTCGGCGCCGCAGGCGGCACGATCCTTGCGATCTTCATGGCCCAGGTTGCCGTTGTCGCGGCCCTCGGCATCGGCCTCGGGCTTGCGCTGGGCGCGGGTCTTCCCATGCTGGCCGCGCCGCTGATCGCCGCGGCCCTGCCGATCCCGGTCGCGGTCGTTCCCACCATCGGCCCGCTCGCCGAGGGCGCCCTTTACGGAACCCTCACCGCGCTGATCTTCACGCTTCTGCCGCTGTCGCGTGTCAGCCGGGTGCGGGCAGCGGCGCTGCTGCGCGACCTCGGCGAAGCCCGCAGCCTGTGGCCCGGCGCCAGGCTTGCCGCCGCCCTGGCGCTGCTGCTTGCGATCCTCATCGCGATCGCCACCGCCCTGTCCGACGCCCCGCGCCTTGTGCTCGGGACGCTCGGCGGCATCGCCGGGGCGCTCGCGCTGCTTGCGCTCGCCGCAGCGGCGCTGCGCCGCGCCGCCCGCATCGCCGCGCATCGCCCACGGCTTTCCCCTGCCAGCCGCCTTGCGCTGGCCTCCGTCGGCAGCCCACGGGGCGGGGCAGTTCCGGTCATCCTTTCGCTTGGCCTCGGACTTTCGGTGCTGTCCGCGATGGGCCAGATAGACGCCAACCTGCGCGCCGCCATCGACCGCGACCTGCCGAAGGTCGCGCCGCTCTATTTCTTCGTCGACATCCAGCCCGACCAGATCGAAGCCTTCCGCGCCCGCCTGCTGGCCGAACCCGGCGTCACCCGGCTTGAAGCCGCGCCGATGCTGCGCGGGATCATCACCCGCATCAACGGGCAGGATGCGCGCAGGGTCGCCGGCGAT
>WBZM01003875.1_pt1 | contig 11349 bp, 9 predicted proteins | sample 5204271 | NCBI WGS metagenome assembly WBZM01 (sample SAMN12344346, study PRJNA552823) | activated sludge metagenome | biome: Activated sludge suspended growth; feature: Nitrification reactor; material: Wastewater; isolation source: activated sludge from nitrification reactor of wastewater treatment...
TAACTCACAAAGGGCAGGCAAGGGTGCTCCACGACCCTGACCCCTCCGCCCGCCCCAAGGATATCCGCGGCCAACTCGGGGGGCGCATCCTGAAACGGCAACAGCAAACCCATGGCCACCAACTCATCCAGCCCGTCTCCCTGCCGCACGGCCGCCAGGTGCGCGGCGGACTTGTATCCTAGGTTCCGGAACACCCGACCCTGATAATGGTAGACGTGGCCGCTCGGGTCCCGAAAAGACCCAGGATTGCGCCGCGGTCCGTTCACGACGGGTGCCGTTGGCGGTTCGCCGGGGCCGGCGCTACCCCATCCTCAGTCTCATCCTCAACTTTAACCACTACCCGCGCACCCCCATTCCGCTCCTCGGCCGGGGTAACCGCTGAGGCGCCGGGGCCACCGGGCATCAGCTCATCATCCACCGTGCCACCTGGGCCGCGACCCCCCCGAAAAAAGCGCTTGATTTTCGACCAGTAGAGACTGGCCGCGACCATGACCCCGGCCACGGCGCCGATCAAACCCTGAAGCAGCAAACTGCCAGTGCCGGGGTCGATGTAAGCCTGGGCGGACAGGGGAAACAGGCACAGGAGGCAGGCAAGACCGGGAAACAGCGACGAGTGAAAATAGCGATTCATAATGATTTCCTATGAGCTAGCTAGCGGGTAGGAGAACAGACAGGTACCAGCGCCGATCCGATTGGCGGCAACTGCAGCGGAATGGGTGGCTTGGTAAGCAGCTTATCTCTGAAATCCTCACGAGGTACAGTGTAGCCAATCCCACTATCCGCCTCGTCCCTACATTGGCCCATCAGCGCATTTAAGGCCCTTGGCAGGGCGATGCGCCCTGGTTGGATGCCAGGCGCCAAAGTGGGCCGCTGCACGGCCAGAAGTGTTGAGAGTTCCGCCGTCGCCACCAACCCTTCAGGATCACCAATTGGATCAGGCGCTCCATTCGGCAAAACGCGTAAACCATGATCGCCATGCAGGAGTACGATAGCATCTTTCGAATCGCTATTTTCTTTCAGTAAAAAAATCAATTGTTCAATCAGACGCCAAGCGCATTGTACCTGTGCGTAGTATTTGTCCAATTGATTATCATAGGAAGAGACAGAACCCCTGGTGCTGATATCCATGCGTAGTTGGCAATTGCCATCGTACAAAAAGGGTCCATGAGGTATGGTAAGGTGTAAAAAAAATGCTCTCCCTCTTGCCCCGGTTTTCAATAGACGTCCAGCATCCTCCACTACCCTGATTGCCGCCGTTGGCCAGAGGTAATAAGGAAATTCAGACCGCAACCTCATAAATAGGAATAGGCGATTGGCAAGAAGTCTGAATTTGGTTGCGGCTGGTAACTCCAGATCAGCCAAGTAACCAATAGAAAAGGGGTTATAGGTGTAACAGCGATCAACAACGCCTTCCCCCGAACAGTACTGTAACAGGTGAGGTTGATGCACACTTATGGCGTAGCCCTCAGCGGCCAGGTAATCAAACCATTTATTAGGTGTAATGAGCCATCTATTACGTCGGGAGTCTGGGGAAATCTCAAGGTCGTGCAAATTTGGGTTGAGTGTTGCCATCATGGCGAAAGGGGTAAAGGAAAAGGGACTATAGGCATCCGGATAGAGACGAAAGTCATCCAGTAATACTTCAATTTCTTTTGCCAAAGGGGCGGGCAATTGACTGATGGCAGTATGCTCATCTAAGACAATATGCACGACCGGCGGTAGTTTTTGGTTTCCGGTACCTAGATCCCCATGAATTGATGTGGCGGGTGCTGAAGGTTGAGGAGCCAGAATGGTCGATACCAGAATAGCCGCAGACACGCCCCCCAAGATTGCCAGCCCATTGTCCTTGAGCCTAATAAGCAAAAACCCGGGAATTCCAACCATAATAATTGATAATAACAATGATGTAAGGGGGGGCGAAATTACTTTCTCCTCGGGCGAGATAGCATTTAATAAATCTGTTCCCCCAACCAGGAGAACAGCGACAACTGTCGTAACCAGGGCAACCAGTCTGAGATAAACAGGATACTTAATCAGCGTTAAGGTCAGCAGCAGCCCTGCCAGCAGGGCCAGGCCTAGCAGGACCAAGCTCTCAATACGCAGGATCGGGTAGCCACCCCATATCAGCAAATGGACGGGGGGCAGAAGGAACAAGGCCGGTATGGCGAAGAACATCAGGAAGCGCTTTGGCTCCCATAAGCGTTTTCCAGGAGCATAATTCTTTGATATAAAAAATAATTTCATGTGGGTGCTGATCAGCTACTAACAGGATGGTCCAGGTTTTCGTAGTGATGGGTAAGCGTCCGGGTGGCTTCTTCTTACTGGTAAAGGGGGATAGATCGCGCGATGATTTTACAGGGTGACTCTCCGCCTCTGGTGGCGGAAGATACGTCACCCTCAGGTTTGCGTAAATCGCCAATAGACTACCTGCGCTACACGACTGCTCTGGTCGGCGCATCCTGCCAGGAAGCTCCTTCATGCCGATCAATTCACCCCCCCAGGTTACCTCGGACCGCCTGCGCCGCTACAGTCTCGCCCTGGCCTTGGGTCTGCTCCTGGGTTGGCTCCTGTTCCTCGTCGCCGGGCAGCGTGAGGGTTCCGCCGTCCTGCGCGGGGATTTTCCGGCCTTTTACGCCGCGGCGGAGCTGGTCTGGAGTGGCCAGGGCCGGGCGCTCTACGACTTTGAATTGCAGCGGGCGGTAGAAAATCACCACTGGCCCGACCTCGCCGGCGACTACTACGTCTTCGCCTATCCGCCCTTTTTCGCTCTGCTGCTGGCGCCGCTGGCCGCCCTGACGCCGCTGGCGGCCAAGGTCCTGGCCTCGCTGGTCCTGGTGGCGGCCCTCCTGGGCGCCCTGTGGCTGCTGCGACCCGTCAGCGCCTTCGTTCGCCAGCAGTTCGTCTTCACCCTGGTGTATCTGCTGAGCTTTGCCCCCTTGCAAATCGCCCTGGTCGGGGTCCAGAACACCGCCCTGACCCTGCTGCTCTTCGCCCTGGTGCACTGGGCCGCCCAGGCGGGACGCCCCCTGGTCATGGGGCTGGCCGCGGCCTTGTTGCTCTACAAGCCCCAGTTTGGCGCCCTGCTCGCGTTCTACCTGCTCGTATGGGCCCAGGGCAACCCGCCCCCGGGCGGGGGGCTCAAGGCCCTGATCGCGGGCTGGGGACTGGGTGCCCTGGCGCTCTACCTGCCGGGCGTGCTGGTGCTCGGCTGGGACTGGCCGCTGACCTGGCTGTCGGCCGCCGGTCAGTTCGGCGCCGCCAACTTCGTCATCAATGACACCAACATGATCTCCCTCGCCGGGTTGGTTTACTGGGTCGCGGATCGAGCACTGGACCTGGGCGCCGCGGCCCTGCCCCTGGCCTATGGGTTGGCGGGGCTGCTGCTGCTCCTCTCCACCGCCTATATCCGCCGCGAACCGGCGCGCCTGATCCTGGTGCCCCCCCTGGTGCTGCTGCTCTCCCCTCAAACCCTCTTCTACGATGTCACCCTCGCCCTCCAAAGCCTCCTCCTCGTCCTGCGCCCGGGCCAGAGCCGGGATTACTTGCTCCTTGCCGGCGTCTGGGTCTATGGCAGCGCCGCCTTGTTGCTGCGTGATAGCTGGGACTTTCCCCTTTTCGCCCCGCTGCTGTGGGTCTTGCTCGCCATGCTCGTCCCCTGGGCCCGCCGCCTCCCCCCGCCGGAAAGCCGCTCGTGAAGAGTCCTTGCCATCCCGCCAGTGCCACCACCCCCGCCACGCGGCGCGCCTGGCGCCTGATCCTGACCCTGCTAGCCCTGATCATGGCGGGCCTGTGTCTCCGGGGCGCCAGCCAGGGCCAGTATGTGCCAGGGCTACCCTTTCATGATCCGGACGACGTGATGCGCATGCTCCAGGTCCTGGCCCTCTATGATGGCGGGGACTGGTATGACCTGACCCAGCCCCGCATCAACCCCCCCGCCGGACTGGCCATGCACTGGTCCCGCCTGCCCGATCTCCCCCTGCTGGGCGTGCTGAGCCTCACGGCGCCCTGGCTGGGTCGGGACCTGGCGATCCAGGTCACCCTGATCAGCGTGCCCGTGCTGCTGGGGGTCGCCTACTTCCTCGCCCTGATCTGGGCGGCGCGCCCTCTCACAGGCCAGGGGGGTGGCCCCCTGGCGGGCCTGATCGTCCTGGTCGCCGCCATCCCCCAAATCGCGTTCCAGGCCGGGCGCGTCGACCATCACGGCTGGCAACTGCTGCTCGCCATCCTCGTCGCCGGCGCCGTGCTCCGCCTGGCCGTCCGCGAGTACCGACTCTGGCCGGCCGCCCTGCTAGGAGGTGGCGCTGCCGCCCTTGGCCTGTGGGTGGGCGCCGAGGCCATCCCGGTCCTGGCCTTCGCCGCCGCCGCCCTGACCCTGGTCTGGTGGCGGGCAGGGCGCTGGGCCGCCGATCGCCTGGCCCTGCTAGGCCTGAGTGCCCTGATTGGCACCCTGCTGATACTGCCTCTGGCCCTGCCCCCCGGTGGCCGGGTCGCAGCCGCTTGCGACGCCTTCTCCCTGGTCAGCGTCGCCCTGGCGGCGGCTGTCGCCCTGTTCGGCCTGGGCGCCGCCCTGGCCGAAGGCCTGGCGACGGGTCGGCTTCCACGGATGAATCGGCCCCCGCCCGTGAGCGGTACATCAGGCATTGCCGCGACCCTGACGCCGGGGCGGCGCGTCCTGGTGGCCGTGCTGCTAGGCCTGCCCATGCTCGGGCTTTTGATCCTCCTGTTCCCCCACTGTCTGGCCGGTCCCTATGGGGAACTCAGCCCCGCCGCGCTCCGCCTGGTTGCCCGCACCGTGGAATCCACCCCCTTGTTCGACCAGTGGGCCACCTCCCCCGGCCGGGTCCTGTACCTGCTGGCCTTGCCCCTGGCGGGCCTGGCCCTGCTGGTCTGGCGGGCCGTGCGTGCCCCGGCCGGGTCCCGCGCCCCCTGGCTGGCGCTGTTGGTACTGGTGGCCGGCGGGTTCCTGCTGCCCTGGTGGCAGACCCGTGGCGCCCTGCTGGCCAATGCTTACGCCACCCTGGCCCTGGCCTGCGTGGCCGCCGATCTGAACTCCCGTGCCGGGCGCGAGACCGCCCTGTTGCGAAGACTGGCCTGGCGTGCCGGTCCCGTCCTCCTCACCTTGTTGCTACCCATCGCCGCCGCCCTGACCGTCGTGGCGCTGACCAACAGGAACGAGGTACCGAATCAGCCAGCCTGTGACCTGACCGAGGTGTTGAGAGTGATCAATCAGCCCGCTTATCGGGCGCGGGCACCCCTGCTGATCGCCGCCCCCGGCAACCAGGGGCCGGCCCTGCTCTGGGGGAGTCCTCATGCTGTCCTGGCCGCCCCCTATCACCGGATTGGGGAGGGCTTGCAGGATAATAAATATGTCCTTGAAGGTGACTTGGACAGCCAACGAGAAGTTGTTGCCCGGCGCGGCGGAATGTTGGTGATACGTTGTCCGGACGAGGAACAGGGGGAAAAGGATGATGTCAATAACCCGGCGATGGAATATCATCCCGCCGATGGTGACTTAGCCGATTGGCTGGGTATCCCCAAGGGAGAGGATAGGGATCAGCAGTCGATCAGTATTCCCCTTGTAACCAATCTAGACACAGATCAGCACCCACAAAAATATGATCTTGATAATTGATCTGGAATTAATTGGGAGGCACCCATTAATTCATGTAATTTTTTAGATCAAAAATTGCTGAAAAATAATTCATATATTATCGGTGAAATAAATGAGAAAACCCAAATATAATTGCAGTTATAATCAGTCTGGGACTTATTTAATACTTCTCCCTGCTATCATTATTGCGATACTGGCAGGGCTTGCTATTTCTATGAACACGGGAAATGCGGTGGCAGATCGACAGCGGGCTCAATCTGCTTCAGATGCCGCCGCCTTGGCGGGGGCATTTGCTGTCAAGAGGGAGATGCCTAATCTCACAAGCGAGGATCTTAATATAAATAAAGACGCGCTTGAAAGAGTAAACAAGGCTGTGCGTGTTGCCGCAGCCGATAACGGTTTCGAGCATGGGGTTGACGGAATACAAGTGAATGCAACCTGGCCTCCGGTCTATCCTAATGGGGATACGGAAGCCTACTATGAGGGTGAGGGAAATGAATTTAACAATTATATACGTGTTACCGTTGAGAAACCTGTAGAATATTTATTTTTCAAGGGTATTCTATCTTCATTGCCTGCTAAGAATATAGGCGCTGCTGCCGTTGGCAGGGTTGGAGTCGACGGACAAAATAATTCTTGCCCAGGACTTTATATTTTTGGAGATGGGCCTAATAAAGTGTTGAATTTGACCCATGATTCCCAATTTTTAATTAACCAAGGCGGTATATTTATTTCGGGGGATGGTAAGGCGCTATATGGCGCTGACTCGTTAATGACAGCGGATTGGATTGAGCTAAACGGAACCCTGACTAAATCGGTTGTATATGATTGTCTTAACCCCCCCCCAACCCATACAAGTTGCCCTGAAATTGTAAGTGTAAATCGTAAACCGCCTGTCTTTGACGATGTTCCTGATAATACCTGTTCTGATCCAAGCGATACTAATACTGAAACGAGGTGCATTAATGGGGGGATCGATTTTGGCACCTGTTCTGCCAGTGAGTGTGCAAAATCAAAAAGTTGTGTGGGTATGGCATGCCTTCCATCCAAAGGCTGCAAAAAAGATTGCCTCACTACATGCACCGGCACAACACCTACAGCTATAAATCGTCTGGAAGCAGGCCAGTATTGTGACGGACTCTCTATAATTAATACAGGAACTGAAGCTGTACCTTTTCGACTTGAAGCAAATGCCTCCTCCAAAAACAATACCTTTAATTTGAATGGGTCCAATATGCTAATCCTTAATAGTCAAATTGAAGCATCTCCGGCAGGGGTTGTTGATGCTGACGGTAAGGCCTTTGAAGGTGTTGAAATTTTAACTTTGGTTTCTGACATACCACAAAATCTAAGATATGCTACTAGCGGGGCAGGAAATGAGCCCCAATTTGGTTTGATTAAGATAGGTGATAGCTCGAGTACCGATTCGACCTTAGAAGGCTCCCTTAGGATTTATTCTAATGCAGTCTATCTTGACTACTCAAAACTTGTAATAGATAACTTCGATCGAGAGGGTTGCGGTAAATTGCCTGATATAACAACTACGGTCGTTCAATGATAACGTATTTTGCCATTAACGTGCCAAAAAAAGAGGGTGGTGCCTCTACAGTAGAGTTAGTCATTGTGCTCGCATTTCTTTTGCCAATTTTGCTGGGAAGCATGTATCTTGCCAAGATGATTCACGCCTATATCTCTTTAGTTAGCGCCGCACATGCTGGAGCGCGCGCGGGCGCTATGATGTTGCGGAATTCTCCATCACCCCAATGGCAGTATGACAAGGATAAAGGCACGATTACCATTCTCAACCAAGCTGATGTTGAATCATATATGCTTGAGGCCGCCCAAGCTGCTATGGATCCTAATAAGTATGAATTATTTTCGGATAAGGATGAATTTGATTCGGTGCCATCTGAAATTGTATGTCGTTGTGTCATAGAAGATGATGAGCCGAATGAGTACGGAGAATTCTTGGCTTGTAATGAAGCCGTATGTAGTGTCGATCCGAATTCTCCTCGCACTTACCTACAAATTCATGCCCGACTGAATGCGCAACTAACGCTGAAGCTTCCATTCTTACCCCGAGAGAGTATTACTCTTAGATCTTCATCAACGATGCAGGCTGCAGAGATTCTCGAACAATGAATTACTCATTGGTCTTCAAACTATATAGAGAAAGTAAAGGGCTTTCAGGGAGAGCCAGAGGCTACCTAAGTCAGCAAGGTGCTGAAACCGTTGAGTTTGCGTTAACGGTGCTACCCTTTCTTGTGGTTTTTTTGAGTTTTCTGATAGCTGGCTTTATTATGTACACTGAAGTTTCTGTGGCCTATTTGGCCCGCGAAGGTGTAATGTACGCTATTAAGCGAGGCCATGAAGCTGACATAGCGGAAGATCCCGATCCGCAACGACCAGATGCCCCCGCAAATGAAAAAACCATACCTAGTTTTATTCATAAATTGGGATTATTAAATCCAAATGACTTAGATGTGGCTGCTTGTTGGGGCATAACCTGTAATAACAACAACCAATGTGGAATATTGTTGGAAGGTGTCAACAACATCCCTGGTTGTTCGGTTAGAGTCACCGTTACTTATACCTACGATCCGCCTTTGGCCGATTACATCTGGCCAGGGGATATAACCTCTTCCAGCACTGCGGAAGGCGTGATTTTGTATTGACACCCATACCAACTGCAGGACCAGACCCAATAACAATTGTTCCCGGTCAGATTTGCCGGCAAACGTGAAAGCATAGCTATAATCCACCTGCAGCCCTTCCAGGCCGCGACCAGCCAAGGTTGGCTCTCTCCCACACATTTCCCGTCCGACTCCTCACTTGCTGCGTGGACCTGCTATGCTCTATGTAGATAGGGCATCAATCAGGCAGATGGGGCTAGTCCGCTATCCACTGAATAGAACCTCTGGGTTTTAAGACCGCATCCCTGCCCTCGATACCCCGCTCAATGGTTCCCCACCGGTTCTGATCCTTTACTGACTGTCCGGGACAATAACGGCCTTTCTCAGGCCGGTTTTACAGTTTCTGGCACAACGCGATGTTCGTCAGGTAACTCGATTATGCGAGGACCCGCGATGTTAAAGCAGCAATCAGCAAATCCGCGGCATCTCCGTGGTTCTATAACCATCTGGTTGATCTTTTTATTACCTATCCTCCTTGGCTTGTTTGCCTTCTCCCTTGATTTTGGCATGATCTTCTACGAAAAGAGTAAGGCGCAGACAGCCGCGGACTCCGCCGCTTTAGCGGGTGTCGATGTGCTAAAAAGGGTTTTGAGGGTCAAGACGACCGATATGCCTGCCCTCTGCAAGGCCGGCTATGTTGGCGAAGCGGTCATGGAAGCGGCGACCGCAGCGCAGGTGGTAGCCGAAGACCTTCAGATTGTCTATTGTCCGCGTTCATCGGAAGTGAACGTTTGTGGTGGGGGCCCTTGTTGTAATATCCCAACTAACGCCGCCTGTGATGCTGATTGCAATTGTGGCGGTTTATCCGGATCTATAACTGCGGCAGCGAAACCATGGGATGCTTTGTTCCCGTTAGATACCGAAATGGCAGGTTCTGGAACCTCGCAAGAAGATACGGCTGCCTATGTATATGTTGAAGTAACCAGTGGGGCGGCAAGTTTTTTCGCGCGGATTCTTAGTGCCTGGCACGGACCAGAAGTCAAGGCGCGCGCCATTGCCATTGCAAAAAAGGTTCCTATCGGGGCTGGCTACTACCAGCCCCTCAAGGCAGGTAATGACCCGCAAACCATCAATTTAAAAAACGGTTCCAGCTTTGTGATTAATAATGGCGGTATTTTAATCATGGACGATCCGAATAACGCTTTGACTTCATCTGGGTCAGGTAACAGCATATCCGCTGATTGGATCAAGGTGGTCATTGATGAGGGCCCAAATAATATTGCATTTTTTTGTGATATGGGACCATGCCCGGAATATAATGCTGATGTGGGTGACATAGAGGCTGAGCCGCCTTTATTCACCCCCCAGGATTGCTCATCACTTAAAATTACTGATGCTACTGAAAAATGTACCCGAAACGAGACATTACGAATTTATGCCAACTGCACAATAGATTCTACCAATAAAGACGTGGTGAATTTGCAACCGGGTACCTATTGCGGTGGACTAACCATTGATGGCGTAAACGTTAATTTATCCCCCCGTGTCGTCGGTGGTGTGGTGGTGGATGATATCTACTATTTTGTGGAAAGAAGCAAGCAGCCTGGGGATGTGGCCGGTACCCCCCCTAATGCGGCTGGGAAGCTGTCAATTAAAAATAACAGCACGGTTCAGGCTGTTAATGGCGGTGTCCCGGACGCAGGTATTTTTATCTATGCCCCAGAGGTTGGTGGTAGTGACTATGGAGTGGACATAACGTCTGGCAGCAGCTTGCAGGGATTTATTAATATCTGGTCTGACCATCTTAGGCTGGATAATTCCCTGCTGTCTTTCTCAATTTATTCGGGAGGAAAAAGCCGTTTGAATGTAACCAAAATGAATTTCAGCCTGGTTCAGTGAAAAATTGGTTAGATGCTTGTATATCTGTGACTTGGAGTGCTCATACAAATCCAACGCGACTGGATTTATGAATTTAGGCCCATCAAACCTATGTATGATAAATGCACAAAATTTAAGGTCGTAATAAAATGCGATATTTTAATCGACCGGATCATGCCCGGGGTTCCACTACCATCGAGTTGGTCATATTTTCCGGCTTTCTTATTCTGACGTTGATCGCTGCCGCAGATTTTGGCCGACTGGTTCATTCTCTGCTCAATCTGGAAAATGCCATGCGGGCTGGATTGGCAGCCGGGATTAGTTTATGCGGAGTTGATTACTGCAAACCTGATGATGATGGATATATTGTGATCCCAAAAACCGAAATCAAAAGTGTCGTTAATAAAAATATCATTTGGGACGAGGAGGATCGGCCATACACATTCATTATCGCTGATGATGATATTGTTGCCTTGTGTCGATGTCCTAAATATGACGGATCTAATCCAAGTGAAACGGGTTTCATCCGATGTGATAATGGCGTATGTGATAGTGACTCGTGCACCTTGTGCGAAAAGCCTGAGACCTATTTGGAAATGACGGCCTCGGTCAGAATCAACGTGTTATTCTATGGGCTGGATGTTTATAGCAAACTCAGTGATACACCGCTGGAAATTGAGCGCGGTCCAATTACCATGGCCGTCAGATAACCATCCGCGATTAATAGGCTATTTAGATGAACGCATTGCCTTTCCATCCTTCCTGCCTTGTACGGCAAAAGATGATATTAAGGGAATTGCTAAGGATTAATGGCGCTTATCTGGTCGAGGCAGTGATAACCTTGACCGTTTTTATCATGCTGATTCTGGCCGCCATCGAAATGGCGTTCCTTATCCTTGCTTACACCACGGTGGGTCATCTCTCCCAGGAAGGGTTGCGCTTTGCCGTGGTTCGTGGGTATCAAGCTGCGAAGGCAGATAATCTACGCGCCGTCCCCCTGGACAATATCCCCGCGGATTCGGCTGCAATTCAGGCTTTTGTTCGAAATATCAGCACGATAAGGCCGGAAAATACCGTCAATGTCGTTGGCTGTTGGCCAGGTGCCTTGGACAATGTCGACTCGTGTCAGACCAGTCCAACGCCCGTGAACAATGGAGTTAATAACAACCCCGGAAATGCTATTAGCGTTACCGTGACCTACCTGTATCAGCCGATGGTGGTTCCGGG
>WBZM01003876.1_pt1 | contig 11347 bp, 8 predicted proteins | sample 5204271 | NCBI WGS metagenome assembly WBZM01 (sample SAMN12344346, study PRJNA552823) | activated sludge metagenome | biome: Activated sludge suspended growth; feature: Nitrification reactor; material: Wastewater; isolation source: activated sludge from nitrification reactor of wastewater treatment...
ATGGTGATGAAATACCCCAAGAAGAAATTGACCGAATATTAGACAAAATATCGAGCAGTGGCTATAAAAGTCTTAATGACCGCGAAAAGAAAATTCTCTATGAAGTAAGTAAAAAAATATAATATCCACAACAGTATTCTCACTTCTTTTTATTTTATACGTTTTCTCTCAGTTTATGACTTCACAATCCTTCATGCCATATTGTCCTTCTTTAACGGAATATGCACGTTTTATTACTCGCGAAGTAAATATTGGCGATGTGCGTATGGGCGGCACAAATCCTATACGTGTGCAATCCATGACCACCACCGACACCATGAATACGGAAGCCACAGTGACGCAATCAATTCGCATGATAGAAGCGGGGTGTGAATTAGTGCGGATAACAGCACCAAGCAAAGACGAAGCAGAAAATCTGGGAACTATAAAAAAAATATTACGTGAACGCGGTTACACTACTCCCCTTGTTGCGGATATTCATTTCACACCAAATGCAGCAGAAATAGCGGCACGCCTTGTGGAAAAAGTACGGGTTAATCCGGGGAATTATGCCGATAAAAAGAAATTTGAATTTATTGAATATACTGATGATGCTTATAATCGTGAGTTGGAGCGCATTCGTACAAAATTTATTCCGCTCGTAAAAATTTGTAAAGAATATGGAACCGCCATGCGTATCGGTACCAATCACGGCTCTTTATCGGACAGAATATTAAGTCGTTATGGCGACACACCTTTGGGCATGGTCGAATCCGCAATGGAATTTATCCGCATTTGTGAAGAATTTGATTATCACAATGTGGTTATTTCCATGAAAGCAAGTAATGCCCAAGTCATGGTGCAGGCATATCGTTTATTGGTCGCAACAATGATGAATAATGGCATGGCTTATCCCTTGCATCTGGGCGTGACCGAAGCAGGTGACGGCGAAGACGGACGCATAAAATCAGCAGTCGGCATTGGTGCTTTGCTCGAAGACGGTTTGGGCGATACGGTGCGCGTTTCTTTGACCGAAGAACCCGAAGCGGAAATTCCCGTGGCACAACGATTAATTGCACCGTACAATGAGCGCCGCCAAAAGCAAAAGCCCATTGCACCGATTACGGTATATCCCATTGATCCCTATCATTATTCACGTCGCGAAAGCCATGACATTGACACCATAGGCGGAAAAAATGTGCCGCGTATTATTGCCGATTTTTCACAATTTACCATAGAAAATCCCGCTCATATTTTTCGTGTCGGCTATGCATATTCAGTTCCCTTGGATAAATGGAATATTGCAGATATGGCTTGTGATTATCTTTATATTGGCAACCAATCTCTTTCCTTTGAAATTCCGGGCACACTTGGCATTATACAAGATATTGAATATTGGCAACAAGAAAAACCTCAGCATTATCCATTATTTACTCTTGAAACATATCAATCACATCAGAAACGTTCTGCCATAAAGAATTTTCTTAGAATTGATGCCGGACATTATGATGAAACCATATTTGAAATATTGCGCAATGATGCAACCTGTGTGATTATTCTCACTACCGATAATGCACATGCGATGGCAGAACAAAGGCGCTTTTTTGTTGAGCTGCTTTTACGCCATATCAGCAACCCCATTATTATTGCTTATACTTTTTCGGAAACTGACACAGCGGAAGAAATTATGCTTCGTTCGGCTACGGATGCAGGCGCATTATTACTTGATGGTTTGGGCGATGGGCTTATGTTGTCATATCACGATAATCGCTCACATAAAATAATGAATGATATAGCATTCGGTATTTTACAAGCAACACGCACACGTATTTCAAAAACCGAATATATTTCTTGTCCTTCCTGCGGACGAACACTTTTCGATTTGCAAGAAACCACAGCACTTATTCGCTCGCGCACTTCTCATTTAAAAGGCGTAAAAATCGGCATTATGGGTTGTATTGTTAATGGTCCGGGAGAAATGGCAGACGCGGACTATGGTTATGTCGGCTCAGGTCCGGGAAAAATCACCTTATATAAGGGAAAAGAAGTGGTGAAAAAAAATGTCCCCACAGAATATGCCGTGGATGAATTAATTACTCTTATTCAATCGGGCGGCGATTGGGTTGATGTACCTGCATCGGTATAATCAAGATATTGGTTGTGGGATAAAACAGAATTTTACCGCCAAATATTGATTTATACTTTGATTACTTAAAAGAAAATACTTTTGACATAGTAACCAGTCAATTCAGTTAAACACATGCTGCAAAGAAAAATAATATTCGACATTCTCAAATTCAAATTAGAACAGGCGGGGTTCCAATTTGAAAGAGAACAGAAGCCCTATCTTCAACATAGAAAAGAACATGAATTAGTGTTTGTACATCCTTCTCTTGTAAAGACATGGGAGCTGAATGGGTATAAAGTACATGCAAAAAAATTCTACATTAAACCTTTAACCGATGAACCCAATTGTGAAATTGGATTAGTAACGGGAAAATCCTCACCACTATATACCGTAAAGGAATTTGGTAATTCAAATGCTATTGATTCATTTGATGGGACTCCGGCATGGACAAATAGAGAAAATGACATGGCACTTGATAATCTATTAAGCAATATCAATGCGTATCTTCAATCCCCCACTCTTTCATTAAGTAAAAGTACTCATACATTTCTCATTACATGGAATCCGACTAAATGGGAATGGACAGATTTGAGAGAGAATCTTGATTTTCTTGAGAAAATTGGTTATATTGAAAGTCGTTGGAGTTGTGGTAACTCAAAAAATATTAAAAAAGGAGATAGAATATTTCTCATGAGAGTTGGGAAAGAACCGAAAGGGCTCATGGGAAGCGGATACGCTAAAAGTTCGCATTATGTAGCTCCGCATTGGGATAAGACTCCGGGAAAAACCGCTCATTATATTGAAATAGAATTTGATGTCTTAATAAACCCGGAAATTAACAATATATTCAGCAACGATTTACTGGACAAAGTAGATCCAAACAATCTTCAACAATGGTTTCCTCAACGAAGTGGTATTTCGATTCATACTGAGATTGTTGATGAATTAGAATCACAATGGTTTGATTTTATTACCAAAAATAAACTTATTAAAAATAGTTTTCTATCAAATGATGTGATACATGAGGTTACGGAGTCCTACACCGAAGGAAAATCAAAAGAGATTATACAAACACGCTATGAACGTAATCCTCAAGCAAGAAAGGTCTGCTTAACTCATCATGGTTATTCTTGTCAAATATGTGATTTTAATTTTGAATACTACTTTGGCGAAGTAGGCAGAGGTTTTATTCATGTTCATCATATAAACCCAATTGCTACAGTAGGATATGAGTACAATATTAACCCTGAGAATGATTTAATTCCGGTATGTCCTAATTGCCATGCAATGATTCATTCAAAAACACCACCTTTTACAATTGATGAAATAAAAAAGATGCGAAGAACTGTTGGTGATAATGATTAATGTCAGAAAACCCTATAGCCTGATATTGAAATTTCAATACTTAGATGAAGAAAATCAATATTCATGTTCCATTACTATATTTGATACGATGTATTCTAATCATACGATAAAGCAAACAAGAATAAAAAAAAATCTCCTCTGCTTACATGCGGAGGAGATTATCCATACTAATAGAAATACTCTCAGGTATTATACATTAAATCGGAAATACATAATATCGCCATCGTGAACAATATATTCTTTTCCTTCAATTTTATATAATCCGGCATCTTTGACGGCTTGTTCACTGCCCAGACGTTCCCAATCGGCATATTTCATTACTTCGGCACGTATAAATCCCTTTTCAAAATCAGTGTGGATAACGCCTGCTGCTTGTGGTGCCGTTGCTCCTTTTTTCACTGTCCATGCTCGACATTCTTTTTTTCCGGCAGTAAAATATGTTTGCAAACCCAATAAATTATATCCTTCGCGTATAACCCTATCCAAACCGGGTTCTTCCATACCCAAGTCAGATAAAAACAATTCACGATCTTCATCATCAAGCTGTGCAATTTCTGCTTCAATTTTGGCACAAATTACCACTACCAAAGCATGCTCTTTTTCTGCATGTGCTTTTACATCATTGATATATTGATTACCGTTTTTTACGCCGTCTTCGTCGGTATTTGCAATGTACATCACGGGCTTATCTGTCAATAAATAACATTCTTTTATTGCTGCTGCGCCGCGCTCATCGCGTTCAAATGAGCGGGCAGTGTTACCATTATTGAGGTGATTGCGTAATTGTTCCAAAATTTCGGCATCTTCTTTTGCTTCTTTATCATTGGCGCGTATTTTTTTTTGCAAAGTGTCAATCCGTTTTTCAACAGTTTCCACATCTTTCAGAATAAGTTCAGTATCTATAATTCCTATGTCATGCAAAGGGTTCACATCGCCATGCACGTGAATCACATTATCGTCACGGAAACAACGAACCACATGAGCCACGGCATCACAAGCCCGAATATTGCCCAAAAACTGATTACCCAAACCCTCACCTTTGGAAGCACCCTTCACCAAGCCGGCGATGTCCACAAACTCAACCATTGCCGGAATTTCTTTGTCTGTCTGATTGATTATTGACAATTTTTTGAGACGCGGGTCGGGCACATTTACAATGCCTACATTCGGATCAATGGTACAAAAAGGATAGTTCGATGCTTCTGCCTGATTAGACGTAAGTGCATTAAAAAGTGTTGACTTACCAACATTGGGTAAGCCGACAATGCCACATGCTATAGCCATGATATAAGTTCTTTCTCTGGGATTGATGAATAGTTATGAAGTGCAAAAATACCCCCTTTTCGACGATTAGAAGGTATGAACATGAGAAATGATGGGGTAAAGAGAAAACAAGCTATGGGCGATTCTTTTTTGTTTTCCCATATATTGTTATGCAGTCAATATCGAGTGTATTACTTATTAAAAGGAAAATGTCACGGAAGAAATGAGGCAAAACGTATAGTCTTTATCGCAAAAGAACATCTATGAAAAAACATCCACCTATGATTTGATGCTATCTTTACTCAATTGATTATTCTCTCTATCCGTAGTAGTACCCCGTCAATTTTCCGTAATTTCGTGGATATTATTGTTCATTATCATATAACAACTCTTATGCTTGACATCAAATTTATACGTGAGAATCCTGAGCAAGTGCGCACCAATACTCACAACAAACATGAACGCGGTGATGTGGATGCCATACTTTCGCTTGATCAACAGCGCCGTGCCCTTATCGGCGAAACGGAAACATTAAAAAATCGGCGTAATGTTGTAACTCAAGAAATTGCAAAACTTAAAAAAAGCGGTGAGGATGCTTCTTCCCTTATTGAAGAAATGCGTATTGTATCTGATACCATCAAAGCACATGATGAAGAGTTGCGCGGCATTGAGCAAAATTTGGAAACGGCATTGATGCGTTTACCCAATATGCTTCATCACTCAGTATCGCATGGTGAGGATGCTTCCGGCAATGTTGAAATCCGTCGTCAAGGTGAATGTGGTGAGCAGGGCTTTCGTAAAAATCATGTTGAAATCGGTAAGCAACTTGGTATTCTTGACTTCGAGCGTGGTGCGAAGGTGACGGGCAGCGGCTTTGGTTTTTATGTGGGTAAAGGTGCTTCTTTAGAGCGTGCCCTTATCAATTTTATGCTCGATTTTCACTTAGAAAAACATGGATATTCTGAAATTTTTCCGCCTTTTTTAGTCAATGCGGCTTCATTGCGTGGCACAGGGCAATTACCGAAAATGGAAGAAGATTTATATACATGTGAAAAAGACGAATTATATTTGATTCCAACAGCAGAAGTACCTATTACAAATTTTTATCGTGATGAAATGTTGCCGCACGATGCCTTGACAATAAAATTATGCGGTTATTCTGCATGTTTTCGTCGTGAAGCCGGCAGCTATGGTAAAGATACTCGCGGATTTTTACGAGTGCATGAATTCAATAAAGTGGAATTAGTAAAATTTGCCAAACCGGAAACATCCTATGATGAATTAGAAAGCTTGGTCATTGATGTGGAAGAAATTTTACAGGCACTCCATATTCCCTATCGTGTACTTTTATTATGCGATGGCGATACAAGCTTTTCGAGCGCAAAGACATATGATTTAGAAGCATGGTCACCTTGTGAGCAAAAATGGTTGGAAGTGTCCAGTTGTTCTAATTTTGAGAATTTTCAAGCGCGTCGTGCTAATATTCGCTATAAAGAACCCAATGGTAAACCGGAATTTGTGCATACATTAAATGGCAGTGGTTTAGCAACATCACGATTAATGGTAGCCATATTGGAACATTATCAAACCGAAGACGGACATATTCGTGTCCCCGAAGTGTTGCGTCCCTATACACGATTCGATATGATATAAGTAAAAATAAAAAAAGGCGGCTGATAACCGCCTTTTTTTTAGTACAGTTGTTTTTCGGCATAATATTTCATTGCCGCAGCCATAAATTCAGCAAATTCTTTATTATAACAATTATTAACCAAGTAAAAACGTTCATCATCACAATAAAGCTGCCCTAATCCTATAAATTGTTCTGCTTGAGAATCTTCAGACGATGATGTACCCCATAGTTCTCTGATTATTCTATAATACTCATGAATCAACCCTTGAACTTCTTCATCATTCATAGGTTTATGAGATAGATTGAACAGATTTTCAAGTGTATTCCTCATCATGACTTGTAATGTTTGAAAGTCCTTTTTTTTCATACTCAGCAGAGCATGTTCTGATTGCTCAACCGACTCGGCTCCGTATTTTTCTTTTGCTTCTTTTCGATATGCTTCGGCGGTTACTGTATCAAATCCTTGATACAAATCATCGTAATTCATTTGTAATTCTCCTTCTATTGATTGAATGGTATGAGTAAGTGTCTGTAAAAGTTTTTCAATTTTGTCTTTCTTTTTGAGTAATTCTTTGTGATGATGATATAATGCAGTGAGTGTATCAAATGCCGGATTATCCAGAATTTTTCGGATTGTAGCCAAAGGAATATCAAGTTCTTTATAGAATAGAATCTGTTGTAAACGCAATAATTCATTTTTCCCATAAAGTCTGTACCGTGCTTCCGTTCGTACTAAAGGCAGTAATAATCCTATCTCATCATAAAGACGAAGTGTACGTATGCTGACCCCTGACATCGCAGAAACGTGTCGAATAGAAAATGTTTGTTCTTCCATATATAACTCCTTTTTTTATTGATGCAAAATTAGACACTCACGTAGGGTGAGAGTCAAGTGTTTTTTTCAAAAAGTATAAAAAAGTCTCGTGAATACATAAAATTTCTTGATGTATGCTACACTCTTTGATAAACAATATGGTGAAAAAAATCAAGGGTAGGTATGATATGCAGATTGTACTTCTTGTGGACTCATTCGCAGAGAACAACGATAACTGTGTGTATGATGTTAGCACTTTGATTGAGAAATTTCATCATTTTTAGAGCAAAGACTGAGAATTGTCATATTCGTTTGTGTTGTTCTGTAATAAATTTGCTCTTTACAGAAGAGGGTATGTCTATGAAATGGTTTGCTAATCGCCCTTTAGGGGTAAAATTAGGTCTTGTCTTTGCAATAGTGTTTGTGTTAGTACTTGCGGAAAACATCTTTGTCTATCGTCAATTGCAATCTATGAATAGCCGCAACAATGAGATTATAGAACGGTGGCAACCTGCGGCATTTTATGCGGCGGAGATGAATAAACATTTTGCAGATTTACGCATTCTGGAGTGGCGACATATCTCTGCCGAAACCGATTCTGCCCGCAATTCATTGGAACAACAAATGGGTGTTGTTATGGGGACATTGTCAGAACATCAACGCAAGTTTGAATTACTCATCGCATCGTCGGAAGAAAAAAAACTGTATATAGAATTTAGCGATATGCTGAAAGAATATATATTCCTTCGTGATGAGATGCTCAAGTTATCCCATGCGGGTTTACGCACCGATGCGGTGGCTATTTTGGAAAGTATGTCACAGGATATCTATACCCAATCATCGGCTAAGTTGCGTCAAGTGGTTGAATTAAGTAAATCGGGAAGCAATCAAACCGCTCTGGATTCGGTTCAGATTTCCTCCACGACGATTACCGTTATCATGATTGCCAATGCCGTAATGCTTTGTATTGTTATTACCATTGCCTTTTTTACCGTAAAAGGCATTAGCACGCCTATACGCCAATTGCAAAATGCGGCAAGTGATGTGGCTGCCGGTAACACGGATATACACATTACGATTGCCACAATGGATGAAACCGGTAAACTTGCAGAATCATTTATGAAAATGGTCTATAATATCCGTACAATGATGATGACATTGGAGCGTGAAAAACAATATGTGCAAGATAATGTGACATTAATGTTGCATAGCGTCGAGCAATTTGCCGAAGGCGATTTGACGGGAAGATTAACAGCAACCAATAATGACGATATTGCCCGATTATTCAATGGTTATAATAATGCTCTACAACGCATGAGTGATATGATAGAAAAAATTATAGAATCAGTTAGCTCTACGGCAGCAGCAAGTCGGCGAATTATGGAAGGCGCAGAAACTATGGCGCAAGGTATTCAAAAGCAAGCGAACGATACCACGATGATTGCGGCGGCGGTGGAGCAAATGGCATCAACAATTGCAGATAATTCTATGCAGGCTCATCGTGCTGTGGAAGAAGCCGAATCGGCAGTACATCAAGCGACGCAGGGTGGTACCGTCGTGCAGCAAACAATTCATAGAATTAACAGCATAGCGGCTGTGGTTAAAGAAAGTGCATCAACAATAGAACGATTAGGTAATAGCACAATGGAAATAGGTTCTGCTGCTCAAATGATTGAAGAAATTGCTGACCAGACAAATTTATTAGCACTCAATGCAGCCATCGAAGCAGCTCGAGCAGGTGACCAAGGTCGTGGATTTGCTGTGGTCGCAGATGAAGTGCGTAAACTTGCAGAACGCACACAACATGCCACACATCAAATTGCAGCCATAATCAAACGCATACAACAAGATTCGCAGTCTGCTGTGGCAGCTATGAATCAAGGCACAAAAGTGGTTGCTACCGGGCAAGAAGAAGCCGAACAAGCAGCCCAAGCGCTGAAGGATATTCTTGTCCGTGTGGAAGGAATGTCACACCATATTTCTACCATGTCTGCTTCAAGCGAAGAATTGGCATCAACAGCTCAAAGTATTGCACAAACAGTAGATACAATTCGAGACGTTGCCGAAACAGCTGCGGCTACCACCACTGAAATTGCCAATGATGCCGAACACCTTTACTCAATGACCGAGCATCTTCATGAATTAACCGAACAGTTCCATACTGAAAGATCACGAAGACAATTACAATAAACATCACAACATTACAATATTATCAAACACTTAGTAAGTCATTTTTTATCAGTACATTATCGCATGTTAATAAATTGTACGGGGAAATGTAAATCGGCATTGCGAAGCAGAGTGATAACATCTTGCAAATCATCTTTGCTCTTTCCTGTTACTCTGACTTGATTGCCTTGAATTTGTGTCTGCACTTTCAGTTTAGAATCACGAATGAGGGCTGTTATCTTTTTCGCTTCTTCTTGTTCCATACCATCTTTAATCTTGATGGTCATACGAATAGTTTTACCGCCAAAAGCTTCGGGCTTACCGGCATCGAGAGATAATGCGGAAATTCCTCGTTTAAGGCATTTCTGTTGTATAATCTCACGTACCGCTTCAACAAAATGCTCACCTTCGGCACGTATAGAAATCGTTTTAAGTTTTGAATCGAAAACAACTTCCGCATTAGAACCACGCAAATCATAACGGCTGCCTATTTCTTTGATTGCCTGATTGACGGCATTGTCTGTTTCTTGCATACTTACTTCAGAAACGATGTCGAATGAATATGTTTGTGCCATAGTGAACTCCTTGATTTTGTTTGTCAATGGGCAAAATTACAAGGAAAAAAGAGTATTCAGACAAAGTTGTTGCAAACTTTTTTCATGTATATTTGTAAGTGTATCGTGTAATCTCACCAACAGTAGCGTGGGAAAAATTCTTGCAACGCAGATAAAATACTACTAAGACAATGACAAATACTATAGAATATTGCGAAGACTTGTTGGATCGGGCACGATCGGCAGAAAAAAAAGCCGATTACGATGAAGCAATGAAGTATTGTAATGAGTTACGTCTGTACTTAAGCAAACATAAAGACACCATAACCCAAGATACATTCTATAATTATGACATATTGGAATTGTTTTTGACCGGAGTCATTCAATTAAAGCGTGGTAATCATGCCAAAGCATTAAAGTTATTGTCTGATGCTCTTGCCAAAACCGATTTTATTCCGCAGAGTTCATTACGCAGCAGAGTTTTGCGTGTTATGGCATCATGTTATATTGAACTTGGTGAAACAGATAAAGCTCTTGACTATGCCTTACAAGCTCTTGCCTTGCAAGATGATGAAAAAAAACCTGATGAACAAGGAAGTATTTATAATTTGATAGGTAGAATATATTACACACGTTCGGAATATGCTCTTGCAAATGAGTATGCTTTAAAAGCGCTTGCTTTATTTGAAGAAAACGGCTTTAAAGAGCAAGCTGCACGTATTACCGGCAATATTGGTTCTATCAATTACATTCATGGAAATTACAGTGAAGCACTCGAAAAAATGTTTAAGGCACTTGCTTACTTCGAATCAGAAAATATGCCTTTTGACACAACACGACTGTATGATGCTATTGCCGGTGTCTATGATGCTCAAGGGAAACATATCATAGCAATAGAATATTTATTCAAATCATTAGCTCAACGTGAGAAAATAGACGATAAAGTAGGAGTTGCCCATTCTTTAGGAAATTTAGGAAATGTCTATCATTCAGCTTCGGAATATGATAAATCTATAGAATATCACTCACGAGCATTAGCAATGAGCCGCTCTCTTGGTTTGCTAAACGATTGCATAAGAGAAACAGGTAATATAGGCAGTGTGTATGTTGCATTAAAAGAATATACGACAGCATTACGTTTTTTTGAAGAAGCATTAGCACAAGCCCAAGCAATACAGCATAAATATGAAATTGCTCGATTATTATCCAATATAGGGCAAACATATAAACAACTTAATGATATTGATAAAGCATTGGAATATATGCTGCTGTCAATCGAAAAAGAAAAAGAGATAGATATGCAATTAAATATCGCTCAGTCGAGCGGAATTTTAGGTACTATTTATCAGTCACGAGGCGAGTATGACAAAGCATATCAATATTTATATGAAGCATTAGAATTAAGTAAAAAAATAGAAGTATATGTCGGTATAGCCACAATT
>WBZM01003880.1_pt1 | contig 11339 bp, 15 predicted proteins | sample 5204271 | NCBI WGS metagenome assembly WBZM01 (sample SAMN12344346, study PRJNA552823) | activated sludge metagenome | biome: Activated sludge suspended growth; feature: Nitrification reactor; material: Wastewater; isolation source: activated sludge from nitrification reactor of wastewater...
ATTTTTTTTAAACCGAGAATCAACATTTTGCTAAAAAACTGAAAATCCTAAACAAAAAGCAGGAAGTGATTGTCACAAAATTTGAAGCTTAATAAGGCAAAAATCTTTTTCGGCAGCCAGGAATACTGGGTTTTTCACCGGATCTGGATTTTTACAATTTTCCTGCTTATCATTGTCATTATTAAGATTAATATTGGCAATAATGTTAAGGGTTTTCTTATTTATGACGTGAAAAAGAACGCTTGAAGTAAGTTGCCCGTGAGCAGAGAGTGGTTAATAAAATTTTAATACAATGAGAGTACCAATAGAGAACGGATCAGGTTTTTGCAACCAGGTATCAGATTTTATTAAGCTCTCTGCAGCACTAAGGCAATTTGATAAAAAAGATTTTTCAACGAATTTCAAACTGGCCTGAAGCCGTTTCAATATCTCCACTAAAAGCACGGTAGATGTATTTGCCCCTTGCCAATCCTGCAATTTTATAATGGTCTTTAGTATTCAATTTGTGATGCTGTACTAAAGTGCCTTGTACATCAAATACAAAAAAATCAAGTTGTTCTTTATCCTCTTTTGAAATGACATGCATTTCCCTTTTTAATATGTCGGGATAAATTTTTACTGAGTTGTTGTTTAAGCTGCCAAAATTTTTGGATTTAGCAGTCTTGGCCTTATTCTTTTTCAATGGCTTGTCCTCAGCGGGCCTGTTGTTTGCCAGCAACGACTGTGTTATTAAAAGTCCACCGGCAAGGATAAAGGTGATTACTCGCATTTTTCCAATGTTAAAAAATGGTTTCATAGTGGTTTGATTTTTTTTTTAATAGAATACGGGACATTTCAATTGTTTTAATCGGGCATCTGATTTACCCAATCTCCAGCCAAAACGCAACATACTGGTGAAGTAAGCGTCATTTTGTTTTGGATCGCCTCGTTGTGCAAATTCCTGATAAGGTCTGGTAGTTGGAAAAGTATAAATGCCACGATAATATAAACTTCTGGCAGTAACTGCATCAGCCGGCGATAAATAGCTGTCAAAATGTATAGGATCAATATAATAGTTGTGACTTACGTCGTCAACATAATCCGTAAATAATTTGCGATGCAGAATTTCTAATCCGATATACATATTCTCTTTGAGATAGTATTTGAAACCAAATCCAATCATTAGATTTTTCTGTGTCAGTTTGTAAGGTTTGCTCTCAGGATATTCGGCAAAGCCCTGCCCTTCTAATTTCAATGGTGCCAGTGCAACCAGATTACCATTATTATCTTTTGCTTTTGGATTAAAATGATAGATACCTGCACCACCTAAAACATAAGGGCGAAGTTTTCCCTGCAATCCATCATATTTTTCAAAAAAAACAGTGGGATAAAATTCCAGTGCAGCATAAGCTTCATTGATTTTTGATTGGAAACTTAAATTTCTGTATTTGCGATCTTCTTCATCACCACCTTTTGCAGGAGCTTCGGCATCATTGCCCTCTACAAAGCCCATTGTGCCTGAAATGCGCAGTCCCACCCATTCTGTAGGATAAAAATTTAAATAAGCACTTTTTGAAAGTTTTGTAAGTGGAAGGTCTAGGTCTTTAATAAAAGTTTTTCCAACCCCTGCACTACCTCCCAAATCTCCGAGGAAAAACATAGGACCTAAGCCAATTCCTAATTCTAATTTTCCATTTGCAGAGCTGATTGATTGTGCGCTGGTATGAATTGAAAATAAAGAGAGAAAAAAGATAAGTACGGACAGCCGTACAAGGTGTAAACTTGTTCTCATTGATATCGGATTTCTGGTTTTTCGATCTATTGGTTACCAGCACAAAATAGAAACAGAAAAATGTTATAGAAGAATGTTCGACTGAAATTTTTCTTTTTGTAAGTAATAAATGGAGATAACGCTAAGGGATTCTACGTTACCAACTGTAAAATTTTACCATTTCAATATGTTCAATACCATCTTCTAAATAAATATTGCCTTGCTCTCTAAATCCGAAATCTGCATAAAATTTTCGGAGGTAACATTGAGCGCCAATACGGATATTTTGTTGCGGATATAATAAATACAGTTGTTCAATTGATTTTTCCATCAACATCTTGCCCAGTCCTGTGCGTCTGGTTTTTGGTGCTGTTACTACTCGGCCTATACTGGGTTCTGTAAAAGCAATGCCCGGTGGTATTATTCTTGAATAAGCTAATAATTGTTCATTTTGCCAGTACATTAAATGATAGGAGGCCTGATCTTTATTATCCATATCCTGATATACACAGTTTTGCTCTACAGCAAAAACAATATTGCGAAGTTGCAAAATGGCATACAATTCATGCGGACCAAGATTTTCAAATTTTTTTACAGACCACATACATTTTGAATTTGAAAAATAAAAATAGGGTTTTGACTGACATGAAAATGAAATGCATAACTTTAAATCAAACTGCCGGCTATGCAAAAGGATTTGAGTACTATTCACCAATTGATTAGTAATTTGTTTGTCTGGCCACAATCTGCAAAAGAGTGGGAACCTTGCAAATTGAGTAATGAACAAGTCCAATCATTTCGTGAAAATGGCTTTCTTTCGGGTGTAAAGATGTTGGATGAACAGCAGATGGATGCCATAAGAAAAGCACTGGAAGAAATTGCAGATCCCATGCATCCGGGGCATCACCTGTTTTATGAATTTCACTCTAATGAATCCACCGATCCCAACACCATACTTTTTCATGCATTAGGTGCATGGCGTATTGCACCTGCCTTGCATGATGTTTTGTGGAATCCCCGATTTGTAATGGCCGCAAGTCAATTATTGGGCAATGCACCCGTTCGTTTCTGGCACGATCAGATTTTTTGGAAACCGCCCAAACAAGGAGGTGTAGTAGCCTGGCATCAGGATTATTCTTACTGGACCAGAACAAAACCAATAGCGCATCTTACTTGCTGGTGTGCATTAGATGATGCTACTTTGGAAAACGGTTGTCTGCAATATGTTTCCGAAAGTCATAGATGGGGATTGTTGCCCAAACCTGAAATTGCAGGAGCTTTCAAACGAATTGAAGATTTTTTGGATGATAAGCAAAAACAGCAATTCCAAAAGCCGGTATTTGCAACAGTAAAGGCAGGCGAAGCTATTTTTCATCATTCATTAACCTTGCATGGATCAGGTGCTAATGCTTCATCAAAACCAAGAAGGGCATTAGTGCTAAATGTGTTTGCCGATGGAGTGGTTTCTGATGCAGATGAGCCATTATTGGAAGGTGTACCTATAATACCCAAAGGAAATAAAATGGAAGGACGGTTTTTCCCATTATTATTTGACCCGAAGAATCAATAATGATATTTTTCTTTCCATAGTGTCTTTAAAAATTTTCTAATATCTTCCTCTCTCGCATTGTTGCCGGGATTGTAAAATTTTGTTCCCGAAATTTTTTCGGGCAGATACTCCTGCGATGAAAAATTATTAAAGAAGTTGTGGGCATATTCATATCCCTTCCCGTATCCCAAATTTTTCATCATACCGGTAGGAGCGTTGCGAATATGCATAGGTACAGGCAAGTCACCGTATTTTTTCACGGCTTGCTGTGCTTCATTAATGGCAACAATAGCTGCATTACTTTTGGGTGATGAGGCCAGGTAGGTTGCGCATTGAGAAAGAATAATTCTCGATTCAGGGTAACCGATTTTATGAACCGCATCAAAGCAGGTATTGGCCAGCACCAATGCGGTAGGGTTGGCATTGCCAATATCTTCGCTGGCTAAAATCACCATTCTACGTGCAATAAATTTTACATCTTCACCGCCTTCAATCATTCTGGCGAGCCAGTACACAGCGGCATTGGGGTCGCTGCCGCGTATGGATTTTATAAAGGCTGAAATAATATCGTAATGCTGCTCTCCGCTTTTGTCGTACAGTGCCATTTTCTTTTGTGCGGTTTCAAGCACCAATTTATCGGTAATGATGACATCTTTGCCCGAAGCATCAATTACAATTTCAAACAAATTCAATAACATTCTGGCATCGCCACCGGAAATATTGAGCAATGCTGCTGTTTCTTTAATCTGAATTTTTTTATTTTTCAGTATTTCATCTTTTTGCAATGCAGCATGCAATAATCCTGTGAGTGCATCATTGTCCAATGGCTTTAAAACATAAACCTGACATCTGCTGAGTAAGGCGCTGTTTACTTCAAAAGATGGATTTTCAGTAGTTGCGCCTATTAGGGTTATGACACCTTTTTCTACTGCACCCAGCAGCGCATCTTGTTGGCCTTTGTTAAAACGATGTATTTCATCAATGAATAAAATAGAGCCGGGTTTTGTTTTTGCTTGTTCGATGACCTCTCTTACTTCTTTTACACCTGCACTGATGGCGCTTAGTTGGAAAAAGGGAACTTGAAGTGAATGTGCTATGATATTTGCTAGTGTAGTTTTGCCTGTACCTGGCGGCCCCCAAAAAATAAGAGAGGGCACTTTCCCATTTGCAATAGCTTTTCGCAATATACTTCCATTGCCTGCCAAATGTTCTTGTCCGGCCAATTCATCCAAGGTATGGGGTCTGATGCGTTCTGCAAGAGGCACATGTGTATTCATAAGTTCAAGGTAATGAAAAAAGCATCCGTTACACTACTCGGATGCTTTTGAAAATATAAAATTGATTAATTAGTTCACGTTGGCATTCAAAAAGGCAGATATTTTGTCAAATGAATCGGTCATCGTTGCGCCACCCCATCCATGATTTTCGGATGGATAGAAAACATATTGATTGGTAACTCCAAAACTGCTCAGTTTATTTTTTAATAAAACTGATTGTGACGGCAGCACAACAATATCGACACCGCCATGTAATATGATGGTGGGCGGGCTTTGTGCGGTTATATAATTTAAGGGATTTGCTTCAGCATATATAGTGGGTACAGAAGTAGGCGTGCCCCCTGTTACACTCATGAGTTGAAAAGGTACCAGAAAATTTGCAGGATTGTTAAACATATCAACCAAATCTGTTGGCCCAAAAAAATCTACAACCGCCTTTATTTTTACAGGTGTATTGTATTTATAAGCATATAAGCAAGATAAATGACCACCTGCACTGGCGCCTAGTAAAACAAATTTGTCGCTGATGCCATATTCACTTCTTTTGGAATAAATGAATTCGATAGCCTTTTTTACATCCATTTCCTGTGTGGGAAAAAGATTGGGTGCACCGGTTGCTAATCGGTAATTAATATTAAAAACTGCCCAATCAGGCATTCTTTTCTTTAAAGTATCTACATAAGGCGTCATTTCGGTTTTATCTCCGCCCGACCATCCGCCACCATGTATATAAATAATTACTTTGGTAGTTGTGGTTTTTCTTCCTGCCGGCAAATAAGCATCATAGGTTTGTTTTGGGTCTGTGCCATAAGCTACATTCAATTCTGTTTTACTGGGCTCGGGTGGGGGTGGGGGAGGTGTTTCATCATTGTCTTTTTGACAAGCCGCAAACAAAAAGGAAGTACATAGAATTAAAAACAGTTTTTGCATAAGGTCAATTTAATTGGCAATATTGAAAATTATAATTCAGATACAAATTAACGGATTAAAAGTTAGGAATATTGCCGTTGAAAACTAGTTCAAAAATCATTTGGCGGACAAATTTCTCACTGCTATCTTTGCCGCCCGTTCATAAAAGGGTAACGGCCCGTTCGTCTAAGGGCTAGGACACCACCCTTTCACGGTGGTGATACGGGTTCGAATCCCGTACGGGCTACAAAGCTTTTCAGCATTCGCTGAGAGGCTTTTTTATTTTGAGCCGTTGCAGATTTATCTGCATAAGGTGAAAAATAAAAAAGCCGGGCAGCCGCGAGAGCGGATGCAGAGGCTTTGTGTAAATCAAATGCGATGGGGGCATGTTTTTTTATTTTCATTACTTTTTGTCTAAATTGTTCAATTGAATAAGTGAATATTTTCTATTCTATTTACAACCTAAGACAACAATCCATGCTTATTTAGTTTCCACCCCAAAAATCAACTCCCTTTTACCCGCCACACTTTCATTACCTTTGCACTCTCAATTTATTTTAAACGTTAAATACCTGTCTAAAATGAGTACTGTAAAAGTTGCCATCAATGGTTTTGGCCGCATTGGCCGCCTGGTTTATCGCCAGATTTATAAAATGGAAGGAATTGATGTAGTGGCTGTCAATGACCTTACCAGTCCCAAAGTTTTAGCCCACTTGTTGAAGTACGATAGTGCACAAGGTCGCTTTGATGCAGAAGTAAAAGCTACAGAAAACTCTGTAGTGGTAAATGGTGATGATATAAAAGTATATGCACAAAAAAATCCGGCCGATATACCCTGGAAAGCACATGATGTAGATGTAGTACTGGAATGTACCGGATTCTTTACAGATAAGGATAAAGCTGCAGCACATATTACTGCGGGAGCCAAAAGAGTAGTCATTTCGGCACCGGCAACGGGAGATTTGAAAACCATTGTATTCAATGTAAATCATCAATTGCTGGATGGCACTGAAACTATTATTTCCTGTGCTTCTTGCACTACCAACTGTCTGGCTCCTATGGCACAAGTGTTAGATGAAAAATACGGCATTGTAACCGGGTTAATGAGCACCATACATGCTTATACCAATGATCAAAATACATTAGATGCTCCGCACCCTAAAGGAGATTTGCGCAGAGCAAGAGCCGCTGCTGCAAATATTGTTCCCAATAGTACCGGTGCTGCAAAAGCAATCGGATTGGTATTGCCTAATCTCAAAGGTAAATTAGATGGCGGCGCACAACGTGTACCTACCATTACCGGAAGTTTGACAGAATTATATTCTATTTTAAATAAAACCGTAACCGTTGAAGAAATCAATGCAGCCATGAAAGCCGCCAGCAACGAAAGTTTTGGCTATACCGAGGATGAAATTGTGAGCAGTGATATTATTGGTATTCATTACGGTTCATTGTTTGATGCTACACAAACCAAGGTGCAAACTATGGGAGATAAGCAATTGGTAAAAACCGTTAGCTGGTACGATAATGAGATGAGCTATGTAAGCCAATTAGTGCGTACCGTCCATTATTTCGCTAAACTTATCAGCAAATAATAATCCTGAAATAATAATTTTGCCCCGCAACTGCATACTTGCAATACGGGGCATTTTAGTTTAAAACATTTGAAACTAAAAATTATTTATGTCAAAATTTTCAGCTTATAATTTCAGCAATCAAAGAGCATTGATAAGGGTTGACTTTAACGTTCCGCTGAATGAAAAATTTGAAATTACTGATGATACCCGAATGAGGGCTGCTGTACCCACCATCAAAAAAATTATTGCCGATGGAGGCAAAGTAATTCTGATGAGTCATTTGGGGAGGCCCAAAGACGGATCATCAGAAAAATATTCCCTTAAACACCTGGTTCCGCATTTGAGCGAGTTGTTGGGCGGAACAAAAGTTTTTTTTGCAAATGACTGTATCGGTGAGCAGGCATTTCTTACCGAAAATATGTTGCGAAAAGGTGAAGTGTTGCTTTTAGAAAATCTTCGCTTTTATAATGAAGAAGAAAAAGGCGATGAAAAGTTTGCAGAAAAACTTTCCAAACTGGGCGATGTGTGGGTAAATGATGCTTTTGGTACTGCACACCGGGCTCATGCTTCTACTGCCATAATTGCAAAATTTTTCCCTGCAGAAAAAAGAATGTTTGGCTTGTTGATGGAGGGCGAAGTGGCAAGTGCAGAGAAAGTATTGCATCAATCAGAAAAACCCTTTACTGCCATTATAGGTGGTGCCAAAGTGAGCGATAAAATATTAATCATTGAAAATCTTCTTGAGCAGGCAACCGATATTATCATAGGTGGGGGCATGGCATATACTTTTATAAAAGCAAAAGGCGGAGAAATCGGAAATTCATTATGCGAAACCGACCGAATAGATACTGCATTAGAAATATTGGGAAAAGCTGCTGCTAAAAATGTAAATATACATTTACCTGTAGATTCTATTGTTGCCGACAAATTTGCTGCTGATGCTCAAACAGCAACAACGCCAAGCAATCATATTCCTGCAGGTTGGATGGGTTTAGACATCGGAAAAGATGCTGAGGCGCAGTTTGCGGAAGTAATTAAAAATTCAAAAACCATTTTATGGAATGGTCCAATGGGTGTTTTTGAAATGCCAGCATTTCAAAACGGCACCAAAATGATAGCAACAGCTGTAGCTGCAGCTACACAGCAAGGTTCTTTTTCATTGGTAGGTGGTGGCGATTCTGTTGCGGCTGTAAACCAATTTGGCTTTGCCGATAAAGTAAGCTATGTATCCACCGGAGGCGGTGCTATGCTGGAGTATTTTGAAGGAAAAACTTTGCCCGGTATTGCTGCTGTACAGTCTTGATTTTTTTATTAATTTTATTTCCAAACCTTTAATTATGAAAAAATTATTTGCGTCTATCGTAGTGTTTACCACAACAGTCATTGCTGTTGATGCTCAAAAAATTATTCCAATTGAACACAATGGAAAAAAATATGAAGTATTGGATATGACCGCTAAGGGAAAAATTACCTGGGGTGGTTATAATGAAGAAGTAACTGCAAATGCCGCCAAGAGTGAATCTAATGGTGCTACAAATACTGCTGCTATCGTAGCTTTTGTAGGCAATAATTCCGGGTTTGAAGGAAAACCCTATGCTGCAAAACTTTGTAAAGAATCAAAAGCCGGCGGCAAAGAAGATTGGTACCTGCCTTCCAAAGACGAATCGGATGCGATTTATGCGTTTAAAGATAAATTTAATGTAGAAGAAAGAGGAACTATCTGGACTTCAACAGAAGCCAATGCCACACAGGCAGTATCAAAATACTGGTACACTGGTGCTTTTTATAATGTGCAGAAAGTTGAAGAATATCATTTCGTTTGCATTCGCAAAGTGGAATAAGCTATTTTAAATGGTTGACATTCGATATATGAAAGGATAGATTTTTTGTTCTCGAATTGATTTGCCGTTTTCTTTTTTCTATTCACCGAAAAAACAAATTCTTTCAGCTTACTAATTCTTAATTTTATTACTTCATCAAAACTTGAAAAAATGTAAGGAACCCGTAATCTTACTTTATTAATTGTTGGTGCAGTCGTACTCATCTTTTTTGTATGGGGTTGCAATGGTTACAATAAGTTAGTGACCGGCTCACAGTCAGTAAAGAAAGCCTGGAGCAATGTTGAAACCAATTACCAGCGTAGAACTGATTTATACAGCAGCGTTGTTAAAACAGTTGAGGCCTCAGCCAATTTTGAAAAATCTTTGCTTAAGGATGTGATAGAAGCCAGAGCCAAGTTGGGTCAGGTTACTGTTAATGTGGACGATCAGGCAAGCGTGGATAAATTTCAACAGGCTCAGGGACAAATGAGAGGTGCTTTCTCAAATCTGATGGGTTATGTAGAAAACTATCCTGATATTAAATCAACCAAAGCGTTTCAGGATTTTCAGGCACAAATTGAGGGCACCGAAAACAGAATCAATGTAGCCCGTCAGGATTTTAATAAGGTGGTAGAATCCTATAATTTGAATGTAAAACGCTTCCCAAACAATATGATTGCTGGGATTTTTGGATTTTCTGAAAAAGCATTTTACAAATCAGACCCCGGATCAGAAAAGAACCCGGACATCCAGTTTAATATTAAGTAACATAATTTCAAACTGATGTTTAATCTGTTCAGAAAGAAAAATAAATTCTTTACTGATGAAGAGCACCATGCCTTTGTCAAGGCTATTCGCCATGCTGAGAAAATGACCAGTGGCGAAATCAGATTATACATTGAGTCAAAATGCAAAAAGACAGATCCGCTTACCCGTGCTGCCAGAATTTTTTACAAACTGAAAATGCAAAAAACTGAGCATCGCAACGGGGTGCTTATTTATGTAGCTACAACAGATAAAAAACTGGCCATTTTTGGCGATGAGGGAATTTTTAAGGCCGCCGGTGAAGCATATTGGAATGATGCTGTAAATGAAATAATGGACAAGTTCAGTGTTGCTAAATTTTCTGAAGGAATCATAAACTGTATTATTCAACTGGGCGAAACATTGCATAAAAATTTCCCATACAACCGGGAGGTTGATAAAAATGAACTCCCCGATGAAATCGTGCTTGGCAGGTAATACAATGAAAAAATTTTTTTCCATATTCTTTATTTTCTGGGCTTTCGCTGCACAATCGCAAATTGATACAGTGGTGCCGCCCAAGCCTGCTATTCCCCGGCTGGTAAATGATTTTACGAATACATTATCGCAGGAAGAAATAAATGCACTGGAAAATAAACTAGTAGCTTATGATGATACCAGCTCCAATCAAATTGCAGTTGTGATCATTTCATCAACCGGCAATTATTCTGTAGAAGAAGTGGCGCTGCAAATACTGCGTAGATGGGGCGTGGGAAATAAAGGAAACAATAATGGCGTAGTGTTGTTGGTAGCCAAAGATGACCGGCGGGTAAGAATAGAAACCGGCTATGGTCTTGAAGGGGCCATACCCGATATTACGGCAAAAAGCATCATTGATAATTTTATTACGCCTCGTTTTAAAGAAGGTAATTTTTATCAAGGGATTGATGATGGAACCAATGAAATCATCAAAGCGGCCGCAGGTGAGTATAAAGCTCCAAAAGGATATAAGAACCGAAATAAAGACAACTCAGGTCTTATTGGCGCAATTATTCTTATACTCATCATTATAATTATTTTGGGAGGAATTTTTCCCGGCGCAGGTGGCACTTATGTTTCCCGTGGTGGCTTTGGCGGTTGGAGAGGCGGTGGTTGGTCGGGTGGTGGCTGGTCTGGTGGTGGCGGTGGCTGGTCAGGCGGTGGAGGCGGTGGTTTTGGCGGCTTTGGTGGCGGCAGCGGTGGTGGTGGCGGAGCAAGTGGAGGTTGGTAACTCAAAAAAATATTTGAATTCCAAAGCATAAAAAAAACAGCCCGTTAAAAAGGCTGTTTTTTTCTATTGAGTACATTTATCAGAAACCTTTTTTATCAGCTTCGGGCAACATAGATAAAATATAATCTGCCTGTTCAATAAGTCCGGCTTCCTTTTTTTGATTTACCAAACCTTTCAACAACATACCATTGATGAATGGATCAGTTTGTACTTTAAAGGCTTCAGGAATTGCATCTCTGAATTTTACAATAGCATCAATTCCTATTTTTACCAATTGTAAGTTTTTGGATTTACCAACAAAACTTCCAATAGATTGCATTAAACCAAATTTCTTCTGTGTCAATCCTAGTTTTTCAAATTCAGAAAAAATGACTTCGGCATAAGATTCATCACCGGAAGCTATCATGATGTCAGTAATAGCATCTGAAAGACTTCCTTTTGCC
>WBZM01003124.1_pt2 | contig 11338 bp, 7 predicted proteins | sample 5204271 | NCBI WGS metagenome assembly WBZM01 (sample SAMN12344346, study PRJNA552823) | activated sludge metagenome | biome: Activated sludge suspended growth; feature: Nitrification reactor; material: Wastewater; isolation source: activated sludge from nitrification reactor of wastewater treatment...
GTCGCCGGCCCGATGCCAAGGATCGGTGGAGGACACGAAAAACCGGCTCTGGACATCGCGGCCGGGAGCGTGGCGCACCGCATCCCGCAACCGCCCGGCGGCGTCCAGAGTTCCGATATAGACCTCCCGCACCGCGTAGCCGAGAGCGTCGCGGAAATCTTTCGCGCCCGGCGGCGCGGTGACGGAGGATTCCTCCAGCAGCACCCGCAAATAACGCGACTGGACGGGATCTTCGGCCAAGCGCAGGGTGATATCGCCACCGCCGCCTCGCGCGACCGCGCCGCCGGGGAACGTTTGCCAGCGACCCTCCGGATACTCGTCGGGATCGACCGGATTTTCGCCGTTCCAATACTGGATCCGGTAGCGCACGGCGTGGGGCGTTCCCCAAGCGATGCGGATGGCGTTCACCGGGGTAGCCTCCCCGAGGTCGGCGATCAACCATTGCGGGTGTCGGTCATCGCCCTCGCCGGTGTAGCGGCGATCCAGATAGGGGTTACTTTTCCAAAAGGTTTTCAAGCTGCCGTCGGCCAGTCGCGAGTAACCGTCGTTCTCGGCCTGGTCGATGGTGTTGCCCCGGCGCGGCAGCCGATAGCCGAAAGAGACCCGGATCGGGGCGCCCGGCCGGTCGTCCGAAGTCCAGTAACCCCGAGCGCGTTTGCCGTCGCTCCAACGGCCGCGCGGATTCCAGTGCCAAGCCTGGATAGCCAATTCGGTGCGCAGGCGGTAGGTAAGGGGGCGCAGACCGGCGGAGAGCATAGCGCGCAGCGTGGTCGGACGATAGATCGCGTCGGCATCGCCCCGGGAATGGCCATCCACCCCGGCGCCGAGCGCGGTGGCGGGGACGAAGGTGCTGGCGGGACTCGCCGTCAGATCGATGGTAACCCCGATCGGCGGCGACACCCCGTATCCCCGCAGCAAAGAGTCCACCGCAGACTGTCGCGTCTCCTGCGCGGCCGGGACCGGCGGCGATTCCGCCAGCGCCTCCAACCCCACGCACCCCGACAGCAACGCCAAGATCGGCGCGGACAACCCTCGAACCCGCATCAACCTCATGTCTTTTTTCTGGTCTACTTATCGTCGCGATCCATCTTGTATTATAGCGGCCAACCGGCACGGCGCCGTCGCCCCTCATCGCGGCCAACGCGGTGTCTTCATGTGGACCGCCTTTTGGTTTATCCATGGGATTGATAAGGATGAACGAAATCGACCTCTCCCGACAAACCCCGTTCGGCCTGGATTTCAACGTTGCGGAATTCGCCGACAACCCCGAACCGCGCTGCCCCTGCGTGCTGTTGTTGGACAACTCCTGGTCCATGAACGGCGACCCCATCGCCGAACTCAACGAGGGGCTGGCCGTTTTCAAGGAAGAGCTGCTGGCCGACAGCCTCGCGGCCAAGCGGGTCGAAATCGCCATCGTCAGCTTCGGCCCCGTCCAGGTGGTCAACTCCTTCCAGACCGCCGACCATTTCGCTCCGCCGCGACTGACCGCGCAAAAAGACACGCCGATGGGATCGGCGATCACCCAAGGGCTCGAATTGCTCGACCAGCGCAAAGCCCTGTATCGGGAACAAGGCATTCCTTTTTTCCGGCCCTGGGTATTCCTGATCACCGACGGCACGCCCACCGACGACTGGAAACCCGCCGCCAGCGCAGTGCGCAAGGGCGAGGAAAGCCGGGCGTTCGCGTTCTTCGCGGTCGGCGTTGAGGGCGCCAACCTGGACATCCTCCAGCAGATTTCCATCCGCCAACCGTTGCGCTTGCGCGGCTTGCGGTTCCGCGAACTGTTCCAGTGGCTGTCCAACTCGATGCGCTCGGTGTCGCGCTCGGTGCCGGGCACGGAAGTGCCGCTGATCAATCCCACCAACCCCGACGGCTGGGCCTCGGTATGACCGAAGCCGGCGGCTGGCGCTACGTTCACGCCAGCGTCCCCGGCGTCGCGCATCTGGCCAGTGGCGCCGACTGCCAGGACGCCTGCGCGGTCGAGCTGCTGTCGGCGCCGGACATCGGCCCCGTGCTGGTTTTGGCCGTGGCCGATGGCGCCGGCAGCGCCGCCCAAGCGCGGGCGGGGGCCGATCTGGCGTGTCGGACCCTTCTGGCGGAATGCGCGACCCGCGTGCGGGATTCCGCCTCGATGGCGTGGGCGCGAACCGATGCCGAGGCCCTGCTCCAAAGCGTCCGCACCGCGCTGGCGCAACTCGCGGACGAGGCGAGTCTGCCGGCTCGGGAATTCGCCTGCACTTTGCTGGGCGCGGTGGTGGCCGCCGATCGCGCGCTATTCCTGCAAATCGGCGATGGCGTCATCGTCATCGATTCCGGCGAGGATTACCGGCCGGTATTCTGGCCGCAAACCGGCGAATACGCCAACGAAACCCACTTCGCGACCGATCCCGACGCCATCGCCCGCCTGGAATCCGTCGCCTTGACCGAACCCATCGCCGAAATCGCGCTGCTGTCCGACGGTCTGCAACTGCTGGCCCTGCACTATCAAAGCCGGCGGGCCCACGCGCCGTTCTTTCGGCCCCTGTTCCACCGTTTGCGCGAACATGCCGAACCCGGTTGCCCGGCGGCGCTCGCGGCGGCGCTGGAACGCTTTCTCGCCAGCCCGGCCATCGACCGGCGCACCCACGACGACAAGACCTTGATTCTGGCCACCCGGCGGCCGGCGCCAGCGCCTGGCGCCGAAACCGGCACGCCCGAACCGGCCAACGCCCCCTCGCCGTCGGCTTCGCCGGAATCGGACGCAGCCCCCTCGGCCGAGTCGGACGAACCGGCCGAACCGGCCGAGGCTCGGAATAGCGATGATTCGGTCATCGCCGACCTCGAGACCGCTCCCGGTGACGCCGCCCCTATCCAGCCCATCTCCCCAACCCCCGATCTCCCCAGCCGGGACCGCAACGGTGACGAGGCTGTATAGCGGCACCGGCCATCGGGTCGAACCGGGCAAAACGCTGGGGCGCGGCGGCGAGGGCACGGTCCACGAGATCGCTGGCCGGCCCGGCTTCGTCGCCAAGATCTATCACCAGCCGGTCGGCCCGGACAAGGCGCTAAAGCTGGAGGGCATGGCCCGGCAGTCGCATCCCAGCCTGCTCGAAATCGCCGCTTGGCCGGTGGACGTGCTGCGGGTTCGCCCGGACGGCCCGGTCCAGGGCTTCGTGATGCCTCGGGTCAGCAGCTACCACGAAATTCACAGCCTTTACGGCCCCTCGCACCGCAAGCGCACCTTCCCCCACGCCGACTGGTCGTTTTTGGTCCACGCCGCGCGCAATCTGGCCAGCGCCTTCGAGACCATCCACGCCCGCGGCAACGTCATCGGCGATGTCAATCCCGGTAACGTGGTGGTGTCGGCCCAAGCCCTGGTCAAATTGATCGATTGCGACTCGTTTCAGATCGACACGGGCGAGCGGCTGTTTCCCTGCGATGTCGGCGTGCCGCAGTTCACCGCGCCGGAATTGCAGGGCCGGCCCTTTCACGGCTTGCGCCGCGCCCCGGACCACGACGCCTTCGGGCTGGCCCTGCTGTGCTTCCATCTCTTGTTCATGGGCCGGCACCCTTTCGCCGGCCGCTACCGGGGCAGGGGCGACATGCCGATCGAGCGCGCCATCGAGGAGCATCGGTTCGCGTTCGGTCGCCGCGCCGCCGACCGCGCGATGGAGCCGCCGCCGCACACCCTGCCGTTCGACGCGCTGCCCCCGCCGGTCGCGGATCTGTTCGAGCGCGCCTTCGCCCCGTCCGCGCCGCAGCAGGGACGCCCGACGGCTCGGGATTGGCGGCTGGCGCTGGAACGGCTCGGCCGCGAACTGCGCGCCTGCGGCCGGAACGCGACCCACAAGTACCCGGAACGATCGGCGGCATGTCCGTGGTGCGCGCTGGAACAAGCCAGTGGAACCTCGTTTTTCCAGCCGCTGCAAGGACACTCGCCGGCCGGCGCCCCACCGTCCAGCCAGCGCGATTTCCATCTCGACGTGGTCTGGAGCCAAATCGTCGCGGTCGCGCCGCCCGCCGCCGAAGCCATGCCGCGACCCGGACCGCAAGCGCCGGTCGCCCCCACTCCGCTCCCGGAATTGCTGCGCCACGCGCAACGGCTTAACTCGATCAAAACGGCGGCCATCTCGGGCATCGCCCTGCTCGCCGCTCTGATTCGGCCCCGCTTGATTTGGCTGTGGTTGCCCTTGGCCGCCGTCGCTTGGCCGCTGACTCAGGACAACGCGGTGCGCCGCGAGCACCAGCGCCGCCGGCTCGCCCTGTTCGCGGCCCGGCGGGAGCTGGCGGACCTGCGGGCCGCCTGGCAGCAGCGGGGAACGGATCAAGCGTTCCTGCGCAAACTGCACGCCCTGCATCTCCTGCGGGACCGTTACCGGAACATGTCGGCCGATTTTCAGCGGGATCTGCAACGGCTGGAAACCGACCAGCGCCAGCTCCAACTGCAAGCGTACCTGGAAAGCCAATTCATCGATCAGGCCCAGATTCCCGGCATCCGCGCCACCGACCGGATGGCGCTGGAATCCTACGGCATCGAAACCGCCGCCGATATCGCACCCGCCACGCTCGCGGCGGTACCCGGCTTCGAGCAACGCCCCGGCCGCAAGCGGGTCGCCGCGCTGCTGGCTTGGCGTCAGGAGCTAGAGCTGCATTTTCGCCACGATCCCCGGCAACGGGTCGAACCCGCCGCGATCGCCAAACTCCAACAGCACTACGCCCAACAGCGGTCCCAGCTCGAACAAGAATTGCTGGCGGGTCCCGACGAACTGACTAAAATCAAGACGGAACTGCTCAGACAGCGCGCCCAACTCAACATCGCCCTGATCCGCCAAGCGATGCAGGAAGCCCAAGCTCAGGCCGATCTGCGGGTTTTTTACCCCGGCCCTGCCGTCTTGTGGCGGCGCGACCGGGTTTAAGCCACTTCGGCCAGCCGGAGGATTCGCATGGGAAGACGCAACGAACACACGCGCGAGGAGCTGCGGGAAATCTCGCTGCGGGCGGCCGAGCAATTGGTCGCCGAGCACGGCTTGGCCGGCTTGAGCACCCGCAAGGTGGTGGCCGGCATCGGCTACACCGTCGGCAGTTTGTACATCGTCTTCCGTAACCTCGACGACCTGATCGTCCAGCTGAACGAGCGGACCCTGGACGTGTTGTACGGCAGGCTGGCGGCGGCGGTCGCCGACCCGCCATCGCCGACCGCCGCGATCCGGGCGCTCGCCCAAGCTTATCTGAACTTCGCGCTGACCGAGACCAACCGCTGGCTGGCGCTATACGAGCACCGGCTGCCGGAAGGGCAAACCGTGCCGGATTCGTTTACCGACAAGGTGGCCCGGATGTTCGATCTGGTGCAGCGCCACCTCGGGCGGCTTTGTCCGCATCGGTCGCCCGAGGATATCGCCCTGGCCGCCCGCGCGCTGTGGAGCGGCGTCCATGGCGTTTGCGTGCTCAGCCTGGACCGGAAACTGGAGAGCATCGGCGGCCGGCCGATGCGGGAAGTCGCGGATTCGCTGCTGGATAATTACCTGGCCGGATTGATCGGTCAGGGTTAATCCTCCAAGCCGGCGTTTCCTTCCCTACCGACACCGAACTAACCATTGTCCAGACCCGCATTTATTGGCGAGAATCACGCCGAACCGCAGTTCCGCCGAGTTCGTGTGGACATCGATCCGTTTGCCGCGATCGAGATAGAGCGGCCCGTCACCCACGAGGTTATTGCAACTTGCCAACGCCGCGATCTCTCTTGCCTGTCGCCATCGTCACGCCCGCCTTTCCGCCGGACCGGGGAGGCTTGGCTCTATCCGCCGCCCGGCTGGCGCGGCAGCTACAACCCCGCCTGCCGCTGGAAATCATCGCCATCGGACGCTCGAACTCCAGGCCGGCTTGGACGCTCGCGACCGATGACGGTTTCCCCGTGCTGCGCGCGACCGCGCCCACCTGGGCCGAAGCTCAGCAGCAGGCGTTCCACCTGCTGCGCCGGCGCGGCCCCTATCGGCTGCTGCACGGCATTTATCCCAGTCTGACCGGCTTTCCGGTGGCGCTGGCGGCGCGCGTCACCGCCACGCCCTTCGTTTTGACCGCGCGGGGCGGCGATCTCCACCGCGATAGCTTCGATCCCGAACGGCAGGGAGGCTTGCTGTTCGCCCTCCAGCGCGCAGACGCTATCGTCGGGATCTCTCGCGAATTGTGCCAGCTCGCCATCGACCTCGGCGCGACCGGACAAGTGCGCTGGATTCCGAACAGCGTGGATTGCGTTCGCTTCCAACCCGTTCCTCCCAATCCGGTATCGCTCGAAGAGCTGGATTTGACGGCTGCGCGGCCACGGCTGGGCTTCGTCGGCGAAGCCAGCGAACGCAAGGGGCTGCCGACGATGCTGGACGCGCTCGCGTCGCTTCGGGGGCATTATCCTCAAGCCACCTTGCTGTTGATCGGCGGGGTGCGCGAGGATGCCCGGCCGATCCTGAACGAATTTCTGGACGCGCGCCCCGACCTGCGCTCCGCCGTGCGCGAGTTGCCGTGGCAGCCGCAGGAACGGCTGGCCGCCCACTACGGCCTGCTCGATGTCTTCTGGTATCCGGCACCGGGCGACGGCCCGCCGGAAGCCGTGCTGGAAGCGCTGGCCTGCGAGGTTCCGGTGGTGGCCGGCCGCACCGGCGGCGCCGCCGATCTGCTCGCCGACACGCCTTTGATTTCGCTGCTGGTTCCGCCAGACAATCCGCCGGCGCTGGCGGAAACGACCTTGCGCCTGTTGCGCATGAAACCCGTGGCGCGCGCCGAACTGGGCGCCACCGGACGCGATTTGGCGATGCTCCGGCTCACCGCGAACGCCGAGATAAAAGCCTATCTCGATTTGTACGCCGAACTGGACGCGGTCACGGTGTCGCGCCCGCTGCTCGATGTACCGCCAACCGTTTATCCGGTGCCCGGCCCCGAGTGAACCGTTCTGGTCAGGGAGCCATTGCAGGGGCCGATCCTCACCCCTGCCGCACCCTGCCCCACTGTTCTTCCAGCCGCTTGACCGACACCGGCAGCAGGGTTTTCAACTCCTGGGCGAACTGGGAAACCCGCAACTCCTCCAGCAACCAGCGAAAGCGCACCAGTTCCGGGTCATGCTTTTCTTGCCGGGCGTTCCGCTCCAGTTGGCGCCGGCAAGATTCGCGCAGCCGGAGAATGTCGCTGCGGCGCTGCCGATCCTTGTCCGGCGCCTGCCGGAGTTTTTGCAGCCGCAAGCCAATCGCGCGCAGATAGCGCGGCACATGCGGCAACCACTCCGGCGGGGTCTGGCCGAGAAAACCGGGATAGACTAAACCCGCCAACTGATCCCGGATATCGGCCATCGCCTCGGCCCAAGTCGGATCGTCGCTCAAGCTGCGGCGCACCTCGTGATAGGCGGCCAAAATCGCGTCGGCCAAATCGCAAATTTCCACCCGCGCCGCCGCGAGCCGGGTTTTGCCGCGCTCCAGCACGGCATCGAACGTCGCCCGGTCCCGCAGCAACGGTTGATCGGTCAAAAAAGCCCGGTCGAGGATGGTGTTCAGCAGGTCTTCCCGCAACGCCTCCTGCGTGCCCAAACCGACGTAGTGCAGAGTCATGCGCTGGAAATGGGGCAGGTCGCGCGCCAGTTGCTTGAACGCCGATCCCAGCCGCCAGCCGATCAGCCGTCGCAATCCGGCACGAGTCGCCGGTTCCGCCCGCGCCGGCGAATCGAGCAAGCGCAACGCGAGCGTGCCGTCCGGCTCCGCCACCAGCGCCGGATAGCCGCGCAACTGGATATCGTTGCGAACGAAGTTCACCGTTTCGGGCAGTTCGCCGAAATCCCAGTCCCGCACCTGTTCCCGCTCGAATTCGGGGGTCGGCAACGCCGCGAAGCGGGTTCGGGCCTCGCCGCGCAATTGCGCCTGAATCGCTTCCCAGTCGCGCCCGACCGCGAGCGCCTTGCCATCGGCGTCCACCACCTGGCAGCGCATCCGCAGATGGGGCGGCACGGCGTCGAAATTCCAGGCGTCCTCGGGAATTCGCACCCCGGTCATCCGCTGCAAGCGCTCGGTCATCGCTTCGGTCAGCGATCGCCCGCCCGGCTCGATCACTTCCAGCAGGGCCTGAACGTAATTCGGCACCGGCACGAAATTCCGCCGCAAGGCTTTCGGCAAGGATTTCAGCAAAGCCGCCATCCGCTCCGCCCGCAAGCCCGGCACCAGCCAGTCCAGCCGCTTCGGATCGACCTGATTGACCGCCGCCAGCGGGACGGTCAGGGTCACGCCGTCATCCTCCGCGCCCGGCTCGAAGCGATAGGCCAGCGGCAATTGCAAACCGTCGAGATCGAGATGATCGGGAAACCGCTCGCCATCCGCCGCCGGACCCGCTTCCGCCAGCAAGGCGGCCCGGTCCAGAAACAGCAGGCGCGGATTTTCCCGTTCCACCTGCTTGCGCCAGGTCTCGAAGGTCGGACCGCTGTAAATGCCTTCGGGAATCCGCGCGTCGTAAAAGCGGTAGAGCGCCTCCTCATCCGCCGTCAGGTCGCGGCGGGCGCGGACTTCCAGCTCTTCCAACTCCGCCAGCAGTTGCCGGTTGTGCTGGAAAAACGGGGCCTTGCAGTGAAATTCGCCCTCGACCAGCGCGTGGCGGATAAAGATTTCCCGCGCCAGGGCCGGATCGAGCGGGCCGTAGTTGACCCGGCGATTGGCGATGATCGGCAGACCGTACAGCGTGACCCGCTCGATTGCCGCCACTTGCGCCGAGCGTTTCTCCCAATGCGGCTCGGCGTAGCTGCGTTTCAGCAGGTGTTCCGCCAGCCCTTCCACCCATTCCGGCTCGATGCGCGCCACGGTGCGGGCGTACAGCCGGGCGGTTTCCACCAGCTCCGCCGCCGCCACCCAGCGCGGCCGTTTTTTGAACAGGCCGGAGCCGGGGAACAGGTAGAAATTCCGGCCCCGCGCGCCCAGATAGGCGTTCTCCTCCTGCTTCAAGCCGAGATGGCCGAGCAAGCCGGTCAACAGCGCCCGATGCAGGCTGTCGTAAGGCGCCGCTTCGTCGTTGAGCCGCATGCCCATCTCGGTCGCTCGCCCCAGCAATTCCCGATGCAGGTCGTGCCATTCGCGCATCCGCACGAAGGACAGATAATCGGCCTGACACAAATTGCGCAACTGGTTCTTCGACAGTTGGCGCGCTTGCTCGTGGTAGTAATCCCAGAGCTTGAGCAGCGCCATGAAATCGGAGTGCTCGTCGCGAAACCGGCGATGCTTCTCGTCCGCCGCCTGCTGCTTGTCCAGCGGCCGTTCGCGCGGGTCTTGAATCGCCAGCGCCGCGACGATGACCAGCACCTCGCGCAAGCAGCTTTCCCGCTGCGCCGCCAGCAGCATTCGGCCCAGACGCGGATCGACCGGCAGCTTCGCCAGTTGCCGGCCCAACTCGGTGATACGCCACCGCTCGTCCACCGCGTGCAGCTCGAACAGCAGCCGGAAACCGTCGCCGATCTGGCGCGAATCCGGCGGGTCCACGAACGGGAATTCCTCCGGCCGGCCCAGGTTCAGGGCGCTCATTTGCAGGATCACCGCCGCCAGGTGGGTGCGCAAAATCTCCGGATCGGTGAACGCCGGACGGGACTGGAAATCCTCCGCAGCGTACAGCCGGACGCAGACGCCCGCCATGACTCGCCCGCAGCGGCCGGCCCGCTGGTTGGCGCTGGCTTGCGAAATCTTCTCCACCGGCAGGCGCTGGATCTTGCCGCGCGGGCTGTAGCGGCTGATCCGCGCCATGCCCGGATCGATGACGTAGCGGATGCCCGGCACGGTCAGCGAGGTTTCGGCCACGTTGGTCGCCAGCACGATGCGCGGCCGGCCGTGGGGCTGAAACACCCGATTTTGCTCGGCGGACGACAGCCGGGCGTACAGCGGCAAAATCTCGGTGTTGGGCGGATGATGCTTGCGCAGGCTTTCCGCCGTTTCCCGGATTTCCCGCTCGCCGGACAGGAAGACCAAAATATCGCCCGGCCCTTCCCGCCACACCTCGTCCACCGCGTCCAAGATCGCCTGCTGCAAGTCGCGGTCGCGCTCGTCCTCGTCATCCGCCGTCAAGGGCCGGTAACGCAGCTCCACCGGGTAGCTTCGCCCGGAGACCTCGACGATCGGCGCTCGGTCGAAGTGGCGGGAAAAACGTTCCGGGTCGATGGTCGCCGAGGTGATGATCAGCTTCAGATCGGGTCGGCGCGGCAGCAGCCGCTTGAGATAGCCCAGCAAAAAGTCGATGTTCAGGCTGCGCTCGTGGGCCTCGTCGAGAATGATGACCTCGTACTGCTCCAACGGGCGGTCGCTCTGGGTTTCCGCCAACAGGATGCCGTCGGTCATCAGCTTGACGAAGGCGTTCGGTCCGGTCCGGTCGGAAAAGCGCACTTTGTAGCCGACTTGGCCGCCGACGGTCGTTTGCAACTCCGCCGCAATCCGCGCCGCCACCGAGCGGGCGGCGATCCGGCGCGGCTGGGTGTGGCCGATCAAACCCGCCGCGCCAAAACCGAGCGACAGGCAGATTTTGGGCAACTGGGTGGTCTTGCCGGAGCCGGTTTCCCCGCAGACCACGACGACCTGATGGGCGCGGATGGCGGCGGCGATGGCGTCGCGGTGGGCGCTGATCGGCAGGCTGTCATCGAAATCCGGCGTCGGCAACGCGGCGCGGCGCTCGCGCAAGCGCGCGGCGGCGGCGTCCACTTCGGCGGCCAGTTGCTCCAGGCCCCGATCCACCGGCTTGCCCTCGCGCGAGCGCTGGCGCAAACCCCGCAGGCGGCGGGCGAGCGACGCGCGGTCGCGGATCGAACAGTCGGAAAGCCGCGCTTGCAGGGAAACGAACAGATGTTCCACGAAAAGTCCAAAATTACGTTTGAGAATAGAGTGAGCCCGCCGAACGCGGAAACGGCGCGCATTTTTGCACTAAGCTTGTGCGAGCGCACACAAAATATGCTTGCGGAAAGCAATGCTTTCACGTACTTTCCGCCGCGGGTGTGAGGTCGAGAACCTCGGTGTGCCCAACGTCGGCCCTCGGCTACCGAACTCACCCTTGAGAATTCGGCGTCTTTAGGCTCGGCAGAAAAAAATATATTGTCCTGAGGTCGTATTGATGCGTACTGGTACTGTGAAGTGGTTTGACGAAGCGAAGGGTTTCGGTTTCATCGCCCCCGAGGACGGCAGCAGCGACGTGTTCGTCCATTACTCGGTGATCGAGGGCAAGGGTTTTCGGACCCTGGCGGAAAACCAGAAAGTCGAGTTCGAGGTCAAAGTCGGGCCCAAAGGGCCACAAGCCACGATGGTCAAGAAATTCGCGGCGGAAAAATAACATCTTTCCACCAACTATCCAGCTCGAAGCCCCGCTCCGC
>WBZM01003882.1_pt1 | contig 11337 bp, 7 predicted proteins | sample 5204271 | NCBI WGS metagenome assembly WBZM01 (sample SAMN12344346, study PRJNA552823) | activated sludge metagenome | biome: Activated sludge suspended growth; feature: Nitrification reactor; material: Wastewater; isolation source: activated sludge from nitrification reactor of wastewater treatment...
TGTCGTCGGGCCGCCGGTGAACGACCAGCCGATCCAGAAGGTCAGCCCCCACGTCTATATGGTCGAGGCGCCCGACGGCTTTCCGACGCCGGAGAACAAGGGAATGATGTCGAACATCATCTTCGTCGTCGGCAAGGACGGCGTAGCGGTCGTCGACACCGGCGCGTCGCTGCAGATCGCGCGAATGTGCATTCGCCAGTTGCGGTCCGTCACGAAGGCGCCCGTCGTCGGCATATTCAACACGCATTATCACGGAGATCACTGGCTCGGGAATCACGGCTTCATCGAAGCGTTTGGCAAGGACATTCCGATCTACGCCCATGCCGGCGCGCGCAAGGCGATCGAAGGCGGCACGGGCGTCTCCTGGCGCGACAGCATGATGCGGTGGACGAACCAGGCGTCGTCGGGCACCCGCATCGTTCCGCCGAACAGGGATGTCGAGCACGGCTTCACGCTGTCGCTCGGCGACGTCACGTTGCGCGTTCACCAGTATGGCGTGGCGCATACGCCCTTCGACATCGCCATCGAGGTTCCCGAAGATCAGGCGATGTGCGTCGGCGACATCATGATGGACCGGCGCATCGCCAATATGGAGGACGGCTCCTACAAGGGCACGCTCGAGGCCATCGACGCGCTCGTCAAGAACAGCAGGACGGCGGTCTGGGCGCCTGCGCACGGCGACGCCGGCATAAAAGTCCTGGAATGGCAGCGCTCGCTTTTTCATGGCATCTACGAAGCCTGCGTCGACGCGGTGAAGCAGAACGTACCGCTCGAAGGCGCGCTCGCCGTCGCCATGAAGGACCCGCGCGTTTCGTCCAAGGCGGCGGAGACCAAGGGCTGGGCGAATAACATCGGCAAGTATGTCAGCATCGCCTATCTCGAAGCGGAACAGGCGCAGTTCTAGACTCGCGCGACGCCGGAAAGGCCCGACGCCTGCCGGCGGAAGGCGCTCGGCGTCAGTCCCGTCCAGTTCCGGAAGGCGCGCGAAAAACTCTTCTCGTTGCGAAATCCCGCGGCCTGCGCCACGCGCTTGATCGGCGCGCGTCCGCGCGCCAGCGCCTGCCGGGCGATCTCGACCCTCGCTTCTTCCTTCAATTCGCGCAGCGACGCGCCTTCGCGCGCCAACTGGCGATGCAGCGTGCGGGTGGATAGCGCGAGCGCATCCGCAATGTCTTCCGCCGTGGCGAAAGGCGTCTTGGCGTCGCGCAGCAACTTGCGCACGCGCTCGACCAGAAGCCGGTCGCGGCGGTAGGGCAGCACGGTCAGCGGCAGCGCGCGTTGCAGCATGTGGTCGAGATCGGCTTCGTCACGCTTGAGCGGCAGCGCGAGATAGCGCGCGTCGAACAGGATTTTCGCGGATGGCGCGTCAAACACGAGGTCCTTGCAGAAGATCGTCGGATAGACCGAGACATGCGGCGGCTCGGGAAAAGGGAATTCCGCGCGCGCGAGCGCGATCTTGGAATCGATCGACCAGCAGGAAAAGCCCAGCACGTAACGCATCAGCGTCACGAGGCAGAATTCGCGATAGGGTCCAAGGTCGCGGCGTTCTTCGATCGACCAGGCCGCGACGCCATTCGCGACGTCGAGGCGGAAAAGCACGTCCTCGGTCAGGATGCGATGGTGACGGCGCCAGCGCTTCAACGCCAGCTCGAGCGGGCCGCGCGTGAGCGAGGCGCGACAAAGCATGCCGTAGGCGCCCCACGGCAGGCGGCGCGCGAACCAGCCGAGCGCCTCGTCGTCGAGTTCCCGCATCGCGGCTTCCGCGAATATCTCGAATTGCGCAGCCGTGACGCGCGCATTGCGCCGAGCGAAATCATCTGGCGAAATATGCGCCCTGGCGAGCGCCGCATCTGGCGTCAGCCCGCGCTCCCGATAGGCCCGCAGAACGGCTTTTACAAAGGCGATCGGGGTTACTGCGCGGCCGGACGCCACGAGAAAGGGCAGGGGCTGGCGCACGCTCATGGGCTACGAATGTCACAAAATGTGGCGGAAAAAGCAACCTCTTGGGCGGCGCTGGCGCCTGATCGCGATTAGGATCATCCTCGAAGTCGGGAGGAGCAGATGAATATTCCGGGTATCGACCTCGGCCTGTCCGAGGACATCCGCATGTTGCGCGACACCGTGCAGGCCTTTGCGGCCGCTGAGATCGCGCCACGCGCCGCGGCCATCGACAGGGACAACGAGTTCCCCGCCGACCTCTGGAAAAAATTCGGCGATCTCGGCCTGCTCGGCATGACCGCGCCGGAAGAATACGGCGGGTCGAACATGGGCTATCTCGCCCATATCGTGGCGATGGAGGAGGTTTCCCGCGCCTCTGCCTCGGTCGGCCTGTCCTACGGCGCCCATTCCAACCTCTGCGTCAACCAGCTCCGCCGCAACGGCACGGAGGCGCAGAGAAAGAAGTACCTGCCGAAGCTCATTTCCGGCGAGCACGTCGGCGCGCTCGCCATGTCGGAGCCGGGCGCGGGGTCGGACGTCGTGTCGATGCGCCTGCGCGCCGAGAAGAAGGGCGACCGCTACGTCCTCAACGGCTCGAAAATGTGGATCACCAACGGCGGCGACGCCGATACACTGGTCGTCTACGCCAAGACCGATCTCGAGGCCGGCCCGCGCGGCATGACGGCCTTCATCGTCGAGAAGGGCTTTGCCGGCTTTTCGCACGGCGCCCATCTCGACAAGCTGGGGATGCGCGGCTCCAACACCTTTCCCCTGTTCTTCGACAATTGCGAAGTGCCGGAAGAAAACGTGCTGGGCAAGGTCGGCGAGGGCGTGAAAGTGCTGATGTCCGGCCTCGACTACGAGCGCGCGGTGCTCTCGGGCGGGCCGCTCGGCATCATGGCCGCCTGCATGGACGTGGTCGTGCCCTACATGCACGAGCGCAAGCAGTTCGGCCAGCCGATCGGGGACTTTCAGCTCATGCAGGGCAAGCTCGCCGACATGTATTCGACCTGGCAGGCGACGCGCGCCTATGTCTACGCGGTCGGGCGCGCCTGCGACACCGCCGACCATGCGCGCACGCTGCGCAAGGACGCGGCTGGCGCGATCCTCTATTCCGCCGAGAAGGCGACATGGATGGCGGGCGAGGCGATCCAGGCGCTCGGTGGCGTCGGCTATACCAACGAATTTCCGGCCGGCCGCCTGTGGCGCGACGCCAAGCTCTACGAGATCGGCGCCGGCACGTCGGAAATTCGCCGGATGCTCATCGGCCGCGAGCTGATGGCGGAGACGAAGTAGCAGCCAACAAAGCCGCCGTCATTGCGAGGTGCGAAGCGACGAAGCAATCCATCCACCAATCTTCGAAGGCTAGGTGGATGGATTGCCTCGCTCCGCTCGCAATGACGGCAAGAAACATGGAAACGCCTGATGCAAGCCCTGAAATCCAACGTCAACACGCGCTCCGACGAATTCAAGGCCAACGCCGCCGCCATGCGCGGACTGGTGAATGACTTGCGTGAAAAATTCGCATCGGTCGCGGGCGGCGGCGGCGCGGACGCCTGCGCCAAGCATGTCGCGCGCGGCAAGCTGCTGCCGCGCGAGCGCGTCGATCATCTCGTCGACCCTGGCGCGTCTTTCCTCGAAGTGGGCCAGCTCGCCGCTTACGGCATGTACGATGGCGAGGCGCCGTCGGCCGGCGTCATCACCGGCATCGGCCGCGTGCAGGGCGTCGAGTGCATGATCGTCGCCAACGACGCGACGGTGAAGGGCGGCAGCTATTATCCGATGACCGTGAAGAAGCATCTTCGCGCGCAGGAAATCGCCGAGCAGAACAATCTGCCCTGCATCTATCTCGTCGATTCCGGCGGCGCCAATCTGCCGCGCCAGGACGAAGTGTTCCCGGATCGCGAGCATTTCGGCCGCATCTTCTTCAACCAGGCGAACATGTCGGCCAAGGGCATTCCGCAGATCGCCGTCGTCATGGGCTCCTGCACCGCGGGCGGCGCCTATGTGCCGGCCATGTCGGACGAGAGCGTGATCGTGCGCAACCAGGGCACGATCTTTCTCGGCGGCCCGCCGCTGGTGAAGGCGGCGACCGGCGAAGTGGTGAGCGCCGAGGACCTCGGCGGCGCCGACGTGCACACGCGCATCTCCGGCGTCTGCGATCATTTCGCCGAGAACGACGCGCACGCCTTGTTCATCGCGCGGCGCATCGTCAGCAATCTCAACCGGTCGAAGCCGGTCGGCCTCAAGCTCGGCGGCGCAGACGAGCCGATCTACGATCCTGCGGAACTCTACGGCGTGATCCCGACCGACACGCGCAAGCCTTACGACGTGCGCGAGGTGATCGCGCGCGTCGTCGACGGCTCGCGCTTCGACGAATTCAAGCAGCGCTACGGCACGACGCTGGTGACGGGCTTCGCGGAGCTCTACGGCTATCCCGTCGGCATTGTCGCCAACAACGGCATCCTGTTCGGCGAAAGCGCGCAGAAGGGCGCGCATTTCATCGAGCTTTGCGCGCAACGCGGCATTCCGCTGATCTTCCTGCAGAACATCACCGGCTTCATGGTCGGCCGCAAATACGAGAACGCCGGCATCGCCAAGGACGGCGCGAAAATGGTGACGGCGGTGGCGACGGCGCAGGTGCCCAAGCTCACCCTCATCATCGGCGGCTCGTTCGGCGCCGGCAATTACGGCATGTGCGGCCGCGCCTATTCGCCGCGCTTCCTGTGGATGTGGCCCAACGCCCGCGTCTCGGTGATGGGCGGCGAACAGGCGGCGAGCGTGCTGGCGACCGTGCGCCGCGACGGCATCGAGGCGAAGGGCGGAAGCTGGAGCAAGGAAGACGAGGACAAGTTCAAGGCGCCGATCCGCGAGCAATACGAGACGCAGGGCAATCCGCTCTATGCGACCGCGCGCCTGTGGGACGACGGCGTCTTCGACCCTGCCGAAACGCGCCGCGTGCTCGGCCTGTCTCTGTCGGCCTCGCTCAACGCGCCGATTCAGCCGACGAAGTTCGGCCTGTTCAGGATGTAGTCACGAGACTCACCCCTCCCCCTTGTGGGGAGGGGCAGGGGAGGGGGTCGGGAAGCCTTGCGCAAGAGGGGCGCAGCAGTTCGCGCAAATCTCGCGAGACTTCCCGACCCCCCACCCTAGCCCTCCCCCACAAGGGGGGAGGGAACAATCCAGCGGTTCACGGGAAACGCCATGTTCGACAAGATCCTCATCGCCAACCGCGGCGAAATCGCCTGCCGCATCATCAAGACCGCGCGCCGCATGGGCGTCGCCACGGTCGCTGTCTATTCGGAGGCCGACGCCGGCGCGCGCCATGTGCGCATGGCGGACGAGGCGGTGTTCATCGGCCCCTCGCCCGCGCGCGAAAGCTATCTGGTGATCGACAAGATCATCGACGCCGCCAAACGCACCGGCGCGCAGGCGATTCATCCGGGCTACGGCTTCCTGTCGGAGAACGAAGCCTTCTGCCACGCCTGCGACGAAGCGGGGGTCGTCTTCATCGGGCCGCCGGTGGGCGCCATCCGCGCCATGGGCTCGAAGTCGGAAGCCAAGAAGCTGATGGAGGCGGCCGGCGTGCCGCTGACGCCCGGCTATCACGGCGACGATCAGGACGCCGCGCATCTGAAGGCGGAGGCCGACAGGATCGGCTATCCCGTGATGATCAAGGCGGCGGCCGGCGGCGGCGGCAAGGGCATGCGACAGGTGGAGAAATCGGACGATTTCGACGCCGCGCTCGCCTCCTGCAAGCGCGAGGCGGCGGCGAGCTTCGGCTCCGATCACGTGCTCGTGGAAAAATATATCGTGCGTCCGCGCCATGTCGAAATCCAGGTGTTCGGCGACGCGCACGGCGATTGCGTCTACCTGTTCGAACGCGACTGCTCCGTGCAGCGCCGCCACCAGAAGGTGCTGGAGGAGGCGCCTGCGCCCGGCATGACGCCCGAGCGTCGTCGCCAGATGGGCGAGGCCGCGGTGAACGCAGCCAAGGCCGTGGGCTACGTCGGCGCCGGCACGGTCGAATTCATCGCCACGCAGGACGGGCAGTTCTATTTCATGGAAATGAACACGCGCCTGCAGGTCGAGCATCCCGTCACCGAGATGATCACCGGCCTCGATCTCGTCGAATGGCAATTGCGCGTGGCGGCGGGCGAGCCGCTGCCGCTCGCGCAGGAGCAATTGCGCATCAACGGCCATGCGCTGGAAGCGCGCATCTACGCCGAGGATCCAGCCAAAAACTTCCTGCCTTCGACCGGCAGGCTCAGCCATCTCGCGCCGCCGGACGAAAGCCTGAACGTGCGCGTCGACACCGGCGTGGAGGAGGGCGACAGCATCAGCCCGTTCTACGATCCGATGATCGCCAAGCTGATCGTCTGGGACGACGATCGCGATCGCGCCCGCGCGCGCATGTTGCAGGCGCTCGCCGATTATCGCGTCGTCGGCGTCAACAACAACATCGACTTCCTGTCGCGACTCGTCGCCTGTCCGGCCTTCGCGACCGCCGATCTCGACACCGGCCTGATCGAACGCGAGCGCGGCTTTCTGTTTCCCGGCGCCGAGAGCCCGCCCGACGACGCCTTTCTCGTCGCCGCGCTCGCCGGTCTCCTGCGCGAGCGCGAATTCGCGCGCACGAGAGCGCAGCGCAGCGCCGACGCCACGTCGCCCTGGCACGCGCGCGACGGCTGGCGGCTCAACGGCGCGGCGCGGCGCGCGGTCATCTATCGTTTCGGCGAGACGCAGACCAGCGTCGGCGTCGTCGCGCACAAGGACGGCTTCACGCTGTCGCTTGCCGGAAAGACGCATGTCGTGCGCGGCAAGATCGACGAGCGCGGCGCCATGCGCGTCGAGATCGACGGCGTGCGCAGGGACGCCGCCGTGATCGCGGCGGGCCACATGCGCCACGTCTTCCTCGACGGCCGCGCCTGGCGCCTCGCGGCGGTCGATCCGCTGCACGTCTCGACCGAAGGTTCGGGCGGCCACGGCGGCCTGCTCGCGCCCATGCCCGGCAAGGTCATCGCCATTCTGGCCGAGGCCGGCGCGAAGGTGGACAAGGGCGCGCCGCTGCTGATCCTGGAAGCCATGAAGATGGAGCACACGATCGCCGCGCCGAGCGACGGCGTGCTGAAGGCGCATCGTTTCGCGGTCGGCGACGCGGTCGGCGACGGCGCCGAACTCGTCGATTTCGAGCCGGCCGCGAAGTAGGTTGGCCGGCGAGACCTCTCCCTCTCCCGCGCAGCGGGGCAGGGCCGGGGAGGGGGCCAGGTCACAACAGCAATGTTCGGGGAATGACCATGACCGCACTCAGCCACGACAAGGGCGCAACCGACGTTCCGCTGATCGAGCAGACGATCGGCGCCTATTTCGACGCCGCCTGCGCGAAACATGCGACGCGCGAGGCCTTGGTCTCGCGCCATCAGAACGACCGCCTGACCTATGCCGAGCTGAGACGCCGCGTCGACGCCGTCGCCTGCTCGCTGATGCGGCTGGGACTCGAGAAGGGCGACCGTGTCGCCATCTGGTCGCAGAACAATGTCGAATGGCTGCTGACGCAGCATGCGACCGCCAAGGCCGGCCTCGTGCTCGTCAACATCAACCCCGCCTATCGTCGCGCCGAACTCGAATATGCGATCAACAAGGTCGGTTGCCGCGCCATCGTGCTGTCGCCGGCCTTCAAGACCTCGAACTATCTCGAGATGCTGAACGACCTTGCGCCGGAACTTGCGTCCGCCCAGCCCGGCGCGCTGAAGGCGGCGAAGCTGCCGACGCTGCAATTCGTCATCCGCATGGGCGAGGAAAAGACGCCGGGCATGTATAATTTCGGCGATCTGCTCACGCCGCCGTCAGACGCCGAAAAGGATCGCCTCGCCGCGCTCGGCGCGACGCTGAAGGCGGACGAGCCGATCAACATCCAGTTCACTTCGGGCACGACGGGCAATCCGAAAGGCGCGACGCTCACCCACCGCAACATTCTCAACAATGGCTTCTTCGTCGGCGAGGCGATCCGGCTGACCGAGAAGGACAAGATTTGCGTGCCAGTGCCGCTCTACCATTGCTTCGGCATGGTGATGGCCAATCTCGGCGCGCTGACGCACGGCGCGACGCTCGTCTACCCAGCCGAGGCCTTCGATCCGCTCGCCGTTCTTCAGGCGGTGTCCGAGGAACGCTGCACCGCGCTCTACGGCGTGCCTACAATGTTCATTGGCGCGCTCGACCATCCGGACTTCGCGAAATACGACATGTCGTCGCTGCGCACCGGCATCATGGCCGGCAGCCCCTGCCCGATCGAGGTGATGAAGCGCGTGATCGGCCAGATGCACATGAACGAGGTGACGATCGCCTATGGCATGACGGAGACCTCGCCCGTCTCGACCCAGAGCGGCGTCGACGATTCCCTCGAGCATCGCGTCTCGACTGTCGGCCGCGTGCAGCCGCATGTCGAGATCAAGATCATCGACACGGACGGAAACACCGTGCCGCGCGGCGTCACCGGCGAGTTCTGCACGCGCGGCTATTCGATCATGCGCGGCTATTGGGGCGACATCGCCAAGACGGCGGAGGCCGTGGACGGCGAGGGCTGGATGCATACCGGCGATCTCGCAACCATGGACGCGGACGGCTATTGCAACATCGTCGGCCGCATCAAGGACATGGTCATCCGCGGCGGCGAGAACGTCTACCCGCGCGAGATCGAGGAATTTCTGTATCGCCATCCCAAGATCAAGGACGTCCAGGTCGTTGGCCTGCCCGACAAGAAGTTCGGCGAGGAGCTCTGCGCCTGGATCGTGCCGCGCGAGGGCGAGACGATCACCGAGGACGACGTGCGCGACTTCTGCAAGGGCCAGATCGCGCACTACAAGGTGCCGCGCTACATCAAGTTCGTCGACGGTTTCCCGATGACGGTCACCGGCAAGATCCAGAAATTCCTGATCCGCGACCAGATGAAGCAGGAACTGGGTCTCGAGGAAAACAGGACTGCGTGAAGTCTTACCGGAAACTCGAACCTTCACCCTGAGGAGCGCCTGAAAGGCGCGTCTCGAAGGGTGGCCGGGCGGGCATTTTCGACCCGGCTATTGCTTCGAGACGCCTGCTGCGCAGGCTCCTCAGCATGAAGGATTGAGCTTGCAGCGTTTCGAGCGCGGCTCCAAGGGCTGGCGCGCCAACGTTCGCGCTGCGAATATGCATGCGAGGGAGCATGCGATGCGGCGGTGGAACGGCTGGGGCGACGACACGATCGAGGCGCATCTGCCCGCGGGCGCGCTCGACTTTCTGCGCGAGCGGATCGGCGAGGCGCGGCCGCCGTCGGACGCGACGCGCGAGCAGGCGCTGGCGCAGATCGGACCCTCGCGCCTCTCCGCGCACCCCCTCATCGACACGAGCCCCGAAGCGCGACTTGCGGCGAGCTTCGGCCAAAGCCTCGGCGACTGGCTGCGCCTGCGGTTCGGACGCATCGGCGCGGTCGTCGATGGCGTCGCGACGCCTGCCGAGGAAGCGGACGTTCGCATTCTCCTCGATTGGGCGCGTGAGGCGGGCGCGCGCATTATTCCGCAGGGCGGCGCGACGAGCGTGGTCGGACATCTCGCGCCGCCGGAAGGCGCGAGGCCCGTGCTCGCGCTATCGCTCGCGCGCCTGAATCGTCTCCTCCATCTCGATCCGCTCGCGCAACTCGCAACCTTCGAGGCGGGCGCCGCTGGCCCCGAAATTGAGGCGCGCCTGCGCGAACGCGGTTTCACTCTCGGCCATTTCCCGCAGAGTTTCGATTATTCGACGTTGGGCGGCTGGATCGCCACGCGCTCGTCCGGCCAGCAATCCGCGCGCTATGGCCGCATCGAGGGCATGTTCGCCGGCGCTTGCGTGGAGACGCCGACGGGCCGTCTCGACATGCCGACCTTTCCGGCGTCCGCAGCGGGACCCGATCTGCGCGAATGGGTTCTCGGCTCCGAAGGCCGCATCGGAATCATCACGCAGGCGGTCATGCGCGTGACGCCGGCGCCGGAAAGCGAGGCGTTCGCCGGTTATTTCCTTCCCGACTGGGAGCAGGGCGAACTGGCTGCGCGAGAACTGGCGCAGGCGAAGCTCGGTCTCTCCATGCTGCGCCTTGCGAACGAGACGGAAACCGAGACGACGCTCCGCCTTGCCGGTGGCGGGACCGCGGTGCGCCTGCTGGAGCGCTATCTGCGCGCCCGCGGCTGCGGCGACGGCAAAGTCCTGCTGCTCGCCGGATTTACCGGCGGCGCTGCGCAGGTGCGCGCGATGCGCGCGCAGGCCGGCGCGATCCTCGGCAGGCGCAGGGCCGTTTCGACAGGAAAATTGCTCGGCGAGAAATGGCGCGCCAATCGCTTCAAGTCGGTCTACTTGCGCAACGCGCTGTGGGATGCAGGCTATGCCGTCGACACGATGGAGACGGCCGTCGACTGGCCGCGCGTCGCGACGACAATGCGCGCGATGGAACAGGCAGGGCGTGGCGCGCTCGCGGCGCTCGGCGAACGATGCCATGCCTACACGCATCTCTCGCACGTCTATCCGCAGGGCTCGAGCGTCTATTCCACGTTCGTGTTCCGCATCGGCCAGGACTTCGAATGGGCGTGGGCGCGCTGGCGGGCGCTGAAGACGGCCGTCAGCGACGCCATTGTCCGCAGCGGCGGCACGATTTCGCATCAGCATGGCGTCGGCAAGGATCATGCGTCGTGGCTCGAAGCGGAGAAGGGCGCGCGCGGCATGGCGGCGATCAGGGACGCGATCGCGCATTTCGATCCCCACGGCGTCATGGCCTCCGGCAATCTCGTCCCGGACGATGAGCCGTGACGCGCGCCGACAACATCGCAAGGCTGAAGGATGGCGCGCCGTTCGACGTCGTTGTCATCGGCGGCGGCATCGCCGGCGCAGGCCTTGCCTTGGAGGCTGCGCGGTCCGGCGCTCGCACGGCGCTTGTGGAAGCCCGCGATTTCGCCAGCGGAACTTCGTCGCGGTCCTCGAAGCTCGTGCACGGCGGGCTGCGCTATCTGGCGCAGGGCAAGTTCGGGCTGACCCGCGAGTCCGTGCGAGAACGGACAATTCTTCTGCGCGACGCCCCCGGGCTCGTCAACCCGCAGCAATTCCTCGTGCCGGTGCGCGCGGGCGCCAAAAATGGAAAGCTGAAGATCGGGGTCGCGCTCGCCGTCTACGACTTCTTCGCCGGCGCCCGCAGTCGCCGATGGCGCGACGCGGCCGCGCTCGGCGCCGAAGTTCCGGCGCTGTCGAGCGAAGGCCTGCGCGGCGGCTGGTCCTATCCTGCATTCCCCAAGTGGCGTGTCGTTTGAGGTGAAGATCGCCTGTATCCGAGCGCTAGACAAGGATTTTCTGCCGCAAGCGGCACCTGCGGTCGCGCAGACTGCTGGATCTGGACGGATCAGACCG
>WBZM01003884.1_pt1 | contig 11330 bp, 6 predicted proteins | sample 5204271 | NCBI WGS metagenome assembly WBZM01 (sample SAMN12344346, study PRJNA552823) | activated sludge metagenome | biome: Activated sludge suspended growth; feature: Nitrification reactor; material: Wastewater; isolation source: activated sludge from nitrification reactor of wastewater treatment...
TCGCCGCCCTGTACCTCCAGTTCGGCTACGTTCCATCGCCCTACGGGATCGTCGAGCGAACCGGCCAGATCCCTGCTGGCTCGATGATGTCGTGGACACCGGACGGCGGTGCCGTCACCTCCGAGTACACCAGCTGGCCGAATCCGCCTGAACGGTACCTACCTGCCGCAGATGCTGAAGCTGCCGTCCACGACGCGGTCCACGCTTCGATCAGACGACAACTCGTCGCCGATGTCCCGGTGGGAACGTTCCTATCGGGTGGTATCGACTCCCCGCTCGTGACCGCTGTAGGTCGTTCGGAGTTGCGCCGGCCAATCCCCGCGTTCACGATCGGTTCGGACAACCCCGCGTTCGACGAGACAGACCAAGCCCGCATCTACGGCAGGCACCTAGGAGTCGAGCACACGGTGCGCACGATCACCGAACACGACGCCCTCGCACTGTACGACGACGTTCTCGACGCGTTCGGTGAACCGTTTGGCGACTACTCCGCTTTCCCCACGATGCTCGTTTCGCGGCTCGCTCGCGAACAGGTCACCGTAACGCTGTCGGGCGACGGTGCCGACGAGCTGTTCTTCGGCTACCCGCGTTCCTGGACGGCGCTGAAGTGGCGTCGCTTCTTCGCTCTGCCGATCCTCGCCCGACGAGTGGTCCGGAAGTCGATGGCACGGCTTCCTGAAAGGCGACCACCGGGAGGCACCCTGTTCCCGACGATCGGCGACATGTACGCCAACACACACAGCGAGTTCGCCGGCGCTGCGCTGAGCGAACTCGCCCCCGGCCTCGGAGCACCGCCTGGCGATTTCGACCTCTACGACCTCGAGGGCGTTCCCAGCGCTGAAGACTTGGCTCATTGGCTTCGTTGGAACGAGATCCGTGGGCATCTGGAGAAGATGCTCATCAAGGTCGACCGAGCCAGCATGCATGAGTCGCTCGAGGTTCGAGTGCCCCTCCTAGATGACGACTTGATCTTGGCGGCGAACTCGATCGACCCGTTTTCGTGCATGGACAACGGGCTCGGCAAGCTGCCGCTGCGCCGCGAGCTGAACCGCTATGTCCCACCCGCCCTCGTATCCCGCCCAAAGCGAGGTTTCGGGGTTCCGTTGGGCGACTGGCTGCGCGGCGGTCTGGCCGGTCGATTTCAGGAGCGCGTTCTGGAGCACCCCATCGTCTTCGGGGAAGCGTTCGACCGCGGACGAGTGCAGGAGATCGTCGCTGCACACCGGTCTGGTGTCAACTGCACCCAGCAGCTCTGGAACCTGCTGTCCCTGCAGGAGTGGGCCGATCGCCACCTTCGGCCATTGCCCGTGTGACCGGCTCGGAGTCGGCACCCGATCAGCCGGCGCGGGCAATGGCGCCTTCCATTGCAGCGCCGAACGGGTGAGCCAGCGCCTGTGACCCCGAAGCCGATAGATGATTCCAATTCTGGTACCACCACATGCCGTCGCGGTATGTCTCGCATGTGCCCTGTTCGCAGAGTTCCGACCAGAGATCGAGCGCTGAACTACCTGGCACCTGCTCAACTGCGCGCTTCTCAGCCTCACGGCTCAGTTCGGCGTACTCGAGTGCATCAGTCTCGCTGACTGTCGCCCCGCACCCGCCCTCATCCAGGACTATCCGCAGCGGCGCACAGAGAGTCGGATCGTTCCAGCCGGGGAAACGAGGCACTGGATGCACGACCATCGAGGGGATCCCGGCCTTTTCGAGTTGCGTCATCGTGCGAGCCAGACCTTCTGTCCACTCGGCTGCCTTCTCCGCCGGATCACTTCGCCACGGTCCGGTCGGAGCCGATGCGAGCCTCCCTTCTGACTGGATCAACGAGTCAGACACCCCCGCCAGCACGACGAGGCTCGGCTGGGTCCTGACCAGCCACCCCAGACGGTCCTCGTAGAACGAGCGACAAGCCTCATCGACATGACCCTTGCTGTCAGCGAAGTACAAGTCGATGAAGGCACAACTTGACCGAGTCTGCACCGTTGCCGAGTAGCCCATTTGCTCCGACGACTGCAGGAACGCCTCAGAGAATTGACCGGCGTTGGAGTCGCCGATCAAAACGATCTGACCGTTACTCGGCCGACCGTCGGGTAGCTCCCATGTGCAGGTCTCGGGATCTGATGGGGCCTCCGCCTCGTCACACGGGCGCTCCTGGTAGCTGTGCGGACCCAGCGCCTCCACGAACTCCTGCACCTTGGGTGGCCACGACTGCTCGATCCGAGCGGACAACAATGCGGCCCCGAGTGGCAGGGCAACGCATGCCAATCCGAGTCCTACTGTCGCAGTCGGCCGCATTCCGAATTGGCGCCGGATGGGCGACTCGACCCACGCGTACGAGGCTGTTGCCGGGATCAACGAGATCAGAGCTGCGGCTGGGCCCGCCAGCTTTGAGGCAGGGAACAGGGCAACAGCGAAGACGATCAGCGGCCAGTGCCACAGGTACCACGAGTAGGAGAGATCCCCGATCCGTTGGAATGGGGAAGACGACAGGAGTCGGTTGGTGGGCGCTGCCGGGTCGGTGCCGGCAACGAGCAGCAGAGCAGTCCCCGCCACAGGGAGGAGAGCTGCCGCACCAGGGAAGGTCGTGTGAGCATCGAACACGAAGGTCGCAGCAGCGATCATCGCTAGGCCACACAACGCCGCTGCCGTGGCTGCCCTTCCGCGGAGCTTTGCAGCTGTGAGCGCCAGGAGGACGCCGACGAGGAACTCCCATGCACGAGTGGGTAGCGAGAAGAAGGCAACCTGCTGCGAAAGGTCGCCTTCCAGGGGACTGCGACCGCCGAGCAGGATGGTGCTCAAGCCGAACGACCCCAGACCGACGGCGGCCAGAAGGACGACCGACCCGCGAGCGGGTCGCCGCCACCGACGCGACATCCGCCACGCGACCAGAAGCAGCAGAGGGAACACGAAGTAGAACTGCTCCTCGACTGAAAGGCTCCAGATGTGCAGGAGCGGGTTCGCATTCGAGTCGACGTCGAAGTACCCGTTCTCTGCGCGCATCAGATACATGTTCGACACGAACAACGCACCGGTCACGCCTGTGCGGCGCGTGATCTGTCCGCTCGCTGCCGGGCCGAGAACTGGCGCAGTCAGAAGCACGAGCACCAGAGTGATCGCCAGAGCCGGAAGAATTCGCCTGATCCGTCGCATGTAGAAGTCGCGCATCGGTACCGTGTCCGAAACAACTAGGTGACGCCTCAGCATTCGAGTGATCACATAGCCCGACACGACGAAGAACACGTCTACGCCGACAAAGCCGCCAGGGAATCCGAGGCCGGCGTGGAAGAGCACCACGATCGTGACGGCAATCGCCCGCAATCCCTGAATATCTGGCCGGAACCCCGCGTCGCCGGTGTGGACATCCGGCGCGACGGTCAGCTCTCTTGTCACCGCAGACGGCTCCGCCTCGACATCCGAGGATCGTACGATGTCGGGATAAGTAGCGTCGACAATCTCGACGTCCGACTCCTCGTTGCGGCGCAACACACCGCTGCGTCGGCTTTCGGGGCGAGCTGGGTGTGGGCGCGGTTCGGCCCGGGGTTCCGGCACCACTTCTCGGAGTTCGAGGCGAGAGATCGGTGGGATGCGGCGTCTTGGGCCAGTTGCACGGACCGGGCAGTCTCCGCTCTGGTGTCGCCGGCAGCCGAGCGGGTTCCCTACTACCGCCAGACCTACACCGCGGAGCAACTGGCGGCAGCTCATGCCGGACGTCTGATGGACCTGCCGCTGTTGGAGCAATCCCCACCGCGCCAGGATCCCCAGTTGTTCATCGACCCGGCGCTGCGTCCGCGCCGGCCTCGGGTCGTCCTCACCTCCGGCAGTTCCGCACACCGATCGCTCACATGTCCGCCTTCCACCTGCGCCCCGACACCGCCAAGGCGTACCTCCAGGCGTTCCGACGTCACAAGATCCAATGGGCGACCGGCTTCGCGGTCTCCTTCGCGCTGCTCGCCCCGTTCATCCTGGATGCGGCGGTCGGCTACCAAGGAAGTTCCAGGCGGTCGTGTCCGAACTCGGAGCAGACCCACCCGGCTCGCCCTCGGCCCAACCAGCCGACCACAGCGTCAGCCCCTCGTCAGCCTCGGCCGATCCGCCCGCAGCACTCGAGCCACTGGTCCCGGACACTCGGCCACGCCGATCGTTCAGCGACCAGTCGCGCTGCTGACGAGAGTCGTTCGGCGGTCGCTGGTTGGCCCAACAGCTGGCGCACCGCGGCGGCCATGACCTCGGAGTCACCGGCCGGAACCAGCAGCGACGCCACACCATCGGCGAGGAGGTCGGGCACTCCACCGGCGTCGGTGCTCACCACAACCAGACCCGACGCGGCAGCCTCGAGCACCGTGACCGGCGCGTTGTCGACGATGTTGGTGTTCAAGAAGACATCGTGATCATCGAAAAGAGCAGCCTTGTCGGCTCCCGAGACAAACCCGGGGAACCGGATCGAATCCTCGACTGCCAGTTCGGCGGCCAGCGCTCTGGTTGCGCCCAGCAGCCCCTTGTCCTGGCCGGCCATCGTGAGACTTGCGTCGACACCGCTGGAGCGCAGTCCCGCCAGCACCCGCACCGCCGACTCGGGGTCGTACAGGTCGTGGAACGTCCGCATCCACAACAACCGCGGCCGCATGGTCGAACGGCGCCTGAAGGCGTAGGCGTCGAGGTCCAACACGTTGGGGATGACCTGGACATCGTCGACGATCCCCTCGGCCCATCGGGCCAGGTAGGCGGAGGGCGCCACCACTGCGTCCGCGGTCCGCAGCACACGCCGGGCCCACCGCGGATGCTTCTGGCCGAGGCTCGGCAGGTCGCCACCGTGCAACCACGCGACCGAAGGCACGCCCAGTGCCCGAGCCAGGGTCAGTGACTCGTCCGCAAGTCCGAACGCCCGTCCGCTGAAAACCGACACAACGCCGACTTCGATCCGGTGGCGCCAGCGGTACAGGTCCCGGGCGTGACCGATCGCCCGTCGCAGCGGGCTCAACTCGGTGGACGACACCAACGTCGGGTATCCGTCGGCTTCGAACAGACCCGCCAACACCTCGCCCTGCGTGGTCACCCAGCCGGGATGGCCGCCGAGCGCAGGACCAAAAAACGCGATGGCGGCCATCAGATCTCGGTACAGGCCGACCGCACGTAGTCCTCGACGGACTGCCGGGCACCGAAAAGTCGGCCGAAGATCTCGATCGACAGCAGCTTCGCCCTGTCGTAGGGCCGGTGCCACTCGGCTATCTCACGGTCGAAGGACCGCCCGGCACCGAACGCACCAGCAGTCCAATTGCTGTGGAACGCCCCGGGGCGGACCTGGACTCCGTGCAGGCCAGGGGTGGGAAAGCCGCTCTTGCGCCGGGCCGCCGATTCGTCGCCCGGACAGGCACCGGCAACCGCTCGCACCGGTGCCTTGTCGACCACGAACGGGTGCTTTAGGTCATGGACCGCTCGCGATCGGCGCAGCTTCCATCGAACCGGCAGGTTGAGCGCGAATCCGACTACGTCCTCGTGGAGGAACGGGAAGCGTGACGCGATGCTGGCCGACATGCCCATCCGGTCGTTTCGTTGCAGTAAGGCCTGGAGGCTCGTCTGCGCCATAACAGCTGAGACAGAGCGAGGACGCGCCTGGTCAGGCGCCAGGAAGTAATACCGCGCTTCGGCCTCGGACTGAATCGCCACGTCCTCGAACCCGTCGGCCACACCACGAAGGAATGCGGAGGAGTTCGAGTCCCTCTCGTCGAGGACCGCGTCAGCAAGCCCGGGCACCCTTCGGTACAACCGGCGAATCATCTGCACAGGTGCGCCCGCCACCCGCTCGATTCCTCCCGACGCCAACCGGCGGTAGCCCAGGAACACCTCATCGACGCTCTGGCCGGTGAGAACGGACTTGTCGCCGGCTGCATGGGCCACTTGTGCAACCCGACCAAACGGGACGGCAATGGGATTGGTGATCACCGGCGTTTCCAACGACCACGTGGTCCGAACCCAGTCGCGAACCCAGTCGCCAGGTCCGGACACCGACGTCTCGATATCGATGCCCAACCGGCGCGCCACCTGCTCGGCCTGCTCGCGCTCGGAGCCGGGACCCACCACGTCCGAGGTGAACGCGCGAAAATGGGCATGTCGCTGCCCTGCGGCGATGGCCGCGATCAGGCCGGAGTCCGCTCTCCCGCTCAGGAATACTCCGAGACGCGCGTCGCAGGCGGCCATGCGATCGACGGAACCTTGGAACAACGCGCGAGGCTCAGCGCAGATCTGCTCGAACGACTTCCGTTCCAGGTCGCGGTAGCGAGCCGCTTCGACCTGGTCGAGTAGCGGCGCGTAGGACACGTCGCCGATCACCTGACCGTCGCGAACCGACACCACAGATCCGGGTGCCACCAGGCGCACGCCTCGGAACAGCGTTCGGGTCTGGAACTTGTCGCCCAGCGTCCGAGTTGCCAGCAGGGCGAGCATCTCGTCGATCTCGACGCAACCGACCGACATGAGTGCCTTGGCCTCTGCGGCGAACCTCACACCGCCGGCAGGTGACGTGTAGAGCAGCGGCTTGATCCCGTAGCGGTCTCGGCACCGGTGAGTGATGCCGGACTTCTCGTCCTGGAACGCGAACGCGACCCTGCCGCGGATGCGACGCAGCGTCTCGTCGAGCCCACGGTCCTGGATGAGTGCGAAGAGCACCTCGGTGTCCGACGTCGATCGGACACGACGCCCCTCTGCCTCGAGCTCCGAGCGGAGCTCACCGAAGTTGTAGATCTCACCGTTGAACACCAATGCGGCGCCAGCATCGACCCACGGCTGGTTGGCCACGTCGCTGAGGTCGAAGCGGCTCATACGGGTATGGGCGAACCCCGCACCGGGCCCTACCCATGTTCCGCATCCATCGGGACCCCTGTGCCGGAGAGCGCCCGCCATCTCCTGGAGGTCGACCTCCGAGATCTGCGCTTCCTGCCGGCCAAGGATCCCCGCGATTCCACACACGTCGTCACCCCTCCTTGCTCGACGCCTTCCTATGCGGTCAGGCACTCGTGAGGGCGAACTCGCCCGAGTTGACCATCGTACGGCGAGGGAAGGCGACTTCCTCGATGGACGATGACAACTCATCGCAAGCGAGTCGGGGCGAACCGGCGTAAGAACGATACGAGGAAGGGCATCCGCCGCCGATACCATTGCGCCAATGGTCATCCCGACAGATCACGTGAGGAGCACGTGGCGCACATCGTTGCCGGGTCCATCCCAGGTACTGATAGTCCTGGTCGTGGGTACTGCCATTCGACTATTCGCGCTGCTCCTCTTTCGCGGTCAGCCGCTCACCTCAGACCCACGCAGCTACTTCGATCAGGCTATTCAACTCTCGCAAGGCGGGGTCTCCAAGCCCTATTACTGGCCAGTGGGTACATCTGCCGCCTTCACACCGTGGATCACACTCTTCGGTGCCTCACATTTCGTAGCCCGTGTTGCAGCGAGCTTCTACAGCTTGATGCTGGTGCCTGCCGTGATGTTGCTCACCTCTGTCACCATGAACAGAGCCCGCGTCACGCTCATATCCGGCTGGATCCTCGCGCTCTATCCTCCCGCAGTCCTCATGGGTGTCGATCCGCAGTCTCACATAGTCGCCGCGATTCCGTTCTGCATCGCGGTCACCAGCCTAATCCGCGCCAGCGAAACCCGGAGGTACAGATGGTGGATCATCGCCGGTGCCTCGCTTGGCTGTCTTGCAGTGACGCGACCAGCGTGCCTCCTACTCGTCCCGATTCTGCCAATTCTAGGCCTCTGGCTCTCATCACGGTCCGCCAGGACGGCCGACGTAGCGATCGGAAGAAGGTCGATGCTAGTCGGGCTCGGACTGCTGGTCACCGGTTTCACTGTTGTCGTCTGGCCAGTGGCGTCACACAACTTCCATAGGGGCGCAGGCCTGACGCTTGCCACCAATGACTCCGTGAATCTGTTTCTCGGCAACAACCGATTCACACCGCTCTACTGGACCTCGAGCCTCGCAAGTGGCTCAAGGGGGGCCGACTTCGAGAGTTACTATGAGCGTCTAAAGGCCACTGGCAACAGGAACACAGCTCTTCGCTCAGAGGCGGTCAAATACTCCACCTCCCATCCATCACAGTTCGCGATCCGGACTCTCAACAGAACCAGAGCGTATTGGGGTTTCGACTACTATCGAACTGCCGAGCTGCGCTCAAACGGCTGGCACCCTGCACCCTTGGGCCTCGTACTCCTACTCGAGGCAGGCGGCTTCCTCGTGGCGGGATTGCTCGCGATCGCCGGGCTGATAGGCCCGCTGGCGACTCGACGCACTTGGCAACGAGATCTTCTATTATCCAGCGTAGTTCTACTTGCGGCCCCCTATTCGCTCACATTCTCAGTCGGCATCTACCACTTCCTGGCGATGGTTGCGCTGATGCCCATCATCGCTGCCTCGGCGTCCACAATGTTGGCTACCGGGGCCATCAAGAGCGCACGGCAATTGACGCGCAGTTGGCCGTTCATGGCTTGTCTTGCCCTGGTTGCCATCATCCAGATTGAGTACGCCTACTGGCTCACTAAGTACGCCTGAAACTGGCTTCCTTAGCGGGCGGCTTTCTGTGGTGCTCAGTCGGCCACTGCCGCCGCATTCTCGACTTACGCCATTGGCCTACGGCCGATTGCCCAGACCGCAACCGGAAAGTTCGGTTCGTTTCTAAGCGTGTGCCACGGCTTCAGACGAGTCCATCGGTTGAAATTACCGACCACAACGTATCGGTTCCCCCAGCTCCCAATGAGCTCTTCCTCCAGCCCAACTTTCTCCAGGAGTAGCCGGATGCCATCCTCGGTGAATCGCCAGTAGTCTTTCGGTATTTCATGTTTCTTGATCAAAAATGGGGTCGTCACTATGACCAGGCCACCCGGCTTGCACAGCGAGACCATGTTCTTGAGCGCATGAATCGGGTCAACCACATGCTCCAAGACCTGCTCCGCGAGCACCACGTCGAAGGTCTTTTCGTCACCCTTGAGGTCATGGCAGATGTCGAACTCGGGAAAGTTCCAGGACTCGTACTCCAACCAGCCCTCATCACTGTGACCGCTGCCGCTGACCTCCAGGGCCGTCAAGGTTGTCGGGTGCAGTGCAGATATGTAGTCCGCGATCGTTCTGTCCATCACATGTCGAACCCAGTGATCACTGCCACCTGCAACAGATGGAGGGAACACACGTTCGTCGATGAAGTACAGGAAACGTGACAGCGAGTGCCGGAGTCGTCCCATTTGAGCAAGGCTACCAGCGCCCGGTACAGATCCCCCGAACGGCACCGGCCAACTCGCGCCATGCGGCAGCCCACCACCCCAGCCCGTATGAAACGTGCATTGTCGTCGCTGCAAGCGCGACCGTGCGCACCTGCACTCGCTTCTCCTCACCCGCTGCAATGCCCGACGATACGATGACCCCCGCGGCGTACGGACCCAGCACCGCTGCTGCTGGCCACGGAGATCGCCGCACAAGTGACAACACGGCCGAGCCTAGGACACCAGCGACGAACGCCGCGGGGACCAAATGCCGCGGTGACGGCACGGTGCGATGCTTGCGCATCACTCGCACCTTGTAGAATCCATATCCGTGGTACTGGCGCCATAATCCGACGATCGTCCCGCGACTGAAGTAGGAGGAGTGAATCGACGGATCCATCCAAATCCGCCCGCCGGCGCGGGTGAGACGAAGGTTCAGCTCATCGTCTTGGTTGCGGATCAGTTCCTCGTCGAAATTCCCGATCCGGTCGAAGACCTCTCGCCGGTACGCACCGAATGCGAGCGTATCGACGTACATGGCCTCGCTCGCCGTACGGAACGCCACCCCACCGACGCCAAAGCGACTGCTCTGCGCGACAGCGATCGCCGCGGAAGTCGGCGTTTCACCAATCGTCTCCATGGGCCCGCCAGCGCACTCCGCCCCAGTTGCCCTCAGCGAATCGAGGCAGCTACGCAGATAGTCCGGTGCGAGGACACAGTGGCCGTCGACTCGCACGATCACATCACCGTTGGCCACCGCAAGACCTAGGTTCATCGAGATCGGCACAATGCTCGCCTGGTTGTCCAGGACCACAACATCAGACCCATTCTCAATCGCCAACTCTCGGACCCGATCTGGAGTTCCATCATCAGAATGGCCGTCAACGACGACAACCTGAGGAGGCGATACATCACGCTGACCGAGAACGGACCCGAGGCTCCGTTCGATGAACGCGACCTCATTGCGAATCGGCATGATGACGGAGATAGTTGGGTTCTCAGACAGCGGTGAAAGCCTGAGTCCCGACTCGCTCGAATGGCACGGCGGACGGAGCACTGCGATGGAGTGCGACCGCAGCAGGGGCAGAGCCGAGAGAAAGTCGTACCGCCAACCCGGTTCGGGTGCAGCTCGGCGTGCAAGTGGGGGAAGCAAGGTGCACGAACGACTTGCACGCGTCCAGCCGCGAAAGATCCGATCCAATCGGCGAGCGGTGATCGGTAGAACCGCCCGATTGCCTGGGCTCGGAATTCGCATGTCGTATACGACCAATGCCCCATCGGGACGAAGTGCCTTTCGGACCTCACTCTCCAGTCCCGACAGCATCGATGAGTTGCGGATCGAACTGAGTACCGTGAAAAGGACGATGATGTCGAAGCTGCCTGGACGAAACGGCAAGGCAGCCCCGGAAGCCAGCGCCACCGGTGTCGTCTCGCTACATCGTGAGGCCAGCCGCTGCGAGATCACGTCTACGCCAGTTATCCTGAGAGGATCCACGCCGATGGACACCATGTCAGCCCAGAGGTCACCTGACCCACAGCCGAGGTCCAGCACGGACAGGTCGCTGATCGGGCGAGCACCAGCGACCTCCCGAAGTGCCTTCCCTAGCAGCTGGGTCCGCTCGGCACGGATAGAGCTGTCTTTGACCCAGCGTCGAGATCTACCAGTCGCGTCGTAGTCCGCGTAGACACCCCGCACCCTGTCGATCTCGTTCATCGGTTCCCTCGGTCAGCCAGATTGCTGTTGATCACCAGCGGTAGTGTCATCTGCATGGCGATTCTACCGGCACCGCCTACGAGCACGGCCCCTCCACATCCAGCCTCAAGCGAAAGCGCGTTTTCACCCTCCACCGTGCTTGTCATTGTGGCAGCGCATGTCGTTCTTGGCATCGGTGGAGCACTCAGCCCAGCTGTTGCGACCGCTCATGCGGCAGTCACGGCCGCAGCGTGCTTGGCCTTGATGTTCTTCGCTCACCGAGCCGATCTCATCGTGGCAGCGGTCATCTACGTGGGGGTGTCGGATGTGTTCTGGCGCATGACCCACTCGCGGGCCCCGTGGGAACTCCCCAAGTACATACTGGCCTTGG
>WBZM01003885.1_pt1 | contig 11327 bp, 7 predicted proteins | sample 5204271 | NCBI WGS metagenome assembly WBZM01 (sample SAMN12344346, study PRJNA552823) | activated sludge metagenome | biome: Activated sludge suspended growth; feature: Nitrification reactor; material: Wastewater; isolation source: activated sludge from nitrification reactor of wastewater treatment...
TACAGCACTGAATTCTTATAATAAAGACAATATATCAATGGCTATTATCGAAGAATATCCTGCTCCAGATGATCCGGGTTTTTCCAAAATACGTTATGCTATGGTTATCCGAACTTCAACCGATGGAGGATTGTCATGGCACAAAGATACCGTTTCTCATGTCTCAAGAGTTTTTAATGATTTTGCTCGTGTAAAGTCATTTTCTTATTGCGATTCTTTAACCATTATTGGTGTCGGAGATAGTGGACTTATTGTGAGAACGATAGATGGCGGTAAACATTGGGAAAAGTTGCAACAAAAAAAGTATTGGAATTTTCGACATATAGATTGCAAAGGAAATTATGGCATTGCGGTAGGTACCTATGGCACTGTCGCTATTACTACCGATGCTGGTAAAACATGGAATATACAAGAAAAGCGATTTCATTATTTGTTCAATTATGCACAATGTGTCAGCCCTCAGTATATGATAGCGCATAATGTTTTTGATTGTAGGCAATATTTCACAAGGGATTTCGGTGTAACTTGGGATAGCATTCAATTAAGCAATAACTGTTATTATAACCCAACTACATCTATATTTATAGGTGATGAAATCAATTCTGTTTTTTATTATGATGAAATGAATGGACTTGCTTATGGAAGACGTTTTCCTGACAGTACAGATGATTATTATACTGCTATCACATTACTCGGAAAAACTACCGATGGCGGAAGGTCTTGGCAATTCAATGATGATACAACCAATTTACCTATAAAACGTTCTGCCCCTCTATCTATTCAAGGGTTCAAATCATCACCTTATATTTTTACAGGGTCTTTTGGTCCACAATTTATGTATTCTTCCGATAATGGGCAGACATGGAACATTGACTCCACAATTACAGCATTAATTGATGTCAATAAAGACTGTCGTTATATCTCTTTTTCCGATCCTACGACGATCTATTGCGGATCTACGGATGGTCTTTTCCGTGGCACTATTCAGCAATCTACGAATGTCGAAGACGGTTCTAATGGCAATCCTTATCTTTTTATTGATGTCAAGCCCGTTCCTGCCAAAAATGATATTACCCTAAGAATCTATGGACTTTATAGTATTTCTTCTGATTTCTCGCTTCTGATCTATGATAGTATGGGAAATATGGTAAAGGATATTTCACAGCTTGCACAAAAAAATCAAAATGGTGCGTGGGCGGACGCTACTATTCCCGTGCAAGACCTCACAGCAGGAGTGTATGTCTTAGTCTTTAAAGCAGGTACCGACCATTATACAAAAAAAATTCTTATTGCATATTAATATTTCACAGAGCCACTTATATCGGTATAAGCGGCTTCTTTTTTGAAAGCTATATTATGAAATACATATTCTGCACACTATTTATTTTGGTCAATATTATTTGTCTCTCCGCACAATCTATTCAATGGACACGCTATACTCCGCCAAATTCTAATAATGGTATTAGATCTCTTTCTTCCTATAATAAAGATAATATTGTCTTGGCTATTATCGAAGAATACCCTGCACCCGATGATCCGGGTTTTTCCAAAGCACGCTATGCCATGACTTTACATACTTCCAATAATGGAGGCATTGACTGGTATAAAGATACGGTTTCCCATATCTCAAAAGTTATGAATGATTTCTCAACAATTCGTTCTCTCAGTTATTGTGATTCATTGACTATTATTGGTGTCGGAGATAGTGGACTTATTGTGCGAACGATAGATGGCGGTAAACATTGGGAAAAAATTCAACAAAAAAAGTATTGGAATTATTCACAAGTAGATTGCAAAGGTAATTATGGCATTGCGGCTGGAAATTATGGCACCGTCGCTATTACCACCGATGCCGGTAAAACTTGGAATATACAAGAAAAGCGTTTTCATAAGATGCTCTATTATACACAATGTGTTAGCCCTCAGTATATGATTGCACACAATATTAGTGATTGCAGGCAATATTTCACAAGGGATTTCGGTGTAACTTGGGATAGTATTCAATTAACTGACAAGTGTCTTAAATACAGGAATAATTATCATATTGGTGACGCTCTACATCCTACATTTTATTATGATGAGATGAATGGGCTTGTCTATGGAAAACGCTATAAAGATAGTACGGAAGATTATTATGAAGGTACGACTTTGCTTGGTAAAACTACGGATGGCGGAAGGTCTTGGCAATTCAATGATGATACGACACGCTTACCTATTAAATATCCTGAACCCATGAAAATTCAAGGAATAAAAAATTCTCCTTATATTTTTACGACTTCTTTTGCAGCCGGGCTTATGTATTCTTCCGACAACGGACAATCATGGCACATTGATTCTACTCTTAATTCTCTGGTTCTTCAAAATGATGATACGAGATTCCTTTCATTTATTCATCCGACAACCATCTATTGTGCTTGTGTAAAATCACTATATATCGGCACTATTCAGCAATCTACGAATGTCGAAGACGGTTCTAATGGCAATCCTTATCTTTTTATTGATGTCAAGCCCGTTCCTGCTAAAAATGATATTACCCTAAGAATCTATGGACTTTATAGTATTTCTTCCGATTTCTCACTTCTGCTCTATGATAGTATGGGAAATATGGTAAAGGATATTTCACAGCTTGCACAAAAAAATCAAAATGGTGCGTGGGCGGACGCTACTATTCCCGTGCAAGACCTCACAGCAGGAGTGTATGTCTTAGTCTTTAAAGCAGGTACCGACCATTATACAAAAAAAATTCTTATTGCATATTAATTAGAGTACACTGTTTTTTTATCCCTCATACTGAATTATAGTGTGAGGGACTTTTTTTACATATTTTTATCAAGAAATATTCTATGCCATTGTTCATAGAGCTTTAGCTGCAAATATTCAACGGAAACAGAACGTATATCAGCTATTTTTTCATAGATTAAAGAAATAGGTAGAGCGCTGTCATCATTTTCAATAAAAAACATATTTTCCGGTACAGTTTTACATATTTTTTCTAAATGCGGTCTATTATAAAGAATTGCAGCACCAAAAGATAAGAAACAGCCATGTGCAAGAAGTTCATCAGCAATAGTCTGTCGTGAAGAAAACCCATGAATAATCCACGGAACTTTTGATTTGCTCTTTTTTTTACATTCAATAATTTCATTAAATGCACGCACGCAATGAATAATCAATGGCTTATTGCAAGAATCGGCTATACGTATATGTTCCAAAAAAATATCTTGCTGTTCCGTTTTCGATGTACCGCGTAAAATATCAATGCCTGTTTCGCCTATGGCAAGGACAGAAGGATGCGAAGCATAATTTTCTACAACAGATTGCCACTTTTTCCACGAAAGATACGAAGCATTCCAAGGATGAATACCAATGCTATATAATTTTTTATCATCATTAGGTACATTTTCCACAATATCACAATTGATAATTTCATGGAATGATATAGAAGGATGATGCGTATGAATATTCACAAATGGATATGGCGCTTTCATTGCTCTTTTTGTTCAATGTGAAGAACCGGAAAACCTGTTTTTTGATCTATGTTGCGTTGAAATTGTATTTCGGGATATGTCATAATCACAATTTCAGCAGTCATCATAACAGTAGTGCCATGTTCGAGATGACCGCCCTGCACTTTACCTTTCTCATCTCCGGCTGCAATATGTATATGGACACCGGAAGAAGCAATTGTTCCTGTTACTGATACGATTTCTAAAGGTCCAATCACGGTATCAACAGTATTTTTCATGGCAAACCGCACAGCCATCTTTTGCACACTTCCCACACAAGTCAAGAGTGAGCCGGAAGTAATATTGTTTTTTTTGGCGAATTGCTCCAAACTATATTTAATATCATCGCCCTTGTTTAGCCGTAAAGCATATATGATGGATTTATTTGTAACAGCAGTATTATCATAGTTTTGAGAATATAATGACACTGTAAAAAAGACAAACAACACAATATATTTTTCCATATAAACATCAACTTATTGAATAATAATTTTTTTACCTAAAAATTTTGGTTTCGTATCAAAGACAGTATCTATAAACACTTTTACTTTTGCGAAGATCTCTCTGACATTTGTCATAAATCCGATATAAGAAGTGACTTCATCGGCATTATAGCCAAATGCTGCGATGCCATAATTTCTTGCTATATACACAGCTCTTTCATTATGAAATTTTTGAGATATGACGATAAAAGAATCTTGTCCGAATATTTCTTTGGCACGAATAACTGAGTCAAAAGTACGAAAACCGGCATAATCAAGAATAATTTTATGTTCCGGCACGCCATGCTCCAAAAGAGAATTTTTCATATCTAATGGTTCATTATAATTTTGTGTGCTATTATCGCCACTTACAAGAATGTAGCGAATATTACCACTCTCATAGAGTGTGACAGCGGCTTGTATCCTTTTAGAGAAATACTCATTAATACCTCCATTTTCCATATATTTACCTGCTCCCAACAATAATCCCGTTTTTACTTTTGGCAATAGCTGTGTATTGTCAGATATAAAACTCTCCGCAACATCTTTGATTCGGTAATTTGCCAATACAATAACAAAGATAAGTACAATAGAGAATACACTTATACTTACAAATATTCTCTTTTTTTTCATATTTTTACCTCCGCTACATTTTTGGATATAATATTTACTTCCTCATTACTTACTTTAACGACAACATTTCCTTTTTTTCTTCCTGTATCAACATAATGATGGGCTTGTACTATATCATCAAATGTGAAGATTTTATCAATATTTGCTCGAATATATGACATATCATAAAGTTTTTTTAGAAACAATAATTGCTCTTTTGTTTCTTTAGCAACTTCCAATCCACCCACAGTATAGAATACACCTTTTTGCTTGAGTAAATGCTTACATTGTTTTTTTGTTATTTTTCCTACAGCATCAAATATACAATCATATTGCCCTTGCAAATCTTGTATGTCCTTTTGTGTATATAAAACAATAGCATCCGCGCCACGCTGTGTTACTAAATCCACTCCTTTTTCGCTACACATTGCTGTTATATGTGCATCATAATACTTAGCAATTTCCACAGCCGCTATGCCCACTGAACCGGTAGCGCCATAAATTAATATCTTTTGATTTTTTTTTGTACTAATTCCTGCTTTATGCAAAAAATAATGAGCTGTCATACCACCGAAGAGTATAGCCGCAGATTCTTCAAAATTTGCTGTTGTAGGTTTATGAATAATTGTGCTTTGTTCATGAATGACTGCATATTCGGCATAAGCACCAAAAGAAAAACCTGTACTGCCGCACACTTCATCTCCCGGTGAAAAAGACGTGACATTTTTGCCGACTTTTTCTACGATACCGGCAACAATAGTGCCCAATATTGGTTTACGCGGTTTTGTGATACCAAGCACCAAACGCATAATAATACGCAAGAATCCTTCGACAATAAGACCTCTTATGCGTACATCACCGGAATTTACCGTGGTTGCTTTAACTGCTATGAGAATTTCATTATCTTTTGGTTGTGGCTTTTCCACATTTTTTATAACAAGTACTTCGGGTGCACCATATTTTGTACAAATAACCGCTTTCATAGTAACTCCTGTAAACAATATAATAACTTTTTTACTTAGATGCAACAAATATCCGAGATGCTGCAAGGAGTAAAGAGTATGTGTACCCAAAGGAGGAAGATATTGCAAAAAAAAAGCCGCTTCAATGTAGAAACGGCTTAATGAAATCAAGAAGAAAACACAATTATCAGCTATTGAGTGTTTGTAAAAATTCACGATTATTTTTAGCACTGCTCATACGATCAGTCACTAATTCAATAGCATCCATAGGTGTTAATTCATTAAGAACTTTGCGCAGAATCCATACTTTATTTAAGTCATCACCTGACATAAGTAATTCTTCATGTCTTGTGCTTGATTTATTAATGTCAATAGCAGGAAATATACGTCGTTCGGCAAGTTTTCTATCAAGGACAAGTTCCATATTGCCTGTTCCTTTAAATTCCTCGAAAATTACTTCATCCATACGACTGCCTGTATCAATAAGTGCGGTTGCTATAATGGTGAGCGAGCCCCCCTCTTCGATATTTCTGGCGGCACCAAAAAATCGTTTGGGCTTGTGAAGAGCATAGGCATCCACACCACCGGAAAGAATTTTACCGGAATGTGGTACCACGGTATTGTGAGCTCTTGCAAGACGTGTGATGGAATCAAGCAAAATAACCACATCTTGTTTGGCTTCAACAAGTCGTCGAGCTTTTTCTAGCACCATATCAGCGACCTGCACATGTCTTTCGGGTGGTTCATCGAATGTGGAAGCAATAACTTCCGCACGCACGGAGCGCTCCATGTCAGTTACTTCTTCGGGTCTTTCATCAATTAACAAGACAATAAGTTTCACTTCAGGATGATTACGTGCAATACTATTTGCTAATTTTTGGAGAATAACGGTTTTTCCTGACTTGGGCGGAGAAACAATTAAACCACGCTGCCCTTTTCCAATCGGTGAAAGTAAATCAATAATTCTGGCAGAATATTCATTAGGAACTGTCTCTAATTTTAATCTTTCTGTTGGATAAAGTGGCGTGAGATTATCAAAGATAGTACGGTCACGCATTACTTCCGGCTCAACAAAATTCACACTATCCACTTTGAGTAAAGCAAAAAATCGCTCGCCTTCTTTTGGTGGACGTATTTGACCGCGAATTGTATCACCGGTTCTTAAAGCAAATTTTTTGATTTGAGAAGGTGAAACATAGACATCATCAGGTGAAGGTAAATAGTTATAATCGGCAGCCCGAAGAAACCCAAAACCATCGGGCATTACTTCCAGAACACCTTCAGAGAAAGTACCGAATATTTTTTGTTCACGTGTTTGTTGCGATGCCTGCGCTGCACTAATTTGAAAAATGAGTTCTTGCTTGCGAAGGTCAGAATAACCTTCTATTCCCAATTCTCTTGCGATATGGGTGAGTTCAATAATTTTTTTCTGTTTCAGTTCCGTGATACTAAGAACAGGAACAGGCGCAGAGGCAATAGCTGGTGATGAAGCAATAACAGGTGCCGGCTTAATTTCCGGCGGTGCTTGTTGAATTTGTTCTTCCATCGGAGGAGGATTTGTTTCTTTTTTTTGTTTTGCCGTAGTCGTATTTGTACGATGGCGCATGCTTACGCCGGCACGTTGCGGATGCTGACGCTTAGAGGAGTTTTCTTGAGGCATGGTCTCTGAATGAGTGTTGTTAAAGAATGGATAAACATTGATAATTATAAACTGTATTTGCAATATTCTCAATGGCAGTACGCTACTTCTTTCTTCAAACAGTCAAAGAAAAAACAGTGGAAGAGCGAATGCCTGATGCTATCAAAAGGTATCGGGTGGTATATCAATGAGTATAAGTACTCAAGTAAACATAACATCCGGAATCCTTGATTCAAGGTAGGATAAGTCACTACATTTACATTTTCGGATGCAAAGTTACGCAGTTATTCGATACAACAAAATTCTTTTACACTTTGACTATACATTTTGTTACTGAATGCGTATTCTTTGCCCCGCTAAGACATTATTAGAACGTAATTTATTTTTCTTTCGAAGAGTTTGTACATTGACACCGAATTTTTCAGCTATTTCAGTAAGGGAATCACCTTTACGCACAATGTAATGCTTTGGCAATGACTCGGTTTTGTTATTATCAGAGAAAGAACTACCCTTAGCGCTACGCTCAGCATAAATGGTAAGTTTTTCTCCTGCAATTATTCTATTACCTTCAATAGCAGGGTTCCAGCGCCTAATATCGTTCACTTCCACACCGTATGTCGCTGCGATGATACCTATATTTTCACCCGTTTTTACTTTATGCTCTAATTTTTTAGAATCAGCAGAGGCAAAAGCTGACATTTTTGCACGTGACTCACTTCGACTCTCAACACCATTGGGTATTATCAGTGTTTTACCGATTACTAAAGTAGAGTTGAGAGACATTTTATTCGCACGGAGCAGGTCTGATAATGCAATATTATACTCATTGGCAATTTGAGCCAACGTTTCACCTTTACTGACTGTATGCGAAACTTTCTCAGATGATTGTAACACTTTTTCTTGTTTGCTAGGTACTTCGGCAACCGACTTCATAGTGCCAAACTCTTCTGCAACATTAAGTCTTTCGCCTATACGAATTTCCTCAGAACCAATAGCCATATTATTCCATAGGCGCAAATCCGAAAGACGCACACCATAAGAGCGTGCAATGCTACTTAAATTTTCGCCCTGTTTGACTGTATGCTTCACAAAACGTTTTGCTGATTGTTGTTCAGGATTTTGCTTTACAACATTCTCTGCACTAAGTTTTGGTTGCGATACACTATTCGAAGAAATCATCGGCATCACTGCTTGCGATGCAATGGTATCTGTTGTTGATGCTTGTGAACTATTCAATTGCCCAGTAGCGGAATTTTGTGTGAGAGCAGGTTGTTGTTCTTGCTGTGCAAGCACAGTTTCACGTTGAGCAGGACTAAGCGGAATACGTAGAACAGCTCCGCGACGTAACTTAGAAGATGCATCACTTATTCCATTAAGATCCGCAATCTGTTGCGCTGCTACTGAATAGCGACGACCAATAGATAATAGAGTTTCTTTTTTCTGAACAACATGGTCTATCCAAGGTCTTTTATCTTCATCAGTTAGAGCAACATATCTTTCACGGAAAGTTTGCAAGGTTCCAACTTTCAAACGCAATTCATAGGGTTTACCCGGTGGTGTACTTATGCCTGTCAATTCTGTGTTAAGACTACGTAATTCATCAAGACTAACTCCCGCACATTGAGCAAGAACGGACAAAGCAACCGGCTCATTAACTACCATTGTTTCGAAAGTATGCTCAGGCTCAAAATTTATTTGCTCTATATCAAATCCATACTCTGCAGGATTTGAAGTTACAATGGTAAGAGCAAGGAATAAAGGCACATAATTACGTGTTTCTTTGGGCAAATAAGGAACGACGTCCCAAAATGTAGGTTTATCCATTCCTGTCTTTTTAATAGCTCTGCGTACACCGTTAGGACCATAATTATATGATGCTAATGCAAGATGCCAATCACCAAAATCACCGTATAAATCACGCAAGTGGCGCATCGCAGCACGAGTAGATTTTTCCGGATGACGGCGTTCATCTGTCCACCGCGTCACACGCAGATTATACATTTCGCCTGTAGATTGCATAAATTGCCATAAACCAACAGCTTTTGCACGAGAAACCGCATTGGGATTTAAACCACTTTCCATCATTGAGAGATAGACAATCTCTTGCGGAACACCTTCTTCTTGTGCGATCCGTTTCATCATCGGAAACCAACGCCCACTGCGTTCAAGCCATCGCTGATAGAATTTACGACCTTTATTTTGAGTTAAAAAGGCAACACTTTTCTCTACTGCATCATTGATGGTTATTGGAACAGTCGTACCCGGAATAGAACGTACATATGTTTTTCCGACAGTATCGGTTGGAATAATATTAATTTTATTATCATTGTTGCGAGCATAAGCATCAACTTCTTGGAATAGCTTTTCACGAAGTACAAATGCAGCGGAAGCGGAAGGCAAATTATCTATTTCATCCACAAAACCTTCATAGTCTTCAATGATAGACTGAGCAAGGTCTAAAAAATCTTCATTTTTTTCGATACCGGGATAGCTTACAAGTTCATTCAGAACCAACATTGCCTCTTCAAAGTATTCAGCAGCATGTGTTGTATCTTTTCTCTCAATCAAACTAAGACCATTGATATACCATTGTCGGGCATGTTCGAGTTTGAGTTTTACCAACTCCTGACCGGTAGGTTCCGGAGCTTCGTCACTGTCGAATTCCGAATACTCATCTTTAAATACTTTTTTGGGGGACAATGGCTTACCCGGATTTGCGGTGCGTTGTTGCGCCTTTATTGGCATAGCCGAAAATGCAACAATAAAGGAAACTGCAACACAGCCCCAAATTTGTCGAGTTCGTTTCATATGTATATCCCCTTTACTTCTCAATTAAACATACTATTTCACGAGGTTAAGCAATTTACGGCATAAATATTTGCCTTACAAGTACTTTTTCGTGAACTTTTTTTCATTTACTTACAAATCATAAGCAAAGTCCTTGCAAATGAACGTCCTAATGCTGTGCTTAGATTTCAACTTTATACAAAAGTATCGAAGTGTATTATGCACTCGTTCTTACACTTTCTCTCTGAGTCGATACTTCATATATCGGTTCAGCACCATTTTCTATAACATCCTGGGTAATAATACACTTTCGTATATACTTTTTATCCGGCATATCATACATAACAGGGTTCATTGCTTCTTCCATAATGGCACGTAAACCACGTGCTCCTGTTTTACGAGTTTTGGCTTTTTCAACAATAGCTGTAAGTGCACCGGGTTCAAAGTCGAGTTCCACACCTTCCATTAAAAATAGTTTTTGGTATTGCCGAACAAGTGCATTTTTTGGATTTTGGAGAATATCTAACATTGCTTGATCACTCAACGGCTCTAAGGGTGCTATTACAGGCAATCGCCCAACTATCTCCGGTATAAACCCAAATTTCTGAATATCTTCCGGTTCTGTATGCTGTAATATATCATATCCCTCTTCTATTGTGTCTTTGCCTTCGCTCACAAAACCAATGGTTCTATTGTTGATACGCCGAGCAATAATTTTTTCCATGCCGTCAAATGCACCGCCACAAATAAAGAGAATATTGCGAGTATTAACCCAAATAAGACTTTGTTCAGGATGTTTACGCCCACCTTTTGGAGGTACTCCTGCCAATGTTCCTTCTAAAATTTTAAGCAATGCTTGTTGCACACCTTCGCCTGAAACATCGCGAGTGATACTGGCGGAATCACTTTTTCGCGCAATTTTATCAATTTCGTCAATATACACAATCCCGCGTTCAGCTCTATTGACATCATAATCAGAATTTTGGAGAAGATGAACAAGTACAGTTTCGACATCATCGCCTACATAACCGGACTCTGTGATTGTGGTTGCATCAGCCATTGCAAAAGGGACATCAAGAATTTTGGCTAATGTACGTGCCAACAATGTTTTTCCTGTGCCGGTCGGTCCGACCATAAGTATATTGCTTTTTTCTATCTCCACATCTGCATGTGAAGCGATTAAACTATTTGATTGAATACGCTTATAATGATTATAGACAGCTACGGCAAGCGTTTTTTTTGCGGAGTCTTGACCAACAACATACTCATCAAGCATTGCCTTCATTTCCGAAGGTTTGGGCAATTTATTAATACTTTTTGCCCATTGCTTTAAAGCAAT
>WBZM01003886.1_pt1 | contig 11326 bp, 8 predicted proteins | sample 5204271 | NCBI WGS metagenome assembly WBZM01 (sample SAMN12344346, study PRJNA552823) | activated sludge metagenome | biome: Activated sludge suspended growth; feature: Nitrification reactor; material: Wastewater; isolation source: activated sludge from nitrification reactor of wastewater treatment...
CGTGGAGCGCGGCGGTTCCGCCCTGCACCGAGAGCGTGACGGTGACGCGAGCCGGGTCGGCGGCGCGGGCGGGCCCGACCGGGAGGAGCGCCAGGGCGAGCGCGGCGGCCAGGGCCGCCCTCCACGCCCGCCTCACGCCCCCTCCCCCGCCGACGGGCCCGCCGCCGGCGCGCCGAGGGCCTGCCGCACGGCGCCGAGGAGGTCGGCCGGGCCGAAGGGCTTCGGCAGGTAGGAGACCGGGCCGGCGTGCTCCGGCGGCTCGTCGCGCTCCAGGAACCCGCTGGTCAGCACCACCGGCAGGTCGGCGCGCCGCTCCCGCACCGCCTCCAGCACCTGCTCGCCGGTGAGGCCCGGCATGGTGACGTCGAGGAGCAGGCAGGCGAAGCGGGACGGCGCCGCGTGGAAGGCGGCCAGGGCCCCGGGCCCGTCCTCCGCCTCCACCACCTCGTAGCCGGCCTTCTCCAGGGCGCGGCGGGCGGCCCGGCGCACCACCTCCTCGTCGTCGGCCACCAGCAGCACCGGCCGCGCGCCGGCGGCCGGGCCGGGGGCGACGCGCGCCACGGCGGCGACGGCGGCGGCGCCGCGGAGCGGCAGCGCCACGGTGATGCGGGTGCCGCGGCCGGGCTCGCTCTCCAGGCGCAGGCCGCCGCGGTGGCCGCGGACGATCCCCAGCGCGGCCGGCAGCCCCAGGCCGCGGCCGGTGAGCCTGGTGGAGAAGAAGGGCTCGAAGGCCCGCTCCCGCGTGACGGCGTCCATGCCCGGGCCGTCGTCGGCCACCTCCAGCAGGACGTAGCGCCCGTCGGGGAGCCCCTCGGCGCCGTGGAAGCGGGCCAGCGCGGCCTGGTCGAGGACCGCCGCCTCGGTGCGCACCGAGATGGTGCCGGCATTCCCGCCCAGCGCGTCGGAGGCGTTGGTGAGCAGGTTCATCACCGTCTGGCCGAGCTGGGCGGCGTCGCCCTCCACCTCCAGCGGGACCTCGGCGAGGCGCCAGTCGAGGCGCGCCTTGCGCGAGAGCGCCGGCGCCGCCAGCGAGCCCATCTCGCGGGCCACCTGGTTGAGGTCCACCGGGCCGCTGGCCAGCTTGCCGCGCCCGGAGTAGGCGAGCAGCTGCCGCGTCAGCTCGGCGGCCCGCTGGGCCGCGCCGCGGATGTCCTCCACCGCCTCGCGCGCCTCGGAGCCGGGCGGCAGCTCGGCCAGGGCGAAGCCGGCGTTGGCCAGGATCCCCACCAGCAGGTTGTTGAAGTCGTGGGCGATGCCGCCCGCCAGCAGGCCCAGGCTCTCCCGCTTCTGCGCCTCGCGCACCTGCTCGTCGAGGGCGCGCTGCTCGGTGACGTCGCGGAAGAGCGCCACGAACCCCTCGCTGGCCCCGTCCGGCCCGGCCACGGCGGAGGCCGAGACCTCCAGCTGCGCCGGCCGGCCGTCGGCCCGGCGCACCGCCACCTCGTAGCGGTCGGGGGTGCCGGGGCGGCGCCCCCGGTGGCGGCCGGCCACCATCTCCGCCTGCTGCGGCGCGGTGTAGTCGCGGAAGGACTTGCCGATCATGCCCTCCGTCGAGGCCTCGCCCAGCATGGCGGCGAGCTGCGGGTTGGCGTAGGTGCAGCGGGCCGCGGGGTCGAGCACCGCCACCCCCTCGACGCAGGTCTCCACGATGCGCCGGAGCCGCTCCTCGCCGGCGCGCCGCGCCCGCTCGGCCCGCAGCCGCTCCAGCTCCGCCCCGGTGCGGGCGGCGAAGACGCCGAGGAGGGCGGCCACCTCGGCGGTCTGGGTGAGCGGCTCGGCGCTCATGGCCACCAGCGCGCCGAGGGGCCTGCCGTCCGCGCCCGGCAGGGCGATGCCGATGTAGCTCTCGATGCGCTGCTCGACCAGCCAGGGGTCGGCCGGCCAGGCCGCGCTGGCCCCGCGCTCCACCAGCAGGTACCCCTGCTCGAGCACCCGGGCGCTGGGGACGCCCTCCAGCCGGTAGTCGGCCTGGTTGGGCTCGTCCTTCCCGTCGTGGCAGCAGGCCACCACCCGGGCCATCCCGGGCCGCTCCGGCACCACGGTGGCCACGAAGGCCCAGGAGGAGCCGGTGACCTCGGCCACCGCCCGCACCAGCGCCGTCAGGTAGGCCTCGCCGGTGGCGGCCGAGGTGGCCTCGGTGAGCACGCGCAGCGTCCGCTCCAGCTGCCGGTCGCCCGCGGCGTCGTCCCTCGTGGCCATCGGGGGAGTCTAGGGGAGCGCCGTGAATCCCGAAAGGGCTCGATCGGCCGGGGCGCCTTCCCCACCCGGTCCCACCGTGGCTAGTTTCCAGCCGCCCGAGGGTCCCGGGGGAGGTGTCAGTGAAGGTCGTCACCTGGAACGTGAACGGCATCCGCGCGCGCGAGGCCCAGTTCCAGGAGCTCCTCGCCCGGGAGGACCCGGACCTGGTCTGCCTGCAGGAGATCAAGGCGCCGCCCGCCAAGGTGCCGGCCGTGCTGCGCGAGCTGCCCGGGTACCACGCCTGCTGGCACGGCGAGTCGGCCTACTCCGGCGTCGGCCTGCTGGTGAAGCAGGCGCGGGTGGCGGCCCCCCCGGTCTTCACGCACCCGGCGTTCGACTTCGAGACGCGCGCCGTGGCCGCCGAGGTGGGCGGCGTCACCGTGGCCAGCCTCTACGTGCCCAACGGCGGCAAGGACTTCGAGGCCAAGCTCCGCTTCCTCACCGACCTCGACGCCTGGGCGGGGGAGGCGCAGGCGGCCGGGCGCGCCCTGCTGCTCTGCGGCGACGTCAACGTGACCCGCGCCGAGGCCGACGTGCACCCCAAGGAGCGGCGCGCCGGCGCCATCGGCCAGCGCGACGACGAGCGGGCGCTGCTGGCCCGGCTCCTCTCCCGCGGCCTGGTGGACGTGGGCCGGGCCCTCGATCCCACCAACGAGGCGCTCTTCACCTGGTGGCCCCCGTGGCGGGGGCTGCGCCAGAAGAACGTGGGCTGGCGCATCGACTACCTGGTGGCCACCGAGGGGCTGGCGCGGGCCGCCACCCGCTGCCGCGTATTGCCGGAGTTCGGCACCAGCGATCACGCGCCGGTGGTGGCGGAGTTCGAGCCCTGGCCGGGCGCGCCGGCCGCCGGCTGATCACATCGGCTTGACCAGGCGGGACCTCGCCCCGCCGCTGGGCGCGCGGGCGTGGTGGCAGAGGTTGCAGTTGCCGTGGGCGCAGGCGCCGGCCGGCCCCTGGCGCTCCGGGCCGTCGGGGAGCTGCTTCAGCGTCACGCGCACCGGGAAGGCCACGGGCTTGTCGGTGTAGAAGTTGCCGCCGGAGTTGGTCTTGAGCTGGAGGGTCTTGCCGGCCGCGTCGGCCAGCGTCAGCGCGACCTCCTTGGCCCCGCTCTCCAGCGGCTCGCCGTCGCGGCTGCGGAAGACCGAGCCGGAGGCGGTGAAGATCGAGCGCGGCGCCTTCCCGCCCGGCTTGTGGCAGGAGTCGCAGTCCTCCCCCTGATTGCGCATGGCGTTGGGGTTCTCGCCGCCGCTGCAGGCCGTGAGGGCGGTGGCCGCGAGGGCGGCGAGGGTGGCGGCGAGGACGGCGACGGGGCGGGAGCGCGGGCGCGGGAGCCGGACCATGAGGGGCTCTCCTTAAGCCGGAACCCGCCGGCGCGCAAAGCCCGGGGCGGGGCGCGGCCGCCGGGGCCGCCATCCAGGAGGCCCAGCAGGTCGAGGAGATCCACGGTCAGGCCTCCAGCGGGCGCGGCGGGGCGGCGGGCGGCGGCGGCGCGGCCGCGGGCGAGACCGGGGCGGCGGTCTCCCCCTCCTCCAGCGCCGGCGGCAGGAGCTTGTAGAGCACCGGCGTGACCACCCGGGTGAGGAGCGTGGAGGAGACCAGGCCGCCCAGGATCACCAGCGCCAGCGGCGAGTAGAGGGCCGAGCGCTCCAGGGCGAGCGGGATGAGGCCGCCCACCGCGGTGAGGGTGGTGAGCAGGATGGGGATGAAGCGCTTCTCCCCGGCCTCCTCGATGGCCTCGTCGAGGGGGCGCCCGGCGGCGCGCAGGTGGTTGGTGAAGTCCACCAGCAGGATGGAGTTCTTCACCTCGATGCCCATCAGCGCCACGAAGCCGATCATGGCGGTGAAGGAGAGGGTGTACCCGGAGAGCCAGAGCGCGGCCATGCCGCCCACGATGCCGAGGGGGATGACCGAGGCCACGATGAGGGTGGAGCGGAAGGTGCGGAACTCCAGCACCAGGATGGCCAGCACGCCCATCACCGCCACCAGGATGGCCGAGCCGAGGCCGCCGAAGCTCTCGGCGCGGCTCTCCAGCTCGCCGGCCGGCACCACCCGGGCGGCGGCCGGCAGCGGCGTGGCGGCCAGGCGCGCCAGGGCGGCGCGGGTCACCTTGTCGGTGTTGAAGCCCTCGCGCACGTCGGCCACCACGGTGGTGCTGCGGACGCGGTCGTGGTGGTAGAGGCGCGCCGGCGAGGGCTCCAGGGCCAGCGTGGCCACCGCCGCCAGCGGCACCGGGCCGCCGGCGCCGGCCACCCAGGTCCGCTCCAGCACGTCGAGGCCGGGCCGGCCCGACCCGTCGGCGGCGCGCGGCAGGGTGAGGCGGATGTCGCGTGACTCGGTGGAGCCGGGCTCGCGCCAGGTGCCGGCCACCAGGCCGCCCACGGCGAGGCGCACCGCCCGGTCCACGTCGGGCACCGCCACGCCGAGGAGGGCCGCCCGCTCGCGATCGACGCGCACCCGCAGGTCGCTCTTCCGGTCGCGGGCCGGGTTGCGCACGTAGCGCGTCCCCTCGGTGGCGTGGAGCACCGCCTCGACCCGGCCCGCCGCCTCGGCGAGGGCGGCCGGGTCGTCGGAGAGGACCCGCAGGGCGATGGGGGCGTCCACCGGCGGCCCCTGCTCGAACTCGCGGACCTCGACGCGGGCGCCGGCGTAGCCGGAGAGCTCCTCGCGGAGCGCCGCCAGGACGCGGGCGGTGGCCGTGGCGTCGCGGGTGCCGAGGGTGGCCAGCACCTCGGCATAGCCCGCCTTCTCGTTCTGCTGCGAGACGTTGTAGTAGACGCTCGGGTTGCCCTTCCCCACGTTGGTGGTGACGTCCACCACCTCGGGGTGGCGCGCCAGGGCCGCCTCGATGGCCCGCGCCGCCCGATCGGCCTCGGCCAGGCTGGCCCCCTCGGGCGCCTCGGCGGTGACGCGGAACTGCGGGATGCCGGCCTTGGGGAAGAGGCTGAAGCCGATGACCGGCGCCAGCGCCAGCGCGCCGGCGAAGAGCGCGCCGGCGGCGCCGAGGGTCAGGAAGGGGCGCGCCAGCGCCCGGTGCAGCACCGGCCGGTAGGAGGCCTGGATGGCCCGCTCCATCCAGCGGAAGGCCAGGTTGCCGTGGGCCCCCTCGTCGCGCAGCACGCGGGAGGCCAGGAAGGGCACCACCGTGAGCGAGACCAGCAGCGAGGCCAGGATGGTGGCCACCACCGCCACCGGCAGGGAGCGGATGAAGAGGCCCGGCGCGCCCGGCAGGGCCAGCAGCGGCAGGAAGGCGAAGATCAGCGTGGCGGTGCAGCCGAGCACCGAGAGGGTGATCTGGCGCGTCGCCTCCACCGCCGCCTGCATGGGCGGGCGCCCCTCGCGGATGAAGCGGGTGACGTTCTCCACCACCACCACCGAGTCGTCCACCAGCAGGCCGAGGGCGATGACGAAGCCCACGATGGAGAGCTGGTTGACGGAGAAGCCGGCCAGGTGGAGCAGCGTCACGCCCACCGCCAGCGAGAGCGGGATGGAGACCATCACCACGCCGGCGGCGCGCAGGCCGAGGGGGAGCAGCGTCACCAGCACCAGCAGGATGGCGATGGCGAAGTCGCGGGTGAAGCCGGCCAGCCGGTGCTCCACGTTGGTGGCCTGGTCGAAGGCCAGGTGCAGCGAGGCGCCGGCCGGCAGCGTGGCGCGGAAGCCCTCCACCGCCTGCGCCAGGGCCTTCCGCACCTGGAGGAGGTCCTGCTTCTCCTTGAGCGCCACCGCCACCGAGACGGCCCGCTCGCCGCCGTGGCGGACCAGGTGGACCGGCTCGCCGTCGGCCCGAGCCACCGCCGCCACGTCGCGAACCCGCACCGCCCGGCCGTCCACCATCCGCACCACGGTGTCGGCGATCTCCTCCACCGAGCCGTAGTCGCCGCTGGTCTTGACGCTGAGCTGGCGCGCCCCGGCGTCCACCGCGCCGGCCGGGATGGCCTGGGCGTCTGCGCCGATGGCCGCGAGCACCTCCAGGGGCGAGATCCCGAGCGCCACCAGCCGCTCGGGATCGAGGGCCACCCGCACCTCCTGCGGCGGCAGGCCGTCCACCTGCACCTTGCCGGCCCCGGGCACCGCCTCCAGGCGGGCCTTCAGGTCGCGGGAGAGCCGGTCCAGCTCGAGGAAGGGCAGCGTCGGGCTGGCGATGGCCACCTGCAGGACGTTGACGCGGGCGGCGTTGAACTCGTTGACGTCGAGGCGGGCCAGGCCGGCCGGGAGCCGGGCCTTGAGCGCGGTGGTCTCGCGGATCACCTCGTCGCGCTTGCGGGCCGGGTCGCTGCCGGCCAGGAACTCCACCTGGACGACCGCCACGCCGTCGTCCACCACGGTCTTGAGGACCTTCACGTCGTCGAGGGCCTTCAGCTCGGCCTCGATGGGATCGGCCACCAGCCGCTCCACGTCGGCCGGGCCGGCGCCGGGGAGCACCGCCACCACCCAGAAGCTGGGGAACGGGAAGGTGGGGTCCTCGGCCTTGGGGATGGCGAGGAGCGACCCGAGGCCCAGGGCGGCCAGGGCCAGGAAGGCCACCAGCGTGAACTGCCAGCGGCGGACGGCGAACTCGGCGACGTGCATGGCGGGCTCCTCGGCGGCGGGGCGGCGGGGCTACTCGGCGACGCGGACGCGGGCGCCGTCGGCGAGGCGCGCCGCCCCCTCGGAGACCACCCGGGCGATCCCCTCGACGCCGCCGGCCAGCACCGCCCGGTCGCCCTGCAGGAAGGCGATGCGCACCGGCACGCGCCGCGCCACGCCACCCTCCACCGCGAAGACCGCGCCGCGCTCGCCGTCCCCCTCCACCACCGCGGCGAGGGGCACCGCGCCGGCGGCCGGGACCCGGCGGGCGATCTCCACCTTGGCGGTCAGGCCGGAGAGCAGGTCGGCGGCGGGCAGGGCGCCGGGGCCGGCCGGGTCGAGCCGGAGCTCCACCTGGAAGGTGCCGGTGCCGCGGCCGGCGGCGCGCCCCACCTCGGCCACGGTGGCGCGCAGCGGCCGGTCCGGGCGGGCGTCGAGGGTCACGGTGGCCGGGGCACCGGGGGCGAGGCCCAGCACGTCGCGATCGGCCAGCGCGGCCCGCACCACGAAGCCGCGGCCCCGGCCCGAGACGTGGAGCACCGGGCGTCCCGGCGCCACCACCTCGCCCGGCTCGGCGAGTCGGCGATCCACCCATCCGTCGTCCGGGGCGGTGAGCGTGGCGTGGCGCAGGTTGAACTCGGCGGCGCCGAGCTGGGCCTCGGCCACCTCGGCGGCGCTGCGGGCGTCGTCGGCGGCGGCGCGGGGGGCGGCCTCGGCGGCGGCCAGCGCCGCCACCCGCTCGGCGTCGCGGCGGGCCTTGGCCACGCCCTCGCGCGCGGCGCGCACCGCCGCCTCCAGCTCCGCGCCGTCGAGGGCCGCCAGCACCTGCCCGCGGCGCACCGCCTGCCCCTCGTGGACCTCCACGCGGGCCAGCAGGCCGCCCACCTTGAAGGCCAGGTCCCACTCGTCCTTGGCGGCCACCGTGCCGGCGGCGCGCACCGGGCGGTCCACCGGGCCCCGCACCACCGCGGTGGTGCGCACCGGGATGGCGGGCTCGCCCGCCGGGGTCGCGGGGGCCGGCGCGGCCGCGGCCGGTCCGCAGCCCGGCAGGGCGAGGGCCAGGGCCCCGAGGAGGGCGGCGGCGACGGCGGCGCGGACGGCGGCGAGGCGCAGGAGGGCAGGGGCCATGGGGTGCTCCGGCCGGCGCGGCGGGCCCGGCGGTCGATGTGAACATCGTACACATTGCCAACCGAAGTGAACGGTGTCAACATGGAGGCATGAAGAAGCCCGCTGACGCCCCATCGAAGGCCGGCTACCACCACGGCGACCTGCGCCACGCCCTGGTGGAGGCGACGGCCGCGCTGGTGGCCCGCTCGGGGGTGGAGGCCTTCTCGCTCCGCGAGGCGGCCCGCGAGGTGGGGGTCTCGCCCGCCGCCGCCTACCGCCACTTCGAGGACAAGTCCGCCCTGCTCAAGGCGGTGGCCGCCGAGGGCATGGGGCGCCTCGCCCTGGCCATGGAGAAGGGGCTGGCCCGCGCCCCCGGCCCGCCCGGCTCGCCGGCCCACGCCGCCGCCGCGCTGGCCGCGGTGGGGGAGGCCTACGTGGAGTTCGCGGTGCGGAACCCGGCCCGCTTCCGCGTCATGTTCGGCCCCTGGTGCCACGGCGAGACCGCCGAGGCCATGCCGCCCGAGAGCGCGCCCAACGGCCGCGACCCCTACCAGATCCTGGTGGACACCCTCGACGGCCTGGTGACGGCCGGGGCCATCGGCGCGGCGGCGCGCGCCGGCGCCGAGATCACCGCCTGGTCGGGCGTGCACGGCCTGGCGTCGCTGCTGGTGGACGCCGGCCTGCCCCTCGGCCCGGCCGAGCGCGCCGGCGCCACCGCCCTGCTCTGCCGCACGCTGCTGGCGGGCCTGGGCTGCCCACCCGGCCTGCTGGGCGGGCCGGCGGTCGCGGCGCCCTTCGAGGATCCGCGGCCCGGCAAGGGCAAGGCCTGGAAGACCCGGCGCTGACGGCCGGCGGGAGGCCGGCTACCGCGCCACCGCGATCCCGAGGACCACGTCCGGCGCGTTCTGGTCGTAGAACCAGGGCGAGCCGACCAGGTCGCGGCTGCCGATCATGAAGTCCTCGGAGAGCCAGACGGTGACGGCGCGCCAGCGGGCGCCCACGCTGACCTGGTTCTGCACCCGGGTGACCGCCATGACGGCGTCGCCCTGGATGGGCGTGACGCCGGGGACGAGGCGCCAGCCGCGCTCGAAGAGGGCCGACTGGAGCCGGTCCTCCAGGAGCAGCGCCCAGTCCTGGCCGAGCCGGGCCACCAGCGAGGCCTCGGCGGCCAGGGGCCAGCGGCGCGGCTGGAGCGGCGACCAGGCCGGCAGGGCGCCAGCGCGGCCGGCGGTGACCTGGGCGTGGCCGGTGAGCCAGCCGAGGAGCGGGCCGCTGGCCGAGAAGCCCATTGCCACGTCCAGGCTGCCCGAGCCGGTCAGGTCGGCCGGCCGGCCGGTGGGGAGCTTCACGTCGAGGCGCAGCGCCACCGCCCACGGGGCGCGGTCGCCGTCGCCGCCGTCGCCTTCGGCCAGCCGCAGCCAGGTGCGCACCGAGAGATCCCCGAGGCCGGTGACCGGGCCGGTCAGCGCCGCGCCGGGGCGCCCGGGGGTCCGCAGCGTGAGGGCCACCGCGTCCCGCGGATGGGCCGGGCGCTCGAAGTCCTCGTAGGCGCCGAGCCGGTGCCAGGCCTCGATGCCGCCGTCGGTCCAGCCGCCCCAGTGGCGCACCAGCCGCGCCTCCACCGCGCTCTCCAGCCGTGCCGCCAGCGCCGAGCCGGGGAAGAGCCGGTCCCAGCCGAGGCCGGCGGTGAGCGAGAGGGCGTCGGTCTGGGCGTCGAGCTGGACCTCGGCCGACTGGCCGGCGCGCACCAGCGTGGTCGGCACCGACCAGCTGTTGGCGGCCCACCAGCGCAGCTCCAGCGCCGGGGCGGCGCCGCGCCGGACGTCGGCGAGGGGCGGGTCGAGGAAGAGGGCCCGCAGCGGCCCGGGGGTGGGCACGCCGAGGGGGCGGTCGGCGCGCGGCGCCTCGGCGCGGGCCGGCGCGGGGGCGCCGGCGAGCGCCAGCGCGGCGCCGAGCGGGAGGGCCAGGGCGGCCAGCGCCCGGGGACCGCGGGGCCGGGAGGGCACGCGCTACAGCGCCTCGGCGAAGGCCACGCCCGAGAGCGCCTGGTCCAGCCTCGGGGCGTCGCCGGCCTGGAAGCCCATCAGCGAGGCGTGGACGTGGACGCAGACGCCGTCGCGGTACCACCAGCGCGAGGCGTTCTGCTGGTCCACCCGCCGGCCGCGCTGGGTCGCCACGAAGTAGTCGGCGCGCAGGCCGTCGCCGTCGGGGCGGCGGGTGGCGGGCGGCGCCTCGCCGAGGGAGATGGCGATGCGGCGCCAGTCGGCGTCGGCGCAGGCGGCGGCGCTCGACCGGCCGCGGGCGTCGGAGAGGACCACCGAGATCACCACGCCGGTGCGGGGATCCTCGGCCACCAGGTGGACCAGGCGGCCGTCGTCCATCACCTCCGGGCCGTCGACGCGCCAGCCTTCGGCGGGGAGCGCGACGGACCAGGGACGGCCGGGGTAGGCGACGGACAGGGGGGCGCGGCCCTGGGTGCGCCAGCCTTCGGGGTCGGTTTGGCGGGGCTGGGGTTGGGGCTGGGATCGGGATGGGGATGGGGGCTGGGACTGGGGCTCGGGCTGGGGATCGGCGGCGGTGGTCGAGACGGGGACCACGGCGTCGTTGGCCTCGCCGGGCGCGGCCGGCTCGTGGCGCACGCCGCGGACGATGGCCAGGGCGGCGGCGCGGTGCGGGCCGTCGCCGTCATCGAGGAGCGTGAAGGCCACCACCAGGCCGCCCACCGCCGCGGCGCCCTGCAGGAGAGCGCGGAACTCGTCGGGCGCCGGGGCGCGGCCGCCCGGGCCCAGCTCCCGGTCGGTGACCGAGAACCACCAGCCGGCCGCGCCGCCCCCCAGCGGGCGGAGCGGCACCTCCAGCTCCAGCGAGGTCTCCAGCGCCTTCTGCCGGGCCAGGTCCGCCATGGTGCGGGCCGAGCCCTCGCTCACCGGCGCGCCCGGCGCCACCGAGGGATCGTAGAGCGGCGTGAGGAGCAGCAGGTGGTGGCCGGAGGGCGGATCGAGGCGGAGGGTGGCCGGCACGGGGGGCTGGGCATCGCCGGGCGTGGCGGTCCAGCCAGGGGGAACGGGCGCCACCATGCGGCCGCGGGGGCCGAGGTCGAGGGCGACGCGGGCGGTGGGGGCGGAGGCGACGGGCTCGCGGTGGGCGGGGGCGTGGGCGCAGGCTGCCAGGGCGAGGAGGGCGATGGGCGGGGCGAGGTGGAGGGCGGGCGGCGCGCGCATGGGTCGGTTCTAAGCTGGGTGGGGGGAAGGGGAAACTGGGATGGAGGGGGTGGGGCGGGGGTGGGGCGGGGGTCGAGGTCGGGATCGAGGTCGGGATCGGGATCGGGGTCGGGGTCGGGATCGGGGTCGGGGTCGGGATCGGGGTCGGGGTCGGGATCGGGGTCGGGGTCGGGGTCGGGGTCGCCCCTCGACTC
>WBZM01003887.1_pt1 | contig 11326 bp, 15 predicted proteins | sample 5204271 | NCBI WGS metagenome assembly WBZM01 (sample SAMN12344346, study PRJNA552823) | activated sludge metagenome | biome: Activated sludge suspended growth; feature: Nitrification reactor; material: Wastewater; isolation source: activated sludge from nitrification reactor of wastewater...
GCCCGAACTTCAGCGCACCCCGGCCGCGACCGAGGCGTTGTTCCTGATGGCCGACTGGGCGTTTCAGGCGGGCTACCGGCGCTATGAATGGAAGTGCGACAGCCTCAACCTGCCGTCGCGGCGCGCGGCACAAAGGCTAGGTTTTTCCCATGAAGGCGTCTTCCGCCAGCATATGATCGTCAAGGGCCGCAACCGCGATACGGCCTGGTTCGCGATCACCGACCGCGACTGGCCGGCGCTGCGCTTTGCCTACCTCACCTGGCTCGACCAGGCGAACTTCGGCCCGGACGGGCGGCAGAAGCAAAGCCTGTCCGATCTGACGCGGCCGCATCTGGTGCAGGCCGATCCTGCCCTGGGCGGCTGACGGGGCCGGTCAGAAGCTGACGCCGGTGGCCAGCCGGTCGCGCACAAGACCGCTCAGGCGGGACAGCCGTGCCGTGCCATCGCCGTCACCAAGGCCGGCGGCGGCCTCGGCAAGCGGCTGGTCGTGGGCGACGCGCGCCACGCCGGCAAGGAACTGCGCGACATAGCCAAGCGCGCGGTCGTCCGGCGTATCGTCCAATAGGGCGGCGGCATGGTTCAGGTCGTCGCGCAGGGCGATCGGATCGGGCACGACCTGGTCGCCCGCGACAGGCACCGGGCCCCACGGCCGGGCCGAAACCGGCAGCGCCGCCAGGATCGCCCGCTGGAAGACGGCCAGCGATTCGACCGGCTTTTCAAGAAAGCCGTCCGCGCCTGCGGCAAGCGCTTCGCCGGCCAGATCGGACATGCCGCTGGTTGCCAGGATCACCGGCACACGCGGCGTCAGCGCCGCAAGTTCGCGGATGAGGTCCAGGCCCGAACCGTCGGGCAGGCCCAGGTCGACGATGGCGACGGCGGGCCGGTAGGTGCGCAGATGGCGCTGCGCCGAGGCAAGGCAGTCGGCCCGGCGGATGCGGGCGCCCGACCGCAGGCACAGAAGGCGCAGCGCCTCGCTGGCGAAGCGGCTGTCCTCGACCGCCAGCACCGTCAGGCCCAGAAGCGGCTGGGCCGGCGTAGGTGCACGATGCGCAAGGAACTGGTTCAGATCGTCGTCCATTCTGCGGCCCCCTTTCCGGTGTGCTGCGGCCGAGTCGCAGTAACGCAGCGAATGGTGAACGGGGGGTAAAGGCGGGCGCTTGCAACACGAGCGCGGGCAGGGGATAAGCCTATGACCCATGAACGCGCGGGAAGAACCATGATCGGACGCCTCAACCATGTCGCCATCGCCGTGCCCGACCTGACGGCTGCGGCGGACCAATACCGCAATACGCTGGGGGCCTCGGTGCGCGAACCGCAGGACGAACCCGACCACGGCGTGACGGTGGTGTTCATCGACCTGCCGAACACCAAGATCGAGCTGCTGTATCCGCTCGGGGAAAACTCGCCCATCGCCGGCTTCCTGGAAAAGAACCCCGCGGGTGGCATCCACCACATCTGCTACGAGGTCGACGACATCATCGCCGCGCGCGACAAGCTCAAGGCGTCGGGCGCGCGGGTGCTGGGGTCCGGCGAACCGAAGATCGGCGCGCATGGCAAGCCGGTTCTGTTCCTGCACCCGAAGGATTTCAACGGCTGCCTGGTGGAGCTTGAGCAGGTATGAACCTGACCGGCGGCTTCGTCCTTTTTACCGTGATCTGGTTCATGGTGTTCTTCGTCGTGCTGCCGATCCGCTTCCGCAGCCAGGAGGATGAGGGCGAGATCGTGCCGGGCACGCCGGTTTCCGCGCCTGCAAATGCGGATATCGGGCGCAAGGCCCGGATCACCACGGCGATCGCCTTCGTGATCTGGTCCGTCTGCGCCTGGGTGCTGCTGACCGGCATGTTCACGCTGCGCGACATCGACTGGTTCGGGCGGCTCGGCCCGGAACAGGGCGCGGCGGGCCAGGGGAACTAACCGGCCCGCGCCGCCATCCGGTGGAAAAGATGCGTGAAGGTCGCCGCCCCCAGCACCGGAATCAGCAGGTTGACCAGCGGCAGCGACAGGGGTGCCGCCATCAGCGTGCCGGCCAGCCAGACCTTGCCTGCATTCCTCTTGCGCAATGCCTTCGCCCCGGCACGGCCAAGGCGGCGCGTGGCGGCCATCTCGAAATACTCGCGCCCCAGCAGGTAGCCGTTCAGCGCCCAGAACACGACCGGGATCAGCGGGCCGGTGAAGACGTAGAAGACCAGCGCCAGCAGGTTCACCGCGATCACCACGCCCAGGAAATTGACGCTGCCCACGAAGGTTTCCCAAAGCGGCAGGCGTGCAACCGGGGGCAGGGCAGGGTAGTGGCGCGCCTCGACCGCATCGGCGATGTCTTCCAGGAACAGGCCGGAAAAGGCTGAAGCGACCGGCACCATCAGGAAGACCGAAAGCCCGGCCATCAGAAGCGCCGCGCCCCAGCCCAGCAGGTCGCCGACCCAGCGCACCTCGCCCACCAGCGGCAGGGTCAGCGATTCGGGCGACGCCCCTGCAATCAGCCAGACGGCGCCGGCCGAAAAGCCGACCAACAGGGCCAGCGACAGCGCAATCCCCAGCGCCGCCACGCGCAGGAAGCGGCGGTCGGAAAGCTGCCCCAGCGCCGCCAGGAACGACGACAGGATCATGCAGCGGCCCAGGTGATCAGCGCGGCGACGTCGGGGCGCGGGCGGTCGGGCGGAACCGAGGTTTCGGTGCCGATGTGGATCAGCCCCGCCACCCATTCACCCGGCTGAAGGCCAAGTCCGTCGCGGCGGAAATCCGGGTCCGACACATGCCAGCCGGTCAGCCAGCAGGCCCCCCAGCCGCTGGCCATCGCGGCGTTCAGAAGCGTCAGGCATACCGCGCCCGCCGACAGGCGCTGTTCGTGTTCGGGGATGCGGTCGGTCGGGCGCGGCACGGCGATCACGGCCACCGCAAGGTCGGCATCGGCAAACTGTGCGACGCCCTTCTTCGCGCCTTCCTCGTCCAGCCCGAGCTCCGGCGCGCGTTCGGCGGCAAGGGCGGCAAGCCGCATCAGCGCCGGCTTCTCCAGCACGATGAACCGCCAGGGTTCCAGCTTGCCGTGGTCGGGCACGCGCACCGCCGCAGTCAGGATCGGCATGAGTTCATCGCGCGTCGGCACCGGCGCGGTCAGGGTGCGGGCGGGGCGCGAGCGGCGGGTCAGGAAGAATTCCATCGCGGCGGGGTTGGGTACGGGCATCGGGAACCTTCGGTCAGAGTGTCACAGGAAATATCGGGCAAGGGCCGATATATGGTCGGAAACAAGGGTCTGCCACTCGGGGCCCGGCTGGCGGGCGGCAAGCGTCTCGGCCAGCGGGTCGGGGGCGGTCGTCGTGCTGCCCGCCAGTTCCTCGATGACGGCATGGCCGCAGAAGGGAACGTAGATCTCGGAATAGCCGCCCTCGTGCACAAGGCAGAGGCGGCCGTGGCACAGGTCGTCCGCCGCCTGCATGACCATCCGCGTCATCTGGCGGAAGGTGTCGGCGGTGGCGAGCATCCGGCCCAGCGGATCGACCGCCGCCGCATCATAGCCGCAGGCGACGACGATGGCCTCGGGCCGGAAACGGGCCAGCGCCGGCAGTACGATCCGCTCCATCGCCTCAAGGTAGTTCGCGTGCCCCGTGCCGGGCGGCAGCGGGATGTTGATGTTGAATCCGTGCCCCCGGCCCTGGCCGCGCTGGTCGGCAAGGCCGGTATCCAGCGGATAGTTCCGCTCCTGGTGGATCGAGATCGTCAGCACCTCGGGGTCGGACAGGAACACCGCCTCGGTGCCGTTGCCGTGGTGGACGTCCCAGTCCACCACCGCGATGCGCAGGGCCAGCCCGTGCGCCTGGGCCGCGCGGATGGCGACGGCGATGTTGTTCAGAAGGCAGAAGCCGTTCGGCCAGTCGGGCAGGCAATGGTGCCCCGGCGGGCGCGACAGGGCATAGGCATTCTTCGCCTGCCCGCGCAGCACCGCCGCCAGCGCCCCGGTCGCCAGCCCCGCCGACAGCGCCGCAATCTCGTACCCGCCGCGCCCGAAGGGTGTGCGCAGGCCCAGCTCGCCGCCGCCGGCGTCGGACGCCGCCTTGAAGGCATCAAGGTAGGCGCCCGGATGGACGCGCAGCAGCTCGTCCCGCGTGGCCTGCGCCGCGCTGCGCACGTCAAGCTCGCGCAGCAGGCCCGTCACCTCCAGCAGGTTCTTCAGCCGCCGCTTGGTTTCGGGGTTTTCGGGCAGCCCGCCGCCCGGCTGCACCAGCCCGCCCACCGGCAAGGTCAGCGCATAGTTCCCGCCCCCGTGCCAGAAGCAGCGTTCGTCGGTAAAGAAGGCGGTGGTCATCGCAGGGCGTCCCTCGTGCTTGGCGGCGACACTAGACGGCGCTAAGGCGAAGGGCCAGAGGTGAGACATGACCGACCTATCCCATCTGTCCGCGCCGGGAACCGAAATCGCCGTCCGGGTGACGCCGAAGGCCTCGCGCAACACCATCGTCGCCGAGGACGGCGCGATCCGCGTCTATGTCACCTGCGTGCCCGAGGACGGCAAGGCCAATGCCGAGGTGCAGAAGCTTCTGGCCAAGGCGCTGGGCGTGGCCAGGTCGCGGCTGGTGCTGGTGCGCGGTGCGACGGCGCGCGACAAGGTGTTCCGGGTCGGGTAGGGCGGCGCGGCGCGCCCGCGCCATGCCGCAAGGGGCCGGATCGCCCTACCGCCTGGCCTGCGATCCGAGGGGTAGCGCATTGACAGTGGCCAGCGCCAGCGCCGCAGCCGCGATCATCAGGGCCATGCCGTGGGGGTTCCACCAGTCCATTGCATAGCCGGCCGCGACCGGCCCCGTCAGACCGCCTACATACCACAGCACCGAAAAGGCGGCTGTGCCGCTGGGCATCTCTTCGGCACTGAAACTGTCGGCGATGCCCGCAAGGCCCGATGTGTAGACCGCCGCGCTTGCGCCTCCGATCACCAGCATTGTCGGCCAGATCAGCAGCGGCACGTCGCGGACCCCTGCCATGATGGCAAGGCCGGATACGATCAGCAGGCAGCAGGCGATCAGCACTGCCCGTGGCGGGCACAGATCGAGCAGATGGCCGATAACGAACTGCAGGAGGATGCCTCCAAGGAAGAAGATGGCGAGGAAATTGACCGCGACAGTCTCGGCCGTGCCCAGGCGGAGGAAATAGAGGGCAAGGAAGATCATGAAGGTCTGGAATATGAAGCCGTCGATGACGCCGGCGAGCATGGCCGCGGGGCTGCGCCTGACGGCCTGGGCCAGTGTCAGTTGCGCGGTCCCGACCTTCCCGGCCGTCGAGGCGCCCGAGGCGAAGAACAAGGGCAGGCAGGAGGCGACGAGCAGCCCGGCGGTCCCGTAGAAGGGCGCAGCGCCCCGGGTTCCGAGCAGATTCATGAGGAATGGACCAGCCGTGAGGCCAACCGAAAGGACGACGACGTAAAGGCCGAGGATCGCGCCGCGCCGCGGCCCGATGGCCAATCGGTTCACCCACATTTCGCTGACGATCCACTGCACCCCCATTCCAAGCCCCATTGCAAAGCGGATCGCGAACCAGGCGACGAAATCCGGGAACAGCGGGAACAGGCAGACCATCGTCGCCGCCAGCGCCGCGGCGGCAAGGTAGGTCGGCAACGCCTCCAGCCTGTCGATGATGCGTGGTGCGAAGGGTCCGACGGCGATCCCGGCCAGCGCCGGCATCGCCGCCAGAAGGCCGTTCCACCCCGTGTCGAAGCCCCGGTATTCGACGTTGAGCGCGATCAGCGCGGGGAACAGCCCGAGCGTCACCCCGATGCAGAAGGCGGTCGACATCACAAGCGAGATGCTGCGCCACGGGACCACGGGGCGCCTACCGCCGCATCCGTCGTTCGATGGCGTCGATGCGCTCGCTGTAGGCGCGCTCGATGCAGGCGGCGTCAGAGCCGCAGGCATCGCGCTGCGCCAGCCATCGTGCCTGCTCCACCCGGACCACGCCGAAGGCGATGCGGCTGAGGGTGTCGGCCGCGGCCCGGTAGGCGCGGTCAAGCGCCACGTCCAGTTCGGCAAGGTGCGGATCGGCACAGATCGCCCGCTCGGTCTCGGTCGAGGCATCGGCGCAGTCGAAGCTCGGGCCCGCGGCCGGCCGCCCGCCGAACGGGTTTGACGGCCTGCGCCGGGTCTCGGGCGCGAAGGGATTGGCCCCCGGCGTCGGTGCGGCCCCGGGTTCCGGTTCCGGTTCCGCCTGCGGTTCGGGCGTCGCCTCAGGGGCGGGTTGGCGCGGCAGGGCGTTCCAGGCGGCGATCTCGGCGTCGAAGCTGTCGCCGGTCACAAGCCCCTCTTTCTTCAGTTCGGCCTCGGGGAACCAGTACATCGTGTCGTTCGGCGTCTCGAGCATCCGCACCATGAAGATCAGCGGAACGTCGTATTCCCTGAGGAAATCCAGGATCTCGGCCGCGACGTGCTGGGTGTCGCCTTCGCTCGCCGGTTCCATGTCGTTGGCCGAGGCGAACTGGTGCACGCCCAGCGCGCCTGCCGCCTGCCGCCTGACCCCGGCGACGAACAGGAACGAACAGGCCGAGGCGCAGATCGCATCGGGCGGGATCAGCGTCGACAGACCCTTGTCGCGGATGATGGCCGAGATCTCGAGCCCCTCGAACACCGCGCCGCCGGGGCTGTCCAACAGCACCACCTTGACGTCATGTTCCCGCAGCGCCTTGCGCAGGCCGTAGGTCAGCCCGTCGGTGATCTCGCCTTGCAGGATCAGGGCGTCGGGCAGCCGGGTATCGTAGAAGAAGGCACCGTAGGACCGGGTTTCGGCAGGCGCGGGCGCCGGCAGGCTCGCGGACAGCGCGACCGCCCAGATACCCCGCCGCAGTCGCCGGAACGCGTCCTGCATGGCGTCATTCCTTGGCCACGCGGCGGTAGATGCCTTCGGGAAGGTTCAGCGCGGCCGCAAGGTCCTTGAGCTGGGTGATCGACATCACGATCTTGACGACCTCGTCCTTGCGGGCGTCGTACTGTTCGATCGTCACGCATTCGGCGAAGCCCTGGATGGTGATGTCCTCTTCCAGATGGGGGCCACCCTCATCGACAAGCGTGATGACCGTGGCGTCGAATTCGTGCTCGATGGTGAACATGGGGCCAGCCTAGCGCCGGGGCGGATTCGGCTCAATGGGGCCGATCGGCGCAAATCGGCGTGATCGGCGGGGCGGGGCGGGGTGTGGCCCTTCACCCCGGGGGACGCGCGGGCTAAGCTGGCCGCGAGGCATCGAGAATCCGCTTCAAGCGGACCCAAACCCGAGCGGGGCAATCATGGCGCGTCTTTCGGCCAGTCTGGCGATTCCGGCAGCCCTGCTGCTGGCGGCCTGCGTGCAGGTCCAGCCCGCGCCCTATCCCGCGGGGCCCGTCGAGGCCGAGACCGCGCCGCTGCCGGCCTATTCCGACGCGCCGTCCCAGCGCGTCGACGTGCAGACCGCCGCCCGCAACTTCGTCGCCGTGGTCGCGCGGATGGAGCCGCTGGTCGAACGCGAATGCCGCGCCCGCGTCGCGGGGGGCAACTGCGACTTCGCCATCGTCGTCGACGACCGGCTCGACCAGCCGGCGAATGCCTACCAGACGCTCGACCGCGCGGGGCGCCCGGTGATCGCCTTCACCATCCCGCTGATCGCCGAGGCGCGCAACACCGACGAGCTGGCCTTCATCCTCGGGCACGAGGCGTCGCACCACATCCTCGAACACATCCCCCGCCAGCAGCAGTCGGCACTGACCGGGGCGCTGATCCTGGGCGGGCTGACCGCGATGACGGGGGGCGACGCGCGGGCGGTGGAGCAGGCGCAGAACGTCGGCGCGACGGTGGGCGGCAGGACCTATTCCAAGGATTTCGAGCTTGAGGCCGACCAGATGGGCGCCGAGCTGGCCTATTGGGCCGGCTACGACCCGGTGCGGGGGGCAGCCTTCTTCGCCCGCATCCCCGACCCGGGCAACCGCTTCCTGGGCTCGCACCCGCCGAACAGCCAGCGGATCGAGACGGTGCGCCGCACCGTGGCGCGGCTTCAGGGCGGCTACTGAGCCGGGCTTGGACCGGGCGCGCCGCCCTGCTAGGACCGGGGCATGACGCTGACCATTCTTGACAACGTGATTTCGGACCGCGGGTCGCGCTACGCCGTGTCGGGCGGGCCGGTTGCGGGCAAGGCCGGCGCCGTGGCGGCGGTCGCGGAGCTTTGCCGCGAGAAACGCTTCGCAAAGGCGACCCACAACAGCTGGGCCGTGCTGCTCGAGGAGGGCGGGCAACGCGAAGGCATCCGCAACGACGACGGCGAGACGGGGGCGGGCGCGGTGATCCTGCGGATGCTGGAGCGCGAGGGGCTGGTCAACCACGTCGTCATCGTCACGCGCTGGTACGGCGGCGTGAAGCTGGGGGGCGACCGGTTCCGCCATGTCACGGGGGCGGTGCGCGCCTATCTGGCGCGGCTGCGGGACGCGGGCTAGGCTTGCCCGCGCCGGAGGGGAGCCGGCACGGGGAGAGGACGATGCGCGACATCCTGCGCCGCGAGGGGCGGCGGTTTGCCAATACCTGCCTGTGGTCGTGGCAGGGCTTTGCGGCAGCCTGGGGCAGCGAGAAGACCCTGCGGCAGTGGGTGGCGGTCAACGTGCTGTCGGCGGGGCTGGCGTTCTGGCTGGACCTGACGGCGGGCGAGCGGGCGCTGATCCTGGCGCTGGGCCTACTGGTGCTGGCGGCCGAGCTTCTGAACACGGCCATCGAGGAGGTGGTGGACTATATCTCGACCGAGAGCCATCCGAGGGCCAAGAAGGCCAAGGACTGCGGCAGCGCCGGGGTGGCGCTGGCGGCGCTGGCCGGGGGCGTGGCCTGGGTGATGGTGCTGGCGGGCCAGGCTGTCCACGCGTGGACAAATGGGTAAGTGGTTGGAATTGTTAGGAAAGATGTGTGGACGTTAACGGGTTGTTAGGGCTAATGGCCACGCAGACGAAGGAGCCGGCGCGGATCAGACAGCCTGACAATTTCTGTAGTGGCGTCCATCTGCCGCCTTTCAGGAGTGGCTTGATCGCTGTCAAGGTGCCAGGTGGCGAACAATGAGACTCTTGTCGCATGAGCATACGGCGTACCGTTCCGGTCCGGATCCCGGTCAGTGGCATTGATCTGGCACTGTCAGGCGATCTCACCTCGTCCGAGGCGGACACAGGCCTCGTGATCTTTGCCCACGGGTCCGGGTCGAGCCGGATGAGCCCACGCAACAGGGCCGTGGCCGCCGCGCTGGCGCAAGCCGGGCTCGCAACCCTGCTTCTTGACCTGCTCACAGAACCGGAAGCGGCCAACAGGGCAAATGTCTTCGACATCCCCCTGCTCGCGGCCAGGGTGGCGGGCGCGGTGGACTGGGCGTGCGCCGAGCCGCGGCATGCGGGACGCAGGATCGGCCTGTTCGGAGCCTCGACCGGGGCGGCGGCGGCGCTGGTGGCGGCGGCAGACCGCCGGGAAGACGTAGGCGCAGTGGTCTCGCGCGGCGGCCGGCCGGATCTTGCGGGCGATGCCCTAGAGCTGGTGGTGGCGCCGACCCTTCTCATCGTCGGTGGCGCGGATCACGCGGTGATCGGTCTCAACGAGGAAGCTTATGCCCGGCTTCGCTGTGAAAAGCGACTTGCCATCGTACCGGGAGCCACGCACCTTTTTGAAGAGCCTGGTACGCTTGAGGCCGTCACAGGGCTTGCGGCCGATTGGTTCACCTTCCATCTGGCGCGCAGCCTGTGAGCCGCCCTCGGGACCGTGTACGGCTGTTCCTTGCCGGCGACGTGATGCTCGGCCGCGGAATCGATCAGATCCAGGTGCAATCCTGCGACCCGAAACTTTTCGAGGGGTACATCGCATCCGCACAGAACTACGTCACGCTGGCCGAACGGGTGAATGGCGGGATCCCGCGCCGTGTTGGGCCGGATTACGTCTGGGGCGACCTTCTGGATGATCTCGATTCGCGGGACGTGGATCTGCGGCTGGTGAACCTGGAGACGGCCATCACGTCAGACGGCGAGCACGACCCACACAAGGGGATTCACTACCGTATGCATCCTGCCAACGTGGCGCTGCTTGCCGCCGCAGGGATCGATGCGGTTGCGCTGGCCAACAACCACACGTTGGACTGGGGCCGGGCCGGACTTGCCGAAACCCTCGCCGCCCTTGACGACGCGGGGATTGCCCGTTCCGGAGCCGGGCGGGACGATGCAGAGGCTTTCGCGCCCAGACACCTGCCGTTCGCGGGTGGCGGCAGGCTCGTGATGCTCAGCCTTGCACTGAGCGACAGCGGTGCACCTGCATCGTGGGTGAGCGGTCCGGGCCAGCCGGGCGTGGCGCAGGCCGAGCCGAAGGAGATCGCCGCCCGTGTGGCCGCGCAACTTGCAGGGGCTCGGCAGCCCGGCGACATTGTGGTCCTCTCGATCCACTGGGGCGACAATTGGGGTTACCCGGTCTCCCTGGCGCATCGTGCGCTCGCCGAGGCGTTGGTGGCGCACGGTATCGACCTGGTGTTCGGTCATTCCTCGCACCACCCGCGCGCGGCGGCGGTAATGGCGGGCCGGCTTGTGCTCTTTGGCGCGGGCGACTTGATCAACGACTACGAGGGGATCGGCGGAAAGGAAGGTTTCCGCCCCGAACTCGTGCTGGGCTATGTCGCCGATCTTCGGCGCGACAGCGGCGCGCTTGTGGCATTGGAGATGTTGCCCTACCGGTTCCGCCTGGAACGGGCCGACAGGGAGGCGCGCGATTGGCTTGCCCGCCGAATGAACCACGAAGCGAGCATGTTCGGCGGGCGAGTGGCAGAGACCCCGCAAGCGACCCTTCGGCTCGAATGGGATCAGTCCGCCGCCAAGTGAAAGCGATCGGCCAGTCCGATTTGTGCCGGCACGGGTGACGATCGTGACACAGAGGCCGGTCGGTCCCGACGCGAGGGATCGAGTACGCCGAGCTTGATCCAGGTGACCCCCGTGGCGGGAGGTTTCATCGCGATGGGCGGCGGTCAGGCCGCGGCCGCAAGCGCTACTCCCGCCCCCGCCAGCTTTCGTGCCGCCCCCCGTGCCTTCCGTGCCGTTCCTCGGGCGGGGTGTCGCCTTCCTCCTCGAGCGCGCGGCGCAGGCGGCGGATGAGGACCGAGCGGGTCTTGTCGTCGGGGCGGGCGGCGAGGGCGTCGTTGATGTCGAGGATCAGGCGTGCGCTGTCGTTGTGCCAGTCAAGGCGCGCGACCTGTTCGGGCGAGAGGCGCGGCGGTGCTTCGGCGGCATGGCGGACGGCGCCGGCAGGGGTCAGCTCGAAGCAGTCGTCGAGCGCCGGGATCAGCCGGCGGTCGGCGGGCACGATGCCTTCGAGCCGGGCGGCGAAGGCC
>WBZM01003888.1_pt1 | contig 11325 bp, 12 predicted proteins | sample 5204271 | NCBI WGS metagenome assembly WBZM01 (sample SAMN12344346, study PRJNA552823) | activated sludge metagenome | biome: Activated sludge suspended growth; feature: Nitrification reactor; material: Wastewater; isolation source: activated sludge from nitrification reactor of wastewater...
TCACGCGCATAGGCCTTGTAGGCCTCGGCGCCCGAGACGTCGCGGCCATCGGGGTAGCCGGCCTTCTTGCGGAACTTCACGAGGTTCAGCATGTGGATCGGCCCGGGCCGGTCCATCTCGCGAAATCGCGCGAAAAGCTCCTTTGTCGGGTCGAGATATTCCGTCACTCTTCCACCTCCGCAAGCGTGCGCTCGATCCGCCGGTCGGGCACGAGCCACATCAGCGCGACGGCGACATAGATGAGATTTGACACGATCGGCGCGACGAAGGCGAGGCCTATCGCGCTGGCGTAGAGGACCGGCGAGATCTTGCCCTTCAGGTCGCCGCCGACCGCGCGCGCCAGCAGCGAATCCGGCCCCTGCGCCCGCACGATGGCGGATTGCAGGACGGCATAGGCGATGGCTGGGCCGAGAAGGGCGACGCCGTAGAGGGCGGTCGGCCATTTCGAGAAATGATTCTCGCCGAGCCACGCCGTGGCGAAGGGAACGAGCGACAGCCAGAACAGGAGATGCATGTTCGCCCACAGGATCGAGCCGTTCACGCGCGTCACGGTCGCAAGCATGTGGTGGTGGTTGTTCCAGTAGATCGCCACGTAGACGAAGCTCAGCACATAGCTGAGAAAGGCCGGAATCAGCTTGACCAGGTCGCCGGGCTCGCCGCCGTGCGGCGCCTTCAGCTCCAGCACCATGATGGTGATGATGATGGCGATCACGCCGTCCGAGAAGGCCGCAAGCCGTTCCTTTTCCAATGATTCGCCTCGTTCTGGAGCCCGGAGCCGGCCGCGATGCTAGCTTGGGCGCGCTATCGGGCCAATTCGGCCCGTCCGCCATTGCCTTGGGCGGGCTTCTGGCTATAGTCCGGCCGCAATTTCCGGCCGCTTCGGCCCATTTTACGGGACGCCCATGAACTTCATCACCCCCGCCTTCGCCCAGGCCGCCTCCGGCGGCGGTTCCGGCGGCGCAGAAATGCTCATGCAGATGGCGCCTTTCGCCATCATTCTGGTCATCATGTATTTCCTGATCATCCGGCCGCAGCAGAAGCGCGCCAAGGAGACGCAGGACATGCTGGGCGGCATCCGCCGCGGCGACACGGTCGTGACGACAGGCGGCATCATCGGCAAGGTCACCAAGGTGACCGACAACGCCGAGGTGGAGGTCGAGATCGCCCCGAACGTGCGGGTGCGCGTCGTGCGCTCCATGATTGCAGACGTGCGCGCCAAGGGCGAGCCGGTGAAGGATACGGCGGCGTCCTGACGGGACCCGCGAACGAACGAGACCCATGCTGCGCTTCGCTCCCTGGAAGGTCGCTTCCATTGTCGGCATGACGCTGATCGCGCTTCTGATCGTGATCCCGTCGATGCTCTCGCCGTCCGCGCGCACTGCGTTGCAGGCGCGCATGCCCTCGTGGCTGCCGGCCAAGACCATCACGCTCGGCCTCGATCTGCAGGGCGGCTCGCACATCCTTCTCGAGGTGGATGCGCCGGCGGTCGTGCGTACCCAGGTCGAGAACCTGCGCGACGACGTGCGCCGCATCCTGCGCGAGGAGCGCATCGGCATCACCGGCGGCATCGCCATGCAGCAGCGCGGCGTGCAGTTCCGCCTGTCCAATCCCGCGGACGCCGAAAAGGCGCTGCCGAAGATCCGTGCGCTCGGCCAGCGCTCCGGCGGGGCGCTGCTCGGCGCGGCCGGCGCGGCGTCGATCGACGTCAACGCCACCGAGGGCGGCGTCGTGCAGGTGACGGTGACCGAGGCCGGCGTGCAGGACAAGGTGCGCCGCGCTGTCGACCAGTCGATCGAAGTGCTGCGCCGCCGCATCGACGGCTCCGGCATGAAGGAGCCGACCATCCAGCGCCAGGGCGCGGACCGCATTCTCGTGCAGGTGCCGGGCCTTCAGGACCCGCAGCAGCTCAAGGACCTGCTCGGCACGACAGCGAAGCTCGAGTTCCGTCTTGTCGGCCAGCCCGGCGACAATCCCGCCGACATCGAGGATCTCGAGCAGACCGAGGGCGGCAGGCTGCCGGTCGAGAAGCAGGTGATGGTGCAGGGCGAGGACCTGACCGACGCCCAGCCCGGCTTCGACCAGCGCAACGGCGAACCGGTCGTCAATTTCCGCTTCAACCTGCGCGGCGGCCAGAAATTTGCGGAAGTCACCACGCGCAACGTCGGCAAGCCCTTCGCCATCGTGCTCGACAACAAGGTGATCTCGGCGCCGCGCATCATCTCGCCGATCACCGGCGGCTCAGGCCAGATTTCCGGCCGCTTCACGGTCGAGCAGGCCAACAACCTCGCCATCCTGCTGCGCGCCGGCGCGCTGCCGGCCAAGCTCACCACCATCGAGGAGCGCACCGTCGGTCCGGGCCTCGGCCAGGATTCCATCGACGCGGGCGAACGCGCCTCCTACGTCGGCGCGGCGCTGGTCGTCGTCTACATGCTCGTGACCTACGGCGTGTTCGGCATTTTCGCGAATATCGCGCTCTTCGTGCACATCCTCTTCATCTTCGCCGCGCTCGTCATGCTCGGCGCGACGCTCACCTTGCCCGGCATCGCCGGCATCGTGCTCACCATCGGCATGGCGGTCGATTCGAACGTGCTGATCTACGAGCGCATCCGCGAGGAAAACCACATGGGCCGCTCGATCCTGTCGTCGCTGGACGCGGGCTTCAAGCGCGCCTTCGGCACGATCGTGGACTCCAACGTCACCATGTTCGTGGCCGCCGTCATCCTCTACTTCCTGGGCTCGGGTCCGGTGCGCGGCTTCGCCGTGTCGCTGGGGCTCGGCATCCTCACCACCATCATCACCGCCGTCACCATGACGCGCATGATGATTGCGGTGTGGTACCGCTTCGCGCGGCCGACCAAGCTGCCGATCTGAGCGGGGAGACGAAATCATGAAGCTCCTGCGCCTCACGCCCGAGAACACGAAATTCCCGTTCATGCGGTTCCGCCGCGTGAGCTATCCGTTCTCGGCGTTTCTTTCGATCTGCTCCGTCCTGATGTTCGTGGTCTGGGGCATGAACTTCGGCATCGACTTCGCCGGCGGCACGCTGATGGAGTTGCGCGCGAAGAACGGCACGGCCGACATCGCGCTTTTACGCAACCTCGCCGAGCATCTCGGCGTCGGCGACGTCGGCGTGCAGGCCTTCGGCACGAAGTCGGACGTGACGCTGCGCTTCGGCGTGCAGCCCGGCGGCGACGCCGCGCAGGCCGCCGCCGTCGACAAGGTGAAGACGGCCGTCTCCGACGGCTACGAAATCCGCCGCGTTGAAACGGTGGGTCCGAGCGTTTCCGCCGAACTCGTGCAGTCCGGCACGCTTGGCGTCGTGCTGTCGATCTTCGCGGTCCTGAGTTACCTCTGGTTCCGGTTCGAGTGGCAGTTCGCGGTATCCGCCGTCATCGCCACCATGCACGACCTCTTGCTGACGGTCGGCTTCTTCTCGCTGACGCAGCTCGAATTCAACACGACCTCGATTGCGGCGATTCTCACCATCGTCGGCTATTCGCTGAACGAAACCGTGGTCGTGCTCGATCGCATCAGGGAAATGATGCGCAAGTACAAGAAGATGCCGACAGACCAGTTGATCGACGTCTCGATCAACGCCGTGCTGCCGCGAACCCTCATGACGGCGACGACGGTGCTGCTCGCGCTCTTCGCGCTCGTCACCTTCGGCGGTCAGGTGATCCGCTCGTTCTCGCTCGCCATGACCTGGGGCGTGTGCGTCGCGGTCTATTCCTCGATCTTCATTTGCTCGCCGATGATGATCTATCTCGGGCTGCGCACCGAGGGCGGCGCGCGCAGCGAGACGGCCGGAGCCAAGGACGAGGCGGCGGCCGAAGCGGCGCGGTGAGGGCGTGACGGACGACCGCCCCGCCGGCTTTCTGCCCGGCCGTCACCCCATCGACGCCTACGGCGAGGGCGGATTCAAGTTCGGGGGCATGTCGCATCGCGGCTCGCTGCTTGCGTTGCCCTCGGGCCTTTACGCCTGGAACGCCACGAACCCGGCGGAGATCGACGAGGCGTCGCTCGCGCGCGTCATCGCGGAGGACGCCGGTTCGGTCGAGCACCTGCTCGTCGGCACCGGGCTCGATCTCGCGCCCCTGTCGCCAACGCTCGTGCAGCGCCTGCGGGCGCTGAAAATTGTCGCCGAACCTATGGCCACCGGAGCTGCGGCGCGTACATACAACATCCTGATGGGCGAAGGGCGGCGCGTCGCTGCCGCGCTCATCGCGGTATGACGCGCCAAGCCTGGAACCGATGACCGCCGCAACCGCCGACAATCGCGCCGACGCCTCCGCAGCGGACAGCCGCGCCCGGAAAATGGCGGACAATTACGCTCATTGCGAACAGCTCCTGCGCCAGCATGACCGCGACCGCTGGCTCGCCTGCATGTTCGCGCCCGCCGCGCTGCGGCCGCGACTGCACGCGCTCTACGCCTTCAGCCTGGAGATCGCCCGCGTCCGCGAGACCGTCTCCGATCCCATGCCCGGCGAAATCCGGATGCAATGGTGGGTCGACGCCATCGAGGGCGAGACGCGCGGCGACGTGCGCGCCCACCCGGTCGCCGCCGCGCTGATCGACACGATCCGCGCGCTCAGCCTGCCGCGCACGGCCCTGACCGACCTGATCGAGGCCCGGCGCTTCGACCTTTACGACGAACCGGTCGTCGACGTGAAGGAACTGGAGACCTATTGCGGCCGCACGGCGTCATCGCTGTTCCGGCTTGCCTCGATCATTCTCGCTGAAGGCGGCGAGCCGGGGGGCGCCGACGCGGCCGGCTATGCTGGCGTCGCCTATGCGCTGACCGGTCTGATGCGCTCGTTTCCATGGCTCGCGGCCCGCGGGCAGATCTACGTGCCGGCCGAGATGCTGGAACAGCACGGCGTCACGCCCGCCGCCGCGCTCGTCCGGCCGGCCAAGCCCGGTCTTGTCGCCGCGCTTGCCGACCTGCGCGCGCTCGCCCGCCGCCGCCATGGCGAGGCCTTGGCCGCGCTGTCGGGCGTGACGCCGAAGGCGCGCGCCGCCTTTGCGCCGCTCGCCTGCGCGCCGCTCTATCTCGCGGCGATGGAACGGCCGGACTACCAGCCCTTTTCCAGCCGCATCGACGCGCCGCAATGGCGCCGGCAGTGGGCGATATGGCGATTTTCGCGGAAGTATCGCTGAGCCTCAGGGCAGAACCTTGAGATTTTCGTCGGTCATCGCCACGAGCAGCAACCGCCCGTCCGTTCCGACGCGGAATTGCCCGTATTTCGCCTTGGCGAAATCGTCGGCGCGGCCTTCCTCGAAGAAATAGGCGTCGGTGCCGACGAACCAGCGGCGCGACTTTTGCCGCAGCTTGACCGCGATCTGGTTCGCTTCCGGTTTCGCGCCCGGACTTGCCAGTCCCTGAATTCTCGCGATCGAACGGGCGTCGACGTCGGCCAGCGCCAGAACCTCGCCGTTGACGTCGCGCGGCGCCGGCAGGCGGTCGACGTCGAAGGCGACCGCCATGTAGTCGCCCTGGATCAGCGAGCGCGGATCGACAGGCCGCAGGGCGATATAGACGACGCGGCCATTGGCGAGCGTTTCTTCGGCGCTGCGCACGGCGGTTCCGCCGATGGCGGCGGTCGCGACGGTCCCGAGCGCGATCAGGCCGAGCGCTGCGCCGCCGAGCGCCTTCGGCAGGGCGGGCATGGCGTCGCGCGAGCGAGTCAGAAGGAGAACGATCCCGAGCGCGGCGCCGAGCGCCATCAGGACATAGGCCTTCTGCGTCAGCGGCCAGTTGAGCGCATAGTAGAAGGCGCTGACGATCCACACGCAGGCCAATGCAGCCGCGCCGGCAAGGCTGCGCGAATTTGCGAGCGTCGCGCAGGCGAAGATCGCGATGGCGCCGCCGAGCGCGGGCGAACGAAAGGTCAGCGCCGCCATGACGGCGGCGACCGCGAACCCGAGCGGCGTGCGCAGATCGGCGCGGCGGGCGAGCAGCAGCCCGGCGCCGGCAAGCCCGAGGACGACGGAGGCGGCCTGCGCCGGGCCCGCCCAGGGTTTGTGGAACAGGTCGGCGATCTCGCCGAATACGCCGGCGCCCGCGCTTGCCAGGAACGGCCGCCCCGCCACCATGACGAGCGCGATCAGACCGCCCGCCGTCCAGCCCGCGAAGAAGGGCCGCGCGTCCTCGCGAAGCCGGACGCCGAAGGCCGGCGCCGCCAGCCCGACCGACCCCGCGACCGCGCCGAGCGCGGTAAGCGCAACGGCGATCTCCAGGTGCGAGAAGGCGGTGCGCGCATAAATCGAGGCCATGAGCGCCCACAGCGCCCAGAATCCGAACAGCATCCGCATCCAGCGCGCCTTGACCGCGAAGCCCACGACGATCGCCAGCATCGCGAGGACGAAACCCGCATCCTTCTTGAACCAGCGCGCCAGCGCGTAAACGAGGAGCGCCGTCGAGACGCCGGACATGATCAGTCCGAACATCTGCCGGAAGCTGAACGGCTTGCCGCCTCGCATGATGAACACGGCCGGCGCCAGCGTCGCGACGCCAATCAGCGCCGCGCTCGACGGCGTGTCGAGCATCCGTCCGAACAGCAGGCTGTAGACTGTGAGGACGGGAATGGTCGCGAGAAGAGCGCCGAATCCGCTCAGCGCTGCGAGCGGCCATGAAATCCTGGCGTCCAGATCGGGCTTTTCGCCTTTTTCACTCTCGGCCCGCCCGTAGATCGTGCGCAACAGCGCGACGCTGCCGAAGACGATTCCCGTGGACAGAACGGCGAGCGACAGCGCGCCGCCGATTTCGAACTTGTCTTCGAAGAACGTCTTGTAGAGCCGGGCGATCACCAGCGCGTCGACGCCCGCGACAGCCAGCGTCATCACCCCGAACTCGAGGGGGCGCGCGAAAGCGAGACCGCCGGCCGCCACGCACAGGACGAAGGCCGCCGCGACGAAGGCCGGGTCGCCGCTATTGTCGAAACGGAACAGGCCCTCGAAGCCGGTGGCGGCGATCAGCGAGATCGCGCCGAAGGCGGCCAGCCGGAACGCCCAGGTCGTGTCGCCGAGAAAGCGCGACAGACGGACGTAGGGACTCAGGACCGTTGCGACGGCGAGCGCCATGGCCCAGGCGGGCGCGAAATTCTCGAAGCGCGCGCCGGAACTTTCCTGCATCCGCCAGAGCCCGATCGCGGCGCCGGCGACGAGCGTCCACAGAACCCAGACCACGTCATGACGCGCGGCGACCGCAAAGGGCAGGGCGAGCGCGGCCCACAACGCGAACAATTGCCAGGCGTCTGCGCCGCTCGGATAGGTCTGGCCGATCAGCGCGAACAGGCCGCCGACGGCCGATGTCGCGACCAGCAGCGCCGGCGCGCGCGCCTGCGGCAGCAGGGCCGCGGCCAGCGCCGACAGCGCCAGCAGGCCCGCGATGAGCTCGAGCTTGGTGAGCCGATGGAAATGCGCCCAGTTGGCGGCGATCCAGCAGAAGATTCCGAAAGCGAAGAGCCCTGCCGCGCCGACCGCGGTCAGCGCGCGCAGCGTCGCGGCGGGAATGTGCGGCGGCGCGTTGTCGTCCTGAATTGTCATGGCGTCCCGATTCCGTTCCCCGCATCGTGCGAAGAAAGCTCGAGACTGTCGAATAGGCGCGGCAACAGTCGAATGCGGCGCCGTTTCGCACGTCGCATTTCGACGGCGTCGGCAGGCTCAGGGCCGGATGTAGGTCCAGCCCTGTTCCTGCAACTCGGTCAGGCGCACGATCCCCGCCTGCACGACGCCGGCCTGCGGGACGATTTCGATCTTCTTGCCCTCGGCCTTCTCCATGTTCTCCATGGTGTTGCCGCAGGCCGTGAAGGTGAGGTCGGGGATGCTCGCCTTCATCGACTTGAGCCGCTCCTTTACGGGCGACGTGTCCTCACGCAGCATGTGCAGGCCCGGCCCGTAGGCGACGACCTCGATTTCCGCCTGGTCGCCCTTCTCGCTGTAGTAGCGCACGACATTGACGATGTTGTTGAGCGCGAGCGTCATGCGCGCGGGATCGTTGTCGTTGATCTGGAAAGCGATCCGATGCTCGCGCTTCGGTTCGGCGGCGGAAGCCGGCGTATGGAGGCAAATCGCTGCAAGGGCTGCGGCGATCAGCGATCGACGTAAGAACGGCATGGACAGTCTCCTCCGCGGAAAGGTCCCTCAATTGCGCCGGCCGGGCAAGCGCGGCGGCCTTCGCGCCCGCTGATTGCGAAGTTTCAGCTATCGGCTAAGCTTGACCTTCGTCGCAGCTCGGGGAGAGGCGCAATGGCGCGAACAAGGGCATGGGGGGTCGCCGCCATGGCGGCCGGGTTTGTCGTGATCGGCGTCGAGGCGGCGTCGGCGAGCTGCGTGGTGCGCGGCGGACGCTTCGATCCTGCCCAGAACGATTCGCCCACCTGGGCCGCCGCCGTGTCGGGCGGAACCTGCACCATCAACTTCCGCTCCCTGGGCAATATGGTCTTCACGGGAACGAGCGTGGTTTCGCGCCCCTCTGGCGGCTCGGTGGCCCTGGCCGGCATGACTTCGGCAAGGTATCAGGCGCGCGCCGGCTTCAAGGGCTCCGACAGCGTCGCCTTCAAGGTGTGCGGCTCGCATCGCGCGGGTTCGGGATGTTCGACCATTACGGTGAACATGGCCGTTCAGTAGGTCAGCTTCCGACAAGCCACCGGGCCAGATCGCGCTCCGCCCGCGCCGACAGCGCCATCTTCTTCGCGCGCGCCTTTTCGGGGCCGCGCAGGCGCTTGCCGTCCGGATGTTTCACCGCCTCGGTCAGTGGCGGAAACAGGCCGAAGTTGACGTTCATCGGCTGGAAGGAGCGGGGGCCGGCGTCGATCTTCTCGATATGTCCGCCGGTGATGTGGGCAATCAGCGCGCCGATGGCGGTGGTGAGCGGCGGGCTCGAAATCGGCCGCCCCTGCCGCTCGGCTGCCGCCATGCGGCCCGCGATCAGCCCAACCGCCGCGCTCTCGACATAGCCCTCGCAGCCCGTGATCTGGCCCGCGAAGCGCAGGCGCGGATCGGCCTTGAGCCGCAGCATGGGATCGAGCAGGGCGGGCGAGTTCAGGTAGGTGTTGCGGTGGATGCCGCCGAGCCGGGCGAATTCCGCCTTCTCCAGCCCCGGAATGCTGCGGAAGATCTCCACCTGAGCGCCGTGCTTCAGCTTCGTCTGGAACCCGACCATGTTGTAAAGCGTGCCCAGCGCATTGTCCTGACGGAGCTGCACGACCGCATAGGGTTTGACCGTCGGGTTGTGGGCGTTGGTCAGGCCCATCGGCTTCATGGGTCCGTGCCGCAGCGTCTCCGGTCCGCGCTCGGCCATCACCTCGATCGGCAGGCAGCCGTCGAAATAGGGCGTGGGTTTTTGCGCTGACTGCCCAAGGTCGTCAGCGACTTCCCACTCCCGGAACTCGGTCTTGGGGCCGCCGATCAGCGCGGCGATGAAGGCGGCGTACTGCTCGCGGTCGAGCGGACAATTGATGTAGTCGGCGCCCGTGCCGCCGGGTCCCGCCTTGTCGTAGCGCGACTGAAGCCAGGCCTTGGACATGTCGATAGATTCGCGGTGCACGATCGGCGCAATGGCGTCGAAGAAGGCGAGCCCCGCTTCGCCGGTCGCCCGCCCGATGGCGGCGGCCAGTTGACTCGACGTCAGAGGCCCGGTCGCAATTATCACGCTATCCCAATCGCTTGGCGGAATATCCTGAATCTCTTCGCGAGCGACCTGAATCAGATCGTGAGCGGCGATTGCCCGCGTCACCGCGCCGGAAAAGCCTTCGCGGTCGACCGCAAGCGCCCCGCCGGCCGGCACCTGATTGGCGTCGGCGGCGCGCATGATCAGCGAGTCCATGGCCCGCATCTCGCGGTGCAGGACCCCGACCGCATTGGTCGCGGCGTCGTCGGAGCGGAAAGAATTGGAGCAGACGAGCTCGGCCAGCCCGTCGGTCTGGTGGGCGTCCGTGCCGCGCGCCGGCCTCATCTCGTGCAGGACGACAGGGACGCCGGCCGAGGCGATCTGCCAGGCGGCCTCGGAGCCTGCGAGGCCGCCGCCGATGACGTGAATGGGTTTCATCGCGACGGGATTAGCGTCTGGCGACCGGAACGCAAGCCTTCAGGCGCCGCGCCCAAAAAGAAAGCGCCCGCCGGAGGGAGGATACCGGCGGGCGCTGCTGGGCATGAAACTCGGCCGGGAGGGAGGAATCCGGCCTTTGTGTCATGCAAACTCAGTAATGCGAGGATTTCTTCGCGACGTGCTCGATATCCGCGCGGACGATGCCGAGGTCGTGCAGCTCACGATCCGTCAGGCGGGAGAGTTCACGCACGGACGCGCGATAGCGGCGCCATTCCTGAATCTTGTGCGCGATTTCCTTGATCGACATGGTTCTGTTCCCATCACGTTGCGCGGCGTGTTGTCCCGTCGCTCATGATGCGATGCAACATAGTGGAGGGCTGAACCATCGTGTAGATGAGATTAGTCAAATCAGCCATGCGTCATGAGCATGATATTGAGCTAAATCAAAGGGTTTTAGATTTTAGTTACGCCTGTGGCGCATATTTGAAATCGCAGAGCGAAATCAGGGCCTTGTGCGACGCAGCAATATCTAGTGTCGCCAAAAGTGAAAGGCGCGCTCGCGGCGCGCCATGAACATGTGCTGAATTTGCAATTGCTGGGCGATGCGGCAAGCCGTCGCAAGAGCGCGGCTCAGGCCGGCGAGGCCAGCGGCTTGCCCTTCTCGACAATGTAGGTCGAGACCAGCTTCACCTTGCCGCCGCTCTTGGCGCCCGCGTGCGGCGTGTTCGGCGGGATCTGGAAGCCGTCGCCGGCCTTCAGCGTCTTCGTCGGCTGGCCCTCGATCGGCAGTTCGATCTCGCCCGAGACGACATAGCCGGCCTCGATGCCGGGATGCGTATGCCGGCCGACCATGACATTGGCGTCGATCTCCACTTCCATCGTCACGGTCTCGTAGCCGGCCATCGGCCCGTCCATGCGCGACAGCAGCTTGCGGTTGAGGCCGGGCGTCGCCGCCGGCGCCTGCTGGGCGGAGGCGTCCGTGGCCAGGAAGCCGGTGGCGGTGATCTCGCAGATGGCGCAGCCGGCGACGAGACCGGCGAAACCGCGACGTCAGAGACTTAGGCGACCGCGCGCGGCGGCGGGGGAGTTGGAGGAGATCGGCGGTTCGAGGGGGCGGCGCCCGCCCTCACTCCGCCGCTTCCCCGCTCACCGCCTTCATCGGCCGTCGCCCCAGCACTTCCTTCAGGAACCGCCCGGTGTGGCTGCGGCTCACCTTCACCACATCCTCGGGCGTCCCCTGCGCGACGATCTCGCCGCCGCCGTCGCCGCCTTCCGGG
>WBZM01003889.1_pt1 | contig 11324 bp, 9 predicted proteins | sample 5204271 | NCBI WGS metagenome assembly WBZM01 (sample SAMN12344346, study PRJNA552823) | activated sludge metagenome | biome: Activated sludge suspended growth; feature: Nitrification reactor; material: Wastewater; isolation source: activated sludge from nitrification reactor of wastewater treatment...
TGATCACCTTCCTCGTCACTCTGTCCGGCGTCACGCTCGCCGGCATCGGCTCGGCCTTCTGGGGCGTGGTGGCCGGCGCGCTCGCGCTCCTCGTGCAACGCTGGCGCGCCTAGGGCCTGTTCACACTCCGGGGAGGCTCGCGCCGGGGTGGCCCAAGGCGCCGGGCAAGGCGCGGCGCGCCGCCCAGGCAGGCCGCCTGGGCCAGCGGCGCAACGCGGCCCAGCGCCTTGGGGTACCCCGGCGCGAGTCTCCCCGGAGTGTGAACAGGCCCTAGACTGCGCGCGCCATGCCCGACTTCCGCTCGCCCGACTTCCTGCTCGGCCACATCCGCCACACGCTGGCCTTCTACGACGCGCGCTGCGTCGACCCGTCCGGCGGCTTCTTCCACTTCTTCAAGGACGACGGCACGGTCTACGACCGGCGCACGCGCCACCTCGTCAGCAGCACGCGCTTCGTGTTCAACCACGCGATGGCCTGGCGTCGCTTTGCGCTGCCCGGATACCAAGACCGGGTGCGCCACGGCCTCGCGTTCCTGCAGCGCGCGCACGCGCAGCCGCTAGGCGGCTATGCATGGCAGCTCGACTGGCAGGGCGATGTCGACGGGAGCCGCGCCACGGTGCAGGACGGCACGAACCACTGCTACGGCCTCGCCTTCGTGCTGCTCGCGCACGCGCATGCGCTGATGGCCGGCGTGGACGAGGCGCGCGCTGGACTCGACGCCACCTTCGCGCTCATGGAGCAGCGCTTCTGGGAGCCGGCCAACGGCCTCTACGCCGACGAGGCGACGGCCGACTGGCAGCTCGCCGCCTACCGGGGCCAGAACGCGAACATGCACGCCTGCGAGGCGAACCTCGCGGCCTACGAGGCGACCCGCGATGCCAAGCACCTGCAGCGTGCGCTGACGCTGGCCGAATCCGTGACCGGCCGGCTCGCCGCGCTCGCCGACGGCCTGGTGTGGGAGCACTACCGCGTGCAGCCCGACGGCACGTGGGCCGTCGACTGGGACTACAACCGTGACGACAAGACCAACATCTTCCGCCCCTGGGGCTTCCAGACCGGACACCTCACCGAGTGGGCCAAGCTGCTGATGCAGCTGGAGCGGGCCTTGCCCGAGGCCGAGCGCCCGGCGTGGATCGTGCCGCGCGCGCGCCACTTCTTCGACACCGCGATGGCGCGCGGCTGGGACGAGGCCCATGGCGGCCTGGTCTACGGCTTCGGCCCGGACGGCGCGGTGTGCGACGGCGACAAGTACTTCTGGGTGCAGGCCGAGAGCTTCGCCGCCGCCGCGCTGCTGTCGCTGCGAACCGGCGACGAGCGCTACTGGCGCTGGTACGACTGCCTCTGGGCCTATGCATGGCAGCACTTCGTCGACCACACGCACGGCGCCTGGTACCGGATCCTCGGCCCCGACAACCGCAAGCTGGGCGACGAGAAGAGCCCGGCCGGCAAGACCGACTACCACACCATGGGCGCCTGCTACGACGTGCTGAGGGGTTTGGGCGTCTGAGAAGTCAAAGTTTCAGAACGATGACGTCAGTCAAGTGCCACTGGCCTGCACTCAGGTGACGCCTACAGTTCTCTCCGTGCATACGGCCCCCGCAGCGAACGCGGGAACCCATTCGGAACCACGGAGCATTGAAAATGATTGATTCCCTCAAGACCCCGCTGATCGTCGTCGGCCGCGTGCTGCTGGCGCTCATGTTCATCCTCGCCGGCTGGAGCAAGCTCACCGGCATCGAAGGCACCGCCGGCTACATCGCCAGCGGCGGCCTGCCCTTCGCCACCGCGCTGGCGGTGATCGTCGGCCTGCTCGAGCTCTTCGGCGGCCTGGCCATCGCCTTCGGCTTCCAGGCGCGCTGGGCGGCGCTGGCACTCGGCCTGTTCACGCTGGCCGCGAGCGTGCTGTTCCACAAGTTCTGGGCCGTGCCGGCCGACCAGGCCTTCGTGCAGCAACTGATGTTCATGAAGAACCTGTCGGTGGCTGGCGGCCTGTTCACGCTGGCGGCGCTCGGCGCCGGCCCGGTGAGCGTGGACGCGCGCCGCGGCCTGGTGCCCGCCACGGCCTGAGGCCCCTTTCCGGATCGACCCGCGCAGGGCAACCTGCGCGGGTTTGTGCCACAGTCGGGCCCGTTTCCTCCGTTCCCGTCTGCCTGCCATGCGTCTGCTGTTCGTCGCCGATCCGCTGGAACAGTTCAACATCAAGAAGGACAGCACCTTCACGATGATGCGCGAGGCCGCCGCCCGCGGCCACGAGATCCTCGCCTGCGAGCCGCGCCACCTGACCTGGCAGCGCGGCGGCCGCGTCGGCGCGACGATGCGCCAAGTGGCGCTGAGCGGCGACCCGGTCTACTGGTTCACCGAGCAGCATGTGCCCGAAACGGCGCTGGCCGACGTCGACGCGGTGCTGATGCGCAAGGATCCGCCCTTCGACAGCGAATTCTTCTACGCCACGCACTTGCTGGAGCAGGCCGAACGCGAAGGCGCGCGCGTGTTCAACAGGCCGGCGGCGCTGCGCGACCACCCCGAGAAGCTCGCGATCCTCGAGTTCCCCGAGCTCATCGGCCCAACGCTGGTGACGCGCGATGCCGAGGCGATCAAGCGCTTCCACGCCGAGCACCGCGACATCATCCTCAAGCCGCTCGACGGCATGGGTGGCATGGGCATCTTCCGCGTCGGCGAGGACGGACTGAACCTCGGCAGCATCACCGAGACGCTCAACCGCCACGGCAGCACCACGGTGATGGTGCAGCGCTACCTGCCCGAGATCGTGCACGGCGACAAGCGCATCCTCGTGATCGCGGGCGAGCCGGTGCCGTACTGCCTGGCGCGCATTCCGCAGGGCAGCGAGATCCGCGGCAACCTCGCGGCCGGCGGCAAGGGCGTGGCGCAGCCGCTCTCGGCGCGCGACCGCGAGATCGCCGAGACACTCGGGCCCCTCCTGGCCGCGCGCGGTCTGCTGCTCGTGGGCCTGGACGTGATCGGCGATTGCCTCACCGAGATCAACGTCACCAGCCCGACCTGCTTCCGCGAGATCAGCGACCAGACCGGCTTCGACGTCGCGCAGCGCTTCGTCGACGCGCTCGAGGCGGCGCTGGCGCGCGCATGACGGAGGCGAACCGCCTCTCGGCCGTCGATGCCGCGCGGCGGCTGCAGCGCCGCGAGCTGAGCGCCGAGGCGCTGCTGCGCGACTGCCTGGCCCGCATCGAGGCGCGCGAGCCCGAGGTGCGCGCCTTCGTGCACCTCGATGCCGAGGCCGCGCTGGCGCAGGCGCGCGCGCTCGACGCCGGCCCGGTGCGCGGCCCGCTGCACGGCCTGCCGCTCGCGGTGAAGGACATCTTCGACACGGCCGACGTGCCCACCGAGATGGGCTCGCCGATCTTCGCAGGCAACCGTCCGCGCGTGGACGCGGCTGCCGTGGCGCTGTGCCGTGCGGCCGGCGCCGTGGTGATCGGCAAGACCGTCACCACCGAGCTCGCCAACATGACGGCGGGCGTCACGCGCAATCCAATCAACCCGGCACATTCGCCCGGCGGGTCGTCGAGCGGCTCGGCCGCGGCGGTGGCCGATTTCATGGCACCGCTCGCGCTCGGCACGCAGACGGCCGGCTCGATCATCCGGCCCGCCGCCTGCTGCGGCATCGTCGGTGTGAAGCCGAGCTTCGGACGCGTGCCGCGTGCCGGCGTCAAGCCGAACGCCGATTCGATGGACACCGTCGGCGGTTTCGGCCGCACGGTGGCCGACGCGGCGCTGCTGGCTTCCGTGCTCACCGGAGATGCGCGACTGCGCAGCGAGGCGCTGCCCGCGACGCTGCGCATCGGGCTCGTGCGCGGGCCTGACTGGGCGCAGGCGGAAGCCGACGTCGTGGCGTGCTGGGATCAAGCCGTGCGCAGACTCGCGCCGGTGGCCGCCGCCTGCGAAGACGCCACGCTACCGCACGACTTCGCCGACGTGGCCGCCGTGCAGGCGGCGATCCAGGCGGCCGAGACGGCGCAGGCGCTGGCCGATGAGCACCGGCGGCATCGCGGTCGGTTGAGCGAGGCACTCGTCGTGCTGCTCGACAAGGGCCGCGCGATCGATGCCCTGACGCTCGCGGCCCATCGCGCCCGCGCCGAACGCTGGCGCCGCGAGGTCGATGCGCTGTTCGATCGCCACGACGTGCTGCTCGCCCCGAGCGCCGTCGACGAGGCACCCGAAGGCCTGCAGTTTACCGGCGACCCGGTCTTCTGCCGGCCCTGGAGCCTGCTCGGCCTTCCGTGCGTGCACCTGCCGTTCGCGAGCGGCGCCACCGGCCTGCCGGTGGGCCTGCAGTTGGTCGGCCGCTTCGGCCACGATCACCGCCTGCTGGCGGCGGCGCAGTGGGCGATGGCGCGCCTGGTTGACGCCCGCTGAGTCAGTTGATGTAGTGCAGATCGCGGAAGCGTCGGCGAAACGCTTCCACGTCGCCGGCGACGGCCTCGGGCCGGTCGCCCAGCGCGCGGGCGATCAGCGCGCCGAGTTCGCCCATGTGCTCGGCCGCCATGCCCAGCCGCACGATCTCCGGCACGCCCAGGCGCAGGCCGTTGATGTCGCCTTCGACCGGCGCGATCGGCAGGCCGATGCCGCAGGCCAGCAGCCCGGCGCGCGCCATGCGCTTGGCCGCCGCCTGCCCTCCGCCCCAGCGCGCTGCCTCGACGGCGAACTGGTGCGAGGTGGTGGCGCCCTTGGCGATCGCGTACACGGGCAGGCCCTCGCGGTGCAGCGCCTGCGCGAGCGCGCGGGCGGTCTCGCACATCGCGTGTGCGTAGGCCGTGCCGTGCTTCTTCCAGTCGGCCAGCGTGACGGCCAGCGCGGCCACCTTGCCGGCATCGAAGTTGGCCGTCAGCCCCGGGTAGGCGATGGCGTCGATGCGCTCGGCGATGGCCGCGTCGTTGCCCACCACGAGGCCGCCTGGCGGACCGCCCAGGCTCTTGTAGGTGCTCATCGTCATCACGTGCGCGCCCTGCGCGAGCGGGTTGCCCCAGGTGCGCCCGGCCACCATGCCCGACAGGTGCGCCGCGTCGAACAGCAGCTTCGCGCCGACCTCGTCGGCCACCTCGCGCATCGCCGCCACCGGGTGCGCGAACAGGTTCAGGCTGCCGCCCGCGGTGATCAGCTTCGGCTTCACCTCGCGCGCCAGTGCGCGCAGCGCGGCCACGTCGACGGTGTAGCCGTCGGCCAGCACCGGCGCGTTCACCGTCTTCAGGCCGTACAGACCGGCGGCGCCGGGGCCATGGTGCGTGACGTGCCCGCCGATGTCGGCCGGCGGCGCGATGATGCTGTCGCCGGGCCGGCAGGTGGCCATGAACACGTAGAGGTTCGCGAGCGCACCGGAGGCCACGCGCACTTCGGCGTACTTCGCGTCGAAGATCTCGGCGGCGAGCTCGGCACAGATCACCTCGATGCGCTCGATCGCCTCCAGGCCCATCTCGTACTTGTCGCCGGGGTAGCCGAGCGAGGCGCGCGAGCCCAGGCCCGAGGCCATCATCGCCTCGGCCTTCGGGTTCATCACGTTGCTCGCCGGGTTGAGGTTGATGCCGTGCTGGTCGTGGATGCGGCGGTTCTCGGCGACCAGGCGCGCGATCTCCTGGAAGTGGGCTTCGCTGTCGCGCCGCGACGCGTCGGCGGCGATGGACTGCACCAGGTCTTCGCAGGGCGCGGGCACCCAGGGGCGGCGTTCGAGCATGGCGGGGCGGTGTCGAGGAGAGAGGGGGCCATCGTACGCCCGGCGACAATCGCGCCATGGCGGTTCTCTCCCTTTCCAACGCGCACCTCGCATACGGCCACGTGGCGTTGCTCGACGGCGCTTCCTTCTCGCTCGAGACCGGCGAGCGGCTCGGCCTGATCGGCCGCAACGGCGCCGGCAAGTCCTCGCTGCTGAAGATCCTCGCCGGGCTCGAGAAGCCCGACGACGGCCTGCTGCAGCTGACGCAGGGCCTGCGCATCCGCTACGTGCCGCAGGAGCCGGCCTTCGAGGCGGAGGCCACGGTGTTCGACGTCGTCAGCGACGGCGTGGCCGAGGCGAAGGCGGTGCGCGCGGCCTACGAGGAGCATGCGCCGGGCGTCGACCTCGATGCGCTGCAGACGCGCATCGAGGCGCTCGATGCGTGGAACTGGGAGCAGCGTGTCGACACCACGCTGCACCAGCTGCACCTCGACGGCGATCGCGTCGTCGGCGAGCTCAGCGGCGGCATGAAGAAGCGCGTGGCGCTTGCGCAGGCGCTGGTCGCGGTGCCCGACGTGCTGCTGCTCGACGAGCCCACCAACCACCTCGACCTCGACTCGATCGCGTGGCTGGAGGAGCTGCTGCGCGACTTCAAGGGCGCAGTGATGCTGATCACCCACGACCGCGCCTTCCTCGACAACGTCGCCACGCGCATCGTCGAGCTCGACCGCGGCACGATCCGCAGCTACCCCGGCAATTTCAGCGCCTACGAGCGCCTGAAGGAAGAGCAACTCGCCGCCGAGGCGCTCGCCAACGCGCGCGCCGACAAGCTGCTCGCGCAGGAGGAGGTGTGGATCCGCAAGGGCGTGGAGGCACGCCGCACGCGCAGCGTGGCGCGCATCCAGCGGCTCGAGGTGCTGCGCGCCCAACGCGCGAAGCGGCGCGAGTCGCTGGGCCAGGTGCGTCTGGAGGTCGACAGTGGCGTGCCCAGCGGCAAGATCGTCGCGGAGCTGAAGGACGTGTCGATGCGCTTCGGCGACCAGGTGATCGTCGAGCGCTTCAGCGCGACCCTCCTGCGCGGCGACAAAGTCGGCCTCATCGGCCCGAACGGCGCGGGCAAGACCACGCTGCTCAAGCTCATCCTCGGCGAGCTCGCGCCCACCTCGGGCACGGTGCGCCAGGGCACGCGCCTCGAGGTCGCGTACTTCGACCAGATGCGCAGCGCGCTCGACCTCGACGCGACGCTGGCCGACACCATCAGCCCTGGCAGCGAGTGGATCGAGGTGGGCGGCACGCGCAAGCACGTGATGAGCTACCTGAACGACTTCCTGTTCTCGCCCGAGCGCGCGAACTCGCCGGTGCGCACGCTTTCCGGCGGCGAACGCAACCGCGTGCTGCTGGCGCGCCTGTTCGCGCTGCCGGCCAACGTGCTGGTGCTGGACGAGCCCACCAACGACCTCGACATCGACACGCTCGAGCTGCTCGAGGAGCTGCTGCAGAACTACGCGGGCACCGTGTTCCTCGTCAGCCACGACCGGCGCTTCCTCGACAACGTGGTCACGAGCACGATTGCCTGGGAGGGCGACGAGTCGCCGGGCCTGTGGCGCGAGTACGAAGGCGGCTACGAGGAGTGGCACGTGCAGCGGGAGCGCTCACGGGCGATCCGCGAGCGCGAGCAGGCGCGACAGGCGCCACCCGTGGCCGAGAAGGCCGCCGCGCCGGTCCCCGCACCGACTCCGGCCGCCCCGGCGAACAAGCCGCGCAAGCTCAGCTACAAGGAGCAGCGCGAACTCGACGAGTTGCCGGGTCGCATCGAGGCGCTCGAGGCCGAGCAGAAGCAGCTCAACGAGCTGCTGGCCGATCCGTCGGGCTACGTGAAGGATCCGCAGCGCATGGCCGACGCCCACCAGCGCGTGGCCGCGATCGACGAACTCCTGATGGCAGCGCTGGAGCGCTGGGAGGAACTGGGCTCTCGCTAGAACCAGCCGTCGCGCACCGCGTCCGGGTGCGAGCGGCTGACGATCAGGCCGCTCTGCAGGTACAGCGCGTTGAGCAGGCGGGTGCCGCGCTCGCGATCCATGCCCGGCCAGTCGGACAGCTCCTTGAGCGAGGCGCCTTGGCGCGCCAGCCGCTGGATGGCCGCGGCCACGGCACCGCTGGCCGGCAGCGAAGTGGTGTCGAGCCCAGGCGCGACGCGGTAGACCGCCGGACCGGCGATCTCCGGCAGCAGCTCGCGGCGCAGCCCGCGCATCGCCAGCTCCCACAGCAGCGGCGCGAGCGGGTAGTGCGCATCCTCCGCGCCGACCATCGTCGCGCCCGACTCGCCCGGCGGCTGCAGCAGCGCCGGTTCGACGTGCATGACCTTCAGGTCGAGCATCGGCTTGCCGACGAGCTCGTCGGGTGACACCGGACAGTGCACGAGGCGCTCCTGCGCGAACACCGTCAGCGGCACCACGCGCTCGCCCGACTGGATGTGGATCGTCACGCGCTTGCCGTGTCGCACGCAGGCCGCCATCACCTCCACCATCTCGGAGGCGCCGCCGTCGTCGCCGAAGCGCAGCAGGTCGGCCTTCAGCGACGGGCTGAGCTGCGAGATGCGCGTGCTGATGCCGCCGGAGGCGGTGCGCATCTCGTCGAGGTAGCGCTGGTAGGCGCTGGCGCGCATCAACTCGGGCTCGCCGAGCGGCAGCGTGGGCTGGAACAGTTCGCTGTTCATGACCATGGCATTGTCCCTCGTTACGCTTGGTCACGAAAGAGGCCGCAGAGCCTCTCGCGCACGTTCGAGAGCCTGCCAGAAACGCGCGTCCTGGGTGGTGGCGAAATTGATCCGCATGAGCTGCGTCGGTCGGTGCGTGGCGTGGAAGAGGGCGCCGGGGGCGATCAGCCAGCCGTCGTCGTGCATCGCCTGGGCCAGGCGCTCCGTGTCCACGCCGGTATCGACCCAGCCGAACAGCCCGCGAGGCTCGGCGGCGAAGCGGCAGCCGTGGGCGAGGGCCAGATCCACCGATCGGCTCCGCGCAGCGTCCAGCAGGCGCTGCACACGTTCGGCATGACGACGAAGCAGGCCATGCTCCAGACAGTGAGCCAGCGCCAACTCCGTCATCGAGGGCGTGGTCAGCGTGGTGAGCAGCTTGGTGTCGATCAGGCGGTCGATCCAGCGCGTCGGCGCGGCGATGAAGCCGACCCGCCAGCTCGGCGTGAGGATCTTCGAGAAGCCCGAGACGTAGACCGTGCGTTCCAGCGCGTCGAGTGCCGCCAGGCGCGGCAGGTGCGACGGCGCGAGGTGGGCGTAGGTGTCGTCCTCGACGATCGCGAAATCGTGCGCCTGGGCCAGCTGCAGCACCTTGTGCGCCGACTGCAGGCTCAGCGAGGCGCCGGTCGGGTTGTGCAGCACCGAGACGGTGACGTACAGCCGCGGGCGCGCCGATTCCGGCTGCGCCTCGATGAGCCGCTGCATCACCGCGAGTTCGGGCCCCTCCGGGCCGCGCGGTACCGGCAGCACGCGCAGCCCCAGCGCCGCGAGCCGCGCGTACTCCACCGACCAGCCCGGCTCGTCGACCAGCACCGTCTCGCCGGGCTTGAGCAGGGTGCGGGTGACGATGTCCAGCGCGTGCGTCGCGCCGACCGTCGTGACGATCTGGTCGCTGCCGGCGGCGATGCCGTGCTCGGCCAGGCGATGCGCCAGCGCGCGGCGCAGCCGCGCCTCGCCAGCCGGCTCGCCGTACTGCAGTGCGCTGCGGCCGAGCTGCGCGCTGACCTTGCGCATCGCGCCGGCCAGCAGGGCCGGGTCCAGCCACTCGACCGGCAGCGTGCCCAACCCCGGCATGGGCTGGGCGCCGGGCGGCTGGAACATGCCGCGGATCAGCGTGGTGGCGCTGATCGGCACCGGCGAGCGCGGCACGGCGGGGCGATGTGCCGCGCCGGGTGTCGCCTCGCCGGCTGGCGCGCGCACGAAGAAGCCGCGCTGCGCGCGCGCTTCCACCAGGCCTTGCGCGAGCAGCTGGTCGTAGGCGGCCACCACGGTGGTCGGGCTGACGGCGTGCCGCCGCGCGCACTCGCGCACCGAGGGCAGCCGCGCGCCCGGCGCGAGCAGCCGGGCGCGGATGCGCTCGGCGAAGCGACCGGCCAGCTGCTCGGTGAGCGTGCTGTCGGCATCGCGCGAAAGCGGCACGGGGCCGCTCGGCGACAGGGTTCGTTCGGGGTCGAACATGGCGTGTGCTGATGCCCGCACCAGTACAGTGAAAGATCAGATCCGGGGAAGTGTACTGCTTCTGTGCTGATCCTGGTTCTAGACTGATCGCATGTCCGCTGAAGAACTCGCCGCCCTGCTGAGCTTCGCGACGGCGATGAGCTTCACGCCGGGGCCGAACACGACGCTGTCGACCGCGCTCGGCGCCAACCTCGGCCTGCGCCGTGCGCTGCCCTTCATCCTGGCGGTGCCCACGGGCTGGACGCTGATGATGGTGGCCTGCGGCGTCGGCCTGGCGGCGCTGGTGCTGGCAGCGCCGCCGCTGCGTTGGGCGATCAAGGTCGGCGGCATCGCCTATCTGGTCTGGCTGGCCTGGAAGCTGGCCGGCGCGCGCCGCCTCGGCGAGGCGGATCCGGCGCAGCTGCAGGTCGGCTTCTGGCAGGGCGTCGGCCTGCAGTTCCTCAACGTGAAGGCCTGGATGCTCGCGCTCGCGCTGGCCGCCGGCTGGGTCACCAGTGCCGGTGCGCTGCCGGCGCCCAACCCGGGCGAGCGCCTGGCGATCGTCTGCGCGGTGATGGTGGGCTTCGCGCTGACGAGCAACCTCGCCTATGCGCTGGTGGGGTCGTTGCTGCGCAGCTGGCTCGCGCAGGGGGCGCGGCTGGTCGTCTTCAACCGCGTGATGGCGGTCGTGCTGCTGGCCACCGCCGTCTGGATGCTCGCTGCATGAATTCGCCGCCGACTCGCGACGACGAGGTGCGCGGCCTGTGGATGGGCTTGCTCGGCGTGGTGATCTTCGCGCTCACGCTGCCGATGACGCGGCTGGCGGTCGGGCCGGCCGAGGCACCGCAGCTGCCGCCGCTGTTCGTCACGGCCGGCCGCGCCGCGCTGGCTGGGTTGCTCAGCGTGGCCTACCTGGTCGCGGTGGGTGCGTCGCGGCCCCGGCTCGATCAGCTGCCGGCCTTCGCGATCTCGGCCGCCGGCACGGTGGTGGGTTTTCCGCTCTTCCTCGCGCTGGCACTGCGGCAGGTGGAGTCGATGCACGCCGCGGTGGTGACCGGCCTGCTGCCTCTGGCCACGGCCGTCGCCGCGGCGCTGTGGTGGCGCCAGCGGCCCTCGGCCGGCTTCTGGGCCTGCGCCGTGCTGGGCTGTGCGCTGGTGGTCGGCTTCGCGCTGCTGCAGGGCAGCGGCCGCCTCTCGCCGGCCGATGCGCTGCTCCTCGCCGCCGTCGCCAGTGCCGCGATGGGCTATGTGGCCGGTGCGCGACTGGCCGCGCAGATGCCGGCCGAGCAGGTGATCTGCTGGGTGCTGGTGCTGAGCCTGCCCGTGACGCTGCCCGCCACGATGGCGGTCTGGCCGACCGCGCCGGTGCGCACGATCTCCTGGGCCGCATTCGGCTACACCGCGCTGTTCTCGATGTGGCTGGGGTTCTTCGCCTGGTACCGCGGCCTCGCGCTC
>WBZM01003890.1_pt1 | contig 11323 bp, 12 predicted proteins | sample 5204271 | NCBI WGS metagenome assembly WBZM01 (sample SAMN12344346, study PRJNA552823) | activated sludge metagenome | biome: Activated sludge suspended growth; feature: Nitrification reactor; material: Wastewater; isolation source: activated sludge from nitrification reactor of wastewater...
CCGGGCCGAATTCTCGTACTGGGCGGAAAGCCGGGTATCCAGAAGCTGGGTCTGCATGCGGAACAGCGCGAGCCGCGATTTCGGCCCGCCCCCGGCGGCAAGACCTTCTGCAAGGGCAGTCGTCGCAGTGGCCGGGCAAAGGACAAGCGACAGAACCAGAAGGGATGCGTTTCTCATGGCCACCCGCCCGCTGAACCGACCTTCGCCCCTTAGCCGAAAAAGCGCGGCTTTGCCAGAGCAACCGCGCCGCACCCCTGCGCCCGCGGCCGGTCCGGTCAGGCCGCCGCTTCCTCCGCAGGGCGGCCCGTTGCCGCGCCGGGGTGGGCCGGGTTCAGCAGATCCTCGATGAGAAGGCTCGCCAGCTGCCCCCGCCCCGAAAGGCCCGACTTGCGGTAGATCGCGTTGAGGTGGGTCTTGACCGTCCCCTCGGCCGAGCCGCGCAGCCGCGCGATCTCGGCGATCGAGCAGCCCTTGATGGTGAAGGTGGCGACATCCGCCTCGGACGGGGTCAGCCCCCATTGCAGGTAATGGGCGTCGAGCACATCGTGCAGCGCCCCCGAGGCGATCGACAGCGCCCGGTCGGCATGCGCCTGCCGGCGCAGCAGATCCCGCAGGATACGGACCTCGATGGCGACGGCGGCGACCAGGGCCAGATTGGCCAGGCCTTCGACCACGAGATGGAGGGACGGGACGATCCCTTCGACCGCATCGTCGATCACGTCGACCACGAAGAACACGATGCAGAAGGACTGCAAGGCGATCAGAAGCGACAAGCCCACGCTTCTGCGGCCTGCGGCGTCAAGCATCAAAGACCTCCGTCCGGGCGACCCAGTTCCTTGTTTCCGGTCACCATCGACTTCGGAAGGTTGATTCCCAGCCTTCGGCTTTCCGTCACGACAGCAAGTATATGGAGCACGACCGAAAATTCAGCCCATGTCACAAGAATTTCATGCGCTTCCTCGACCCAGGCCACGCCGAAGAAGCGCAGGGTGGTCATCATGTAGCCGGTCAGGCCGATCAGCAGCATCGTCGCCAGGACATTGTAGATCATGAGCGCCCCGAGCGGCGAATGACCGAGGTGGATGCGGCGGCGCCCGGTCACGATGTCCTGCGCCTGCGCCAGGGCGGCCGGCACCGAGGGCGGAAAATCCGCGAAGCGGGCATGGCGCGAGCCGCCGAAACCCCACAGGATGCGCAGCAGGACAAGGGTGACGATGCCGTAGCCGATCCAGCGATGGGGCTGGCCCTCGGGATCGTTCAGAAGCGCGTTCGTCGCGAAGCCGGCGACAAGCGACCAGTGGAACACCCGCACGAAGGGATCCCAGACACGGACGTTTTGCATGATATCCTCCAGCCGGAAAATGGATGGGCGGGTGCGCCCGACGCGGAGATTCGCCGTCCGCACCCGCCCCGAGGACTTACTTCGTCTCGATCAGCTTCAGGTCGCTGTCGAAATACATCTCGTAGGTCTTGCCGTCCTTGACGGCGTAGACTTCGATCTTGCCGTCCTCAGTCTGGATCTTCCGGACTTCGTAGCCATCCGCGACCAGCTGGGCGGTCAGCTTTTCCTGGGTGGCGGCATCGACCGCGGCATCCTCGGCGAAGGCCGGGGCGGCGATGGCGGCACAGACAAGAAGGGTGGCGGCGATGGTCTTGAAGGGGGTCATCCTGGGTTCCTTTCGGTGTGATGTCCGGCGACAAGACGCGCCGGAGGTGAGGCCGAACTAGGATGCCGCGATGCAGAGACTCCATCGTCTGAAGGGGGTAAACGCCCTGATTTCATCGGCCTGCAACCAAAGGCTGAGATGATTTCCGCCGACCGTATCCCCGCGGCTGCTGTTTCCCGCCGAAAACATTCATCCTTCCTTCACCATGTCGGGATGGTCTAAACGAAGCAGACAGAATCGCAGGAGAGAACGGCAATGGCGGGATCGGTCAACAAGGTCATTCTGATCGGAAATCTCGGCCGCGACCCCGAGGTGCGCAGCTTCCAGAACGGCGGCAAGGTGGTGAACCTGCGGATCGCGACGTCGGAAAGCTGGCGCGACCGCAACTCGGGCGAGCGCAAGGAACGCACCGAATGGCATTCCGTGGCGATCTTCGACGAGAACCTTGCGAAGGTGGCCGAGCAGTATCTGCGCAAGGGATCGACGGTCTACATCGAAGGCCAGCTTGAAACCCGCAAGTGGCAGGACCAGTCGGGCCAGGACCGCTACACCACCGAGATCGTGCTGCGCCCCTTCCGCAGCGCCTTGACCATGCTGGGCGGGCGCGGCGAAGGCGGTGGCGGGGGGTCGGCCGGCGGGTACGGCGGCGGCTATGACGAAGGTCCGTCCTCGGGCGGCGGCTATGGCGACCGGGGCGGCGCAGGCTTCGGCGGCGGCCAGGGCGCGGGCGGCGGCGGGCGCGGCGATCTGGACGACGAGATTCCGTTCTGAGGCGCCGCCGCAGCGACCGCCAGGGCAGCTTCGTGACGCCTCGCGCCACGGGCAAGAAGACACGGCCGGTCAGATCGTCCTGACCGGCCTATTCATTTCCCGCAGATTATGGGCCGGATCAGCGCCGCTGCGCCAGCGCGTCGTCCAGCAGCGCCCGCACCAGACCGGGATCGACGTCGTCGGCGACGAAGGCACGCCCGATACCGCGCGCGAGGATGAAGCGCAGACGGCCGTCCTGCACCTTCTTGTCCTGCGCCATCAGCCGCAGAAGGCCATCGGCATCCGGCAGATCGCCCGGAATGTCGGCCAGGTCGGTCTTCATGCCCATCGCCCGCAGGTGGGCGCGGACGCGCGACGGGTCTTCCTGCGAACAGAGCCCCATGCGGGCCGAAAGTTCGAACGCCAGCGCGCAGCCGATGGCGACGCCTTCGCCGTGCAGCAGTCGCGCGGAATAGCCCGTGGCCGTTTCAAGCGCATGGCAGAAGGTATGCCCGAGGTTCAGAAGCGCGCGGTCGCCTTCCTCGGTCTCGTCGCGTTCGACGATGCGGGCCTTCATGGCGACCGAATGCGTTACCGCGCCCTGACGCAGCGCCTTGTCGCCCCGGGCCAGCGCGAGGCCTTCGGCTTCAAGCCAGCGGAAGAAGCCTTCATCGCCCAGCAGGCCGTACTTGACCACCTCGCCATAGCCGGCCAGGAAGTCGCGCGCCGGCAGGGTGTCGAGTACGCCGATGTCAGCCAGCACGAGGCTGGGCTGGTGGAAGGCGCCGATCAGGTTCTTGCCGTGCGACGAGTTGATGCCGGTCTTGCCACCGACCGAACTGTCGACCTGCGCCAGCAGCGAGGTCGGGATCTGGACGAAGCGCACCCCCCGCCGCAGCACCGCCGCCGCGAAGCCGACAAGGTCGCCGATGACACCGCCGCCAAGCGCGACCACGATGTCGCGCCGTTCGATCTTTTCGGCCAGAAGCCATTCGACCGTGCGGGAAAATTCGGGCCAGCCCTTGGTCGCCTCGCCGGGCGGCAGGGCGAGCGCGGTCATCGCGATGTCGCCCAGCCCTTCGCGCAGGGCGGCCAGGTGCAGCGCGCCCACGGTTTCGTCGGTGACCACGGCGACGCGGCGGCGGCGCAGGAGCGGCGCGATCTCGGCGCCCGCGCGCGCCAGAAGCCCCTGGCCGATGCGCACGTCATAGGACCGCGCACCCAAGTCCACATGGACGCAGTCCGCGCCCGCCCGATCCACGTTCGTCATTCCGTCTCCACGATGCCGCCGTACTCCGCCAGCGCCTCAAGCACCTTGCGGGCCATGTCGTCGACGGAATATTCCGGCTGGGCCTGCACGGCAATATCGGCCAGCGCATAGACCGGGTTGCGCACTTCCAGAAGCGTGCGCAGCGTGTCGCGGGGATTGGCCGTGCGCAGAAGCGGGCGCGTCGACTTGTGACGGACCCGGTTCCACAGAAGATCGAGTTCCACCCTGAGCCAGACCGACACGCCGTGCGCCGAAATCTCGGCCCGGTTGACCGGCGACATGAAGGCCCCTCCGCCGGTCGACAGCACGCAGGGCGGCCCGGCCATCAGCCGGCGCAGCACCTGGGTTTCCTTGGCCCGGAAGAAGGGTTCGCCGTCGCGGGCGAAGATTTCGGCGATGCTGCGGTTGGCGGCGGCCTCGATCGCTTCGTCGCTGTCGACGAAAGGCACCGCCAAGAGGCGCGCAAGGTGCGTTCCGACGGCGGTCTTGCCCGACCCCATCATCCCCACCAGTACGACCGTCTTGTTCAACCGCATTGCCGGAAGCGCCGCCCTACCCCGAACCTTCGCCAAGGCGGGCCCTTGCCGCCGGCGCAACTTTTCCTACCCCAATGGCGTGAACTCGGGCGAAATGCCAGTTATAATCGGTTCCGTCCGCGCAAACACGGCCGCGCGGAAACAGAAAACACAATAACCGACTGGCAGGCACACATGGCGCGACTGATCAAGGCCCTCTTCCTTCTGGCGATTCTCGGGTTTCTCGGACTTGTCGGCTTTGCCTATCTGGGCGATCTTGGCCCGGTTCCGTCCGAGGTGCGTCAACCGGTCGATCTGAATGCCAATCAGTAAACGGGCGCTGGCCCTGCTGAGCATCCTGGCTGCGCCGGCCCTGGCCGAAGAACCGATGTCGGCCATCGACTGGCTGTCGCGGTCGATCGCGACGCCGGCCGCGCCGGGGACGGTTTCGCCCGGGCAGCCGGTTTCGCCCGCGGAGCCGCCGGTGACGGACGGTGCCGCGGCGGGAACTATCCGGACGACGACGCTTGACGCGCAAAGCATCGACGGAATGGGCCTGACCCCGGCGGCGCGGGTGGGGCTGCCGCGCACGCTGTGGGGCCCGTCGCCGACGGACACGGTGGTGCGCATGATCTCGGCCGAGACGGTCGATACCGTGCCGGCCGTGCAGGCGCTTCTGCTGGCGCTGATGACGGCGGAACTGGCGCCCCCGGCGGATTCCGACCCCGCAACGGGGCGGCTGTTCCTGGCACGGGTCGACAAGCTGCTGGACATGGGGGCGCTTGATCCGGCGCTTGCCATGCTCGACCTGCCTGACACGCCGCTGCCCGAGGTCTTCCGCCGCTGGTTCGACGTGGCGCTGCTGCTGGGCGAGGAGGACCGCGCCTGCGAGACGATGCGCAAGAGCCCGCAGATCGCACCGGCCTTTCCCGCGCTGATCTTCTGCCTTGCGCGGGGCGGCGACTGGAACGCGGCGGCGCTGTCCTTGCGCACGGGTGAAGCACTGGGACAGATCGATGCCGATACGGCGGCGCTGCTGTCCCGCTTTCTCGACCCCGATCTTTACGAGGGCGAACCCGACCTGCCCGCGCCCTCGCGGCCCTCGCCGCTGATCCTGCGGCTGATGGAGGCGATCGGCCAGCCGGTGCCGACGACGCGGCTGCCGCTGGCCTTTGCCCATGCCGACCTGAGGCCGACGACGCCGTGGAAGGCCCGGCTCGAGGCCGGGGAACGGCTGGCGCGCACCGGGGCAATCGACCCGAACGCGCTGCTGGGTCTTTACACCGAACGCGCGCCGGCGGCGTCGGGCGGGGTCTGGGACCGGGTGCGTGCCGTGCAGGACTTCGACGCGGCGATTGCGGCGGGCGATCCCGGTGCCGTGGCGCGGACCCTGCCCATCGTCTGGGAACGGATGAAGGGGGTCGAACTGGAGGTGCCGTTCGCCACGCTGTACGGCGGGGTGCTGTCGCGGCTGGCGCTGGACGGCGCAGCAGGCGAGATCGCCTTCGAGGTCGGACTTCTGTCGCCCGACTACGAGGCCGTGGCCAGGACGCACAAGCCGCACGACGGGACCGAGGCGTTCCTGGCCGCGCTGGCGCAGGGCCGGCCGTCCGGGGTGACCCCGCCCGATCAGCTGGGCGCTGCGCTTGCCGCCGCCTTCGCGCCGGATGTGGCGCTGCCCGACGACCAGGCGCAGCGGCTGGCCGAGCACCGCGCTGGCGAGGCGATCCTTCAGGCCATCGACGAGGTGACGCGCGGCGCAACGGGCGACCTGCGCGATGTCACCGCCGGGCTTGCGGTCTTTCGCAAGGTGGGGCTCGAGTCGACCGCCCGCCGCGCGGCGCTGGAACTGATGCTGCTGGAGCGGCGGGGATGACCGGAAACGAGGCCGCCCGCTGGATTTCGGCCTTCCTCGATGCGCAGGCGGCCGAGCTGAACGCGGCGCGGAACACGCTGCTGGCCTACGGGCGCGATCTGAAGGACTTCGCGGCCTGGCTTGCGCGGCGCGGGCCGGGGGTCGCGGACTGCGCGCAGGGCGACATCGAGGCCTATCTGGTTTCCTGCGACGCGCAGGGATTGTCGCGCGCGACCCGGGCGCGGCGACTGTCGGCCATCCGCCAACTGTTCCGCTTTGCCTATGACGAAGGCTGGCGGAACGACAACCCGGCGCTTCGGCTGTCGGGCCCGGGCCGCGCCCCGCGGTTGCCGAAGACCCTGAGCACCGACGAAGTGGGCGCACTGCTGGCCGCCGCGCGCGACTTCGGCCGCGAAAGGGCCGACCGGCTGCGCATGAGCTGCCTGATGGAGTTGCTGTACGCCACGGGACTGCGGGTCAGCGAACTTGTCTCGCTGCCCGTCTCGGCCGCAAGGGGCAATCCGCGGATGATCCTGGTCCGGGGCAAGGGCGGCAAGGAACGCATGGTGCCGCTGTCTGCCCCGGCACGGGCGGCGCTGGGCGAATGGCTGGCCTGCCGCGACGCCGCCGAGGAACTGGCGCGGCGGGAACGGGGCCAGCCTGCGTCGCGCTACCTGTTTCCGGCCCGGGGGGCCGAGGGACACCTGACCCGGCAGGGGTTTCACGGCCTTCTCAAGGAACTGTCGGCCAGGGCGGGCCTTGACCCGGCCCGCGTCACGCCGCACGTCCTGCGCCATGCCTTCGCCACGCATCTGCTGGCGGGGGGCGCCGACCTGCGGGCGATCCAGACCATGCTGGGCCATGCCGACGTATCGACAACCGAGATCTACACGCATGTGCTGGACGAACGTCTGCGGGCGCTGGTGTTGGAACACCACCCGCTGGCGCGCGGCGGCTGACCGGCCACATTGAAGGGCGCGCAGGGCCCGTCATAGTGAGACACGACCACGAAGGAGCCACCGGATGGACAGCGGGACCGCCGCATCGCACGCCACGCTTTGGATCACCGCGGCAGCAATCCTCGTCTTGCTGCTGTGTTCCGCCTTCTTTTCAGGGTCGGAAACCGCACTGACCGCCGCATCGCGGGGCAAGCTGCGCGCGCGGGCCGACAAGGGCGACCGGGGGGCCGAGAAGGCGCTTGAACTGACCGAGGACAACGAAAGGCTGATCGGCGCGCTGCTTCTGGGCAACAACATCGCCAACATCCTGTCGGCCTCGCTGGCCACGGCCCTGCTGACCCGGATCTTCGGCGACAACGGCGTTCTGGTGGCGACGGCGGTGATGACGGCCCTTGTCCTGATCTTTTCCGAAGTGCTGCCCAAGACCTATGCGATCACCACGCCGGAAACGGTGGCGACGCGGGTGGCCCGGCTGGTATCGCTGCTTTTGAAGGTGCTGTCGCCGATCGTCCTGCTTGTGCGCGGGATCGTGCGGCTGATCCTGCTGGCCTTCGGGGTCAGGACCGATCCCGACGGCCACATGTTTTCCGTGCGCGAGGAAATCGCCGGGGCGCTGGCCATCGGCCATTCGGAAGGCGTGGTGCAGAAGGAGGACCGCGACCGCCTTCTCGGCGCACTCGACCTGTCGGAACGGACGGTGGACGAGATCATGCGCCACCGCAGCCAGATCGAAATGATCGACGCCGACCTGGAGCCGGCCGACCTTATCAAGACCGTGCTGGCATCGTCCCACACCCGCCTGCCGCTGTACCGCGGCGAGCGCGAGAACATCGTCGGCGTGATCCACGCCAAGGACCTGCTGCGGGCGGTCGAACGCTTTCTGCGCCAGGGCGACGGCAAGCTTGATTCCGTCACCGACCTTGACATCCTGTCGGTGGCGATGAAGCCCTATTTCGTGCCCGAGACGACGCCGCTGGACGAACAGATGCGCGAGTTCCTGAAGCGGCGGACGCATTTCGCCCTGGTGGTGGACGAATACGGCGACCTGCGCGGCCTGATCACCCTGGAGGACATCATCGAGGAGATCGTCGGCGAGATCACCGACGAATTCGACATCGACCAGCAGCACCCCCTGAAGCCGGGCGAGGCCGGCGAGGTGGTCGTGGACGGAGCCATGACCATCCGCGACCTCAACCGTGCGATGGACTGGTCCCTGCCCGACGACGCGGCGAACACGGTCGCCGGGCTGGTGATCCACGAGGCGCAGACGATTCCGGTCGAAGGGCAGAAGTTCAGCTTCCACGGTTTCCACTTCGAGGTGACGGCGCGGAAGGAAAACCGCATCACGCGGCTGAAGATCCGGCCGGTGTGACCCGGCCGGACGCTTTGCGGCTCAGACGATGCGGACCTGCGCACCGACCGGGGTGAAGGCGAAAAGCTCGGCGATCATCTCGTTGTAAAGGCCGATGCAGCCGTCCGACGAGGGCCGCCCGATCTTGCGCGTGTCGTGGGTGCCATGGATCAGATAGGCGGGCCAGCCCAGGTACATCGCATGGGTTCCCAGCGGGTTGTCGGGCCCGGGCGGCATGTATTTCAGGTCGGGGTTGCGTTCGACCATCGACGGGGTCGGCGTCCAGTCGGGGCCGACGCGCTTGCGCACCACCTCGGTGTAGCCGCGCCGGGTCAGTTCCTCGGAAATCGGCACCGAGGTCGGGAAGATGCGGTAGTCGGTTCCGCTGGCATCCCAGAAATGAAGCGCGCGCGAGGCCGTGTCGGCGATGATCGTCGCCTTGCCCAGCGTGTCGAAATGGTCGCGCCAGTCCTGGGCGCGAAAGCTTGAGGTATTGCGGCGGGCAAAGGCGTCGCTGCGGGGGGACGCCGCCGCGGCACCGGAGCGCAAGAGCGCGGGTGCCGCTACTGCTGCCCCGATCGCCAGCATCAGGGCGCCGCGCCGGTCAACTGCCTGTTTTTTCATGTTTCTGCCTCCGGGATCCGATCCTCCCTGGCAGGATTGCTAGGACAGACCCGAAGGGGCGGCAATGACGCGGGCAGGCCGATCACGGGTTTTTCAGACGTCGTGAACGGGTCCGGGCAGTCAGCGCGACCGGAAAAGACTGCCGAGAATGCCGCGCACGATGGCCTGCCCCGCCTTCGAGCCGATCTGGCGCGCGAGGCTTTTGCCGAAGGTTTCGGCGATGCCGTCGGACCGGCTGCCGGACGACCGTCGCGGGGTGCTGCGGGAATCGGCGTCGTAGCGGCGGGCGTTGCGCAGTTCCTGCTCGTCGGCCTTCCGGCGCTCGGCCTCGGTTTCGGCGCGGGCGGCTTCCGTTGCGGCCGCGTCGGCGCGGGCCTGAAGCTTCTCGAAGGCCGACTCGCGGTCGACGGGCCTTTCGTACTTGAGCGACAGCGGCGAGTTGGCGACGATGGCCCGGCGTTCCTCGGGCGTGATGGGGCCGACCTGACTTGCCGGCGGGCGCACAAGGGTCTTCTGCACCATGCCCGGCGCCCCCTTGGCCTCGAGGAAAGAGGTGACCGCCTCGCCTACGCCGACCTCCTTGATTGCGGTTTCGGTGTCGAAGGCGGGGTTGGGACGGTAGTTCTGGGCGGCGCGCTTCAGATCCTGCTGGTCCTTGGCGGTAAAGGCCCGCAGCGCATGCTGCACGCGGTTGCCAAGCTGGCCGAGGATGTCGTCGGGCACGTCGGCCGGATTCTGGGTGATGAAATAGACGCCAACCCCTTTCGAGCGGATCAGCCGGGCGACCTGTTCGACCTTGTCGGTCAGCGCCTTCGGCGCGTCGTCGAACAGCAGGTGTGCCTCGTCGAAGAAGAAGACGAACTTCGGGCGGTCGGGATCGCCCACCTCGGGGAGGTTTTCGAAAAGCTCGGACAGAAGCCACAGCAGGAATGTCGCGTAGAGCCGGGGCGAGGCCATCAGCTTTTCGGCGGCGAGGACGTTAATCATGCCACGCCCGTCCTGGGTCGTGCGCATCATGTCGGCGAGTTCCAGCGCGGGTTCGCCGAAGAACCGTGCCGCGCCCTGGTTTTCCAGCACCAGAAGCTGGCGCTGGATCGCGCCGACCGTCGCGGGCGAGACGTTGCCGTAGCGCAGCCCGATCTCGGCGGCATTCTGGCCGATCCAGACGAGCATCGCCTGAAGATCCTTGAGGTCGAGAAGTGCCAGACCCTCTTCATCGGCGAGGCGGAAGGCGATGTTGAGCACGCCTTCCTGGGGTTCGGTGAGATCGAGAAGGCGCGACAGCAGCAGCGGCCCCATTTCGGTCACGGTCGTACGGACGGGATGGCCCAGTTCGCCGAAAAGATCCCAGAAGGTCACGGGCATGGCCTGATATTTCAGGTCGTAGCCGATCGTCGCGCACCGCTTCATGAAGGGTTCGTGCAGTTTGCCGGCTTCGCTGCCGGCCCTGGCCATGCCGGCCAGGTCGCCCTTGACGTCGGCCATGAACACCGGAACCCCGGCGGCCGAGAAGCCTTCGGCCAGGACCTGAAGCGTGATCGTCTTGCCGGTGCCGGTGGCGCCGGCGATCAGGCCGTGGCGGTTGCCGTATTTGAGCAGAAGCTCCTGCGGGACGGTGTGCCCCTCGCCGCCGCCACCCACGAAAATGCCCGATTCCGTCAGCACTGCCTACCCCTGTCTTCCACTGGTGCACGTTGTGACAATAGCCGGTTAACCCAGCCGTGCCAGAGTTCTTTCGCACCGGGCGGATCCCTGCCTGCGTGCATGTCTTCCTCCCTGTCTGACTGGCCGCGCCACACGGGCGCGGCCATCTTTCTGCCGGTCGGGGCCAACAAATCACGACTGCCAAAACCGACATTTTTTTCTTCGTTCTCGACCTTCTTTCCCAGTTGACGCGCAGAAACTTAACGCATAGCGTCCCGGGCAATGACTAAGTCGGCCAGTCCGACAGGGAGAGAGAATGGCAAGGGGCCCGTCGCTCGGGCCCCTTTCCTTTTTTGGCCGCGACCGGCAGGACGCCGCCGACACCCCCCGCCGCCTCACGCGTTTCCGCGCTGACAGTGGCAATGGGCCGTGATAATGGCTCCGCGACAGAACCGGAAATACAGGATAACCCGATGTTCGACCTGACCAACCCCGTCCGCGCGCTTGCATTCGTGTCGGCCCTTGCCATCGCGGCGGCCGCGCAGGCCCAGACGACCTCGACCGACGGCACAACGACCGCGCCCGCGACCACGGAAGCGCCTGCCGCGGGTGCGCCGCCCGCCGACCCGGCGGCGCCGTCGGCGGCAACGCCGGCCAAGGATGGCCCCGGCGCGACCTACACGAAGGA
>WBZM01003891.1_pt1 | contig 11316 bp, 11 predicted proteins | sample 5204271 | NCBI WGS metagenome assembly WBZM01 (sample SAMN12344346, study PRJNA552823) | activated sludge metagenome | biome: Activated sludge suspended growth; feature: Nitrification reactor; material: Wastewater; isolation source: activated sludge from nitrification reactor of wastewater...
AGCGCTGTTGGCCGGATCGACGGTCTCGACCGATCCGTTCGGCACGAGCCCGCCACCGCTCGGCGCGACGGTCGTCGTCGGCGCAGCGGTCGTGGTCGGCGCAGCGGTCGTCGTCGGCGCAGCGGTCGTCGTCGGCGCGACGGTCGTCGTCGGCGCGACGGTCGTCGTCGGCGCGACGGTCGTGGTCGGCGCGACGGTCGTCGTCGGCGCGACGGTCGTGGTCGGTGCGACGGTCGTGGTCGGCGCGACGGTCGTCGCCGGTGCGACGGTCGTGGTCGGTGCGACGGTCGTGTCGGGTCCGGCGGTGCCGATGCTGAGCGAGCTGTCGTCGGTGTCGAGCGAGCCGACCGACTGCAGCAGGTGCAGCACGGTCACCTCGGCAGCGTTCGCCGGGGTGGTGAACGACGCCGACACCTGTGTCCACGCCGTGGCGGCCGGCACGGACCGCAGCCAGATCCACGACACCGCGCCGGTGGTGGTGGTCACCTCGACCACCAACTCCGTCGACGCGGAGGCGCGGTACCAATCGCTGAAGGTGTACACGGTCGACGCCACGACCGGCACCGGCTCGAACCGCCACTTGGCATCACCGCTGGTGCGTGCCGTGATCGCGACTCGCGCGTACCGGGTGCCCGTGTGCGCGTCACCCGTCGGATGGGTGAGGGCTGCGGTGATCGTGCCCCACGCATCGGGCTCCCACGCCAGCGGCTGCGCCGGGGCCGACGGATCGACCGTCTCCACCGACGGGTTGCCGATCATCTCAGGGCCGGCCTCGGCGCGCTGCGAGCCGGTTCCCACCACCGCCACCGAGGCGACGATCGACGCGACGAGCGCGACGACTCCGACGATCACTCCCTGCCTGACACGGCACTTCGACATGCTCACTCCGCCCGGTGCGGTCTCCGCCGAGACCTCGAACCGCCGACCGTATCAGCCCGGGAACGAGTCCTGCGGGGTCCGTCGCAGCAGCTCGGCCCCCCGTTCGCCGACGTCCCACAGCACCGCGGTCATCGCGAGCAGCCCCTCCCGGGCCACCGCGGGCAGCAGGTGCTCGTCCGGCGCGTGCTGCGAGCATCCCGGGTAGCTGTGCGGCACCCACACGGTGGGTACACCGAGCAGCTCGGTGAAGACGTCGTTCGGGATCGTCCCACCCAAGTTGGGCAGCACGGCCACCGGCCGACCAGTGACCTCGCCGATCACCTCGACCGTACGTCGAACCCAGGGGTCGTCGGGGTCGACACGTGTGGCGGCCGCCACGGTCGGCTCGCCCACGTGCACCTGCTCGAGGCCGCACGACCGCAGATGGTCGCGGACCGCCCCGCCGATGTCCGACGCGTCGGTACCCACCACGAACCGCAGCTGCAGGGTGGCACGAGCCGACGGCTGGATCGCACCGACCGGGCGCGAGGGGTCGCCGCAGCCCAGCGCGAGCACCTCGAGCGTGTTCCAGCCGAACACCCGCTCGGCCGGCGTGAGACCCGGCTCGCCCCAGCCGTCGTCGATCGTCGGGTCGCCGGGGCCGCCTCCGACCTCGAGCGGGTCGAGGCAGCGGGCGACCGCGTCGGGGATGGGCGGCGGTCGCAGCCGGGGCACCCGGATCACGCCCCGCGCGTCGACCAGCGCCGCGATCGCGTTGGCGAGCACGGTGCCCGGATTCCGCAGCAGCCCACCCCAGTTGCCGGCGTGGTGCGCACCCTCGCGGAGATGGAGCTCGATGTCGATGTTCGCCACGCCGCGAGAGCCGAGGAACACCGTCGGCCGGTCGGCGCGCAGGCGCGGCCCGTCGCTCGCGAAGAGCACGTCGGCGGCGAGCACGTCGCGGTGGGCCGCGCACACCTCGCGAAGCCCCGGAGAACCGACCTCCTCGCCCATCTCGAACAGCCACGCGAGGTTGAACCCGAGCCGGCCGCCGCGGGCGCGGTGGACGGCGGCGAGCGCGGCGAGGTTCACACCGTGCTGTCCCTTGTTGTCGGCGGTCCCCCGCCCGTACCAGCGATCGCCGGCGTCGTCGAGCCGCCACGGGTCGCGGCCGTCGCGCCAACGGCCCTCGTGGCCGAGCACGACATCACCGTGGCCGTAGCAGAGCACGGTGGGCAACGTCGGGTCCTCGACCACACGCCCGATCAACACCGGGGGCGCCCCCGCCACCGGCGAGTCGTGCACCGTCACCTCGGCACCGAGGTCGGCGAGTGCCGGAGCGATCTCGTCGGTCAGGTACCGCCGCAGCTCGTCGGCCCGACCGGGCTCCTCGCTCTCCGTCGGGCACGCCACGCGTCGCGCCAGGTCGGCGCGGAAGGCGCCACCGTCGAAGTGCGCGGCAGCGAGGTCGAGCGCGGCGGTGCGGTCCATCGTCACCACCATGCTGACACGCCTCGCGACGCCACGGCTTGGATGCGACCCGAGGCGATCGACCAGACTTCGCAGCATGACCGACACCAGCACCCGCCTCGACGCCGATCGCGCCCGTGTGGAGGCCGCGCTCGACGAGCTGCTGCGCACGCACGACCCGAAGTCCGTCGACGACCGCACCTTCCGCGGCGCCCGCTTCGACGCCGGGCTGGCCTGGGTGCACTTCCCCGAGGGCCACGGCGGGCTCGGCGCCCGGCCCGAGCTCAACAAGGTGGTCGAGGAGCGGTGCCGCAAGGCCGGCGCCGCGCCGCAGGACCCCGCCACGTTCTTCATCGCGCTCGCCGGCCCGACGATCGTCACCCACGGCAGCGAGGAGGTGAAGCGCCGTTTCCTGCGCCCGATGTTCACGGGTGAGGAGAAGTGGTGCCAGCTGTTCAGCGAGCCGGGCGCCGGCAGCGACTTCGCCGGCCTCGGCGCCCGCGCGGTACGCGACGGCGACGAGTGGGTCGTCAACGGCCAGAAGGTGTGGAACACGCTGGCTCACCTGGGCGACTGGGGCATGCTCGTCACCCGCACCGACCCCGACCAGCCGAAGCACAAGGGCATGACCTACTTCGCGCTCGACATGCGCGCACCCGGCGTCGAGGTGCGGCCCCTGCGCCAGATCACCGGCGAGGCCGAGTTCAACGAGGTCTACATGACCGACGCCCGGGTGCCCGACGCCCACCGCATCGGCGACGTCGGCGAGGGGTGGCGCGTCGCGCTCACCACCCTCATGAACGAGCGGTCGGCGATCGGCAGCGGCAGCGGAGGCGCACGCCGCAAGGGTCCGATCGACGTCGCGCTCGGCATCTGGAACGACCTGCCGGCCGACCGCCGCAGCCCGGCCCAGAAGGACCAGCTGATGAAGCTCTACTGCTCGAGCGAGGCGCAGCGGCTCACCAACCTCCGTGCGGCGCAGCGGGCGAAGGCCGGCAACCCGGGACCGGAGATGTCGATCGCCAAGCTGGCGATGGCCGAGTTCAACAAGAAGGTCACCGAGTTCTCGATCGACCTGCTCGGCGCCGACGGGATGATCGGCTACGACTTCACGTTCCGCCGGCCCGAGAACCTGTCGGTCGACGGCATGGAGCACGGCATCCGGCACTCGTTCCTGCGTGCCCGGGCGAACTCGATCGAGGGCGGCACCAGCGAGATCATGCGCAACATCCTCGGCGAGCAGGTGCTCGGCCTGCCGGGCGAACCCCGTGTCGACAAGGACCTGCCCTGGAGCAAGGTGCCCCGCAGCTGACGGGTACCGCCGGACGCGACGGGCCGGTCAGACGGCGTGCTGGTCGGCGCCGTCGCCCGGGTCGTGCACCACACGCAGTGCGGGTGTGCCGTTCGACGGACGTGAGCCGGGCGCGAGCTGCTGACGGTCGCCGCGCGGCCGTGGCACCGTGAGCAGCCACACCAGGAGTACCGACACCAGCTCGGGCAGGTGGGTCGCCTCGTTCACCAGCGGCACGACCCCTCGGACCAGATCGACGAGGGCGGTGATGAGCAGCGCGCCGGCGAGCACCATCGACACCGGCAGCACCGTGCGGGCCCGGGCCGGGCGCACGGCGACGACGGCGAGCGCGACGCCGTAGGCGACGGTGAACGCACCGAGGTGCCGGCCGTCGTGGTTGTCGCCGTCGAACAGCGCCGGCGCCGACAGCACGATCACCTCGGCGGCCACCACCAGCAACAGGGCGCGCACCACACCCCAGCGGCTCGCCCGGTCGGCCACCGCGTTGAGCTTCGACACGTGGCGCGACAGGTCGGGCATCTCGGGCGCTGGCTGCACCGCCAGACGGCGACGGCTGCCCTCGATCGCGGCGGCGAAGGAACGACACCGAGCACACGACACCAGGTGCGCGTCGAGCAGCCGCTCGTTCACGCCCGGGTCCTCCCCGTCGGCGCGAGCGGAGATCGCCGTCTGCCAGTGCTCGCAGTCCGTCGCGTTCATGTCGCGCCCATGTCACCCATCGTGGCCATCGTGTTCCTCGTGGTCCAGGTCGTCCGACACGGCGTCCGAGTTCCCGCCGAGAGTACCGGCGCGGCGGGGACCTTGGTCCCGAAATCGCCGTGTACGGGTCCCGAATCGGTGCCGAGCAGTTGTGAACCCGTGGACGGACCTGCCATCGTGGTCACGTGCCCCCCGTCGACGAGCTCCGCTCGCTGCTCGATGCTGCCCGCGAGGGCGACGACCACGCCGTGCGCGAGTTGGTCCGTCGTACCCAGCCCGCCGTCTGGCGGCTCTGTTCGGCCCTCGGCTCGACGGGCGAGGAGGACGACCTGGTGCAGGAGACGTACCTGCGCGCGTTCCGGTCGCTCGATTCGTACCGGGGCGACGCGCCGGTGCAGGCCTGGATCCTCTCGATCGGTCGCCACGTGTGCGCCGACCACGTCCGGCGCCGGAGCCGTCAGCGCCGGCTGCTCGACCGGATCACCCGGGTGCAGCCACGCGACCTCGACGACGGGCTCACGCCCGCAGCGGCCACGGGCGACGGCATCGACGACTTCGTCCGGGCGCTCAGCCCCGAGCGCCAGGAGGCGTTCGTGCTCACCCAGGTGGTGGGTCTGTCGTACGAGGAGGCCGCCGACGTGATCGGCTGCCCGATCGGGACGATCCGGTCTCGTGTCGCCCGTGCTCGCCTCGATCTGCTCGACGCCCTGAGGGCGGCGGAGGCGGTGTGACCTCGCGCCGTGGGATCACGGCGCTGATCGGCGCACTGGTGGTGCTCGGCGGCGCGGTCGCCGGGTGCGGCGACCAGGAATCGACCAACACGGGCAACGGGACCGACCTGGTGTCGCAGGGCGAGCAGCTCGCCGCCACCAGCGGCTGCCAGGCGTGTCACGGCAAGAACTACGAGGGTGGCATCGCGCCCACCTGGATCGCACTCGCCGGGCGCTCCGTCACCTTCGACGACGGCACCACCGCCGTGGCCGACACCGCCTACCTCACCCGGTCGATCGTCGATCCCCAGGCGGAGAAGGTGGCCGGCTACCAGATCGTGATGCCGAAGAACGCGCTCACCGACACCCAGGTCGCCGCGGTGGTGGCGTTCATCGAGTCACTCGGCCGTCAGGGCTGATCAGGGCTGATCAGGGCTGATCAGGGCTGATCGTCATCTGGCGGGCGATCGACCGCACCGCTGCCGCGACGCCGACGACGGCCAGCACGCCCACCGCAGCAGTGAGCGATCGATCGAGCCAGAACGGGGCGTCGGTCGGCAAGATGGCGTGATCGAGGACGTCACGACGCAGCACGGTCCACACCACGAGCTGCACGGCCGCCACGAGCGTGAGCGCCTGCACCGCGAACGCCGACCAACGCGGCCACACCAGGCCCGCCGCAGCGACCACCACCGCCGACGCGGGGAGGACCCAGTGGCTGTACGGCGGGCCCGTCTCCGACGGCACGGACCACGTCTGCCACAGCCCCACCAGCAGTGCGAGCACCGACACGACCGCGGTCGTGACGAGCGCGAGCCGCGGGATGCGCGTGACGAACGCCAGGACGGTGAGACCGGCGATCGCGGCCACCAGCGCGGCGACCACCCACGGGACCCGCGACGGGGCCGGCATCCACACCGAGCGCACGTGGATCTCGACGGGCACGCCATCGACGGTGATCGGGATCACGGCGTCGAGGATCTCGTCGCCCGGTCCGAGCCCGAGCGGCGGGGTCTCCTGCATCCAGTGGGTGCGGTGGTCGTGCCACGTGTACCGGCCGCCGTCGCCCACCTGGTGCCAATCCGGCTCGGCATCGGCGCTCGCCTCGGGCGGGACGTCGGTCTGCGAGTACCGGTCCTGGTTCAGCCAGTGCGCCGGTGAGCGCAGGTTCTCCCACACGCTGCCGTCGAGGTCGAAACGCAGGTACGGCTCGCCCTGGTACCCGCCGATGGTGACCGCACGGCCGGGCGCGGCCAGCTCGATGAAGGCATCACCGCCGACGATGCGGGCCGTGAGCCCCTCGACCTCGGGGGTGATCGACACGATCTCGCTGCGGTAGTCGGTGGGCCGCGGCGGGTCGGCGAATGCCACGCCAGGACCCATCAGCAGCGTGACGAACACCGCCAGCAGCACGGCGCGCCGCGCACCACCGAGCGCCGGTGCCACGCGGGCGATACCCCCGGGGGTGACTTTGGTCCCCCGCCGGCGGGACCAGCTACCCATCCGATACCGTCGAGCAACGGGCACGATGCCCTCAGTTCTGCCCGACCGTGTGCCTTCGTGCACGGACTCGCGGTGCCTCACAGGACGACCTTCAACACGATGACCCCGACCTCAGGAGCCACTTCATGAACCGTCGTACCTTCCTCACCGCCGCCGTCGCCCTCGGCACCACGGCCTCACTCGTCTTGGCGGCATGCGGAGACGATACCGACGAAGCCGCCTCGACGACCGCCGCGGCGGCCGCCACCACGGCGGCCGAGGCCACGGAGGCCACCATCACCGTGTCGGGCCAGTGGGCCCGCAACAGCCCGATGATGGCCACCGCCGGCGCCGCCTACATGACGGTCACCTCGTCGGCCGACGACGCCCTGGTGAAGGCCTCGGTCGACCCGTCGGTCGCCGGAACGGTCGAACTGCACGAGACCCGCATGGTCGAAGGCGGCATGACCGACACCACCATGGCCGGCATGGACACGACCGAGACCACCATGGCCGGCATGGACACGACCGAGACCACGATGCCCGGCATGGGCGCGATGGAGATGGTGCCGGTCGACAAGATCGAACTGCCGGCCGGCGAGGCCGTGGCGCTCGCGCCCGGTGGTCTGCACATCATGCTGCTCGACCTCGCCAAGCCGCTCGAGCTCGGCGAGACGTTCACCATCACGCTCACGTTCGAGAGCGGCGCCACCCAGGACGTCACCGTCGAGGTGCGCGAAGAAGCGCCGTGATCGGACGCTGATCCCGAACCATCCGGAAGGAGAACGATGACGCGCTCCCATCGCGCGCACCGCTTCGTCACCACCGTGTCGATCGTGGCCCTCCCACTCGCCGCCGGCCTGGCCGGCTGCGGGTCGGGGGGCTCCGACGCGTCGGACGGTCAGCGGCTGCCCGAGATCACGCTCACCGAGGTGCAGACGGGCGTCACCGTCGACGCCGCCTCGCTCGAGGGGCCTGCGGTCGTGAACCTCTGGGCCACCTGGTGCGGTCCGTGTCGGCAGGAGATGCCGGCGTTCCAGACGGTCGCCGGCGAGTACGACGACGTGCGGTTCGTCGGGGTCAACCAGGGCGACGCCGGCGATGCGGCCGCCGACTTCCTCGACGAGGTGGGCGTCACGTTCGACCAGTACCTCGATCCCGACGGCGATCTCACCAACGCGCTGAAGGTCACCGGCCTGCCGGCCACGTTCGTGCTCGACGCCGAGGGCGACATCGTCGCGATGCACAACGGCGCGCTCGACGAACAGGGCATCCGCGACCTGGTGGCCGAGCTCGACGCCGACAGCTGACCGCGACGGTGCTCGAGGATCAGTTCTCGAGGATCAGTTCTCGAGGACGGTCAGGATGAAGGTGTCGGTCGGGGTGGTCGAGCACACGCCCTCGAACACGCCGACGGTCGTGAACCGGTACGTGAGCGTGGTGCCCGCGAGCACGTAGAACGTGCCGATCGTGTGGCTCTTGCGGTCCTCGTTGACGATCCGGATCGTGTCGCCCACCCGGGCGGTGATCTCGGTCGGCATGATCTTCGGATCCTGACCGATCGCGATCTTCGACGCGGTCCCCTCCGGGATCAGGTAGTCGAACGTGTACGGCCCACCGATCGTGGTGACCGGCGAGGCCGTCAGATCGTCACCGCCCCCCGACGAGCAGGCGGTCGGTGCCCACGCGAGCGCGGCGAGCACCGCGACGGCGCCGAGACGGCGCAGGCGTCCGGGGCGTGCCGTCGGCCGGCTCATGCGTCCGCTCCGTCGTCGATCTCGCCCAGGATCACCTCCAGGTCGGCGGCCACGTCGTCGGCCGTGACCCCGAAGGGCCACGTGAGCACGAGCTTGCCCGTCTCGTCGACCACGTACATCGCACCGCTGTGCGACACCTCGACGTCGCCGCTGTCACCCGTGGTGACCATGAAGGTGACGCCGAAGACGTCGGTGACCTCGCGGAGCACGGCGTCGTCGTCGGTGCGCAACCCGTGTGCGGTCGGGACGAAGCTCTGCACGTACTTCGAGATCACCTCGGCCGAGTCGCGCGCCGGATCGATGGTGGCCATGGCCAACTCGATCCGCGAGGCGTCGTCGCCCAACTGCTCGAGCGCGTTCTTGAACATCGAGAGCGACGTGGGGCACACGTCCGGGCAGAAGGTGTACCCGAAGTAGGCGACGAGCAGGTTGCCCGGCTGGGCACGGAACTCGAAGGGCGCACCGCCGTTGGACGCGTCGTCCATCGCGACGGTGTCGACCTGCTGCACGCCGCTCGGCCGGTAGCCGACGAGCTGGTGGGCAGGCGTGTCGTCGCCGCCGCACGAGGCGAGGACGAGCGAGACGGTGACGAGCGACGCCATCAGGACGCCCCGACGCCCGCGCGGCGAGCCGCTGGCGGAGCGGGGGGTCCGACGACGCGGGAGCTGGGGGGCGCGTGGGGTCGGAGTGGTCACGACGAGAAGGCTACGTTGCCGGACGAGCCGCTCCCCAGGGTCGAAGGACCCGCGGGCCGATCGCAGGAGGTCGCCATGCCGTCGCCACTCGTCCCCGAGGTCGACCCGTCCGAGGCCGGGTTCGACGCCGGGCGGCTCGCCCGTCTCGACCGGCACTTCGGCCGCTACGTCGACGACGGTCGACTCGCCGGCTGGCAGCTCACCGTCTCGCGAGGCGGACGGCTCGTCCACGTCGCCCGAGCGGGCCACCGTGACCGCGAGAGCGGCGCGCCGGTCACCGACGACACGATCTGGCGCATCTACTCGATGACCAAGCCGATCACGGCCGTCGCCGCGCTGATGCTCTGGGAGGAGGGTCGCTTCGAGCTGAAGGACCCGGTGAGCCGCTTCCTGCCCGAGTTCGGTGCGATGCGGGTGTGGCGCTCCGGGTCGGTCACCAACCCGGTCCTCGACCCGGCCACCGAGCAGATCCAGATGTGGCACCTCATGACCCACACCGCCGGGCTCACCTACGGGTTCATGTTCGCCCACCCGGTCGACGAGCTGTACCGGCGCGCCGGATTCGAGTGGGGAACGCCGACAGGCGACCTGGCCGAGGTGTGCGAGCGGCTGTCCGAACTCCCCCTGCTGTTCGAACCCGGCACCGAGTGGAACTACTCGATGGGACTCGACGTGCTCGGCCGGGCGATCGAGGTCATCACCGGCGAACCGCTCGACGTCGCGCTGCGCCGTCTCGTCCTCGATCCGCTCGGCATGCACGACACCGGCTTCCACGTCGACGCCGCCGATCACGACCGGCTCGCCATGCTCTACGGGGCGACGCCGGGGTCCGGCCTCGCGATGCGGCTCGAGGCGGCGGCAGGCGGCGCCACCCGCCCGCCCGCGGCATTCCTCGGCGGTGGCGGCCTCGTCAGCACGAGCGGTGACTACCTCCGCTTCACCGAGATGCTGCGCCGGCGCGGCGAACTCGACGGGGTGCGCCTGTTGTCGCCGCGCACCGTCGAGTACGCGGCGTCGAACCACCTGCCCCACCACGCCGACCTCACCACGTTCGGCCGCCCGCTGTTCAGCGAGACCACCTTCGACGGTGTCGGCTTCGGACTGGTCGGCTCGGTCACGATCGATCCGGTCACCGCCAAGGTCCCCGGGTCGGTCGGTGACTTCGGATGGGGCGGCGCGGCGAGCACCACGTTCTGGGTCGACCCCGTCGAGGACCTGACCGTCACGTTCATGACCCAGTTGCTCCCGTCGAGCACGCACCCGATCCGCAGCGAGCTGAAGCTGCTCGTGCACCAGGCCCTCGTCGACTGACCGCGCCCGCTCACCGGTCGCCACGACCCGAACGGGTGGCGCGTCGTCCCTGGAAGCGGGGACGTTCTGCCCTATGTGCGGCCGGTGGTCGGCGCACACTGTGGTCATGACGATCAAGCATGTGATCATCCCCGTCGACTTCTCGGAAGTCTCGATCGCAGCCGTCGACCACGGGCGCTGGCTCGCCGACCGATCGACGTCCACCCTCGAGCTCGTCGCCGTCACCACGCCCCGCTATGCCAAGGTGACGGCCGCCGCGCTCTCGTCCCTCGCATCCGAGCAGCAGCTCGATGCCGCCTATCGAGTCCTCGAATGCGAGAACGAGGACATCGAGGGCAAGCTCGTCGAGACGGTGCTCGCCAGCACCGACACCATCTGGTGCGTCGGTAGCCACGGCCGCACGGCGCTCGGAGAGCTGCTCTTCGGCAGCGTGAGCGCCGACCTGGTCCGTGACGCCGAGGTGCCGATCGTGGTGGTCGGCCCGCACGCGAAGGTCCGTGGCGACGCCGACGTCCTCGCCGTCGCACTCGACGGCACGACCAGCTCCGAGTCGATCCTCCCGGCGGCCGTCGCCGTCGCGAACGAGCTCGGCCTGCGACTGCGCCTGTTGCAGGTGGGCCTGGCCCACGTGCCGCCGGACGCCGCGGACACGAACTACCTCGCCGGACTGTCGCACCACCTGCCGCACCCCGAGCACGCCGACTACGACACGCTCTACGGCGAACCGGGCGACGAGCTCGTCGGCTACGTGGCACGCAGCGACGACGTCGCGATGCTGGCCATGGCCACCCGGGGCATCCCGGCCGGCGCCCGCCTGTCGGTGCCGAGCACGGCGATGCGGGTGCTGCGCCACATCGACGCCCCCGTGTTGATGCTCCACCCACGCGAGGCCGAGACCGAGGAACTGGTCGCGACCAGCGGCCACCTCACCGACCTCCGCAAGCGGGTGGTCGTGGGGGTCGACACCTACGAGGCCTCGAAGTGCGCGGTCGACTGGGCGGCCGAGGAGGCGGCCCGGCGGC
>WBZM01003892.1_pt1 | contig 11311 bp, 5 predicted proteins | sample 5204271 | NCBI WGS metagenome assembly WBZM01 (sample SAMN12344346, study PRJNA552823) | activated sludge metagenome | biome: Activated sludge suspended growth; feature: Nitrification reactor; material: Wastewater; isolation source: activated sludge from nitrification reactor of wastewater treatment...
CGTCCGCACGCCGCCCGTGTGGAAGAGCGCGTTGCCGTCGGTGCTCAGCGTGAAGTTGTGCCCGTGGTGGTAGGGGCCGTTGTGCGCGCCGAGGTGGAGCGAGCTGTTCTGCGGCGGCGAGTACACCTGGACGTACTGCGACCCGTCGGTGTCCTCGATCTCCACGCGGTTGCGACCGCCCGTCATGATCACGTTCTGCGTGGCGTTGCTTCGGGTGACCGGCGACGGGGTGTCGGGGTTGGGCACCACGCCCACGATCTCGGGCCGGTCGGGGTCACCCTCGACGAAGCCCAGCAGCACCTCGGTGCCCTTGCGCAGCGGGAAATGGAAGCCCTCGGGCTCGCCCGCGTGCGGCTGCACCATGCGCACCCACATGGAGTTCTGCCCGTCGCGGCGCGTCGCCTCGTCGGACATCAGGCGGACGTGGTAGCGGCCGTGCGCGTCGATCTGCGCGTACTCGCTCGACGCCGGGCCGTCGACCACCGCGCGCTCCAGCCCCGCCACCCGCGGCGCCGGCGTGAGCCGCTCGGCGCGGAACTGCACCTTCTTCGGGATCGCCGCGACGAACACCTCGTAGGCCGACGCGCCCGGCCGCGACCACGCGCGCTGCGGGTCGATGAGCTTGTGCAGCGCCTCGCTCCCCACGTCGTTGACCGCGCGGTGGACGAGCTGCGTCGCGAGGTACTGCCCGTCGTGCTCGGGCGCGGGGTGGCCCACCAGCTCGAAGGTGAAGCCCGTCCGCAGCTCGAAGGCCCGCCCGTGGCCGTGGAACACCGCCGTCCCCGCGCCCTCCTCCTCGGCCCGCACCCGCGCCCGCGAGCGGGCGTCGCGCTGCGTGAGGAGGTTGTCGCCGAAGTGCGACATCGGCCCTGAGAGCCCCTCCAGCACCGCCTCCTTCGCCGCGAGGTCGAGCGCGGGCTGGAGGTAGTCGTAGTCCTTCAGCCGCGACTCCTTCGAGCGCGCCTCCACCCGGCGGAAGAACGAGTGCAGCTTCTCCGCCGCCGTCGTGTCGCCCGCCGCCGCGCCGAACTGCACCGGGTCGGCCGGCGAGGGCTCGTGGTGCGTCGCGTGGTCGGTGAACACCACCTCCTCGCCGCCCGCCTCGTGGCGGAAGAAGTAGTAGATCCCCTCGCGCTCCATCCAGCGGGAGAGGAAGTCGAGGTCGCTCTCCCGGTACTGGTAGACGTGCGGCAGCGTGGGGTAGCGGGCCTTGAGCGCGAGCCGGAAGCGCGTCACCCCGTTCTCCCGCAGCACCGCCGAGAGGATGTCGGGGAAGGTCTTGTCGACCCACACGCGGCTGTGCGCCGAGAGCGAGAGCTTCCAGAGCGCGGGCCGCAGCTCGACGCGGAGCACCGCGGTGCTCGCACGCACCGCCACCAGCTCGCTCGCGGTGACCACGCCCGCGAAGGTCGTCCGGGGGGAGCCGTCGTCGCGCAGGATGCTCACCGAGCCGTCGCCGTCGAGGGTGACCTCGGCGTCGGCGTCGTCGACGGGCACGGCGGCGAAGGCCTCGAGGAGGTACGGGCGGCTCAGCGACTCCTCCGCGCGGAAGGCGAGGGCGCGGGCGGAGGACGGGAGCCCGGGGAGGTCGAGGGCGACGAGGTGCGCAGTAGTCATCGGGCGCTGTGACTCCGATCAGATGACGTGAAGGACGGAGGGGGCGAAGAAGGCGAGCGCGCCGCCGCAGAGGAGCATGCCCCAGGATTTGATCTCGGTGTCCTCGGCCTTCGCGTGGATGGAGATGTTCTCGGCCTTGACGAGGTTGGCCTCCATCTTGATGTGCGTCACCTCGGCCGCGGCCGGGCACACGTCGAGCATGAAGCCCATGATCAGCGCGAGCTCGTTGGCGAAGTTCTCGTCGCTCTCGCCGCCCTCCGAGGTGTGGTCCTCGTCGACCTGTGTGAAGCCGCCGGGCGCGAGCATCGTGAAGCCCCCGGGGGCCGTGTAGGTCACCCCCGCGGCGGCGTTCACCGTGTACATCGCCGGGGTCATCATCGTGACCGCCCCCGTCACGCTGCTGCTCAGGGCCCCGCTGATCGTCTCCGTCTGCGCCGCCATCACCGTGCGGGTGACGTTGCCGTGCACGGTGTCCGAGAGGCTCGCGGTCACGTCGCGCGTCACGTTGGCGGCGTAGCTCTCGGTCTGCCCGCCGGTCACGTCGCGCGTCTCGCCGCCGGTGATCGTCTCCGAGTGCCCCGCGTGGACGGTGCGCGTCTCGCCGCCCTGGATGGTCTGCGTCGCGCTCCCGTGGACGGTCTCGGTGAAATCGCCGTCCACCGTCGTCGTCTGGTTGGCGTAGTAGTGCTCGATCAGGTCGCCGTCGACGGTCTCGTTCTGCGCGCCGCCCACGGTGATGTCGCGCACGCCGCCGACGTGGGTGAGCCCGTTGCCGTCGGTGGTGAGCGTCGCGTTGTGCCCATAATGGAGCGGCCCGTTGTGGGCGCCGAGGTGGAGCGAGGTGTTCTGCGGGGGCGAGGAGATCTGGACGTACTGCGAGCCGTCCTGGTCCTCGATCTCCACGCGGTTGCGCCCGCCCGTCATGATCACGTTCTGCGTGTGGTTGGCCTGCGTGACGGGCGACGGGGTGTCGGGGTTGGGCCCCACGCCCACGATCACGGGCCGGTCGGGGTCGCCCTCGACGAAGCCGAGCATCACCTCGGTGCCGTCGCGCAGCGGGAAGTGCCAGCCCTCGGGCTCGCCCCCGTGCGGCTGCGCCATGCGGACCCACGCGGAGTTCTGCCCCGCCCGGCGCTGCGACTCGTCGAAGAGGATCCGCACCTTGTAGCGCCCGTGCTCGTCGATCTGCGCGTACTCGCTGTGCGAGGGGCCGTCGACGCGCGCCGGCTCCAGGCCCCGCACGCGCGGCCACGGCGCGCGCAGCGGCGGGCGGTAGGGCACGTCCGCGCCGATCGCCGCGAAGGACGCCCGGTACTCCGGCGCGTCGCCCGCGGGCACGTCGCCGAGCCAATCACGGAGGTCGCCCGCGTCGGCGAGGTTGCTCCCGCGGTGCTCGAGCTCGGTGACGAGGTACGCGCCGTTGAGCCCCGCCACCGGGTGCTCGTCGAGGTCGAAGCGGTAGCCCGGCGCGAGGCCGAACACCCGCCCGTCGCCGCGGAACACCGTCCGCGCCGCGCCGCGCTCCTCCGCCCGCACCTGCGCGAGCCGCCGCGCGTCGGCGGGGGTGCGGAGGTTGTCGCCGAAGGCCACCACGCGCCCCGCCGTGCCGCCCGCCACCTGCGACTCCCCCGACAGGTCGAGCGAGGGCTTGAGGTAGTCGTAGTCGAAGAGCTTCGCGGCGAGGCTCTGCATCCCGTGGAGGCGCCGGAAGTCGCGCACCGACTCGGTCGCGCTGGTGTCGCCGTCGCCGTCCGCGGCGAAGAAGCGGAGCGGCGCGTCGAGCGCGCTGGTGAGGCTCGCGTGGTCGTCGGTGAGGTGGAGCACCTCGCCGCCCTCGGCGTGCTCGAAGTAGAAGTAGACCCCCTCGCGCTCCATCCAGCGGGAGACGAAGGCGAGGTCGCTCTCCTGGTACTGGCAGACGTGCGGGAGCGCCGCGTAGCGCTTCGTGAGGTTGAGCTGGACGTCCGTGACGCCGCTCTCCCGCAGGACGATCTGGACGATCTCGGGGAAGGTCTTGTCGACCCACACGCGGCTGTGGAAGGCGTTGGCGAGGCGCCAGAGCCGCGGCCGGATCTCCACGCGGAACAGCAGGTGGCGCGCGGTGGCGTGGACGAACTCCGCGCCGTGCACCTCGCCGACGAAGCGGGCCCGGGTCGCGCCGTGCCCGTCCACCACGCGGAGGGTGGCGAGTTTTTCGAGCGCCGCGTCGAGGTCGAAGTCGCCGTCGTCGACGGGGAGGATGACGGAGACGTCGAAGCGGTAGGGCTGGGAGATGGCCTCGGCGCCGTGGAGGGCGACGACCTTCGCGTCGGGGGGGAGGCCGTCGAGATCGAGGGTGAAGATGTCTGCCATGGCGTTCGCTCGCGTCCGATCCGTTCAGCCGAGGGAGATGAAGGCCTTGAGCCAGGTCTTGAGGCCGGCGCCCGTCAGCTTGGCCTTGACGTCCTTGACCTTGGTGGCCTTGCCTTCGAAGGCCGCGCCGACCGCTTCGAACTTCAGGCCGACGGACTCCGCCTTCGCGCCGAAGACCCCGAAGGCCATCCCGAGCACGAACTCGTACTTCGAGAGCTTGAAGGACTTTTCGAAGCCGTACTTCCGCTCGATGCTCTTGCCGGCCGCCTGCCAGAAGGCGTCGATCACCGTCACCCCCGGCGCGATCACCGTGAAGCCCGCCGGCGCGTTGAACTCGAGCCCCCCGACGCCGATCTGCGTGAGCGCGCCCTGGGTGTTGAGCGTCACGCCGCCGGTCACCGTCTGGCTGAGCGGGCCCATGATGGTCTCGGTCTGGTTGGCGTCGATGGCCACCGTCACCGACCCCCCGATGGTGTCGGTGAGCGCCGCGCCGATCGAGCGCGAGGTCGCGCCGGTGATCGTCTCCGTCTGCCCGCCGGTCACGTCGCGCGTCTCGCCGCCGGTGATGGTCTCGGTGACGCCGCTGTTCACCGTGCGCGTCTCGCCGGTGTTGATGGTCTGCGTCGCCGCGCCCTGGATCGTCTCGGTGAAGTCCCCGTCGACGGTGGTGGTCTGGTTGGACTTGTAGTGCTCGGTGAGGTCGCCGTCGACGGTCTCGTTCTGCGCGCCGTCGACGGTGACGTTGCGCTCGCCGCCCGTGTGGATGAGCCCGTTGCCGTCGGTGGTGAGCGTGAGGTTGTGCCCGTGGTGGAGCGGCCCGTTGTGGGCCCCGAGGTGGAGCGAGCTGTTCTGCGGCGGCGAGGATACCTCGATGTACTGCGAGCCGTCCTGGTCCTCGATCTCCACGCGGTTGCGCCCGCCCGTCATGATCACGTTCTGCGAGTGGTTGGGCTCCGTGACGGTCGACGGGGTCACCGCGTTGGGGACGGCGCCGACGATCAGCGGCCGGTCGGGGTCGCCCTCGACGTAGCTGACGTAGACCTCGGTGTCCTTGCGCAGCGGGAAATGGAAGCCCTCGGGCTCGCCCCCGTGCGGCTGGAGCATCCGCACCCAGGTGGAGTTCTGCCCGTCGCGGCGCGTCGCCTCGTCGAACATCAGCCGCACCTTGTAGCGCCCGTGCTCGTCGATCTGCGCGTACTCGCTCGACACCGGGCCGTCGACGCGCGCCCGCTGGAGCCCGAAGATCCTCGGCTTCGCCGTCGCCAGCGCGGGGCGGAAGGGCGTCGCCGCCTCGATGCCCGTCACCTCCACGCGGTAGACCGGCGCGCCGTCGGCCGCCGCCGCGCTGCCCTGCCCGCGGTGCTCCAGCGAGGTCACCAGGTACTCCGCGTTGAGCGACCCGCGCGGGTGCTCGGCCAGCTCGAAGCGGAAGCCCGGCGACAGCCCGAACACCCGCCCCGCCCCGCGGAACACCTTGCTCCGCGCCCCGTGCTCCTCCGCCCGCAGGAGCGCCCGCCGCCGCGACTCGGCCTGCGTGACGTGGTTGCCGCCGAACACCGTCACCGCGCCGCGCTTGCCCCCGGGCACGTCCTCCTCGGCCGCGAGGTCGAGCGTCGGCGTCTGGTCGTTGTAGTCGTGGTGCTTCACCCGCTGGGCCACCGCCCCGTGCAGGCTGCGGAAGGCGTGCATCGCCTCGGGCGTGCTCGTGTCGTCGGGCGACACCGCGTAGTACCGCACGGCCTGCTCGGGCGCCTTGGTGTGGGCGCTGACGTCGTCGACGACGTGGAGGAGCTCGCCCTCGGCCCGGTGCTCGAAGAAGTAGTAGATTCCTTCGCGCTCCATCCAGCGGGAGAGGAAGTCGAGGTCGCTCTCCCGGTACTGGCAGGTGTGGGGCATGCGGGGGTAGCGCTTGCGCAGCGCGAGCGAGTGCTCGACGCCGTGCTCGCGCAGCACCTCCTGGACGATCTCCGGGAGCGTCTTGTCGACCCACACCCTGCTGCGGGTGGTGAGCGAGAGCTTCCAGAGCGCGGGGCGCAGCTCGACGCGGTAGAAGGCCTCGTTGGAGAGCGCCCGCACGAGCGACGCCGCGGTGACCACGCCGGCGAGGTGCGCGCGCGCTTCGCCCTGCCCGTCGTGCACGGCGAGGGAGGCGCGCACGTCGAGGGCGGGCTCGAGGTCGGCCAGCTCGTGCGCCCGGAGCACCATCGTCACGGCCACCACGTAGGGCTGCGACAGGGCTTCGAAGGCGTCGAAGGTGAACACCTGCGCGGAGGGGGGCGCCCAGGGCAGGCTGAGCGAGAAGATGTCGACCGGCGCGGCCATGAGCAATCATGAGCGGGATTTCCCCGGTCGCCGTCAAGGCCGAACGCGACGGTTTCGTGGCACGCCGCGGGCCCTGGAAAGTGCCCGCATGGTCACAACACCTACCGGCCGTTGTGCGTCGGCCCGCCGCCCCACTGCGACCACCCGTCGGCGGTGGGGTCGTTGAGGTCGAGCATCACGAGCCGGCCGTCGGCCGTCCCGACGTAGAGCCGACCGCCAACGACGGCGGGTTGAAACCGCGTCGCGTGCCCGAGGCGGATGGTGTCGACCACGCGCCCGTCGGCCTGGTCGACGACCACCACGTCGCCGGTGACGGTGCCGAGGTAGAGCTTCGCCCCCGCGGCGGAGGGCGGCGACGCGAGGTGCCCGCCGTGCTCGGCGAGGAGGCCGCTCAGGGGGCGCGACCAGAGCTCGCGGCCGCTGCCGGGCTCCATCGCGACGAGCTGGTCGCCCTGGGTGAGGAAGAGCCGCCCGTCGACCACGCAGGGCCGAGAGCCCTGGTACTCCCACATGCCGCGCACGGTGCCCTGCCCGATGTTGGCCGCGGCCTCGTCGGCGCGCGCGGTGGCGGGCGCGGTGGAGAAGCCCACGGAGGTGTCGCTGGCGGCGTTGTCGCGGCTGTACTGCGAGCGGCGCTGCACCTCGGTGTTGAGCCACGGCGCGTGGCGGGCGCGGTAGCCGGCGCCGCCCTGCTGGAGCGACGAGCCCGACGCGCCCGACAGCCGCCCGACGGCCTCGGTCTGCGCGAGGAGCACCCAGGTGAGGATGGACGCGGCCATGAACCCGCGCGGCCGCGGCGCGGCGACGGGGTCTTCGCGGTGGCTGACGAACACCTCGTTGCCGTAGAGCCACGGGGCGCTGGTGGCGCGGTAGTCCTCGCGCCAGGCGAGGCCGCCGTCGGAGACGCGGTGGCGGTAGAGCGTCCCGTTGAAGGTGGCGGAGTAGACCGAGTCGCCGTGGAGGACGGGCGCGGAGATGATGTCGGCGGCGAGCGGGACGCGCCACTGCTCCTCGCCCGAGCGGAGGTCGAAGGCGACGAGGCGGTGGCCGCCGGGGGAAGGGAAGGCCATGAAGACCTTCCCGTCGCCGATGGCGGGCTGGCTCATGAGGGGATCGCCGAGCCAGCGGCTCCAGAGGGGGCGGCCGCGCAGCGCGTCGACGACGAAGAGCGTGCAGCTCTCGGTGTTGAAGGCGACGACGCCGTCGCGCACCACCGCGGCGGTGGGCCCGTCGTCGGAGACGCGCAGCGCCCACCGCGCCTCGCCCGTGATTGCGTCGAAGGCGAAGAACTCATGGCTCCCGAAGCCGCCGCCGACGTAGACGAGGCCGTCGACCACCGCGGGCGTCGCGAGGGGGCGGCCGTTGCCGAGGTTGAGCACCCAGCCGCGGCGCCCGTCGGGCGAGCGGAAGGGCTCCGGGTGGAGCTCCGCGCGGAAGGCCTCGGCGTGCCCGTCGCGGCGCCCCACACCGCGGCGCGCGGCGCGGGTCTCCTCGGTGAGCGCGACCTGCTCGACGCGCGCGGCGGGGGTGGCCTCGGGCTCGCCGCGGCGGACGCGGGCGGGGCCGTCGGGCGCCGTCGCGACGGCGGGGTCGGGCACCACGGGCGCGGTGTGCACGGTGGTCTGGACGACCACGACGGGCGCGGGGGCGCGCTGTACGGTGCGGGTGCAGGTGGGCAGGGCGAGGCACAGCAGGGCGGACGTCAGCGCCCCGGGCGACCGGCGAGTCGGCATCACTTCCTCCGTCGTGAGGGCCGCGTCGGCGCGCGGCGGGTCGCGAGGAGACGGGCGGCGCGCGGGGAAGTTCTGACAAACCCGTTGGTGGGACTCGCCCTTGGCCCCATCAACTGGTAAACGACGGCGCGACATGACCCCCCCCACCCTCGACCTCCACCCGATCGCCTCCCCCCTCTCGGACGATGCGCGCGCGGAGCGCATGAGTCACCTGGGCTTCGGCCAGGTGTTCTCCGAGCACATGGTGGTGATCCCGTACGAAGAGGGGAAGGGCTGGGGCCGCGGCGAGCTCAAGGCGTACGGCCCGCTGAGCCTCGACCCGGCGACGTCGGTGCTGCACTACGGGCAGGCCATCTTCGAGGGCTTCAAGGCGTACCGTCAGCCCGACGGGTCGATCAAGACCTTCCGCCCCGAGCGCAACGCGGCGCGCTTCATGGCGTCGGCGCGGCGCCTCGCGATGGCGGAGCTGCCGGTCGACCGCTTCCTCGAGGCGGCCGACGCGCTCATCCGGCAGGACCAGCGCTGGGTCCCGTCGAGCGCGGGCGAGAGCCTCTACCTCCGCCCGCTGATGATCGGCACCGACGCGATGCTCGGCGTGCGGCCGTCGCGCTCGTACCTCTTCGTGCTGATCGCGTCGCCGTCGGGCAACTACTTCCCGAGCGGGGTGAAGCCCGTGACGGTGTGGGTCTCGGAGGAGTACGTCCGCGCGTGCCCGGGCGGCACGGGGGCGGCGAAGTTCGCCGGCAACTACGCCGCGAGCCTCCTCGCGCAGCAGAACGCGCGCGCCGAGGGCTGCGACCAGGTCGTGTGGCTCGACGCCGTGCACCGCCAGTACGTCGAGGAGATGGGCGGGATGAACATCATGTTCGTCTACGAGGAGGGCGGGCGGCCGGTGGTGGTGACGCCGGAGCTCACGGGCACGCTGCTCCCGGGCGTGACGCGCGAGTCGCTGCTCCAGCTCGCGCGCGAGCTCGGGTACGGCGCCGAGGAGCGCAAGATCACGGTGGAGGAGTGGGAGTCGGCGGTGCGCACGGGGCGGATGACCGAGGCCTTCGCGTGCGGCACGGCGGCGGTGATCACCCCGATCGGGCGGGTGAAGTCGCGGCACGGGGAGTTCGCGATCCACGGCGGCGAGACGGGCCCGGTGGCGACGAAGCTCCGCAGGGCGCTGCTCGACATCCAGCAGGGGGCCGCGCCCGACCCGCACGGGTGGATGCACACCGTCGTGCCCGCGCGCTGAGCCGCGCGACGCGCTACGCGAAGAGGTAGCGCTTGGTGTAGTTGCCCTCGTCGGGCCAGGCGGGCCAGGTGACCGTCCAGCCCGACTTGGTGGGCTTCTCCGACTTCGACGTCGGTGGCGTGGCCGGCGGCTGGCGGCGGATCTTCACGTCGTTGAAGGAGCGGAACTCCAGCTTGGCGCCGGCGAAGTACATCTTGCCGCCCCAGTAGAAGCCCTTCTCGTTGTCGTGGCCGAACTGGAGCCCCGCGGCGAAGGCGGCCTCGCCGGTGAGGGAGACGCCGGCGACGACCTCGAGCTTCCAGAACTTGCCCTCCACCGAGGCGACGCCGCCGAAGACGAAGGTGAGCTTGCCCTCGATGGTCCCGTTGGCGTCGGACTCGGCGCCGTCGCGGAACATCCCCACCGCCTTGCCGCCGATGGCGCCCTTGATGCCGAGGGTGAGCGCGACGGTGGCCTTGCCCTCGACGCCGAGGAAGTCGAAGCCGTCGGCGCCCTTCTGCTTGAGCTTGAGGAGGAACTGCGCGATGGCGGGCCCGCACGCGATGCCGAGGCCCGCGGCGCCGTTGCCCGCGGCGCGGATGAGCAGCTCGAGGAGGTCGACCTCCACCGCGCCGCCGAAGAGCGGGTCGGCGGCGAACTCGACGTCGACGTCGCGCCGCACCACGGCCTTGTCGGGGTGCTCGGCGACGGTGCTGGTGTACTTGAAGCCCCACGCCATCTGGGGGAAGGTGACCTTCACGTTGCCGGCGTAGTAGGCGATCTTGCGGAGCCACGACGACGCGATCTTGGTCGTGTGCCACCAGCCCGCGCGCTCGTCGAAGGTGGTCTTGAACTCCTTGCCGACGTCCTGCTGCTTGCCGTCGTACTTGAACGACGCCTTGAACTCGGCGCTCACCGCGAGGCCGTGCTCGTTCTGGATGTTGGGCGGGGCGCCGACGGCGTACTTCGAGGCGCGGGTGCGCGAGCGCTCGACGCCCATCGAGATGCCGACCTCGATCCACCACTGGATGTCGGGGTAGACGCGCACCTGGGCCTGCACGGGGCCCCGCACGGTGCACACGCCGAAGTCGACGTAGTAGATGTCCTTCGTCTCGCGCGAGGGCCAGATGTACTTCCAGAGCAGGTAGAGCTTGCCCGGCGCGCCCGGCGCCCAAGGGAGCACCAGCGACGACTTCACGTCGAACTTCAGCGACGTGCTGCCCGTCACGATCTCCGCGCCGTTGTGGGGCGGCTTGACGATGATGTGGCGGATCTTGTGGTTGTTCTGATTGCAGAGGAGCTTCTTCCACGTCGAGCTGACGGTGACGGACTCCTTGGTGTTCTGGTTGCCGGCGATCACCTCGAGGAAGCGGAGCTTGGGGTCGGTCTGCGGGAGGGTGACCTTGTATTTACGCTTGTCGCCGTGGTGCGAGCACTTGAGCTCCGCGGAGAGCATCTCGCACTGGGGCTTGTTCGCCTGGCAGGGGAGCGTCGGCTTCGAGGGCTGGGGCTTCGGGGCCGCGGCCGCCTGGTTGCGGGCCTTCGCCGCCGCGTGGATCTGCCGCCACTCGGCCGTCGCCGCGCGGTCGTTGGGGTCGTTGGGCCGCGGCAGGCGCCCCCCGCGCTCCGGGTGCCGCCGCAGGAACTCCCGGTTGGCCTCCCGGACCTCGGGCGGCGACGTGGGCTGCTGCTTCTTCGGGACGGGGCGCGCCTGCGTCTGCGTCATCGTGCGGCGATCTTCTCTTTGCGGAGCGCCCGCTGTCCAGGGGTAGACTCGCCGCCGCCATGGGACAGGTGCGCGATCTGGCCGAGTCGTTGTGGAGCGGCGCCTCCTCGACGGAGGACCTCCACCCCTTCACCACCCTCGCGGGGCTCGAAGAGTACCGCGAGGGCCTCGCCTTCGTGTCGAGCTTCGCCAACGTCACCGCGCTGCGCACGGGCGAGGGCCTCGTGCTCTTCGACGTCGGCAGCCCGCTCACCGCGGCCTCCGTGCGCGAGGAGCTGCGCGCGTGGTCGGGCGCCCCGGTGCACACCGTCGTGTACACGCACGGCCACGTCGACCACGTGA
>WBZM01003894.1_pt1 | contig 11303 bp, 11 predicted proteins | sample 5204271 | NCBI WGS metagenome assembly WBZM01 (sample SAMN12344346, study PRJNA552823) | activated sludge metagenome | biome: Activated sludge suspended growth; feature: Nitrification reactor; material: Wastewater; isolation source: activated sludge from nitrification reactor of wastewater...
CAGCGGTGTCAGGTTTCAGCGTTTTTTTTTTCCGCCGGCCCGCGTGGCGCCTCAGGCTGGAAGGCCAGCAGGCGCAGCAGCACCATGGTCAGCGCGGCGTACTCGTCGGGCGCCAGGCCCAATTCGCCCCGACCGTGCAGGCACAGGCTGTAGAGCAACTGGGTCTGGTCCGCCGGCAGGGCGGCCGACAGGCGGGCGGTTTCCGCCGCGTCGGGATCGGTGGCATCGTCGCCCGCGATGCCGGGCACGGCTTGCAGCACGGCCATGCGCTGCAGCACGGTCGTCATTTCTTCCAGGGTCGAGGCCGCGTTCAGGCCGTTCAGGCGCAGGGTTTCGGTGGTTTCCACAACGGATCGGCCATCGCCCCGCGCCAATGCATCGATGAGCCGGAACACGTAAGAACGGTCCACGGCACCCAGCATCCGGCGAACCGCAGCTTCCTGCAGCTGGCCCGAACCGAAGGCAATGGCCTGGTCTGTCAGGCTCAGCGCATCGCGCATCGAACCCCGGGCAGCGCGGGCGATCAACCGCAGCGCCTGAAGGTCCGCTGACACCCTTTCGCTGGCCAGTACCGACTGAAGGTGCTCCAGCACGGTCTCGGGCGCCATCGGACGCAGGTTGAACTGCAGGCAGCGGCTCAGCACCGTCACCGGCACCTTTTGCGGATCGGTGGTGGCCAGCACGAACTTGAGGTACTCGGGCGGCTCTTCCAGCGTCTTCAGCATCGCGTTGAAAGCGTGGTTGGTGAGCATGTGCACTTCGTCGATCATGAAGACCTTGAAGCGTCCCTGCACCGGCTTGTAGACGGCCTGCTCCAGCAGGGACTGGACCTCGTCAACACCCCGGTTTGAGGCGGCATCGAGTTCGGTGTAATCGATGAAGCGGCCTGCGTCGATGTCCTGGCAGGCCTGGCACACGCCACAGGGGGTGGCGGTGATGCCGCCCTGCCCGTCCGGCCCCTGGCAGTTGAGTGATTTGGCCAGGATGCGCGAAACCGTCGTCTTGCCCACGCCCCGGGTGCCCGTGAACAGATAGGCGTGGTGCAGCCGCTGCGAAGTCAAGGCGTTGGCCAGGGCCTGCACCACATGCTCCTGACCGACCATTTCAGCGAAATTCCGGGGTCGGTACTTGCGGGCGAGCACGAGATAGGACATCGCGCCATTCTACGGGGCGGCATTGCGGGCAGCCGGATCGCCCTGCCCGCTGAATCGGCTCTTCGGTTTAGGGAAGCCCTTCCAGAATCGACACCTGTGGCGCCACATCCACCGCAAGACCGGGGAATCGCAGTATGCTGCAACGCACAAATACAGAAGTCCGTCTGTCCCTCGTCCTGCCCTTGTCCGACGCAAGACGTGGAGCGGACCCAGATCCTCCATGTTGCAACAGTTTGATTGCCCGGATTTTCCGGATACCGCCGACGTTCTGGCGGGCGCCGACCCCGAAACCGCCGCGCTCGTCCATGCTCTGGCCGGGTGTTGCCATCCGAAGGCGGCGCGCCTGCTGGCGCGTCTGGGCGAGCGTCCCGACGCGGATGCACGCGTGGTGTTGCGTGCTGACGTGCTTCAATTGCTCACGCTGACCTTCGGACGCGCCGAGGCACTGCGTCGCCTACAATAGAGCTCGACGGGCCTTCCCGCATGGTGAAGCGGCCAACCGGGTCAGGTGGGGAACCAAGCAGCCCTAACCGTGTAGCCAGTGCCGGGGTCAAGGCTCGTCACCCTCTTTTCCCCTCGCCGTGACCCGGACCCGTTGTTGGAGGGCACGCCAGCATCCACTCCCGGTGATTACCCTCAATTGTCAAATACTTGACAGTCAATGAAGATTGGGGCGTTTTAACCTTTCCCGCTCAACCGATCGGCGCGTCTGCATCCGTTTTCACCCCTGGACTCACGCGCCAACGTTCACCCAGAAACCATCAAGACCCGGCCCGAACGGGTCAGAAACGCCCGTATTCAAGGTACCCCATGTCCGCCATTCCCCTGTTTGCCGAGACCCCCGTCGAGCTGATCCGCAACGAACTGGAGCAGACGCTGCAGCTTCAGCGTGACGCGTATTTCGCCCACCCTTACCCCAGTCTGGACGAACGCAAGGCCGACCTGCGCAAACTGCAGGCCCTGCTGCGCGACCACCGTGAGGCCATCCTGGACGCGATCAGCGCGGACTATGGCAATCGCTCGCGCCACGAAACGCTGTTTGCCGAGTTCTACGGCGTCATCGACGGCGTGGAACACGCGATCAGCCACCTCCGGAAGTGGATGAAACCCCAGCGCCGAAGCATCGACCTGAAGAATTTTTTTGGCGCGAGCAACCGGGTCATCCCCCAGCCAGTAGGTATCGTGGGCCACATCGTGCCGTGGAACTTCCCCATCTTCCTGTGCTTCGGCGGGCTGACCTCGGCCTTCGCGGCCGGCAACCGCTGCATGGTCAAGATGTCGGAAAACTCCCGCAACCTGGCGCGCCTGCTGATCGAGAAAGCGCCAGCCTACTTCCCCAAAGACAAGCTGGCGTTCTTCGACGAAACCGGCGGTGTCGGGATTGAGTTTTCCAAGCTCAGGTTCGACCACATTCTCTTCACCGGCTCGGGGCAGACTGGTCGCGCCGTGATGGCTGCGGCTTCGACCAACCTCTGCCCCGTGACCCTGGAACTGGGTGGCAAAGCCCCGGCGCTGATCTGCGACGACTTTCCGTTGGTCAAGGCGACGGAACGCATCACCTTCTTCAAGTACTTCAACGCCGGCCAGATCTGCACCACGGCGGACCATGTGTTCGTCCCACAGCACAAAGTGGATGAGTTCGTCGAGATCGCGCGTCGCACGGTGTCGGCCCGCTACCCCTCGCTGGACAGCCCGGACTTCACCTCGGTGATCGATGATCGCGCCTTCAACCGTATCACCCGCGCCCTCGAAGAAGCCCAGGATCGCGGCGCGACCCTGGTTCAGCTCGTGCCGGGACCGAAATGGGACGCGGCCACGCGCAAGATATCGCCGCACATCGTGCTGAACGCGCCCGCCGACTGCGAACTGCGCACGCGCGAAATCTTCGGGCCGGTACTGCCCGTGATCCCATACACGGCGGTGGAGGACGTGGTGCGTGCCATCAATGCCGGTCCACGCCCGCTGGCGTTCTACCCGTTCAGCAACGACAAACGGCTGATCCATGACCTGATCCATCGCGTCATGTCCGGCGGGGTGACGGTCAACGACATCGTGTTGCACACCGGCCAGCACGACATGCCCTTCGGTGGCATCGGCGACAGCGGCATGGGCCACTACCACGGCTACGAGGGCTTTGTGACCTTTTCCAAGTTGCGCCCCGTGTTCTACCAGGCGCCGTTCAGCGCCATCAAGTTCCTGTGGCCGCCCTATGGCAAGTTCGCCACCAAATACCTGGATTTCCTCACGCGCTGAGCCAGGCCGCATCCCGGGTGAATCCAAGGCGCCCGGCGTAGGAAAAGAGGTCGCGAATTCGACAACGGGCGAAAACCGGTCGACAATAGACTCGAACCGTTGTCGATCGCACGATCCCCAACTGACTCGCAAGGAGGAGGAAGCCCATGAAAACCCTGAATCTGCTGGCATTGACCATCGCCTGCGCTGTCTCCGCGAGCGCTTCGGCAGCGTGCTTCACCGTCCTGGGCAAGGACGGCCAGACCATTTTCCAATCCGACACGACACCCGTTGACCTGTCGATGCCGTTGCACGAAACCGTGCCGGCACGCTTCGGCCCCGGCGCTTCGATGGTCTTTTCGATGGACACCTTGGCCACCGATTGCATTCCGGTCGGTGCCAAGAGCGAGGCCCAAGCGAAGCGGGGCGACGATGTGATGTCCACCGTGTTCGCCAACGTGCGGCCGTTGCAGCGCATTTCCAAGGACACCGACACAGCCGTACCGGCGATGACCTTCCCTGGTCCTGGGCCCGAGCCTTCGGCCAAAACCAGCCAGCGTTATTGAAGCGAGGGTTCAACCGGGTCTGACGCCAGCGCCGCGCAGGGCAATGGACTTCGCTTGATCTGGTATCTGACCGCTGGCGCGTTGGCCGCTTCAACCGACCAGGCTCGCCCTTCCATCCGCATCGATGGCGCCATCCAGGGCGTCCAGCAAGGCCTTCCTCGCCTTGAGCTTGGTGTTGCGGTGCGCCACCGCGTTCAGTTTTTTCAACTGTTGTGCCATTTCCATCGCGGTCGTCATGAGTTGATCCGGCGCCACGACCCGGTCCAGGAAACCCGCTTCCATCGCAGCCTGCGGTGCAAACATCTCGGCGTTGATCACGCTGCGCTGGAAGGCCGCAGGGCTCAGGCGGTCGCGGGCCAGAAGGATGCCGACATGATGCATCGTCATGCCAATCTGCACCTCGTTCAATCCGATGAGGAAATCCCCTTCCACGCCCAGCCGGTAATCCGAAGCCAGCAACAGGAACGCGCCCTTGGCCACCGCATGGCCGCCGCAGGCCACGATGATCGGCTGGGGATGGGCCAGCATGCGCCGGGTCAGCATCGAGCCGGCGGTGACCAGCGCGATTGCCTGCTCCGGACCTTTCATCATGACCTTGAGGTCGTAGCCACCCGAAAGAATGCCAGGTTGTCCGGTCAGCACCACCATCGCGCCGGCTTCCTGCGCGCGGTCCAGCGCCACGTTGAGCGCCGCCAGAACCTCGGGGGACAAGGCATTGACCTTGCCGTTGTTCAGGGTGACGACGGCGATGCCGTCATTCAGCGTAAAGCTCACCAGTTCGTTCATGGGTTTTCCTGTTGACAGTTGAATTGACAAGCCAGCCTGATACCAGCCGGGTTGCCCTTGGCGCAAGCCCTTGCAAGACTCACCTGGGCAGTTTCAGTCCTTGAACGACGGCGCGCGCCTGGCCATGTTGGCCGACATGGCCTCGGTCAGGTCTTTGCTGTGCAGCATGGCCGCGTTCCAGGTGGCGATGTAGTTCAGGCTGTCGGCCACGCTGTGGTCGCGGGCGTAGTTCAACATTTCCTTGGTGCCGCGGATGGACAGCGGCGACTTGACGGCAATGGTGGCTGCGATGGCCTGCACCCCGGCATACAAGGCCTCGCGGCTGTCGAACACCCGATTGACCAACCCGATCTCGCGCGCCTCGACCGCGTCGAACTGGCGTCCCGTGTAGGCCAGTTCGCGCGTGATGCCCTGGCCCACCAGCTTGGGCAGGCGCTGCAAGGTGCCAACGTCCGCGACCATGCCGATGTCGATCTCCTTGATGGTGAAGAAGGCGTCGCTGGCGCAATAACGCATGTCGGCGCAGGTGATGAGATCGATGCCACCACCGATGCAACCGCCCGCAACAGCCGCCAGCACCGGCTTGCGGCATCGCTCCAGGCTGGTGAGCGTGTCCTGCAGGTCCAGGATGACGCGCCGCAGCTTTTCGCGCATGCGGCCGTCGCAGTCGTCGGCGATGTCGCTGCCGAGCCCCATCATCATCTGCAGGTCGATGCCGGCACAGAAATACTTGCCCTCACCGAGCAGCACCGCCACGCGGGCTTCGGGCGTCTGATCCACCCAGGTGAAAGCCTGGCGGATTTCCTGCCACATGGCGGCATTCATCGCATTGGCTTTTTCGGGCCGGTTCAGGCGTACGGTGGCGACGTAGTCACTCAGGGTGACGGCAAGGGTCTCAAAAACAGGGATTTTGCTCATGATTTGAATCCTTTTTGGCCACTTCCCAGCGCGGGATGGCCATGAGATGCTATCAAAATATTAGTTTCCTGATCAGGCACGGGCGCCCGACATCGCCGCAAGGTAAGGTGCCAGGCTTTTGGCCATCTCCTCGCCCAAGGCCTGCAGGCCGCTTATCGGGCGCACCATAACCTCGAAGTCGACGATCTTGCCATCGGCGTCGAAACGGATCTGGTCGATGCCCTTGAGCTCCTTGCCGTTGACCTTGGCGCTGAACTCCAGGACCACGCTCATCCCATCCTCGCTGGTGTAGTGGCGATGGTAGGTGAAGTCCTCGAACACCTAGGCCACCGTGCCAAGGATGAGCGTCACCGCCTGCGCGCTGGGATAGGGCGTATGCGCCATCGGCGAGCGGAACACCGCCTTCGGATGCAGGATCGAGGGCAATTCGCTGAGGTTGGCCTGGGCCACCATCGCGTGCCAGGCCTTCAGACTTTCCTGCACCGCGGCGGGCGCCTGATGCGAGACGGTCGCCACGGCGGGCGCGGCAGCCACGGGATTCAGGTCGATGCGCAGCGCCAGTTCGGTCCCTTGCTTGATCGCCCGTTTGGCGTCCAGTTCGGCGGCCTTGTCGGCGCCGCCGATGAGGTGCACTCGCACGCCGTGGGACTCCAGGGTAGCCTGCAGTTCACGGTTGGGCTCCTGGCCGGCGCAGACGATGATGTTGTCCACCGGCAGCGTCATGTCCTTTTCGCCCACGGTGATGTGCAGGCCGGTGTCGTCGATCTTGCGGTAGTTCACGCCGGGGATCATTTCCACACCGCGGTTCTTCAGACCCGTACGGTGGATCCAGCCCGTGGTCTTGCCCAGGCCGTCACCGACCTTGCTGGCCTTGCGTTGCAGCAGGTATATCTTGCGCGGCACCTCGTCGATGTGCGCCTCGGTCAGTCCGCCGCGCGCGGAACCCGTGGTGTCCACGCCCCACTCCCTGAAGAACAGGGCCTTGTCCAGGCTCGGGCTCCTGCCCTCGACCAACAAGTATTCGGAGACATCGAAACCGATGCCGCCAGCGCCGATCACGGCCACCGTCTTGCCCACCGGCTTTTTGTCCCGCAGCACATCCAGGTAGCCCAGCACTTTGGGATGACGGATGCCCTCGATGTCGGGCAGGCGCGGACTGATGCCGGTGGCCAGCACCACGTGCTGGAATCCCGCCTTCACCAGGTCGTCGGCGCCGACGCGAAGGCCCAGCTTGACCGTGACACCGGTCTGCTTGAGGCGTTCGCCGAAGTAGCGCAGCGTCTCGACAAACTCTTCCTTCCCGGGAATCTGCTTGGCCACGTTGAACTGGCCACCAATTTCGGTTGCCGCATCGAACAACGTCACGTCAAGGCCGCGTTGGGCGGCTTCGGTGGCAAAGGCCAGGCCGGCGGGGCCGGCACCGACCACCGCGATGCGTTCTTTCCGCGCCAGCGGCACCGGCACCAGCAGGGTCTCGTGACAAGCGCGCGGGTTGACCAGGCAGGAGGTGATCTTGCCGCCAAAGGTGTGGTCCAGACAGGCCTGGTTGCAGCCGATGCAGGTGTTGATGTCCTGTGCCCTGCCCGCAGCCGCTTTGTTGACGAAATCCGGGTCCGCAAGGAACGGGCGCGCCATGCTCACCATGTCGGCGTTGCCCTCGGCCAGCACGGCCTCGGCCACGTCGGGCGTGTTGATGCGGTTGGTGGCCACCAGCGGGATGCCCACCTTGCCCTTGAGCTGTTTCGTCACCCAGGCGAACGCGGCGCGCGGCACCTTGGTGGCGATGGTGGGAATGCGCGCCTCGTGCCAGCCGATGCCGGTGTTCAGGATGGTGACGCCAGCCTGTTCGAGCGCCTGCGCGAGCTGGATCACTTCCTCGGTGGTGGAGCCGCCTTCGACCAGGTCGAGCATGGACAGGCGGAAGATGATGATGAAGCTGGCGCCTACGCGTTCGCGGGTGCGGCGCACGATTTCCAGCGGGAAGCGGATGCGGTTCTCGTAGCTGCCGCCCCACTCGTCGTCGCGGTGGTTGGTGTGGGCGGCGATGAATTCGTTGATCAGGTAGCCCTCGGAGCCCATGATCTCGACGCCGTCGTAGCCGGCGCTTTGGGCCAGCGCCGCGGCGTTGGCATAGTCGTCGATCGTCTGGCGCACCTCCTCGCCACTCAGCGCGTGCGGGCGGAACGGGCTGATCGGCGCCTTGACCGCGCTGGGCGCCACCAGTTCGGGGTGGTAGGCGTAGCGGCCGAAGTGGAGGATCTGCATGCAGATCTTGCCGCCGGCGTCGTGCACGGCCTGGGTGACGACCTTGTGTTTCGCGGCCTCCTCCGGCGTCGTCATCGCCGCGCCACCGGGCATGGGGCGGCCACGTTCGTTGGGGGCAATGCCGCCGGTCACGATCAGGCCCACGCCACCGCGGGCGCGCTCGGCGTAGAAGGCCGCCATGCGCTCGAAGCCCTTCGGGGCTTCCTCAAGGCCAACGTGCATCGATCCCATCAGCACCCGGTTCTTGAGGGTGGTGAAGCCCAGGTCCAGGGGCGCGAGCATGCGGGGGTAAGCGGTCATGAACATTCCTTGAGATGAATCGACGAGGGGAGAGGGCGCAACCATGCAACCAGTTGCACAAAAGTGTAGAGGCGTTTCAGTATTTATGCAACTGGTTGCATAGTTTCGATGCCTTGCTTAGACTCGGGGCCATGTCGCTTGCCCACGCCGTGCTCACCTCCTTGCTTGAGAAGGCGTCGTCCGGCTACGACCTGGCTCGCCGGTTCGACAAATCGATCGGCTACTTCTGGCACGCGACACACCAACAGATCTACCGCGAACTGGCGCGCATGGAAGCGGCAGGCTGGGTGGCCGCCAGCACCCCGGCCGATGCCGGCAAGACCCGCAAGAAGGAATACCGCGTGCTGGAGGCCGGGCGCGCCGAACTGGCACGCTGGGCCCAGGAACCGGCCCTGCCGATGGACCTGCGCGACGAGTTCACCGTGAAGCTGCGCGCGGATGCGGTGCTCGGCGAAATCGATCTCGCACCGGAGCTGCGACGCCACATCGCCTTGCACGCCGAACGGCTGGCGCAGTACCGCGCCATCGAGGCGCGCGACTTCGCCCCCGGCAGGGCCCTGAGCCGCGCCCAGCGGATCCAATCCATGATCCTCAGGAAAGGCATCCTGTACGAACAGGGTGAAATCGACTGGGGGCGGGACATGCTGGCGGTGTTGCTGGCGCCAGCCGATCAGGGCGGCCCCAGCACCAACCCGTAGTGGCGCCGCTCGATCGGCCGCACCAGTTTGAGGGCGCAGGCCTCGCTTCCACCGGCCTGCTCCAGCAGCCTGAAGAGCCTGTCGCGGGCTTCGCCGTCGCATGCGAGGAGCTGCTGCTGAAAGCGCCCGAAATGCCAGAGCGTCTGCGGGGCGCTGACCCGCTCTACCGTGCAGCCCCGCCAGTGGTAGGCGATCGGCCCCACATGTGGATGCACGCGCTTCCTGCCGTCCAGGGCCACGAACGCGCCTTCATTCAATTCCGGATGCGCCGTTGCCCAGGCGTTGAAGGCCTGCGCGTTGGCCAGCAGCTCGGGCGTCCAGTCGCGGAAGATCAGCGCCAGCAGCGGCAACAAGGTGGGCGGCACGCGATCCTCGGCGTCGAAGGCTGCCGGCACATCCGGAAATTCGCCATCGGGAATCGCCGCCAGATTCATGCGCTCGATCCAGCGCGCCACATTGGGTGCGCGCAGGCGCAGACGCTGTGAGGGCGAGGGGTCACGCCCCAGGTGCGCGAACAGTGGCGCGATGAAGCCGAAGTCCGCCAGGCTGGGATGGCCGCCCAGCAGGTAGGGCCCATGCTGGAAATGCTCATCGAGCACGTCCAGCAGGTCGACAAATTCCGCCTCGATGGCCCCGGCCGTGCGGGCGTTGGACCCCAGCGGCCCCAGCATGCTGCTGAAGTAGTTCACCATGCGGGCACCGGCCTGGTCGCGCGCGGCCTTGTCGGTACCGAGGTAAGAGGCGCGGCCGAACTCCGCCTGCAAAAAGCTGCGCTGCAGCGTTATGTGAGGTTCGGCCCAGCGGAAATGCATGGCCATGGCCAGCAGGTGTTCGCTGCCATAGGCATCCAGCAGCCAGGCCAGCGCCCGCAGCACCGGTGTCGCCGGAATCATGGAGCGATCGGGCAGGCGCCGTTCCATCGCCTCGATGATCTCGGTGGAGTCCTGCAGGATGTCGCCGTCAGGCGTCTCCAGCACCGGCGTCACCCCCAGCCCGACCACGGGGCGGATGCGCGCCTGGAAGTCCGGATGCGAGGCATAGAACTCGCGGTACGGCACACCCTTCTTGATCAGGTAGGACCGCACCTTGCCGGTGTACAGCGACAGCGCACCGCCCCACAAGGTGCAGGTATCAGCCTCGGGCCGCGTGTCTGCCATGGTCAGCCCAGCTCCAGGGGTACGAAATCCGCCTTCGGCTGCCCGCAATCGGGACAGCCCCAGCCATCCGGAATGTCCGCCCAGCGTGTGCCCGGCCCGAATCCCTCGGGCGGACAACCCTGGGCTTCGTCGTAGGTGAAGCCACACAGCTCACAATGCCAGGCGGTGGCTGCGTCCGGGGCCCCCGCCAAGACCCGAGGCGCGCTCACAGGTCAACCTCCATGTTTTGCATTGCGGTGCGAGCTTGCTGGGGGCGGCCCGACGCTGCGTTCATGCCGCCACCTCCTGCGTGTTCTGCAGGCCAAAGCGCCGCCGGAGTTCGTCTTCCTTGCCGGGCTGGAAGTTGATGCGGCTGGCATCGCCGCCGACGACCCGCACCAGGCGCCGGTCCATCAGGGCATACCACAGCGGCGGGATGTAGCTGACCATGAACATGCCGCCGTAGCCGTTGGGCAGCTCGGGCAGGTTCTCGAAATGCCGCAGGGACTGGTAGCGCCGCGTCGGGTGCGCGTGATGGTCGGAATGCCGTTGCAGGTGGAACACGATCCAGTTGGAAAACACATGGTTGCTGTTCCAGGAGTGGTGCGGCTGGCAGCGCTCGACCCGTCCATCGGCCAGCGTGCGGCGCAGCAGCCCATAGTGCTCGATGTAGTTGGCCGAGGTGAGCTGAAAGTTGGCCCAGAAGGCGATCAGCACGCAGAACAGCAGCGCCTTGGGTCCGAACACCAAGGCCAGCGCGGCCCAGAGCAGCAGCGTCATCACGGCCGGCTGCAGGATTTCGTTGTGCAGCGACCAGACCGGCTGCCCCCTGCGCTGCAGGCGCTCGCGCTCGAGGCCCCAGGCGCGCTGGAGGGCACCGGGCATTTCGCGCCAGACGAAGGCGTAGATGTTCTCGCCCATGCGCGACGACGCCGGATCGGCCGGCGTGGCCACGTCCCGGTGGTGACCACGGTTGTGTTCGATGAAGAAGTGTCCGTAACCGGTGGGTGCCAGGGCGATCTTGGCCAGCCAGCGCTCCAGCGCATTGTTCTTGTGACCCAGTTCATGGCCGAGGTTGATGCCGAAGCCGCCACACAGCCCGGCGCCGAGGATCAGCGCGAGCTGGGTGTGCCACGGCAGTTCGTGGGTGCACAGATACGCCACGGTTCCTGCAAACACCAGCCAGAGGATGGGCACCACGGCGTAGGTGATGGTGCGGTAGTAACGGTCAGCCTCCAACGCGGGGAC
>WBZM01003897.1_pt1 | contig 11295 bp, 10 predicted proteins | sample 5204271 | NCBI WGS metagenome assembly WBZM01 (sample SAMN12344346, study PRJNA552823) | activated sludge metagenome | biome: Activated sludge suspended growth; feature: Nitrification reactor; material: Wastewater; isolation source: activated sludge from nitrification reactor of wastewater...
GTTCTTCGTGCCGTTGGGGATTTTAGCCAGCACAAAGCTGCGCCTCTCCGGCAAGCGGGCTATCCTGCTCGGTCTGGGGGTTTCCCTGCTCATCGAGGTGACGCAACTCACTGCGCTGTGGGGGCTAGCGCCATGCCGCTATCGGGTGGCGGACATCGATGACGTGATCCTGAATGTGGCCGGCGTGTGGCTGGGGGTGCAGATCGTCAGGGCGTTCACGCGTTGAAGGGCACTCCCTGATTAAATAACGCCACCGGAACATTGAACGGCAAACCGGCAAGCGCCGGCCAAGGGAAGCGCTCCGGTTACACCTGGCTTTTCGCCTTCTAACCCCGGTCGATAAACTGAAGATGAGCGGAATTAACCCCAATGTGCCGGTCATTCGACCTATGCTATAATGCTAAGGTTAAAATGATGGGCAAACCGCCTGAAAGCGCGTCAGACCGTGTCTGTGTCCCTGGCGATGGCCGGAGAAGGCGACTTCATTTGTGGCGACGACGACCTGTCAACGAATCATTGGAAAGGATAACTAAGACACCTTGTTCAGACCACTAGACTGGCTGCTGGGATTTTTCTCTCTGGATATCGGCATCGACCTGGGGACGGCCAACACTCTGGTTGCCATACGCGATAAGGGCATCGTCATCAACGAGCCGTCGTGGGTGGCCATCAACAAGCGCACCCGCCGGCCGCTGGCCATCGGCGCAGAGGCACGCGAGATGGTCGGCCGCACGCCGGGCGACATTGTCGCCATCCGCCCGCTGCGCGATGGCGTGATCTCCGAGTTTGAGATCACCGAAGCGATGCTCAAATATTTCATCGACAAGGCTCACGAGCAGATGCTGGTGCCTTTTCCGCGGCCGCGCGTCGTCGTCGGCGTGCCCAGCGGCGTCACCGAGGTCGAGAAACGCGCCGTCTATGACGCCACCATCTCGGCCGGCGCGCGCGAGGCTTATCTGATTGAAGAACCGATGGCGGCGGCGATCGGCGCGGGGCTGCCGATCATCGAATCGCGCGGCAGCATGATCGTCGATATCGGCGGCGGCACCACCGAAGTCGCCGTGTTTGCCATGGGCGGCATCGTCGTCAGCCGCTCCATCCGCGTAGCCGGCGACGAAATGGACGAGGACATCATCGGTTACATCCGCAACAAGTATAATCTCCTCATCGGCGAGCGTATGGCGGAGCGAGCCAAAATGGCTATCGGCTCGGCCTTCCCCCTGCCCGAAGAGAAGACGATGACGATTCGCGGCCGCAATCTCATCACCGGTCTGCCGCAGGTGGTCGAAGTGAGCAGCATCGAGTTGCGCGAGGCCATGTCGCCATCGATCAACATCATTGTCGACACCGTCCTGGACGCGCTCGACGAGACCCCGCCGGAGCTGGTCTCCGACCTGATCGAGACCGGCGTTTGCCTGGCGGGCGGCGGAGCGCTCATCCAGGGCTTGGCTGACCGCCTTGAGGATTCGGTCAAGATGCGCGTCTGGGTGGCCGAAGACGCCATGACCTGCGTCGCTCGCGGCGCCGGCCGCGTTCTGGAGGATCTGGACAACTACGAGCGCGTCCTGGTCGGCCTCCACCGAGGCAGCACGCGCCATTAAAACCACCCGCCCCCTGCCCGCGCGGCATGGGCCTGCCAATCGCCTATGAACCTGGGGCGAACTCAACAACGCATTCGCTGGCTGACCCTGGCCCTCCTCGTCGGGTCGGCCATTCTCCTGACCGTCCTGGATTCCACAGGCGCGCTGGGCGGCGTGATGGGCTTTGTGCGCGATCCTCTGACCTATATTAGTGATTGGACCTCGGCGCGCACCGATGCCGTGGCCGACGTCGTGGCCGGCCCACGGAACCTGGACACCGCGCTTGAGGAGATTGCTCGACTGCAAGCCGAGAACGAATCGCTGCGCAAAGAGAACGAGCAACTTCTCGAATCCGCCGGCGAAGCCCAAATCCTGCGCGAACTGTTTAACCGCGCGGCCGACACCCCGGAATATCGCCGCATCACTGCCGACGTCATCGGCCAGGACACCAACCCCGCCCTCCAGAGCATCCTGATCGACGCCGGCTTCGATGAAGGCGTGCGCGTCGGCATGCCGGTTGAAGCGGCTCGCGGCCTGGTGGGTCAGGTCTACCGCGTCACCAACAACGCCGCGCAGGTCGCCTTATTGACCGAGTCGGCCAGCGCCATCCCCGTGCGCCTCGGCTCCACGCGGGCCACGGGCATGTTGCGCGGCGCGGGGCGCGGCGCCTTACCCACCATCGACTGGATCGACTTACAATACGATGTGCAGGTCGGCGAGCTGGTGACCACGTCGGGACTAGGCGGAAAATTTCCGGAGAATCTGGTCATTGGCCGCGTCATCGACGTGGAGCGCAACGAGGCCGAGTTGTTCCAGCGGGCCGTCGTCCAGCCGGCGGTCGATTTTAACGCCGTGGAAATCGTCTTCGTCGTCACCGAGTTCAACACTATCAACACCGAGATATTCAGCGAGGAGCCTTAGGCATGGGCAACCATATCTATATTGCCATGCCGGTGATGGCTCTGCTGGCGATTCTCCATTCCTCGGTTCTATCCCGTTTTCCGATTCTGGGCGTTGTGCCGCAACTCCTGTTTATCGTCGCGCTGGCCTGGGGCATTGTGCGCGGGCTGGAGGAAGGCATGATCTGGGCTTTTATCGCCGGCATCTGCGTCGATTTGTTCTCCATTACACCATTGGGCCTCTCCTCGGTGGCCTTCATAGCTGGCGTAGGCGCGCCCCTGCTTCTGCAACAGGCGCTGCCGCCCCGCCGCTTGCTGGTGGCTATGGTCATGGCGGCCCTCGGCACGCTTATTTATTTGATCGTCTATATCGTGGGCTTGCGGCTGTTTGGGTTCAGCACGCCACTGAACGGACTGGCCGGCCTATTGCCTCTGATCGGCCTGCACGCGGTCCTGATTGTACCGGTCTACGTGCTGATTGATTCCTTTCTGCGAACCTTCCGGCCGCGACGGGTGGAGTTCTAACCACCTGCGCCTTTATCCAACCCTAGCGCCGGCTAAGAATTGGCGGTAAATCCGTGAATCCGCCACCTGAGTCATCCATAATACGTTACGATGTCTAGTATCGGTTGGAAACCACCCGAAGAACGCGATCCGGAGATTCAACAAATCCCCGGCATCGGCAGCCGACTGCTGTTCATGCGCGTCGTCGTGGTCGTCGTTCTCAGCCTCCTCGTCTATCGCGTCTACTGGCTCCAGCAAACCAAGGGACCGGGGCTGGCCGAACGAGCCTCTGAAAACCAGTTCGCCGTGCTGACCACCGATGCGCCGCGCGGTGTCATCCTGGACCGCACTGGACGGCCGCTAGCCATCAACAAAGCGAGTTTCAACGTCACCATCACGCCGGCCTTTTTGCCCGCTGATGAGGACGAGCGCCAGGCCGTCTTCGAGCGGCTTTCGCTTCTGACCGGCGTACCCATCACCAACACCGTCCGGCAGGAAGCGCTCATCGCCAGCGCCAACCCGGAGCTGGTCAACACCTATGCGCGATTGGCCGAGATTTATGGCGCGTCGGTCGAGGAAACACTGGATGAGGCCGGCATCGTTCCCCGCTTGCCCGATAGTATCGAGGCGATTGTCGAAGAAAACAGCTTCGCGCCCTATGTCCCGGCAATCATCACCACCGGCGTTCCCATCTCCGTGGCCTATCGCATCGAACAGGAGAGCATCTTCCTGCCCGGCGTGCGCATCCTGCCGCAAGCCCTGCGCGAATACCCCACCGGCGAATACACCGCTCACCTCATCGGTTACATGGGGCCGGTTCCTAATCAGAACTGGATCGAAGTGCTGGGCTATGAACGGGACGACCGCGTCGGCTGGGCCGGCCTGGAGTCATCGATGGAGCTGGAGATGGCCGGCGACAAGGGCCGGCGCACCATCGAGCAAGACTGGACGGGCCGCGAGGTGCGCCAGGTGAACGAGTCGGAACCGCCCGAGGCGGGACTCAACCTGCACCTGACACTCGATTCGCGGCTCCAGATGATCACCTATGACGTTCTGCGCCAATTTATGGAACAGAACAGCCAAACAGCGCGCATTGACGAGATCACCGGCGAGCGCACTTTTCCCGAGATCGAGCAGGCGGCGGTGGTGGCGATCAATCCGAAGACCGGTGAGATCCTGGCGATGGTCAACCTGCCGACGTTCGACAACAACCGCTTCCAGACAGAAGTGCCGGTCGATTACTATCTGGGTTTGGCTCGAAACGAATACACCCCCCTCGTCAACCACGCCATCAGCGGCACCTATCCGCCCGGCTCCACCTTCAAGCTGGTGCCGGCGGCCGCCGCGCTGGCGGAAGGCGTCATCTCGCCCGACCGCTTGCTGTTCGACCCCGGCACGATCGAGATCCCCAACCGCTTTGCCCCCAACGACCCCGGGCGCGTGCAGCCCTTCGTCTGTTGGGACCTGGCCGGACATGGCCTGATGAATATGCGATTGGCCATCAAGCATTCGTGCGACGTATATTTCTATAAGGTTACCGGCGGCTTTGATCAGGATGGTGAATTTGTCGAAGGCCTGACGGTCGATCGCATCGACGTCTACGGCCGCCAGTTCGGTTATGGACGCGTGCAGGGCATCGAGTTGCCGCTGGAGGCCGAGGGCAACCTGCCGACTCGGGCCTGGAAGCGCCAGACACAGGGCGAACCGTGGTCTACAGGTGACGATTACAACCTGGGCATCGGCCAGGGCTTCATGACCGCCACCCCGTTGCAGCAAGCGCAGATGGCGGCCGTGATCGCCAACGGCGGCTTTCTATACCGGCCTACGATCGTCCACCACATGACAGACGCCGACGGCAACGTGGTCATTACCGACGACAACAGCGAGATCGTCGCCCGCGCCCACCAGGATCGCAACGGCAATACCGTCATCACGAACGCGGACGGCGACCCTCTGGAAGACCCGTCTGTTACTGTGGAGTTCGACGCCGACGGCAATGTCAAATTCCAACCCGAAGTCATCGACACGCTGGCCGTCGACCAGCAATATTTGGATGTTGTCCGCGAGGGGATGCGTATGGTTAACCAGCATCTGACGGACGACGACTTCGGCACGGGCGCAACTTACGTCGATTGGAACGGACTGGAGGCGGCGGGCATTCCTACCGCGGGCAAAACCGGCACGGCCGAATATTGCGACAATATCGCCATCACCCGCGGCTGGTGCCGATTTGAGGATATTGCGCAGCGCCGTATTCTGCCCACCCATGCCTGGTACGTGGCCTATGCGCCCTACGATGACCCGGAAATCGCCGTGTCCGTATTCGTTTTCAATGGCGGCGAAGGCTCGGCCTGGGCCACGCCGGTCGCCTGCCACGTCATCGCCGCCTACTTCGGCGTCGGCCAATACGCGTCGCTCATGGGCGACCTGACACCTGACGAAGCGGCGGCGCAGACCCCGGTCTGCAATTCCATTCTCTTCATCCCCGATTTACCGCAATTCGATTTCGGCAACAACAACCAGGCCGCGCCGGTCGATCCCGCGCTCGGAGGGGGCGAGGTTCCCGCGTTCGAGGGCGGCATCGTGCCCATTGACCCGCAATCGGGCCTCGACAACAACCCGATCGCCACGCCGTCCGACTCCCTCGAAGCTACCCCCGGGCCGGCGACTACGCCCTGATCCAGCGCTGACGACCGATAAATCCCTCAATCGTAGCCGCTCTCTTTTTGTGCTATCATCCTGCTCATGGGAACCATCATCCTCGTGCGACACGGCGAAAATGACTGGTCTAAACAGAACAAGCTGGCGGGTCGAATTCCGGGCATCCACCTGAACGAAACCGGCCACCAGCAGGCGCATGCTGTGGCCCAGCGACTGGCGGCCCTGCCCATCAAGGCTGTCTATAGCAGCCCGCTGACCCGCTGTGTTGAGACTGCCGCCTATATCGCCGATACCCAGCGCCTGAGTATCCAGTATGTCGATGAAGTCGGCGAAGTGGAATATGGCGAGTGGGAAGGCAAGAAGATCAAAAAGCTGGCCAAGAAGCCGTTGTGGCGCGCTGTCCAGTTCTTTCCCAGTCGCGCGCGGTTTCCTCAGGGCGAGGCGTTGCGCGAGGTCCAGTTTCGCGCCATCCAGGCCGTCGAGGAAATCGCCGAAAGGCACGAGAAGGAACTGGTGGTCGTCGTCTCCCATGCCGACATCATCCGGTTGTTGCTGGCCCATTACCTGGGCGTCCACGTCGATCTGTTCCAGCGCATCGTCATCTCTCCGGCATCGGCCAGCGTGTTGGCTCTCAGCCCTGAAGGCCTGGTTCGGGTGCTACGGATGAACGACGATGGCCCGATGCACCCGCCTGCTCTGCCGGACGACGGCCGCAAAGGAAAGCAGAAAGGCGAAAAACGCAAAAAACAACACCAGGAATCCAAGCCGATAGCGACTCCGGAGGCCAAAACAAACAATTGGGTCGCCCTTCCCCCCTCAGCGGACGGGAAGTCGCGACCGCAAGCGCGCCGCTCCGACCCGGCGGCCTCGCTGGACGAAGAAGAGTAATTCCTCATGGCTCATCAAATCGATCTGAATCCGGCATCCCATTTGACAGTGGGAACCATCGGATTGCCCGGACAGCGGACATTCTTCCTGCAGGGCAGTCGTGGCACGCAAACTATCTCCCTGATCATCGAAAAGGAACAAGCCGTATTACTGGCCAGCAGTCTGGAAGGCTTCCTCGAAGAGCTGGATCGCAATCATCCGCCGGCCACGCGCGAAGCTTCCGAGCCGGTTTGGATGGACATGCGCCTGCGCGAGCCGATCGAAGAGCTGTTTCGGGTGGGCAACATGGGGCTGGGCTATAGCGAGAACGATGACCTGGTGGTGCTCATCGCCTACGAACTCGTGGAAGAAGGGGACGATCCCAACGTCGTCAGCTTTTGGGCAAGCCGCACCCAAATCCAGTCCCTCATCAAACACATTAGCGATGTGGTGAAGCAAGGGCGGCCGATCTGCGGCAACTGCGGCCAGCCCATCGATCCGGAAGGGCATTTCTGCCCGCAACGCAACGGCCACCGTCATTAGCCGGGGAACTGTCCGGCTCGGCAAGACCCGCGCATGACTGACTTGACGATTGATGACATTCTGACCGTGTTACAGAACGGCACAGTGGAGATCGAGGGGCTACTGCCCTGGAGCTCCAACTATGCGTTTCTGGTCCGGGCGTGCGACGGGCCGGTGGAACTGGGGGCGGTCTATAAGCCGGAGCGCGGCGAGCGGCCGTTGTGGGACTTCGCGCAGGGCACGCTCTGCCTGCGCGAGTGCGCCGCGTTTATCATCAGCGAGACGCTCGGCTGGCGGATCGTTCCGCCGACCGTACTGCGCGACGCACAACACGGGTTGGGGACGGTTCAGCTTTTCATCGATCACGATCCGGCGCGCCACTACTTCACGATCGAGGGGGACGAGACGCTCCGGCCCCAACTACAGAAGATTGCTCTGCTAGACATCTTGATCAACAACGCCGACCGCAAGGCAGGTCATGTCCTCATCCAGGAGAGCGACGCGCCCGACGAGTCAGTTAAGCTCTGGGGAATCGACCATGGCATCTGTTTCCACGTCGATCCGAAACTGCGAACGGTTATCTGGGAATTCGGCGGCACACCCATCCCCGGCGATTTAAAAGAGGATATGAGAGCATTACAGGCCAAATTGAACAGCGAGGCGGATGACATGCCGGTTTCGTTGGCCAAGCTGCTGAGTCCGACGGAGATCGAGGCGCTTCGCCGCCGTTTGAGCCGGCTCATTGACAGGGTTTCCTTTCCGCAACCGGGGGCCGGCCGCCATTATCCGTGGCCGCCGGTCTGATCCGCCGTTGGGGGGCATTCCGCAGATGACGACTGATGTACTGATCGACCGGGCAATCGAGCTACTGGGCGAGGCGCGCCACGTCGTCGCCCTGACCGGCGCGGGCATCAGCACTCCGTCGGGCATTCCTGATTATCGCAGCCCCAAATCAGGCTTGTGGGAGACCGCAGCCGACATGATGGAAGTAGCCAGCATCTACGGCTTCCGCCATCATCCGCAGACGTTCTATGATTGGCTGCGGCCGTTGCTGCAAGTGATACGGTCTGCCCAGCCCAACCCCGCCCATTACGCGCTGGCCCAACTGGAAGCGGCCGGCCGTTTGAAGGCGGTCATCACCCAAAATATCGATCTGCTCCACGGTCGCGCCGGTTCGAGAAGCCTGTACGAAGTGCATGGCCACCTGCGCGAAATTGTCTGTCCAGCCTGCCATTACCTGTTACCGGCCGAGCCGGCGTTGGACGAATTCATGACCAGCGGCAAGATTCCGCGCTGCACGCGTTGCCACCACATCATGAAGCCCAATGTCGTCCTCTTTGGCGAAATGCTGCCCTGGAAAGCGATGAAGGACGCGCAGATACAGGCGCGCACGGCCGATCTGATGCTGGTGGCCGGGTCATCGCTGGAAGTGGCTCCCGCCGGCGATTTACCCGAGATAGCCCTGGAGCATGGGGCGCGGCTCATCATCATCAACTTCCTGGATACCCACCTCGACTCACAGGCCGACGTCATTATCCGCGCCGACGTAGCCCAGGTGCTGCCCCGATTGGCGGCTCCGTTCCTGCCGCCGATGCCCTTGATCGAACCGCCGGCTGAGTCGTTGGACGTTGCCGCGCTAGGTAAGAAACCTTCTCACGGCGACGTCAGTATAAGCGGGTAGCAACAAGTGCGACAATCAATTATAAATCGAGCGGGGGAGCGCCGGCACACAGTATTGGTGCCAAATCCGGACCCGCTGTACTAAACGAGAAAAGGTATGCAAAAAGAACGAGTCGTCATCATTGGCTCCGGCCCGGCTGGATTATCGGCCGCCATTTATACAGGGCGGGCTTTGTTGAAGCCGGTGGTCATCACCGGCACGCAGCTTGGTGGACAAATTTCCCTCACCAGCGAAGTAGAGAATTATCCAGGCCTTTATAATCCGGCAGCGACGCCCACCGGCCCCGATATGGTAGCTCTGATGCAACAGCAGGCCGAGCACTTCGGTGCGCGCCTTGTCTATGACGAGGTGACTGAGGTCGATTTCCGCAACGGCCCGCCGTTCACCGTGAAGACCTACGGCGAAACCTATTCGGCCGACGCGGTGATCGTTACCGCCGGAGCATCGCCCAAGCACCTCGACGTGCCGGGCGAAACGGAGTTCGTCGGCCGCGGCGTCAGCTATTGCGGCACATGTGACGGGTTCTTTTTCCGCGGCAAGGACGTGGCCGTCGTCGGCGGCGGCGACAGCGCCATGGAAGAGAGCATCTTCCTGACCAAGTTCGCCGACAAGGTGACCATCGTCCACCGCCGCGACGAACTGCGCGCCGGGCCGACGTTGCAAAAGCGGGCCTTCGCCAATGAAAAGATCAACTTCGTCTGGGACTCCGTCATCGAAGAGATCGAGGGGAACGGCGTTGTGCAGGGTGTCAAGCTGCGCAATGTGAAGACCGGCCAGGAAGAAGAAATGTCCGTCGACGGGGTCTTCATCTTCATCGGCCACTATCCCAACAGCAAATTCCTTGTCGGTCAGGTGGCAATGGACGAGCACGGCTATGTCATCACCGACGAATTCATGCGCACCAGTGTGACCGGCGTCTATGCCGCAGGCGAAATTCAGGACCCGCATTATCGGCAGATCGCCACGTCGGTGGGTCAGGGTGTGGCCGCGGCCATGCAACTGGAGCGCTGGCTGGCCGAACAAGAGTAGGCGCGGGTATTCCTGCTTGCGGCCCGATAACGAATGACGATTGAAGAGGGCGCCCTCTTCAATCGTCATTCGTTATCTGTATTTAGGGTCGGTAATGAATTTCTCCCAGGTTGTTTGAGGTAACTCCAAAACGGTTCCACGGCCTACCGGCCAGATACCCCAGAACCAAGGCCACCCTAACGAATGATGAAAACGCATAGCCAAAATTACAAGTGGTACATTCTGGGTCTTGTCGTATTGACAAACATGTTCATTATTGCCATTCCCCAAATGGGCATGTCCGTGCTAGCCAAAGAAATCTCAGATGATCTGAAGTTGAATCTTGTGCAGGTAGGCGCAATATGGGGCATGGGCGGGTTGCTGGGTATCTTTAGCGGTTTACTGGGCGGGATGATTGGTGACAAAGTTGGGCCTAAGCGCGTGATGATTGCCGGCACCTTGTTGGGCGGGTTGCTAGGGATGGCCCGCGGGCTGGCGGATAACTTTGTCTCGATGATAATCATCACCATCCTGCTCGGGGCGATAATCCCGGTTGTATTGATAAATGGCATCAAGACTGCCGGGCAGTGGTTTCCGCCGCATCAACTAGGGCTGGCCAATGGGGTGCAATCCATGGGCATGGCCTTGGGCTTCATGATCGGTTCGTTATTCAGCGCCACCGTATTCTCACCCTGGCTGGGCGGCTGGCAAAATGTATTCATTGCCTATGGGTTGATAGGAACTTTGTTCACCATACCATGGTTCTTTTCCAGAACAATCCGTGATGAAGCGAGATCGACAGGTTCATCACCCACCCTCCGACTCGCATTACAACACGTTGCCGGCATAAAAAACATCTGGCTACTTGGTTTCGGGCTTTTCGGTATAGGTGGCGCTATACAAGGGACACTGGGTTACTTGCCGCTTTACCTGCGAGGGGTTGGTTGGCAACCTCTCTTTGCCGATGGAGCACTTTCTGTCTTCCATATTGTCAGCATGGCTTTTGTTTTACCCGTCGCCCTGTGGTCTGACCGGTTGGGTTTGCGCAAACCATTTTTGCTGATCACCGGCCTGATGATTACGGCCGGCTTTGGTCTGTTAAGTGTTGTCACTGGCGAAATAGTCTGGGGCGCGGTCATATTATCCGGGGTCGTGCGCGATGCGTTTATGGCGATATTTCTGACAATGGTGATTGAAACGGATCGTGTTGGGCCAGTTTACGCGGGCACAGCCACTGGGTTCGCATTGGCAATCGGGGGTATCAGCAACGTCTTGGCCCCACCCATTGGCAATAGTCTCGCTCCAATATGGAATGGCGCTCCTTTTGCTTTCTGGGCCGCATTATCCGCTTTTGGAATCATATCTTTATCATTGATAAAAGAGAGACGCCGAATCACTGACCACGCGAGCGTGGTGGTTCTCTCAGAACAAGCAGAATTGGCAAGTTAGCTATCGCTTGAACATGGGACCAAGTATGGCGAATCCCTGTCGAGGAGTCGGGCGTCTGGAGCTGCTCGCCCCGCCCCGTCACCGGTTTAATGCAGTGCCGGTTCTTTCCCTATCCGCAACTGAT
>WBZM01003899.1_pt1 | contig 11294 bp, 8 predicted proteins | sample 5204271 | NCBI WGS metagenome assembly WBZM01 (sample SAMN12344346, study PRJNA552823) | activated sludge metagenome | biome: Activated sludge suspended growth; feature: Nitrification reactor; material: Wastewater; isolation source: activated sludge from nitrification reactor of wastewater treatment...
CGGACGTCCGCTGGGTGTTCGTCAGCCACGACGACATCGACCACTACGGCAACGTCGGCGAGCTGATGCGGCTCTGCCCGGACGCTACGCTCGTCACGAGCTGGTTCCTGTGCGAGCGGCTCGGCTCCGAGCTCGACGTCGCTCCGACACGTTGGCGGTGGCTCGACGACGGCGAGACGCTGGACGTCGGCGACCGCACCCTGAGCGCGATCCGTCCTCCCCTGTACGACTCGCCCACCACCCGGGGCCTGTTCGATCCCGTCACCGGCGTCTACTGGGGCTCGGACTGCTACGCGTGTCCGGTGTCGACCGGCACCGAGTTCGTCGACGACCTCGACCCCGACGAGTGGGCGGGCGGCACCGGCGTGTTCGCCCGCTGGAACAGCCCGTGGGTCGACCTCGTCGACGCCGACCGCTACGCCGCGCAGTGCCGTCGGATCGAGGAGCTGCCGTTGCGGGCCATCGCCAGCACGCACGGTCCGACGATCGGGGCCAGCGACCTGGCCCGGGCCCACGAGATCATCCGGTCCGCACCGACGCTGGCGACCCCGCCCCAGCCCGGCCAAGCCGACCTCGACGCGATGTTGGCCGCCCTCCGCCCCGCGGCGGCGTGATCGCCGGGCTCTACCGCCCGACCCCCGCAACCGATCAGTCCCATCCCCTGACCAGACATCCACCCCGAAAGGAACCCCCAATGTCCCGATCCACCCACCTCTCACCGCGACGCCGGACCGCCTCGTGCCTGCTGGCCGTGCTCGCGGCGGCCCTCCCGCTGGCGGCCGCCGCGTGCAGCGATGACAGCGACGCCTCGTCGCCGTCGAGCACGACGACCACGGCCACGGCCGACCCGGGCGACAGCGGCCACGACCACGTGGAGGTCGGCGCGGTCGACTTCTCGTTCGAGGACCTGCCGTCGCGCATCGACGCCGGCACGCGGCTCACGCTGCGCAACGACGCCGACCGCGAGCTGCACGAGCTGGTCGCGTTCCGTCTCCCCGACGACGAGAAGCGCCCGGTGGCCGAGCTGCTGAAGCTGCCCGAGTCCGAGCTCATGCCGATGTTGGGCGCGCCGAGCACCGTCCTGCTCGCCGCCCCGGGCGAGGACCAGGTCGCGGCGGTCGGGGACGGCACCCTGACCGAGCCCGGCCGGTACCTCGTGATGTGCTCGATCCCCACCGGTGTCGAGCCGGCCGAGTACCTCCGGGCTGCAGCCGCGGCCAACGGCCAGAAGCCGAACGTCGACGGCGGACCGCCGCACTTCACCTCCGGCATGTTCGCCGAGCTCACCGTGCGCTGAGTTCGGCAGCAAGGTGAGATGATCTGCTGTTAGAATCCTCCCGGTGGGAGGACAAGGATCGGGGAGACGACGGCAGCTGCCAGCTGCGAAGTGCTTCGAGCACCCCGGCTCCTACGTGAAGGCAGACGGCACCTACGCGACCTCAACGGGCCGTCGCCGCCGTTACCGCTGCACCCCGGCGGTCGGTGACCCGCACACCTTCTCGGTACCGATCACCGACGGCGAGCGTCCTCAGCGCACACCCGCCGCGCGGTGGTCGCCACCACCCCCGTGCCCCGACCACCCGGACTCCAAGGTCGTGCGCAACGGCCGATACGGGTCCAAGACCCCCAAGCCCCGACAGCGGTACCGCTGCACCCCCGCGGACGGGTCGAAACCGCACAGCTTCACCCCGCCGCTTCCTCGCGACCACGTGCACGAGAACTCCGAGGACTGCGCGCACTGCGAAGAGCTGCGCGGCGTGCATCGAGGTGAGACCGCCGTCGCGAGGCGCCACTCGTGGTCGACACGGATCGTCGCCCGCGGGCTCGAACAGCTCGCCGCTGGCGCCACCTACGCCGACGTCGGCCGCTGGGCGCTGCGGGCCACCGGCACCGTCCGCACCCGCACCACACCCGTGCCCACAGACCCGGACGCTGAAGCGAGACGGGTGAGCGCGGCGTCGAAGGAGAGCCGTCGAGCGTGGCACATCGCAGCGGACTGGACCGAGGCGTTCTCGCCGGTGATCTACGCCCCGGTCGATGAGTCGCTGCGCTCCCAGGCGATGCTCGAGCGGGCGCGCCTCGACGCCCTCATCGACGCCGGCGAACCGCTCGAGCGGCCCCAGGTGCTGCTCCTCGACGACGTGCCCGTCTACGGGCGGGACCTCGGAGCGAAGACCCGTAGCCGTCGCGACCGTGGCTACTTCATCCTCTGCGCCGCAGAGCTCCTGTGGGCCACACCCGACCCCGACCCCTACGAAGACCCCTTCGGCGCTCAGCCACCGCCCACCCAGAAGCTCCGGCTGCTGCGGGCGATGCCGAAGTCGAACACGCCGGCATGGCGGCTCGTGTTCGATGAGCTCGGCTACGCACCCGACTTCATCGTCGCCGACGCCGGCACCGGGATCGCCGCTGCGATCGCCGCACACTTCGACCCAAACTCCACCCGGTTCATCCCGTCGCTGTGGCACCTCACCCGCTCCGTCGAACGCGCCCTCGCAGACACCGCCGGGGCGTTCACCGCGTCACCAACCGGTTCGGGGCGCGAGCTCATCGCACCGCTCGCGGAGCACACCCGGAAGCTGTCGCGACACTCCGGGGTCCTCGACTCCCCGGACACGTGGAACGCTTGGTGGGACGACCTGCTCGGCATCCTCACCGCACGTCGGCTCCCGACGAACAAGATCGTCAACCAGCGCCGCGACTACGAGGAGCCGATGGCAGCCGTGCTGGCCGACCTGACGGCGCTGCCCGACATCCCCGTGTCCACCGGCGGCCTGGAGACGCTCATCGCCAAGCACGTCACGCCGCTGCTCGCGATGCGACGCACCAGCTTCGCCAACATCGAACGCACCAACCTGCTCCTCGACCTTGCGGTCGCCCGCCACCACGGCGCCTTCGACGACCTCGGCGACATCGTGAAGCTCCTCCGCGGCGACACCACCGCACACGCAGGCTGGACCGTCCCTCTCCGGCGCATCGCCGACCCGAAGCCCCGCAAGGGCACCTACTCGTCCCTGCGCGACACCACCCTGCTCGACTCCCTCGCGAAGCAGCGAGGCCTCACATGACAGACGCACCGCTCTCCACCGCCGCAGCCGTCGAATCCCTCTGGGGAGGGGTACGCATCGTCGTCATCGACCTCGAGACGACGCACTCACCGACCGACCGCCACGACCGCGCACTGTCGTTCGCCGCGGTGACCTGCCGGGCCGGCACCGTCCGCGGCAAGTGGCAGACCCTCATCAACCCAGGCGTGCCCATCGCCCGCGAGAGCCGGGCGGTCCACGGGCTCACCGACGCACACCTCGAAGGCGAGCCGATGTTCGCCGACGTCGCCGACCAGCTTCTCCCCCTGTTCTCACCCGCCGACGGAGAGACGCTCGTCGTCGCCGGACACAACGTCGGCTACGACATCTCCGTGCTCCGCGGCGAGCTCAGCCTCGTCGGCCGCGAGCTCCCCGACGTGCCCGTGCTCGACACCATGGGCAAGCTCGTCGCCCTCGCTGACGTGCACCCCGACGGCGGCTCGCTCGCCGCACTCCTCGCAACACTCGAGCTCACCAACGCCCGACCACACGACGCCCTCGCGGACGCCACCGCGTGCGCCGAGGCGCTCGTCGAGTTGCTCCGCCGCGCAGCCACTCGAGGCCACACCGACTTCGACACGCTGCTCCAAGAAGCCAGCGGCGGCGCCACCACCGCCACCATCCGAGGCAAGGGCCGCATCAGAGGAGGCACCTCCACCCCAGCGGTGCCCGCGCTGCCCCCGGAGCACACCGAGGGGCACACCACCGCGCTCAGCCGCCGAGCCGGGGTCCGCATGCTCGCCGCTTGGACCGACCAGGTCGCCGAGTGCGCCGCCCTGCGCTGCAGCCACCTCGCGGACCGCGTCGCAGTCGCAGAAGCTCCCAGTCCCAAGGTGCTCGCCTGCCTCGAACAGGTGCTGCGCGACCGGTGCAGCGCCGGCGACACCGCTGGCGCCGCGACGGTGCTCGCCCCGCTCATCACACTCACCGAGCATCTCCCGCAGACCCGTGGGCGGCTCGGGTTCCGCAACGGGGCACTCACCTGGGCAGCCAACATCGCCACCGCGCTCGGCCGCTGCACCGACGACGACCAGTGCCCGGCGTGTCGCCAACAAGAGCCCTGCGCGCTCGACGTGTGGCCCGACGCGATCGCAGCACGGGCCCTCGGCGACCCTGAGCGGTACGCGGCGGGGTTCTTCGAGACGAAGGGTCGCGAGGCCGGCACCGGCGCCTACACAACGTGGCTCGCCAAGGGCGTCGACCAGCGCATCGCCGACGCCGCCGTGTGGCTGTGCCACCAGCACTGGGTGGCTGCCGGACAGGACGTGCGAGCGAACCAGCTCGCCGCCCTCGCGTGGACTGCCGGGTGCCGGCACCCCGACCTCGTCGATCACCACGTTCACGCCGTCGCGAGCGGCGGACGCCCGAGCGACCTCAACGCTGCGCTCAAGGTCTGCGACACCGCGCTCGCCGCCCGCGGCGGCTCCACCCACGACGGCTGGAACCGGCTCGAGACGCACCGCAACCTGCTCGACGGCCGAGCCCAGCGGCTCCGCTTCCGCCACTCCGGCACCTACGACGCCGACGGCAACCCCGTCTCGCTCCGACGGCACACGCCAGCTCGTCCGCGGCGCACCCGACCAGCACGGTTCCTGCGCACATGACCACCAGGTGGCCGGTTGCGCGCAGAACAACGACGGGCACCGTAGGTGCGACACACCCGGGAACGGGACGGCGCTCGCCGTACTGTGACCGGTCGAGGAAGGACACCCCAGCGGATGCCCACAGCCACCAAGGACAAGCCAGCCGTGCCGCGCTCGCGGCGCCCTCGGCGTGAGACGAGTTCCCTCGTGACCCTCGACCCCCTCAGCGACACCGAACGGCTGGTGAAGTCCACCGAACGGGTCCGCGACCTCGGCGAGGTGTTCACCCCCGCCGAGACCGTGCAGGCGATGCTCGACCTGCTCCCCGTCGAGATGTGGGCACCGCATCCCGCTCCGACGTACCTCGAGCCGTCGTGCGGGGACGGCAACTTCATCGTCGCCATCTTGGACCGCAAGCTCGACCGCCTCACCGACGACTGGGCCACCGACACGCTCCCTGCCGGGGCCGACCGTGACGCCCTCCAGTTCCACGCACTCGAGGCGCTCGCCTCGATCTACGCCGTCGACATCTCCATCGACAACATCGTCGGCGGCACCCCGGGCCACGAGATCGGCGCCCGCGACCGACTCATCGACCACCTCCGCGACTGGTACACGACGACGACCGGCGGACGTCTCACCGAACGCAGCCCGCTACTTCGCTGCGCCCAGTGGATCGTCGAGCACAACATCCAGGTCGCCAACATGTTGCCCTTCAACGCCGGCGGCACCCCGAGCGGCCGCGAGACCATCCCCCTCGTCGAGTACACGTGGAACCCGACCGACAAGTCGGTGAAGGTCTCCACCACCACGCTCGGCGCTGTCATGACCGAAGCGGCCGAGGAGACCACCGGCGCGATGACGCTGTTCGGCGCCCCTGAGCCGGCCGTCGCGTGGTCCGGAAGATCAACTCGGCTGCATGAGGCGCCGATCCCTGCACCGGTGGTGCGGGTGCGCCACGCACGCAACGGCAACGGGGGGCGATGACGGTGCTGGCCCAGACCACGACCCAACCCGACATCCTCGAGGTCATCGGCGACCTGTCCAGTGACGAGGTGTTCACCCCGCCGCGGGTGGCGAACGCAGTGCTCGACCTGCTCCCCGACGAGGTGTGGTCCGACCCGAACCTGCGGTGGCTGGACCCGGGTGCGAAGACCGGCGTGTTCCTCCGCGAGGTCACCCGGCGTCTCATGGACGGTCTTGCGGACACCATCACCGATGAGCAGGAACGCCTGGAGCACATCCTGCACAACATGGTGTTCGGCGCCGCGGTCACGGAGCTCACGGCGCTCATGTCGCGGCGCACCCTGTACTGCTCGAAAGACGCCACCGGGCCGCACTCGGCGACACCGATGCCGTCCGAGGACGGCAACGTCTGGTTCGCCCGCGTCGAGCACCCGTACGACAAGAACGGCCGCTGCCCGGAGTGCTCAGCCTCCAAGGAGCAGATGGAGCGGGCCAACAGCGAGAACCACGCCTACGGCTTCATCCATGCCGCCGGCCGAGAAGCGATCGAGAAGGAGTTCGAGATGAAGTTCGACGTGGTGATCGGCAACCCGCCCTACCAGATGACCGGCGGTGGTGGCGGCACGAACGACACACCCCTGTACAACCTGTTCGTCGAGCAGGCGAAGGCGCTCAACCCTCGCTACATCTCGATGATCATCCCGTCGCGTTGGATGGCGGGCGGTCGCGGACTCGACGACTTCCGAGCTGAGATGCTCGGCGACAAGCGGCTCCGCACGATCGTCGACTACCCCAACTCCGCGGAGCTGTTCCCGACCGTCGACATCAAGAGCGGCATCTGCTACTTCGTCTGGGATCGGGACAACACGGGCGACTGCGAGGTCACGCTCGTCCGCGACCAGAAGGTGCACGGCCCCCACCCGCGGACGCTCGATGAGTACGACATCTTCATCCGCGACGCGCGCGCACTCGACATCCTCAAGAAGGTCCAGGCGAAGGGTGAGGCCAGCTTCGAGGACATGCTCACCGGCGACACCCCCTTCGGGTTGGCGTCCAACTACAGCGGCTACAAGAAGGGGGCGAAGCCGACCAACGGCGAGATCCTCATCTACGCGAGCACGTCGGGGAAGCGTCACGAGGGCGCCATGCGCCGCGACCTGGTCACGAAGAACACACACCTCATCGACGGGTGGAAGGTGCTCCTGCCGAAGGCCGGACCCGGCAACAGCGGTGGCCACGTCCTGCCCGACATGGTCCTCGGGCGACCACTGGTCGCGGTGCCGCGGTCGGTCTGCACGCAGACCTACATCGTCGCCGGCCCGCTCGAGTCGAAGGCCGCCGCAGAGAGCGTCGAGGCCTACCTCAAGACGAGGTTCCTGCGGTTCCTGGTGGCGCTGCGCAAGATCAGCCAGGACGCCCTTCGATCCGTCTACCGGTGGGTTCCGCAGCAGGAGTGGGACCGCGCTTGGACCGACGAGGAGCTGTACGCCAAGTACGGCATCACCGAAGAGGAGCAGGCGTACATCGCCGTGATGGTTCGGGAGATGGAGACATGACCGTCACGCTCGCCGGTAGCGTCAAGCACCCCAAGATCTACGCCTACACCACCGACCAGTACCGCGACACCGCGTGGGTCGGAGACCGCGACGGTGCCGGACTCATCAAGGTCGGCTACACCGAAGGCGACGCCGACAAGCGGATCCGCACCCAGCTCGCCGGCGTGAAGATGCCCACCGCTGTCGCCTACGAGGTGCTGTTCACCGAGTCCGCGATCACCGCCGACGGTGAGGCGTTCACCGACCACGACGTGCACGCGGCGCTGCGCCGCGCCGGGGTGCACAACATCGCCGGCGAGTGGTTCGAGTGCACCGCCGACGAAGCGCTCGCCGCGGTCCAGTCCCTGCGCGACGGCCGTGACCTCGACACGATGCGCCCCAAGGTGTCGTTCCCGATGCGCCCCGAACAGGCTGCCGCGGTCGAGGCGACCGCCGAGTACTTCACCTCGCACGCGGATGCGAAGAACCCGCCGCACTTCCTGTGGAACGCCAAGATGCGCTTCGGCAAGACGTTCACTGCGTACCAGCTCGCTGCGCGGCTCGACTGGTCCCGGGTCCTGGTCCTCACCTACAAGCCGGCGGTCGAGACAGCGTGGCGTGAGGACCTCGAGTGCCACACCGACTTCGACGGGTGGCGCTTTCAGGGCAAGGGTGACCCGCCCGCGGACCTCGATGATCCCGCACCGCTGGTGTGGTTCGCGTCGTTCCAGGACGTGTTGGGCACCGACGACAAGGGTGAGCCGAAGGCGAAGAACGAAGGTCTGTACCTCGTCGACTGGGACGCCGTCATCATCGACGAGTACCACTTCGGTGCGTGGCGCGACGCGGCACGCAGCCTGTACGTCGGTGACCGCGAGGCCGGCATCGTCGGCGACTCCTCGGAGAAGGCTGCGGTGGAGAACCCGGACCTTGACGAGGACTTCGTCGAGAACCTCGAGTCGACGCTCGACCTGAACGTGGCGAACTACCTGTACCTGTCCGGCACACCGTTCCGGGCGCTCACCCAGGGCGAGTTCCTCGAGGACCAGGTGTACAACTGGACCTACAGCGACGAGCAGCGCGCCAAGGCGGAGTGGGCCGGCCCTGGCGCGAACCCGTACGCGGCGCTGCCCGAGATGCGGCTCCTCACCTACGACATGCCCGAGAAGCTCCGCGAGGTCGCGCTCAACAACAGCTCCGAGTTCTCCCTGACGGAGTTCTTCCGCACCGAGAAGCGCCTGGACGGGACCCCGCAGTTCATCCACGATGCCCAGGTCCAGAAGTGGCTCAACCTGCTGCGCGGCCAGGACATCACCGGGCTGTGGTCGAGCGTGTCGAACCAGAACCGGCCACCGCTGCCGTACGAAGACACGAACCTGCTGCGCGCCCTGCAGCACACCATCTGGTACCTCCCCAGCGTCGACGCGTGCGTCGCTATGGCCGAGATGCTGCGGGCCTCGCACAACACGTTCTTCAACGACTACGACGTCATCGTCGCCGCCGGCACGAAGGCCGGTATGGGCGAGAAGGCGATCGGTGCGGTGCCCCAGGACTCGAAGTCGATCACGTTGTCGTGCGGGAAGCTGATGACCGGCGTGACCGTGCCCGCGTGGGCAGGCATCTTGATGCTGCGCGAGCTGAAGAGCCCCGAGTCGTACTTCCAGGCCGCGTTCCGGGTGCAGTCACCGTGGGTGTCGAAGTTCGTGAACACCGCCGAGGGCGGCGAGACCGCGGTGGTCCACAAGGAGCACTGCTACGTCCTGGACTTCTCCCCGAACCGGGCGCTGCGACAGATCGTCGACTACGCCACCCGCCTCCGCTCCGAGGTCGCCGCCGAGCGCGACGACGAGGCAGCGATCGAGGAGTTCATGGAGTTCCTCCCGGTGCTCAGCTTCGACGGGTTCTCCATGTCGCAGCTGCACGCCGCGGACGTCCTGAACTACCTGACCGCCGGCATCAGCTCCTCGATGCTCGCCCGTCGCTGGAACTCTCCCGAGCTCCTCACCCTCGACCTCTCCGCGATGGAAGCGCTGCTCGCGAACACCGAGCTGCTCACCTCGCTCGAGAAGATCGAGGCGTTCCGCAACATCACCAACGACCTCACCGCGATGATCTCCTCGAACAAGGAGCTGAAGCGCAAGAAGCTCGCGAAGGACAAGCTGGACAAGAAGGAGAAGGAACGCTCCGACGACGCAGCCAAGCGGCGCGACAACCTCAAGAAGCGCCTGCAGCGGTTCGTCACCCGCGTACCGGTGTTCATGTACCTCACCGATGACCGCGAGCGGACCATCCGCGACATCATCACCCAGCTGGAACCGGACCTCTTCGAGAAGGTCACCCAGCTCACCCTGTCGGACTTCTCTCAGCTCGTGAACGCCGGCGTGTTCAACGACTCGAAGATGAACGACGCCGTGTGGAAGTTCCGCACGTTCGAGGAGCCCAGCCTCCACTACGGCGAGGACGACGCGGTGAGCCACACCCAGGGCGGGTGGAGCCTCGTGCGTGACGACCGGCTCGCGCACCTCGTCGCCGTCGGCGTACTCACCGCCGGTCAGGTGCTCAGCGCCGATGGGGTGACGGCCGCGGTCACCGACGACTACGGCGTTGCGGTCGGAGGCATCCGCTACGACACCCCCGACGCGGCGGCCGCGGCGGCCACCGAAGGTGCGGTGACTGACGGGTGGACGTTCTGGGCGGCGGAGACCGAGTACGGCACCGGCACGCTCGCGGAGCTCGCCGAGCTCGAGGCGGCAACCACATGACCGTCTCCGACCCTGGCTCGTGGGATGCGTTGCCGCTCACCGTGCTCGTCCCTGAGGACGCCTCGGGGTGCATCGAGATCTACGACCAGCACGCAGCGTTGAAGATCGCTGTCGTCGAGCGCGCCGGCGCGCACCTCGTCGGTGACGAGTGGGACGCTCCCGGGGCGTACGTTCTCCTGGACCGCCCCGACGCAGACGAGCAGTGGGGCGTGTACGCCGGCAAGGCGCCCGCCGGGGTGCGCACACGCCTACGTGACCACCTGCGCAACAAGGACCACTGGTACCGGGCGCTGCTGCTACGCCGCGACACCACCCTCGGGTTCAACTCCGCACAGATCGGGTGGCTCGAGGGCCGCCTGTACGACCTGTTCGACGTCGCCACCGACGCCGTGCTGCACAACGGGAACCGGCCCAGCGACGAGACCCTGCCGCCGTACGACCGCCAGATGCTCGAGATGGTCGTCCTGCCCGTGCGACGGGTGCTGCGCATGCTCGGACACGACCCTCGCACCGCGGACGACAACCCGCCGCCGCGCTCGGCGCCGCGCACCAAGCAGTACCACGGCATCAAGATGCCGCAGCTCCTCTCCACGGGAGTGCTCCAGGCGGGAGCGAGGCTCACCTCGACAAACGGGGCGTGGCCGGCTTCGGCGACGGTGACCGCCGCTGCGGAGATCGAGTACGCAGGCACCGCCTACGCGAACCCGTCGGGCGCAGCAGGTGCGGTGAAGGGCGGCGCGGCGAACGGCTGGGACTTCTGGGCCGTCGAGACCGACAGCGGCAAGGTGCCGTTGTCGGTGCTGCGCGAGCGGTGCCGCGAGATCCTCGAAGCCGCAGCCGCCGAGACTCCATGAGTGCCCACGCTGCTGCGACGGAACTGCGGCCCATGATGTACCGGCACAGGGTCGCTGACACACCCCTCTACGACGCGCACATCGCCGGCGACGGGACCGCGTTCCACGCCATCCCGAGAAGGGTGACCGCGTGCGGGATCCCCTTCGGACGCTTCGACGACCCGACGCCGGAAGGCGCGCCAGCCTGCTCGGCGTGTGAGGCAGCCACCCTCCAGTAGACGCTCGGCGTCGGCACCGCCCGAGGCTCAAGGTCTCCGCGCCGTGCTCGACCATCCACGTCCTCAAACGAGTCCACGGTCAGACTGAGTCGAGCGACGCCGCCCTTCCCGGTCCGGGGAGCCGACTTTCTGGCAGCATCTGTCTCACCTTGCTGCCGAACTGACCGTGCGCTGAACCCCCGATCGACGCACGGGCGACGACGGCCCCGAGGGTGCATCCCTCGGGGCCGTCGGCCGTCCGGTCAGGGCCGTCGACGGAGCGTGCGCCCCGCCTCCGATCCGGCGCTACT
>WBZM01003902.1_pt1 | contig 11291 bp, 10 predicted proteins | sample 5204271 | NCBI WGS metagenome assembly WBZM01 (sample SAMN12344346, study PRJNA552823) | activated sludge metagenome | biome: Activated sludge suspended growth; feature: Nitrification reactor; material: Wastewater; isolation source: activated sludge from nitrification reactor of wastewater...
TCGAGAGCCCGTTCACCGCTGAGTTCGCCAAGACCGGCATCGACACGATCTTCTCGTCGTACTACTGGGACTGCACCAACCTGATGGCGCTCGCGGCGGTCAAGGCCAAGAGCGACAGCGGTGAGGCGATCGCCGAGAACTTCGCCGCCAACCTCGAGGGCGACAACGACTGCAACAACTTCAAGGACTGCAAGGCGCTCCTCGAAGAGGGCAAGTCGATCCACTACCGCGGCGCCTCCTCGGCGTTCGAGAAGTGGAACAAGATGGAGCCCGGCACCGGCGTCTACGACGTCTGGGCGTACACCGCCGAAGGCAAGGACGCCAACGTCGAGGGCGCGGCCCAGATCAAGATCGGCTGATCGGGCCGAACGGACGGCTCCAGCCGTACGACTGTCCTGCGGGGCGCCCTTCCGGGGGCGCCCCGCAGCGCGTCCGGGGTTCGGGTCAGCGTTCGGGTTCGGGGCGAGTCGGGCCGGGTCCGGTTCAGCGGTTGCGGACCAACGAGCCCAGGTACAGCTCGATGACCTTGGGGTCCTCGAGGAGCTCTGCCCCGGTGCCGGTGTAGGCGTCGGTGCCGTTGTCGAGCACGTAGCCCCGATGGCAGATCCGCAGCGCCTTGTGGGCGTTCTGCTCGACGATGAGCACCGACACGCCCGCGTGGTTGATCGCGGCGATGCGGGCGAACACCTCGTCCTGCATGGCGGGGGACAGGCCGGCGGACGGCTCGTCGAGCAGGAGGAGGCTGGGCTCCATCATCAGCGCCCGGGCCATGGCGAGCACCTGGCGTTGCCCTCCGGAGAGGGCGTCGGCCCGATCCCCGCGTCGGTCCCTCAGCGTGGGGAACAACTCGAGAACGTCGTCGCGGCGGGCGGTGAAGCGGTCCGGGCGCAGGTACACGCCCATGCGGAGGTTCTCCTCGACGCTCAGGGTGCCGAACACGTTGCGGACCTGGGGGACGTAGCCGACTCCGCGGGACACCAGGTCGTAGCCGTGGACGCCGACGATGTCGTCGCCGTCGAGGGTCATCGTCCCGGACCGGACCGGCACCAGGCCGAACACGGCCTTGATGAGTGTGGACTTGCCGGCGCCGTTGGGTCCGATGATGCCGACCAGCTCGGATCGGGCGACGTCGATCGACGTCCCCCGGAGGATGTCGACCCCGGCGACGTAGCCGGCGACGAGGTCACGGACGACGAGCAGCGGTTCGCCGGTCATGGCCGTGCTCCGTCGGGATCGGTGCTGTCGGCGTAGAGCTCGTCGACGACGGGGGCGAGCTCGTCGGCCATGTCGCGCAGGTCACCGCTCGATCCGCCCAGGTAGGCGTCGATCACCCGCGGATCCGACGCGACCTGCCCGGCGGTCCCCGAGGCGATGATGCGGCCCTCGGCCATGCACACCACCACGTCGGAGATGGCCGAGACCACGTCCATGTCGTGCTCGACGAACAGGACGGTGATGCCCTCGCCGGGCAGCTCGCGGATCTTGTCGAGGAGCAGCTGCCGCAGCGCCGGGTTCACACCGGCCATCGGCTCGTCGAGCATGAGCAGTCGGGGGGCGGCCATCACGCCGCGGGCCAGCTCGAGGAGCTTTCGCTGACCCCCCGACAGAGTTCCGGCCCGGTCCTCGAGCTTGTCGCCCAGGCCGACCCAGCGGCCGAGCTCGGCGGCCCGCTCGCCCAGCTCGGCCTCCTGGCGTCGCCACACCCAGGGAAACAACGCCGAGCGCAGGTGCTCGCCCTTCTGGTCCTTGGAGGCCAGGCGGATGTTGTCGAGCACCGAGAGCCGCGGGAACACCCGGGCGGTCTGGAACGTGCGGACCATCCCCACCCGTGCCGCCGCGTAGGCGGCCTGGCCGCTGACGTCGTGGCCCTCGAAGCGCCACGTGCCGCCGTCGGCCCGCTCGAACCCCGTGAGGACGTTGAAGAAGGTGGTCTTGCCGGCGCCGTTGGGACCGATGAGGGCGACGACGCTGCCGCGCTCGACCTCCATGTGCTCGACGTCGACGGCGCGCACACCACCGAAGGAGCGGTGCACCCCGTCCGCGATCAGGATCGGGCCGTCGTCGGGAGTGGGGGTGGTGTCACTCACCGATGACCGCCTCGTCCTTGTCGCCCAGCAGGCCCTGGGGGCGGAACACCAGCAGCAGGACGATCGTGAGGCCGACCAGCACGTAGCGGATCGCTCCGGTGTCGGTCGTGTCGAAGATCCACCACCCGTCGCCGATCACCTGGGTGAGCACGCTGTTGAGGACCGAGATGACGAACCAGTAGACGATCGCCCCGACCGGAGGGCCCAGAACGGTGGCGACGCCGCCCAGGATGACGACCAGGTACCAGTTGAACGTGGTCTGCGAGACGAAGAAGTCCGGCTTCACGAACCCGCCGTCGAACATGAAGATGATGCCGGCGATGCCACCGATCACGCTGCCGAGGACGAACGCCTGCAGCTTCAGCTTGAACACGTTCTTGCCGAGCGACCGCGCCGCGTCCTCGTCCTCGCGGACCGCCTTGAGCAGACGGCCCCACGGGCTGCGGGCGAGACCCCACACGAACAGGCACAGCACGATCACGATCGTCCACCCGACGAGGATCGTCCACAGCGTGTTCTGGTTGAACGAGAACGACCCCCAGCCGTAGCGCCCCTCCGGGATCGGGTTGACGGCGAAGAAGTCATCCGCTCCGCCGGTCAGCCCGATCGGTCCGCCGGTCACGTCCTGGAGACGTGCGGAGTTCACGATCACCCGGATGATCTCGGCCGCCGAGATGGTGGCGATGGCCAGGTAGTCGGCGCGCAGCCGCAAGGTGGGAAGCCCGAGCAGGAGTCCCAGCAGGGCGGCGGCAGCCAGTCCGATGATGACGCCGACCCAGAGCGGAAGGCCCTGGTCCACCGCGATCGAGGCGCCGTAGGCGCCGACCAGGCCCGAGGCGACGGAGCCGAAGTTCAGCAGACCGGCGAACCCGAATTGGATGTTGAGCCCGATCGCCCCGAGCGCGTAGACGACGCTGGGGACCGCGACCATGTCGCGGAGCCCGTCGACGAGCGCGGCACCGAGGTTCACCGGCGGGCCCCGCTCATGCGGTTCGCGTCCTCACGCCGAAGATCCCCTGCGGGCGGATGAGCAGCACGACGACCAGGGTCGCCAACGCCACGACGATCTTCAGGTCCGCGTCGAGCCAGAACGTCGACAGGTCCGACACGATCCCCACGACCAGCCCGCCGACCATGGCGCCGAAGGTCGTTCCCAGGCCACCGAGAACCACCGCGGCGAAGGTGACGAGGAGCACCCGCTGGCCCATGTTCCACGACGTCGAGTCGGAGCTGGCCAGCATGATTCCCGACAGGCCCGCCAGCGCACCGGCGACCACCCACACGATCAGGATGACCCGCTGGTCGTCGATGCCGGACGCGATCGACAGGTCGCGGTTGTCCGACACCGCCCGGATGGCGGTGCCGAGCCGGGCCCGCTGCAGGAACAGGCCGATGGCGATCAGGCAGGCGAACGCGACGGCGGTGATCACCAGGTCCTTGGGTCGCAACGACACGGGCCCGAGCGACACCGTCGGCGACTGAGCGGCGTACTGGGCGTACTGCTGGGGGGACTGGCCGAACACGATGCTGAACAGGTAGCGCAGAGCGAAGGCGAGGCCGATCGACACCACCATCTGCGACACGACCGGCATGCCCCGACGTCGCAGCGGTCGGTACACGCCGAGCTCGAAGCTCGCGCCGAACAGGCCGCTCGCGAGGATCCCGCCGACCGCGGCCACCAGCAGCGGCAGGCCCAGGCCTCCGTTGGGTGCGTTGAGGTACCACGTGACGATCGCCCCGAAGGCGATCAGCTCGCCGTGGGCGAAGTTGGTGAGTCCGGTGGTGCCGAAGATCAGCGACAACCCCACCGCGGCGAGGGCGATGACCAGCCCGAAGCGGATCCCGCTGGCCGCCAGGCTGGTGAGGCGTTCGACGTCGGACGGTCCGCCGCCGGAGTCGGCCTGGCCGGCCTCGGTCAGTCGGAACACGACCGGGAGCGATCCGCTCGCCTGCACGAACGGGGTGAGGGTGCCCGGGGCGCCCTTCTGGACCTGGACGCCGTCGGGCAGCGACTTCTTGTCGAGGGTGACCTGGTACTGGCCCGACCCGGGAACCGGGATCGTCAGCGTGCCGTCGGGACCGGATGTCGCCCGGCCGATCTGCTCGCCGTCACGGCTGACGGTGATGACCACGCCCTCGATGGGCTCGCCGCCCTTGCCGGCCGTGATCGTCGTCGTGATGGCGGGACCCGTGACCCCGCCCGGGGCTGTGGTGGTCGGAGCGGTGGTGGTCGGAGCGGTGGGGTTCGGCTCCTGGGCGCCGGCCAGCGAGGAGAGCAGCGAGGCCGACGCGACAAGGGCGAGCAGGGCGACGAGCACCACCCGCCGCCCACCTCGAGGTGGCGCCCCGTCCCGTACCTCGTCCATCGGCGCCGAATCATACGGACATCGCAGAGGTGGAGGCGATGATGCGGGACGTCCGGTCGGACAGATGCGGCGCCGGCGGATCCTGAGCGGTGGGTGAGCCAGGTCGGCGCCGATGGGTAACAGCGCTTGGGTAACAGCGCATTGGGTAACAACGCATTGGGCAACACTGCCTGTCAACGCGAAGCGTCCGTGTGCCGTTGTACCTGTCGGTGGTGGGGCGACCACCAGTGGGGGTCCCCGGTCCCAGGGCCGGGGACCCCTCTGCGTGTCCGGGCGGAGATCCCCGACCGTGCGACCCCCGGCCCGTCCGCCAGGCGTGACGGATGTCACACGGCGTGTGTGCATGAAATGGGTGGCCGCCGGGTACGACCGGTTCATCATCACCCCCACGGTTCGCAACGGCCGTGGTGACGAGCCCTGGTCCACCTTCCTCTCCCGCCTTGGACCGGGGCTCGTCCGCGTCCGGGGACCGGTCGGGGACCGGTGGGCGCTGGCAGTGGAGGATCAGCCGAAGAGGCGGTGGAGCCCCGCGGCCTGGTCGCACGGGTAGGTCACCGCGCCGTGCGGAACCGGGTGCTCGGCGGCCGAGCGGGACAGGGCGGCGGCGACCGAGGCCTGATCGGCAGGACCGAAGGCGCCGCACATCTCCACCAGTTCGGCGCCCTGGTCGACCAGCCACGTGGCGGCGTCGGCTCCGTCGGCGGGGGAGGCGACTCCGACGGCGATCAGCTCGCAGGTCGGTGAGCCGATGACGTCGACCCGTCGGGTCGTTGCATCGGCTCCCAGCGTGTAGATGAAACCCCATCGCTGCATCGTCGATCCTCCATGGTCGTCGAGCGTCTCGACGCCGAACACGTCTGCACCGTACATGTCTACACCGTACACGTCTACACCGTAGACACCGAGTGGTACCGTCGGCGTATCGCCACCCTCACCCGATCCACCGTCGTGGCCGCCGCCCGATCGCGAGTCGCTGAACACGGGCTCTCGAGCCTCAGCATGCGCTCGCTGGCGGATGACCTGGCCGTCACCCCGATGGCCATCTACCGCCACGTCGCCAACCGAGAGGGTCTTCTCGACGCGATCGTCGACGATGCCCTCGACCGACTCGGCGACATCGACGAGGGCCTCGCTCCCGAAGTGCTCATGCGGCGGCTCGAGTCACGGCTCGTCGACGCCTTCGGCGACCTGCCCGAACTCGCCCTGCTGCTCGCCCACCGGGGTCCACGCACGGAGCGTTCGGTCGCCGTCATCGGCCGGGTGGTGCAGGCCCTCGTCGACGGCGGGCTGGACGCGGAGGTGGCGGCTCGCACCTACGCCACCATGAGCACACTCGCCCTGGTGCGCATCGCGGCCGCCGCTGCCGGCTCGGGCTCGACGGCCTCGCTCGTGGGCGGAGGACCGGATGCAGGGCTGGCCGCGCTGGCTGTCGATCAGCTCAGTCGATCCGACGGATCCACGGTGGACGCGGTGCTGGAGGCGGCTCACGCCCTTCGGTCCGTCTGAACCTCGGGCGGTCGGGGCGCTGGTGAGTCGTCCTGTAGGCGGGATTCTGTCCACCGGTCCCTCGCGGGAGTCCGGATGGGTGACCATCCATCTCTGCGGCCTACCCGAGGAGTGCCCCGAAGGGCGGACGGGCCGTCCACGTCCTCTGCTCGGCCTTGCTCCGGGTGGGGGTTGCCATCCGCCGGGGTCGCCCCCGGCGATGGTGCGCTCTTACCGCACCGTTTCACCCTTGCCTGTGCCGACCCCGAGGGGTCGGCCATCGGCGGTCTGCTCTCTGTTGCCCGATCCGTCAGATCGCTCCGACCTGGCTCTCGCCAGCACCCTGCCCTGCGGAGTCCCGACCTTCCTCGACGGCACGGACCCTGAGGTCTGCGCCGCCGCGGCCACCCGGACGACTCACCAGCGCTCCCAGTGTGCCAGCACTCGGCCACCCCGCCGAACTTGTAGCGGGCATGCCGTGAGACGACCGGTGGGCTACAAGTTCGGCGGGGTGCGACGATCTTGTAGCGGGCAGGTCGTGGGACGACCGGTGGGCTACAAGTTCGGCGGCGGGGTGCGGGATCAGGCGGGCCAGGCCTCGTCGAGCTCGACGAACATCGCCGAGTTGGCGTCGTAGGCCCGGTTGGTCTCGGCGATGAAGGCGTCGAGCTCGGCGTCGGTCCACGGGGCGTCGTCCAGCCTGCTCCGGTACGCGTCTTTGTAGGCATCCAGGTCGTCGATGTCGAAGTCGTAGAACGACAGGGCACCGGCCAACCGATCGCCGTAGTGACGCTCGAGGGTGCGACGGATGGCCTGGCCGCCCGAGAGGTCGCCGAGGAGTCGCGTGTAGTGCTGCGCGACGAACCGTGCCGGCTCCGCGCCGCTCGAGCGGATCAGCTCGACGTACGCCCGCGTCGCTGGGCGGGTGCCGAACCGCTCGGACCAGTCGGCTCCCACCAGGTTCGCCAGGTCGGCCTCGATCCTCGGGACCCGACGCAGCTCCGCTCCGACGAAGGGTCCGACGACCGCGTCGTCGGCCAGGCCGTCCCCGGTCTCCTCGAGGGCCCGGTAGATCGCGTGGTGTTGGACCATCAGGTCGGCCACGCCGTCGATCGGGAGCTGGCCCCGCATCAGGCGGTGGACGAACTGCTTGCGCTCAGCGGCCCGGTGCGCGGTCATCGTCGCGTTGCGGATCCGCACCGAGAACGGCGGGTCCAGCTCGATCGTGTCGGTGGTGGTCATCGGTGTCCTGTCTCCAGTTCCGTCGTTCGGGCAGGGCTGTTCGGGCAGGGCTGTCGTTGGGGCAGGGCTGTTCGGGTCACGGGTTGAGTGAGTAGTGCACGCCCACGGGTTCCTGCGCCTTGAGCGGGTCCGCAGCCGCGCCGCTCGAGTACCAGTACGCCGCGGTTCCGGTCTGGCCGTGGAAGTTCACGAACGACTGCGGCCAGGCACCCTTGTGGACACCTCCGACCTGGGCCGGGCTCCCGGCGGGGGGAGTGACGTTCGAGCCGAGATAGCGGGTCGGGGCGGTCCACCCGGTGGCGATCGCTCCGCCGGCGTAGACGTCGGCGAACTCGGCGAGGGTGATGCCGGGCGTGTCGGGAAGCGTGATCTGGATGTCGGGGTTCTCCTGCGAGGAACCGCGGCCGCCGATCGTCGCGGTGAGTCGAGCGGCGCCGCCGGCATCGACGGTCAGCGTCGGGTCGACGATCCAGAACGGGGTGTAGCTCCCGTAGAAGTTGACGGTGAACGTGCCGCTCCAGCGGATGGTCGCGGCCCCGGTGGCCGTGTTCACCGTGCCGGTCCCGCCGGTGTAGCGGACGCGCTGGCCCAGGAAGAAGGCGTTGGTGGCGGTGACCAGGTTGCCGTTGCCGTCGCGGTTCTTGTTGGCCCACGACACGGCCGGCTCGCTGCCGATGGGTACGAAGGAGCCCGCGGCGTTCTTCTTCTGCACCGTGACGTTGCCGCTGGTCGGCACGTAGGTGGCGGCGGTGCCGTCGGAGCGACCGGCCGACCAGTAGTTGACGATCCCCGGTGCGAGCGACGCGTTGTCGGCCTCGCGGCTGATCGTCCACTCGAGCACCGCGTTCGAGACCGATCGCAGCGACGGGTCCGGGTTCGGGGCGGGGCCGGGATCCGGTGCGCAGGCGACGGCGGCCATCGCCACGGCGATGGCTGCGGCGCCGAGCAGGCGGCGACGGGTGGCCGGTCGGCTGGACCGGCGGCTGGCTGGCGGGGTGCTCATGGGAGGTTCTCCTCGGGTCGGTGAGCGGGATCGGTCGGTGCCCCGGTCGGCCGGCGACGGCGGACACGTCCGACGGCCAGGACCGCCGTGGCGGCGAGGGCTGCGAGCAGCAGGATCTGGGGCCAGGGCCATGCGGGGGCCGAGCTGTGCGCGGTGATCGTGGCCGACGCCAGGTCGACGCCGGGCTCGGCGGGGACGTAGGGCTCGAGCTCCACGACGGCGGCGGCCGCGAAGCCGGGCCACACGCCGTTGAGGACGTGCTCGACGGTGCGGGACCGGCCGGGGGCGATCGCGCGGACCTCGACGGCGGCGTCGGGGCCCGTGGGGCCGATCGAGGTGGACACCTCGGCGTGACCGCGGGCGGCGACGGTGACGTCTCCGACGTTCTCGACCTCGTAGGTGATCCTCACGCTGCCGGGGGAGGCGGGGTTCCAGCTCCGCTGGTAGGTGGCGCTCATGGCGCTGTAGCGGAGGGCGGCATCGGCGGTACGAGCCGTCGGGGTGGCCGGCGACGTGGTGTCGGCTGCGCTCCCCGCGGTGATGGCGGTGTCGCCCGGGTCGGCGGTCACAACCGCGAGCGGCGTCCCCTCGGTCGCTCCGGTGCTCCCGGGGACGAGTGTCGAGGGTCCGGTACTGCTGGTCGAGGACCGGGGTGTGCGCGGCGCGGGTGATGTCGCGGCGTTCGAGGGCGCCGCGAGCACGGTGGCGTCCCCGGTTCGCGGGGCTGCCGCGGTCGTCGGTGGTTCGGTGGTCGGGGTTGTGGTGGTCGGGGTTGTGGTGGTCGGGGTTGTGGTGGTCGGGGTTGTGGTGGTCGGGGTTGTGGTGGTCGGGGTTGTGGTGGTCGGGACTGTCGTGGTGGGGGCGGTCGTCGTGGTGGTGGGACCGGTCGGGGATCCCAGCGAGAACGTGATCGGGGTGGGGACCTTGCGCGTGTCGGAGGACGATCCGGTCGAGTACCAGTACGCGGCGGTCCCCGTCCGCTCCATGGCGGCGACCATCGCCGGGGGCCATGCACCCCACGACGGTGTCGTGCGTACCTGGGGAGCGGCGGTCGACTCGTAGCGGACACCGAGGTACTCGGGTGGGACCGTCATCGGGCCCGGACCGGTGCCGGTCGTGCGGAACCGGGCGATCACAACGCCGGGGATCGGCGGGACCTCCTGGCGGACGTCGGGGTTCTCCAGGCTGGAGGCGTAGCCGGCCACGGTCGCGCTCAGCGTCCCGCTCCCGGCGTCGTCGATGCTCAACGTGAGGTCGCTGAACCACGTCGGGACCAGCTCGTCGTAGAGGTTGGCGCTGATCGTGCCGCTCCAGCGGACCGTCGTGGCCCCGCTGGCCGGGTCGTGGGTCCCGTCGCCGCCGGTGAGCCGGACCCGCAGGCCGAGGCGGGCCGATCCACCGGCGGTCACCCGGGTGCCAGAGGCATCGAGGCATCGGGATGCCCAGTCCGAGACGACCACGTCGGAGCCGCCGGCGGTGCGCTTCAGCACGGTGACGTCGCCGTCGGTGCCCGTGTAGGCGGCGGCGGAACCGTCGGTGCGTCCGGCGCTCAGGTGGTTGCAGGACCCGTCGAAGGCGCCGGTGTTGAGCTCCTCGGACAGCGCCCACTCGAGGGAGGCGCCCTCGACGGTCATCGGGCCGCCCCCGGCTCCGGCCCCGAGCGACAGGAGCGAACCCGCGCCGACGAGCACGGTGGCGGCCGCGGCGAGGACGGGAGTGCGGAGGCGACGCAGTCGGCTCACGGTGTCGGTCCCTGGACCTGCGTACGGCGTCGGTGCCAGCGCCACCCGACGGCCGCCGCACCGATGCCGAGGACCAGCGCCGCGGCCAGCACGGGATCCGGGCTGCGTCGGCCGTCGAAGCGCTGCACGGCGATCACCTCGCCGGCGACGATCCGGCGACCGGAGCGGCCGTCTGCGGGGGAGTCGTCGGGGTCGACCGATGCGTCCCCTCCCGGGCCTTCGACGGCGGGTGCCCCCGGGGCGGTCGTGGCGGGGCCCGCGTCGGTGCTGCCGGCCGCCGGGGTCGTCGGGCTCGCGGACCGGCCGTCCAGGCCCGTGGCGCCGGCTGCGGCTCCGGCGCCCGCGGGCCGCGACGTCGCCCCCGGCGCCGGGCGGGTGCCGCTCGAACCGGGCAGGGGAGCGGCGCTCACCCCGCCGGGGGCGACGGTGGGTGCCGGACCGTCGGTGCGGAACGTCACGGGGACGAACTGCTCGTTGGTGCGGCTGGACTTGCCGTGGGCGCCGATGGTGAACACTCCGCACTGCACCGTCCGGCAGTCGACGGTGTTGGTCCGGCCGGTGGAGATGTCGGTCCACGAGTACAGCGCCCCGCGCACGGTGAGGGTCGTGGAGAAGCCGCCGCCGCCGTCGAGGTGGAACGGCGTCTCGGATCCCGATGTACCACCGGGGGTGAAGCTGATCAGGCGCACCAGGCCGGTCCCGTCGTCGCGGGTGTCGCCGCCACCACCCTCGCCCGGGTACGAGAACGTCACGCCGAACTGCCCGGCCGAGTCGGTGCTGTTGCGCCAGCTCGGGCCCCACTGCCCGCCGGGGGCCACCCAGCCGAAGAACAGGTACAGCCCGCCGAACACCGTCGCCCCACACGGGTGCGGAGGGACCAGGAAGTCCGATCCGGTGACGGTGATCGTCGATGTGGCCGCGGCGGGGAGGGCGGTCGGAGTGACGGTCAGCCGAGGGGTGGCGTCGGTGTTCCCGCAGGTGCCCTGCGCGGCAGCGGGGCTCGACCAACCGGGTGCCCCGAGGGCGGGCAGGAGCGTGGCCGCGATCGCCATCAGGGCGACGACGATCCGTCGGATACGCAGTGGACGGGGCTGCATCGCCGAGAGGTTAGGCATCCCTAATAGTCAGATGTCAAAAGGGGTTTGATACTGAGTCAGGTATGCCTGATAGTCGCCGAGGGCCGGTCATGGCCGGGAACGATGAGCAACCGCCCGTCCTGCGGGTGGCGCAGCACGTCGATCGGGTGCTCGTACACCTCGCTCAGCAGCGGTGCGGTCAGGACGTCGGCCGGCGCTCCGTCGGCGGCGACGGACCCACCCGCGAGCACGACCACCCGGTCCGCGTGCGTCGCGGCCAGCCCGAGGTC
>WBZM01003903.1_pt1 | contig 11289 bp, 10 predicted proteins | sample 5204271 | NCBI WGS metagenome assembly WBZM01 (sample SAMN12344346, study PRJNA552823) | activated sludge metagenome | biome: Activated sludge suspended growth; feature: Nitrification reactor; material: Wastewater; isolation source: activated sludge from nitrification reactor of wastewater...
GCGCAACACCCTGGTGCCGGTCATCACGGTGGCGGGGCTGCAACTCGGCTCGATCATCGCGTTCGCCATCATCACCGAGACCGTGTTCCAGTGGCCCGGCATGGGCCTGCTGTTCATCCAGTCGGTGATGTTCGCCGACGTGCCGGTCATGGCAGCCTATCTCTGCCTGATCGCGCTCATCTTCGTGCTCATCAATCTGGCCGTCGATCTGCTGTACCACGCCGTCGACCCGCGACTCAAGTTCGACCGGGCGGCCGCCTGAAACGAGGACACCACCATGACCACTCCCGTCGATTACATCCGCCGCTACCACGACGACCTGATTGCCGTGCGCCGCGACATCCACATGCATCCGGAACTGGCCTTCCAGGAATCCCGCACCGCGGGCATCGTCGCCCAGCGGCTCGCGGACCTGGGACTCGAGGTCCACCGCGGTCTCGCCGGCACCGGTGTGGTGGGCGTCATTCCCGGGCGAAGCAACACGAACGGCCGGTCCGTCGGACTGCGCGCGGACATGGACTGCCTGCCGATGCACGAGGCCGGCGACAAGCCGCACGCCTCGCGCACCGCGGGCAAGATGCACGCGTGCGGCCACGACGGCCACACGACGATGCTGCTGGGTGCGGCGCGCTACCTGTCCGAGACGCGCAATTTCGACGGAACGGTCTATGTGATCTTCCAGCCGGCCGAGGAGCACGGCGGCGGCGGCGGCGTGATGGTGCGCGACGGCCTGTTCGAGCGCTTTCCCGCGAACGAGGTGTATGCCCTGCACAACTGGCCGCAGCTGCCGGCCGGCAAGATGGCAGTCAGACCCGGCCCCGTGATGGCCGCCACGGACGAGATCCAGATCACCGTGCGCGGGCGCGGCGGCCACGGCGCGCTGCCGCACCTCACCGTGGATCCCGTCATCGTGGCCGCGCACATCATCACCGCGCTGCAGACCATCGCCAGCCGCAACGTGTCTCCGGTGGACGCGGTGGTGGTGAGCATCTGTTCCATGCACACGAGCCAGACAGGCGCCCACAACGTGATCCCCGATGCCGTGCACCTGCTGGGCACATTGCGCACGTTCCGGTCGGAGACGCGGGACCTCGCCGAGCGGCGCATCCACGAGGTGGCGGCAGGCGTGGCGCTCGCGCTCAACGGGTCCGCCGAGGTGCAGATCAACCGCGGTTATCCGGCCACGGTAAACAGCGCAAGAGAGGCGGAGTTTGCCGCCCGCGTGGGAGAACAGGTCTTCGGCGTCGTGAACGTGGTGCGCGATGCGGACCCCACCATGGGCGCGGAGGATTTCGCGTACTTCCTGCAGGAACGCCCAGGGGCCTATGTATTCCTCGGCCAGGGCGGTTCGGATGGCGGATGTTTCCTGCACAACCCGCACTACGACTTCAACGACGCGGTGATTCCGCTCGGCGCCGGCTATCTCGCGTCGCTGGCCGAGGCGGCCCTTCCCCTGGCCGGATCCCGGTCCTCCGCGGACGTCGCTGCGCTGGAGATCGTCTGATGATCGCTCGACGAATCGCCGCGGCCCTCGTCACGGGTCTTGTCGCGCTGTGCATCGGCACCGCACCCGCCGGAGCGAAGACCTTCCGCTTCGCGAACCAGGGAGATGCGCTGTCCGTCGACCCCTACATGCACAACGAGGCGGTGCTGCTGTCACTCACCGGAAACGTCTATGAAGGCCTGACAGGCCGTGGAAAGAAATTCGAGCTGACGGCCGAGCTGGCGACGGACTGGAAGCAGACGTCGCCCACGGTCTGGCGATTCAACCTGCGCAAGGGCGTGAAGTTCCACGACGGCAGCCCCTTCACCGCAGACGACGTCGTATTCAGCTTCGAGCGGGCACGCGGGGAAGGCTCCGACGTGCGCGTGTACGTCGCCGGCATCCGGGAGATCCGCAAGGTCGATACGCACGCGGTGGACATCGTGACGCAGGAACCCTTCGCGATCCTGCCGCAGAACATCAGCCGCTGGTACATCATGTCCAAGGCGTGGTGCGAGAAGCACAACGCGGTGAAGCCGGTGGACGTGCGCAAGGGCACCGAGAACTACGCGAGCACGCACGCCAACGGCACCGGGCCCTTCATGCTGAAAACGCGCGAGCCGGGAGTGCGCACGACCTTCGCCCCGAACCCGGACTGGTGGGCGAAGGCGGAGCACAACGTGACCGAGGCGATCTTCACGCCGGTGGGCAACGACGCCACGCGCGTGGCCGCGCTCATCAGCGGGGAGATCGACATGGTCGACCCCGTGCCGCTGCAGGACGTGCCGCGGGTGAAGGGCAGCCCGGCCCTGCAGATCATGCAATCGCCGGAACTGCGCACGATCTTCCTGGGCATGGACCAGAAGCGCGACGAACTCCTGTTCTCGAACGTGAAAGGGCGCAACCCGCTGAAGGACCGGAAAGTGCGCCAGGCGTTCTACCAGGCCATCGACATCGAGGCCATCCGCACGCGGATCATGCGCGGCGTATCCACGCCCACGGGGCTGATGGTGGCGCCGGGCGTGCAGGGCTTCGTGCCCGACATGAACAAGCGCCTGCCCTACGATCCCGACGGCGCACGCAAGCTGCTCGCCGAAGCCGGCTATCCGTCGGGTTTCGAGGTCGGCATGAACTGTCCGAACGACCGTTACGTGAACGACGGCGAGATCTGCCAGGCCATCGCCTCCATGCTGGCGAAGGTGGGGGTGAAGGTGAATCTCGTGGCCGAGCCCAAGACGCTCTTCTTCCCCAAGGTGCTCTCGCGCAACGTGTCGTTCTACCTCGCCGGATGGACGCCCACCAGCCAGGACAGTCACAACGCCCTCTACGCACTGATGTCGACTCCGGGCGAAGCCGGCCAGGGCCAGTTCAATGGCGGTGCGTACTCGAACCCGCGGGTCGACGACCTGACCCGCCGCATCGGCGCGGAGAACGACGCGAACAAGCGGAACGCGATGATCGCGGAGGCGTTCAAGATTCATCAGGACGAGATCGGCCACATCCCCCTGCATCAGCAGCCGATCACGTGGGGCATGAAGAAGTCCGTGGAGATGGTCCAGACCCCCGACAACTTCGTCTACCTCCGCTGGGTCACGGTGAAGTGATGGTGCCGCCCGGCCGATGAGCGATCCCGGCGCATCGCAGAGTGCCGGCGCGGCGGTCGCTCCCTGCGTGCTGCGGCGCTGGTTCGACTCCGATCTCGTCTGGTCGCTGCGCCATTCGCCCGTGGCGATCGGCGCAGGAACCGTCGCGTTCGTGATTCTGTTCGGCGCCGCGTTCGCCTCGTGGCTTGCGCCGCACGACCCCTTCGATCTGGCGTCGCTGGAGCTGATGGACGCCCTCACGCCGCCCGCGTGGTTCCCCGAGGGCCGTTCTGCCTATCTGCTCGGCACCGACGATCAGGGGCGCGACGTGTTCTCGTCCATCCTGCACGGCAGCCGCATTTCCATCGTCGTCGGATTCGCCTCCGTGCTGGTCGCGATGGTGCTGGGCGTTGTCCTGGGGCTGATCGCGGGATACGCAGGCGGAGCGGTCGACGCCTTCATCATGCGAGTCGCCGACGTGCAGCTGTCGTTCCCCGCCATTCTCATCGCGCTGCTGATCGATGGCGTCGCCCGCGTCGTGCTGCCGGATGCTGCGCAAGGCGGGCACGCCCTTCTGGTGCTGGTGATCGCCATCGGACTGTCCGGCTGGGTGCAATACGCACGCACCGTGCGCGGTTCGACCATGGTCGAGCGGCGGAAGGAGTACGTGCAGGCGGCACGGGTGATCGGCCGCCATCCTCTGGCGATCATGCTGTTCCACGTGCTGCCCAACGTGCTGGGGCCGGTGCTGGTGATCGCGACCATCCATCTCGCGACCGCCATCATCACCGAGGCGACGCTCAGTTTCCTGGGCGTGGGCATGCCCATCACCACGCCTTCGCTCGGCACCCTCATCCGCATCGGCAACGATTTCCTCTTTTCCGGCGAGTGGTGGATCACGGTGTTCCCGGGCGCGGCGCTGGTGTTGCTGGTGCTGTCCGTGAACCTGCTGGGCGACTGGCTGCGCGACGCGCTCAATCCACGGCTGCACTGACCCATGACCGCCTTGCTGGAAGTGCGCAACCTGCGTGTGGAGTTCGTCACGCGCCGCGGCACGCTCGTGGCCATCGACGACCTGTCGTTCGCCCTGGCCCCGGGTGAGATCCTGGGCGTGGTGGGCGAGTCCGGTGCCGGCAAGTCCGTGACGGGCACGGCGATCCTCGGGTTGCTGGAAGCGCCGGCCCGCATCGCCGGAGGCGAGATCCGGCTCGAAGGCAGGCGCATCGACGGTCTGCCCGCGGGGGAGATGCGGCGCATCCGCGGCAAGCAGATCGGTGCCATCTTCCAGGACCCGCTCACCGCACTGGACCCGCTCTTCACCGTGGGCGATCAGCTCGTCGAGACGCTTTGCACGCATCTGCCCCTGTCGGCCCGGGAGGCCAGGGCAAAGTCCTTGTCGTTGCTGGCAGAGGTCGGCATACCCGCCCCCGAGACCCGTATCGACCAGTACCCGCACCAGTTTTCCGGCGGGATGCGCCAGCGCGTGGTGATCGCGCTCGCCCTGTGTGCACAGCCGCGTCTGGTGATCGCGGACGAACCCACCACCGCGCTCGACGTGTCGACGCAGGCTCAGATCATCGCGCTGCTGAAGAAGCTCGCTCGCGCGCACGGCACGGCGGTGATCCTCATCACGCACGACATGGGGGTGATCGCGGAAACGTGCGATCGCGTGGCCGTCCTGTACGCCGGCCGTCTGGCGGAGATCGGCAATGCGCGCGACGTGATCCATGCGCCCAGGCATCCCTACACGCGCGGTCTGATGGGAGCGATCCCCCGGCTGGGTGCGCTTTCCGAGCGGCTGCCCCAGATCCCCGGCGCGATGCCCCGGCTGGATGCGATTCCCGCCGGCTGCGCGTTCCACCCGCGCTGCTCGGAACGGTTGGACGTCTGCAGCGTCGACCGGCCGGGCACCGTCGCCACGGAGCAGGGCGAGGTCGCTTGCTGGCTGCATCGCCACGAGATAGGTGATCTGCAGCATTCCGCAGCTTGCGAACGCACCGAGCCAGGATGAGTCCCGTGGACGTGCCTCCCACCCTGATCTCCTTCGACCGGGTCGGTCGGGACTTCGACGTTTCGCGACCGTGGCTCGAGCGCACGCTCGGACGCCTGCCGCGCAAGACGCTGGTGGCCGCGGACGAAGTCTCGTTCGAGATCCCCAGAGGCCGGACGCTGGCGCTCGTGGGCGAATCCGGATGCGGCAAGTCGACGGTCGGCCGTCTCGCCGTGGGCCTGTATTCACCGACGCGCGGCCGCGTACTCTTCGACGGTCGGGACATCTCCCGGTCGCGCGGTCCGGAACTGGCGGGCATGCGCCGCCGGGTGCAGATGATCTTCCAGGATCCCCACGCAAGTCTGAATCCCCGCTGGCGCGTGGAGGACATCGTGGCGGAGCCGCTGCGTGTGCTGGGCCTCGTGACCTCGCGGGCCGAAGGCCGGCGGAAGGTCGGCGAACTGCTGGAACAGGTCGGCCTGTCCGCGGCCGACGCCCGCAAGTTCCCGCACCAGTTCTCCGGCGGACAGCGCCAGCGGATTTCGATCGCCCGGGCGTTGTCGTCTTCCCCGGAGTTTCTTGTTTGCGACGAGCCGACCTCGGCGCTGGACGTCTCCGTTCAAGCCCAGGTGCTCAACCTGATGCGGGATCTGCAGGCCCGGCTGGGACTCACCTACCTCTTCATCTCGCACAATCTCGCCGTGGTCGAGTACGTGGCCGACACGATCGGCGTCATGTATCTCGGCCGCATCGTGGAACTGGGTCCGGCGACGGACATCCTCGAGCGGCCCGTCCACCCCTACACGCGGATGCTGCTCGCGGCCATCCCCAATCTCGAAATGACCGGGATCGCCCGAACGCCAGTGGCCGGCGAGGTGCCGAATCCGATCGACCGGCCCACGGGGTGCGCATTTCACCCGCGATGCCCGGAGGCGGGTGAGCGCTGCCGCGCGGCCGCCCCCGACCTGTTGCCCGACGGCGACCGTCGAGCCGTCGCGTGCTGGGCGGCTTGATCGCTGCACGGGATTTCCGGCCACCGGTGGTCCGTCCGTCGATTCGGCCGTCGAGTTCCCCGGTTGAAGGTCGCGGGCGGCATTCCAGCGGTTCCCCTGCGGTCCCTGGCGAGGGCACCGACCTTGTACTCCTGGAACCGCATTGCGCAATGGCAGGGATGACGCCGCCGACTCGCACGGGAAGGCACCAGGTGGCGCCGGATGTTGCGGTCGGCCGGGCCGCCGTTTACATTGACTTGGATCGCGGTCGATCGACGCGGCGATACATTCAAATATGGGAGAGAGCAAATGAGCGACAGTAACACCTACCAGGGCGCCTGTTTCTGCGGCGCGGTCAAGTTCCAGGTCACCGGGGCCCCGGTGGCCGCCGGATACTGCCACTGCGATTCCTGCCGGAAGTGGTCGGCCTCGCCGATCAACGCGTTCTCCCTGTGGAAACCGGATGCCCTGCAAGTGACCCAGGGCGAGGACAACATCGGCACCTACAACAAGACCGAGCGCAGCTTCCGCAAGTGGTGCAAGACCTGTGGCGGCCACATCTTCACGAGCCATCCGGAACTCGGACTCGTGGATGTCTACGCCGGGGTGATTCCCGACTTTCCCTTCGAACCGCACCTGCACGTGTTCTACGAAGAGACCGTGCTGCACGTGAAGGACGGCCTGCCCAAGATGGCGGACATTCCGGCGGACTTCGGCGGTACGGGAAAGACGCTGCCGGAGTGACGGCCTGCGCCGGACTCGCCTGACTGGCCCGGCGATTGCATTCCGGCAGAGACGTTCGAGCCCTGCCAGGGAGCCGGGCCTGTTCACAACAACAAAGGAGATCCAAGAAGATGAAAGCCTTCCCCTGGGTGACCGCTTCGATCGGCGCCGCCATGCTGGGCGCGGCGTCCCTCGGCGCACATGCCGAACTTTTCGGACCCACGCCCTATGCGAAGTTCTCCGACAGTCCCTTCGCCAGCGTGCCCGATCTGGTGGTCCGCGACTTCGAGGATGGAAACACGTCGTTTCCCGGCGTGACGTTCTCCACGGGCTGGATCCATTCCGGTCCCGGCATCTATTCCGATTCCGTGGATGGCGACGACGGCGCGCTGGACGGTTCCGGGCTGGCCGGAAGTGCCCTCTATTCGGGCAATTCCCAGTACGTGCTGACCGTGACCTTCGATGCGGCCGGCCTGGGGGGCGCTCTGCCCACTCACGTGGGCATCGTCTGGACCGACGTGGGCAATGTCTGGTCCGGGACGACCGGGTACGGCGAGGTTCATTTCGCCGCGAAGGACGGATCGGACGCGACGCTCGTGTCCACGGCCTGGATCCCCGTGGGCGACGGGAATGCCCAGGGCGGCACGGCCGAGGACCGCTTCTTCGGCGTGACGAACGCCGGTGGCGTGAAATCCATCACCCTGACCATGTACAACAGCTACGACTGGGAAGTGGACCACCTGCAGTACACCACCGCCCCGGTACCGGAACCTGGCACATGGGCGTTGGGCGCCGCAGGGGGCTTGTTGCTGGCGGGCCGGCTGGCTGCCCGCCGGGGAAGAAAGCCCGCGAAGTGACCCGTGGAGGTCCGATGCCGCGCAGGTGGCGTCAGACCTCCACGATCCTGAGCCGGGACGGGACGGACGGCACGAGTACCGGATCGTCGAAGAGCGTGTCGCCGTCCGGCTCCGCCTCCCCGGTGGGTTCGAGCGCGGCGAAGTCGTGCAGCGCGGTATCGGCGAGATGGGAAGGGACCACGTTCTGCAGGCTGCGGAACATGGTCTCGATCCGCCCCGGAAACCGCTTGTCCCAGTCAGCCAGCATCTGCTTGATCTGCTTTCTCTGCAGGTTCTCCTGCGATCCGCACAGGTCGCACGGAATGATCGGAAACTCCCTCAGTTCGGCATAGGCCGCGAGATCCTTCTCGGCGCAGTACGCGAGCGGCCGGATCACGATGTGGCGGCCGTCGTCCGAAACGAGCTTGGGCGGCATGCCCTTGATCTTGCCGCCGTGGAACATGTTGAGGAACAGCGTCTCCAGCATGTCTTCGCGGTGGTGGCCCAGCGCGATCTTGGTGGCGCCCAGCTCCCCGGCGACGCGATAGATGACGACCCGCCGCAGCCGCGAACAGAGCGAGCACATCGTCTTGCCCTCGGGGATCACGCGCTTCACGATGGAGTGCGTGTCCTGCCTCTCGATGTGGAAGCGAACGCCCCGCTCGGCGAGGTAATTCGGCAGGATGTCAGCCGGGTAGCCGGGATGCGCCTGGTCCAGGTGCATGGCGATGACTTCGAAGTCCACCGGCGCACGCCCCTGGAGCGACAGCAGGATGTCCAGCAGTCCGTAGCTGTCCTTGCCGCCGGACAGGCAGACCATCACGCGGTCCCCCGCCTCGATCATCCGGTAATCGACGATGGCTTCCCCTGCCTGACGGCGCAGGCGCTTCGCCAGTTTGTTGCCCTCGAAGCGGTCCTTGCGGGAATCGGCAGCGTTGCCGCTCGACTGATCCATATCCTTCCTCATAAGTGCACACTGCGCCCGCCGTCGACGGCGATGATCTGGCCAGTGATGTAGGGAGCGTCCTCGATCAGGAATCGCACCGTCTTGGCGATGTCGCCCGGTTCGCCGACACGCTTGAGCAAGGTGGTGCTCACGATGCGGTGGCGAGCAAGTTCGTCCGACCAGGTCTCGTCTTCCGGCCAGAGGATCGCACCGGGGGAGACTCCATTGACTCGCACCTCCGGCCCCAGTTCGCGAGCCAGGGAACGCGTGAGCGACATCAATCCGCCCTTCGCCGCGTTGTACACCACATAGTTCTTCATCGGCCGGTCGGCGTGGATGTCCACGATGTTCACGATGCAGCCCTCGGTCTTCCGCAGGTGAGGGGCCGCGGCCTGGGACAGAAACAGCGGCGTCTTGAGGTTGGTGCCGATGAGGTCGTCCCACTGCGCTTCGGTGATGTCGCCCACGGGGGTGGGGAAGAAGCTGGAAGCATTGTTGACGAGCACGTCGAGCCGGCCGAAGTGGCCCACGGTTTCGTGAACGAGCGAGGGCAGATGCGCGATGTTGAGCAGGTTCGCCTGGACGATCGCCACCGACTCGGGCCGCGTCTCGTTGAGTTCCGCCTGCAGGGCGCGGGCGTCGTCGCCGGACGAGTGGAAGTGGATCATCAGCTTCGCACCTCGCGCATGCAGCGCCCGGCAGATGGCAGCGCCAACGCGGCGGGCGCCGCCCGTGATGAGTACGACCTTGTCGTGCATGTCGTCCGGGAAGAGGGATTTCGCGAGGGACGGATCCATGGTCGGGATCCACGGCGCTCCCGAAGCGGCGGGAAGCGTTTATAGTCGATTCTACGCCAGCTCCCCCCCGCTCCCTTGCCGCCGTCGCCCGTCCCGTCATCCCTGACCCCCTCCGCAGACGCGGCCGCGCACAGCGAGCGGCTCGTCCGGCGCATCGTCAGCGAGATCGAGGGTCGAGGTGGATGGATGGGGTTCGACCGCTACATGGAGCTGGCCCTGTACGAACCGGGCCTGGGCTACTACGCGGGCGGCAGCACCAAGTTCGGAGGCAGCGGCGACTTCGTCACGGCGCCCGAGATCTCCCCGCTGTTCGGACGCGCGCTGGCGCGTCAGTTGACCGAAGTGATCAGCGCGACGCGCGGCGACATCCTCGAACTGGGTCCCGGCACGGGTGCGCTGGCCGCCGACATTCTGACCGAGCTCGATCGTCTGGGGGCTCTCCCGGGCCGTTACCGCCTGCTGGACGTGAGCGCGGAACTGCGTGCCCGTCAGCAGGACCGGCTGAACGCTCTTTCGCCGGAACTCCGGGGCATCGTTGAGTGGGTCGACCGGCTTCCCGGCGAAATTCACGGAGTCGTTCTGGGCAACGAAGTGCTGGATGCGCTTCCCGTGCGTCTGGCCGAGTGGACAGGCGACGGCGTCTTCGAACGCGGAGTCGCCTGGGGCACGGAAGGTTTCCGCTGGGCCAGAGGTGCCCCCTGCGACGATGAGTTGGCGCTGGCTTTGCAGGGCATCGAGGTGCCGCCGCCTTACGTCACCGAAGTCGGCCTGCAGGCCCGGGCGCTCGTCGCGACGCTGGCGGAACGGCTGCACGCCGGTGCCCTGATCCTGATCGACTACGGCTTCGGGTCGCGGGAGTTCCACCACCCCCAGCGTTCCCAGGGCACCCTCATGTGCCACTACCGGCATCACGCCCATGGCGACCCCTTCCATCTGCCCGGCCTGCAGGACATCACCGCTCATGTGGATTTCACCGCCGTGGCCACGGCGGGCGTCTCGCACGGGCTGTCCCTGGCCGGGTATACGACCCAGGCTCACTTCCTCGTCAACTGTGGCATCACCGAGCTGCTCGCCGAGGCCGCTCCGTCCGGGTCACGCAGTTACCTCGCCTTGGCGGCACAGGCTCAACGCCTGTTGAGCCCCTCGGAGATGGGCGAACTGTTCAAGGCCGTGGCGCTCGTCCGGGGCCTGGAGCGCCCGCTCACCGGATTCGCCCGTGGGGATCTGTCCCGTCTGCTCTGAGGGGTCGCCCACGGTCCCCGCCGGCAGCCGGACGCACTGCCGCGGAGCGCGGCATGTGCCGATTTGCGTCCCGATGCACCGCAGCAGACCGTCGGCACTCGAGTTTCCGTCCGCCATGCCGTTGTGGTCCTTCGGGTGCGATTCCTGCGCAACCCGGGGCTCGCGGCCCTTCCTCACCCGCACCTTCGAGCGAACCAGCCTTTCATGACCTCCACCGTTTCCCTCCTGTTCGGCGTCCACGCGCATCAACCGGCCGGCAATTTCCCCTCGGTCGTGGACGAGGCGCACGAAAAGTCCTACGGGCCGTTCCTGCGCGTCGTGTACCGCTATCCGAAATTCCGCTTCGCGGCCCACTTCAGCGGCTGGCTGCTGGAATACCTGCTGGAGCGCTTCCCCGAAGACATGGCCCTGCTGCGCGAGATGGTGGAACGCGGCCAGGTCGAGCTGTTCGGAGGCGGCGACATGGAACCGGTGCTCGCGTCGATTCCGTACCGGGATCGCGTGGGGCAGGTCAACGCTCTGTCGAAGCGGCTGGAGGAGGCCTTCGGGCAGCGCCCGGGAGGCGCGTGGCTGACGGAACGGGTCTGGGAAGCCACGGTCGTTCCCGCCCTGGCGGACGCGGACATCGAGTACGTGACCGTCGACGACTATCACTTCGTCTGCGCCGGCCGCGACCTTGCCGAGCTGACGGGCTACT
>WBZM01003904.1_pt1 | contig 11287 bp, 12 predicted proteins | sample 5204271 | NCBI WGS metagenome assembly WBZM01 (sample SAMN12344346, study PRJNA552823) | activated sludge metagenome | biome: Activated sludge suspended growth; feature: Nitrification reactor; material: Wastewater; isolation source: activated sludge from nitrification reactor of wastewater...
GCCGCGGGCATCGCCGGCAACGGCACGCCCGAGCAGGTCTTCGAGTGGATCCCGCAGTGCTACGGCACGCCCGAGAAGGTGCAGCTCGGCGCCTTCTGCGTGTCGGAGCCCGACGCCGGTTCCGACGTGTCGTCGCTGCGCACCCGGGCCGTCTACGACGAGGCCAAGGACGAGTGGGTGCTCAACGGCACCAAGGCGTGGATCACCAACGGCGGAATCGCGGACGTCCACGTGGTGGTCGCCGCGGTCGAGCCCGAGCTGAAGGGTCGGGGCCAGGCCAGCTTCATCGTCCCGCCGAACACGCCCGGGTTGTCGATGGGTCAGAAGTACAAGAAGCACGGCATCCGGGCCAGCCACACCTCCGAGGTCGTCCTCGACGACGTCCGGGTCCCCGGCAGCTGCCTGCTCGGCGGCAAGGACAAGCTCGACGAGAAGCTCGCCCGGGCCCGCGAGGCGCAGAAGAACCCGCAGGTGAGCTCGGGCAAGCAGCCGGCGATGGCCACCTTCGAGGCCACCCGCCCCGCCGTCGGCGCCCAGGCGATCGGCGTCGCCCGCGCCGCCTACGAGTACTCCCTGCAGTACGCCCAGGAGCGCCAGGCGTTCGGCAAGCCGATCATCATGAACCAGTCGATCGCGTTCATGCTGGCCGACATGGCCACCCAGATCGACGCCGCCCGCCTCATGGTGCACCGGGCGGCCTGGCTGTCGCGCAACGGCGGCGGCTACAAGAACGCCGAGGGCTCGATGTCCAAGCTGATGGCCGGGCGCACCGCGGTGTGGGTGACCGAGCGGGCCATCCAGATCCTCGGCGGCTACGGCTACACCCGGGAGTACCCCGTCGAGCGCTGGCACCGCGACGCGAAGATCTTCGACATCTTCGAGGGCACCGAGCAGATCCAGCAGCTGGTGATCTCCCGGGCCATCTCCGGCCTGCGCATCGAGTAGTCGACATTCCAGCGTTTCCAACGGTTCTCTCTCCCTGAGAAGCCCTGTGGCGGCCTTCGGGCCGCCACAGACGCGTTCCGGCCTCGGTCAACGACGCTCAGCGAGGCGCATCGACGCGCCGGCGATGGGACACGGATCCTCTGGTGCGTAGTGTAAACACGACGAACCTCCTGTCAAGGCCTCCCTGCAGCGGGTTCGCACGGTGACCCTTTGGGCACTGGTCCTCGAAACCAGATGCACGGTCCAGTGAGACGGAGGCGTCCCTAGGCTCAAAGGCGGGATCAGACGTCGCTGTCCGACCGCAAACCTCACTGGTTCGCCGAGTCGGGCGCCCCGGTCGAGAGGGGAGCACGAGAGGGAGGGCTGGTCAGGTTGATGGGACGTCACGGGTGCACCGTCTTCGAGCGACGGTTCGACCTCGGGTGAGGGCGTTCTGAGGCCCCAAGGAGGTCGATCTGCTCAAGAGGCGCACCAGGCCTCTCGGTCGATGAACCCAACCCACGCCGATCAATCGCCGGCAGTTCAACTCGTCGACTGCCAGGTCGACTTCGGCGACGTGATTGTCGGACCCGTCTCGCTGGAGGTTGACTGGGGCGAGTCGGTTGCGTTGGTCGGCCCATCAAGATCAGGGAAGACCGCAGCCGTCCGTCTAGTTCGGGGCGATTTCCGGCCCACTGCGGGCCAGGCCTTGGTGTCTGGCACCGCAGTGGGCTGGCTGGCGGAGCGGGATCGGCGAGCGTTCCTCAGGCGCCTCATGTCGAGCGTGGATCAGAGCCCGGTGATGCTCCCGGAGCTCAGCGTCGCTGAGAACGTCGCGCTGCCCCTGATGCTCGACGGCATCGATCCCTCCGCAGCGCTCGCCCGGGCGAACCAAACACTGAGCGGGGTAGGGCTGGACGGGTTCGGGGAACGGTCCGTGGCGCCGCTGTCGGCCGACCAGCTGCAGGCCGTGGCGGTCGCTCGCGCCCTGGTGCGTCCGACGAGCATCGTTCTCGCCGACGAACCGACCGCCTCTCTCGACGATGTGAACGCTGACAGGGTTGCCCGGCAGCTGCTCGCCTGCGTCGAGCGCGATCGGAGCCGTTGTCTGCTGGTGGCGACCCAGGACCACGCCCTCGCCGAACGGTGTGACCGAGTGGTTCACCTGGCCGAAGGCACCTGGTCGTGACCACTGATCTGTTCGACTGCAGATCCGAGGGCCGATTCGGGCGCTCGCACGCCTCGGTCATGCCGCCAGCCCGAGGCCGGGCCGGTCAGGCGCTGCCAGGCTGCCGCCGGCAAGCTCACCGATCGAGCAGTCGTGAGGCTCATCTCGATGACCGGTCAGGGTGTGAGATCGATCCGAATTGGCCAACACCGCCTGCCACGGCGCCGTGTGAGTGTGACGTCGGGAGGGATCAGACATGGCGATTCGGACAGTTTCCAAGGCGATCGCAGCTGCGCAGGAGATCGCCGTCAACGACTCGGTCCCCGCAGAGCGCAAGGAGCAACTCGTCAAACAGGTGCTCGACGCTGGGGCGGCTGCCACGGCGCAACCGGTGTGGGACAACTGGGCCCAGCGGCTGGTCGCAGGCAGTCTCGGCGCCATCGGCTTGGTACTTGCCCTCTTCACAGGCGTGGCCGTCCTGCGTCAGGTGCCCATCGAGGCCGCCGTGACTTCAGCCCTCACCGGTGCGATCGGCGCGTTGGCCGGGATGTTCGCTCAACGCATCACGGGTGGCGGGCCTCAAGCACCAGCCGGAGCGGGCGATCCGACGCCTGGGGGCGCAGGTGTCAAGGACGGCCCCGTCGCCGGAGCCCCCGGTGACTCCCTGCCTGCTGGGAGCGAGATGGTCCTCGCCGAGGAGCGAGAGCTCACCGAAGCCTGAAAGCAGTTCCGTCGGGTTGCCCGACCGGCAGTTCCGCAGTGACGGTGACCAAGCGGTAGGACGCGGGCATGAGCCCTCGAGGCCTTCATCGCGAGCCGCCTGTCAGCTCGTCCGTCCCCTTCGCTTCGAGTTCGATGGAGGCGGTCCGGAAACGGAAATCGACCGAGGGAACGGCACACTTCTAGGTCTGTCGGAGCTGGTTCGTCAGAAGTGCCCGCGCGGCATCCTGGGTGTAACGGAGCGTCATCCACCGGAAGTCGAACCCTGGGTCACGACCGAACATCGGGCTCATCAGAACGCCCCGGTGTCCTTCTCCACCATGTAGGAGTGACCGATGCACCACACCGGACCTGCGCTCGTACGCATCTGCGGTCATCTCCGCTACCTCCTCTGGAAGAACGCTCGAAATGGCGCGCTTGAACCGCTTCGTGCTGCCGGTGACCTGGCCGCACTCTGAGCAGCGTCGTGGGGCATCGTCGAACTGCGCGATCGATTCGACGACCGATGTAAACGCCACAAGGGCCAGCGAAGGGTGGTTTTCGACCAGCTGGTCACCCTCGTGGAACATCCTGACCGCGTCGGCAAGCGACTCGTCCTCCAAGAGCCGCTCCCATCCCGAATCGAACCACTCTGGAAGGTCCAGTCGCTCTGGTGTCGGCAGTGGGAGCGACATGGCCTCGTCGAACGGCAGTGGTGGAGGTCTCCATCCACGCTGTACCTCTTCGCCGAGGACCGGCATGGCCGCCTGACGTGTACGCCAGGTCATCGGCGTGACCGCGCTGAGATAGCTGCAGAGGAGATCCGTGAGGGAGCCGGCCTTGACCTCGGCGTCGCGATGCCAGCTGTACCCGTTGATGCGACCGGACACCAGTACGGGCCAAAACGATCCAATCGACCCGCCTCCGAGGGTGGGCGACCCACCCGGCACCAGTTCGGTGACCGCGTCGGGTAGGGGCGCCAACTGAACGTCTCTGATGACGACCGTTCGGTCCAAGCGGTGAAGTGTCCCGAATCGGGCGTACCCACCAATGATTGCCGACCACTCGATCGTGTCTCGTTTACGCCCCAGGTCTCGCATCGCTCCGCTTGCAGCGTCGACCCACTTCTGGATGGCGGTTGGGTCGAGGCGGTCATGGCTAACGACGTACAACTCGACCTGTGTTCCATCCCGCAGGAGTACGAGATCGGGACAGTCGGTACTCGCCGGCACTGACAGCTTGTAGCGCACGACCGACAACCCCAGCCCCGCGCCGCCGAACTGGGCGGCATGCCCCGCTGCCTGAAATGTCTCGCTCGCTCGAGCGATCAAGTGATGCTCGAATTCATTCATCTGCGCGTCGTCGAGTTCACCGGGACGGTCGAGCGCCCACGAGTCGGTGACGTCGGAGAGGTCCACACCCACGCTCAAGTTCACGCTCAGATTCTGTGTTGATGAACCGGCTCTCGCCACGGAGAATCCCGGCTCTTCGTCTGACCGGCCCCCGGCTCCCGGCCCCAGGAATCGTCGTGAGTTCGGATGCAGAAGGGATAGGTCGATCTCGATGGCCCGTTCGGGACTGAAGACGACTTGATGGCGACCCTCGTGTAACGAATGCCCGAGTTGCGGCAAGTACATGACATGAGGAGTGCAAACGGGGTGGAGGTGGCTTCGGCCACGGAGTCGGGGACCGCCGAGTCCGGCACAGCTGACTCAGCCGGAGTCGCCGAGCTTCGCAGCGAGTTCTGTGTCGATGTGCGGACGGAGACGCTTCGTGAGGCGCTCAACCACATCGGGACCCGGGCGGGTTGGACGTTGAGGCGAACGGTCGGTCCGGACACGTGCCTCGTGATCGATGAACCGAAGGCGCTGATCGGCCACTCCATCGCCCGATCAACCATCCTGGTGGTGGATCCGACCCCCTGGGGTGCTCATGCCGGGATGAAGGCGCTGGCCTCTGGCACGGTGTCGGCAGTCGTCTCCTCCGAACGACCGACAGATCTTTGTGAGGCGTTGAGGACGGTTCGAGCTGGTTGGGCGTCGGTGCCGCTCGACGTCCTCGAAGCAGCGTCGAAAATGCCAGACCTGACGGAACGCCAGGTCGCCATCGTCGGCGCTGTCATCTCCGGCCAGCCCACACGAGAGATCGCCAAGGGCCTGTACTTGTCTGACGCCTCGATCAAGCGTGAGCTCGCGACGCTGTTCCGCTCGTTCGGTGCCGACAACCGGCTCGCCCTCGCTGCTCTTGGCACATCGTTGGGGTTCCGTCCACGGAGGGTGTGTCCTTGACGATGGCGGTGCCGATCCAGGCTGTTGCGCTGTCGCGAGCGAGACGACAGGGTGGGCCTGTGGAGGGCGTGGTGGCTGCTGAGGACTTGCTGGGACGCGCAAGGGACGGTGACCTTGGCGCGTTCGCACAGTTCTACGACGAGGAAGCCGGCCAACTTCTCGGCTGGTTCAAGCACCGCACCGCAGCCGCAGACGTGGCCGCCGACCTTTGCGCCGAGACCTTCGCTGTTGTCCTGAAGACGCTCGATCGATACGAAGCAGGGAACGGTCCAGCTCCACAGGCCTGGCTCTACGGGATTGCTCGGAACCAATTTCGACACTGGCTACGCCGGCAACGGGTCCAGGATCGGGCGCGTCAGCAGTTGGGGATCTACCTGCAGCTTCCCCAGGCCGATGACCTGGACCTTGTCGAGCTCCGTGCCGATCTGGAGCGGGCGGCGGGACCGCTGGACGGAGCGCTTGCTGCGCTGTCTGAACCGACGCGGGCGGCGGTGCTGCTTCGGGTGGTGGACGAGCTGCCGTATGCAGACGTGGCGGCACGCCTCGAGTGCTCCGAAGGTGCTGCTCGTGTCCGGGTTTCCCGCGGTTTGGCTCAACTGTTCGACCAGCTTGCTGGGGAGGGCTCGTGACGGTGGATGACGAGCGATTCCTCTCCGATCTCCGGGCCCAGTTGCTCGACGCGGCCGAACGACCCGCCGGTGACCCTCACCCCGGACGAGGTCGCCGGATGGTTCAGTTGGGCGCTGCTGCTGTTGTCCTGATGGCCGTGGCTATCGGTGTGCTGGTCGTGCGCACCCACGACCGTGCCGCCGCCGACGTCGATGTGATCGTCGACGGCAAGGACCTGATCGTCCGGCTCAACGATGTGGAGACGAGACCACAGGCGATCATCGAAGCCGCCCGGGGCGCCGGTCTTGATGTCAGGATCCGGCAGGTTCCCGTCGGACCCTCGAACGTCGGCAAGTTCATCGTATCAACTGCCAGCATCCCGGGCGACTTCCGACCGATCGATCGGGCAGGCGACTCGTTCACGGGGTTCCGGATCAGCCGTGACTGGCCCGGGACGCTCGAGCTGGAACTGGGGCGACCGGCCCGTACCGGCGAGGCATGGGTCGCCGCGTCCGACGCTCTTGATCCTGAGGAGGTCCTGGCGTGCGAACCGCTTCTCGGTGAGTCGGTCGGGTCGGCCTCAACCCAACTCGTCGACCGCAAGGTCAGCGTCCGCTGGGTCATGCTGCCGACCCCAGGCACCGTTGCGGGTCCCGACGGCTACGGGTCGTGGCGGGTGGTTCAGGTGCAGGCCACCGGTCCTCGTGACGTCTCGGTGTTCGCGACGGCTGACGGCGAGTGGCCGTTCCCGGTTGCTCGGCCGAAGCCACCCAGTTCGTGCTGAGACGCAACGTCGCAAGCAGCCGCCGTGTCGAGTCGTTGGTGGAGGAGGGTGGCTGCGTCGTGGGCGTTCAGCTCGTCGAGCCCCGAGAGGATCGTGACGTCGAGTGGCTGGTCGAGACGCTCCTCGAGGTCACTGAGGACCTCGACCGTCCCCAGGGAGTCGAGTGGCAGGAAGTCCTCGAGGAGCGCTTCGATGTCGTCCTGGCTGAGCCTCACTGACGCTCCGGCGCCCACCGGATCAGCTCGGCGTTCCAGCACTCCGCGGTGGCGCTCATCCCAGCGTTGACGGTTGATCGACAGGATGAGCACGTCCCAGAATCGACCCCGCCAGAAGTCGAAGTTCGTGAGCCGCCCTTCGATGTCGGCCACCGTGGTGAGGCTGGCGAACTGGGCGAGGTTGAACTCGGCGGCCTCGATCCAGATCTTGTGGAGGTCGAACTCGTCGAACGCCCAGTTGATCAGGAGGCCTGCGGCCTCGGTCACCTGAGGCCCGCAGTCTGCGACTCCGACGGCGAACAGGTGGCAGTGACCGGCGGTGGGATTGGCGTTGTACGTCCCGACCAGCCCGACGGGTGCGCCGGCCGCGGTGGTGACGACGAACTGGGACTGGACTCCGCGCCACAGGTCCTGCGCGAACTCGGCGGGGTTCGGGGTTCGGCCCCGGTAACGCCACCGGCTGCCAGAGTCGGCGGTCAGGAGTTCGTACAGCCAGTCCTGGTCGCTGCTCCGCACGGCTCGGAGTTGAACGCTTCGCGTGCGCAGGCTGGCGTTCCCCATCGTCATGATGACGCGTACTGGACGCTGTTGGCGGCGTTGTTCAACCCGCCGAGGTTGATGGTTGCTGCATAGGTGGCTTCGGATCCGCCGGACTTGTCGAAGCCGTCGAAGAAGCGGACAACTGGGCAGAAGTTCAGGGTTGAGCTGATGCGGTTCGTCCAGTCGGACGACAGGTTGAGGTACCCGCCCGAGCAGTCGCTTCCACTGATCGTGATCGATGACGAGGTGCGGTTGAACCCGTCGTAGTGAAGGGCGATCACACCCGACGCCGCCGTGGCCGCCAGGTTCTGGGACTGAACGTCGGACGCGTTGATGCGCGCGCTCGGATCGACTGCCGCACCGGCGGAGGCAAGCGCCTCTGCCAGGGTGCCGAAGCACACCGGATCCGACGTGATGTACTCGCCGGTCGACTGGACGCCCTCGATCGTGATCACGCAATGAGACTCGTTGGGCGTCTCATCTGCTCCCGCCGATGCTGGAACGAAGACGCCTGTTGCTGTGGCAGCTGCGATGCCGACGGCAGTGAAAGTGCGGCGCCGGGAAGGACTGGCTGGAACACGTTGCTGACTCATCGTGGACGCTCCTGGTAGCGGGATCATCCCGAGCTTGAGTGCCGTTCGGTTCACCCGTCGATGGACGGTCGGTGACACGAGTTACGCCGCATCGTCCAACTCGGCTGCGCCCGATGGGTCGCGATAACTAGCCGCTGGGCAGCAGGTTCAATCCACCTGTGGGGTGCCCGTCGGGCCGTTCGGCATCGAGACTCGCAGCCTCAGTCGTCGCGACTGTCACCTCGACGGTTCGGCCGGGCCACGGCACGACGTACCGGACGCGCCCTGACCGGATGTCGGCAACGGCGTCTGTGAGCAGCCGGGGCGACCACTCCTCGCCCCGGTTGACCAGTGCGGTGATCGATCCGTCCGCTGTCTTGCGTGTCTGCAGGACGACCCGTTCGATCATCGAGACGACTGGGCGGCACGGTGACCCGCAGTCCGTTGGGTTGCGTAGGCGCGGATCAGTTCAGCTCGCAGTTCGAGGCGGAACGACGTGAGGGAATCCATGGGTGCAGTGTCGGTTTGGTCGACGGTCGCCCGCAGCGCCCTGCGGTCGAACTGAAACGGACAAGGCGGGCACTCCGGCTGACACCGGTTCCCGTGATGGCGCCCAACCTGGACTGCGAGCGGCCGTCAGGCGATGTCCCTGCCTTCGAGTTGAACACGACTGAAAGGGTTGTCTCAGGGCTTCGAGCCTTGCCGGCACATCCGGATGACCGCGCGTCCAGCGAGGATCTGAATCGTCCAGTTGATCGACTGCCGTCGATGAAACCTTGGAGACGACCCTGCTGCGTGACCTGATCGAATTCATCGAGCACCAGATCGACGAGCGTGGACTCTTCAAGGTGATCCTTGCCCCCGTCACGATCGTCGGCGCTCTTGTCGCCATCGGGGCCATCTCTGGGGACGGGGTCTTCTCCGCAGCCGTCCGGATCGTTGTTGCCGTGATGGTCTTCGTTCTCGTGATCGGGCTTGCGGTCAGGAATCGGGAGTTGAGGACCGACCTTGAGGACAAGACCCGGATGGCGGGACGGTATGCACAAGAGATCGTGGACCTCCACGGTCTCGACTACGACATCCTGCGGTGGGAGGAGAGGATGGAGTTCGGTCGCCAACACATGACGTCGACGCGCCGGATTCACATCCGGGTCAACGAAGGCTCGCCACCCCTCAAGCTGTGCTGGCTCACCAGCCTCGGACCTGACCGAACTGTCCACGAAGCCGAGCAACGAGGGGTGCGCGTCAAGGTGCTTGCCGTCGATGAAGGGAACGACGATGGGGCCCGCTTGCCGGTCGTCAACGAGTGGCAGAGTGACGGCCTCCGGACATTCGTGGACTTCACCGAAGCGCTGGAGCCTGGCCGTGAGCGGCAGATCCTCGTGCAGCTCCAGTGGCCTGGCTACGACTCCCCGCTGTGCAACGGCAACACAGAAGTCCAGCAGTACATCTGGCACCGGAAAGTCCATGCGCTTAGCCTGACCTACACGTTTGCCAAGGATGTCGGCCTGCGCACCGCACCAGCCGTGGCGACCACCGGCGGTGTACCAAAGCCGAAGTCGACTTTCGACGGTCCATCCGGCGTTGCCAGCGTCACCGTGGCCGAGTGGACCACCTGCTCCCAGAAGTTCTCCATTCGAATCGACCCGAGATAGACGACGGGGTCCCGGCAAAGCCGGAACCCCGTCGTTCTCGTTCGTTCAATGCTCGGACAATGTCCGAACCACGCTGGGCTCTAGGCCTCAGAGCCGCCTTCATGACGCATGCGGAGTCTCCTCTGTCGTCGGTGGGGGGGTGTTGTGTCCATAGTGCCGTGGTCTTGTCTCGATCGCCACCATCTGGCCGTCCGAGCCGCCGGCACCTCGTAGAGCATGAGGCTATCGGCGCGCAGAGTCGATGGCCGATCGGGGTACACCGGAAGTGCCGAATCGGCTCATTCCATGAGACTGATGCGGCCGCCCGTGCGGTTTCTGTCCCTCACGCTGAGGCCGGTCTCGGCGAGCTACCGCTGTTCGAACCTGCCGGCGGCGATCGGCGTCTCGAAGTGTTGACCGAGCGATCAGGCTGTCAAGTGACCACCGGCCCAGGTCAGATCCTGGGCTCTTGGGTCTGCTGTCGGTTTGGTTGACATCGTTTACGCCCGGGTGTCCGGGCGGGAAGGATGTTTCCCATGCCGAAGAAGTTCCCCGAGGAGTTCAAGCGTGATGTCGCGAACGTCGCGCGTCGCGGTGAGCTGACTCTCGCCGAGGTCGCCCACGATTTCGATGTGTCGGTCGAGTCGGTGCGGCGTTGGGTGCGCCAGGCCGACATCGACGACGGCATCAGCGAGGGGATCACGACGTCGGAGCAGTCCGAGCTGGTGCAGCTGCGCCGCGACAAGCGTCGCCTCGAGCAGGAGGTCGAGATCCTGCGGCGGGCGACCGCGTACTTCGCGAAGGACGCCGCCCCAAAATGATGTTCCCGCTCGTCGCTGATCTTGCCGCCGAGGGTGTGCCGGTGAGGTTGACGTGCGGGGTGCTTGGGTTTTCCACGCAGGCGTTCTACAAGTGGCGGTCGAAGCCCTGTTCGGATCGTGATCTCGACGACGCGTACGTCACCAACGCCCTCGTCGACGCCCACGCCGAGGACCCCGAGTTCGGCTACCGGTTCCTCGCGGACGAGCTCGAGACCGCAGGTCACGAGCTCGGTGAGCGGCGTGTGTGGCGGTTGTGTCGCGATCAACGCCTGTGGTCGACGACGACGAAGAAGGGCCGGCGTTGTGGCAAGGGTCGACCCGGCCCGGCCGTCCACGACGACCTGGTCAAACGTCAGTTCACAGCAGACGCCCCCGACCGGGTGTGGCTCACGGACATCACGGAACATCCGACGAGCGAAGGAAAGATCTACTGCTGCGCGATCAAGGACGTGTTCTCGAACCGGATCGTCGGCTACTCCATCGATGAACGCATGACCGCAGGCCTCGCCGTGTCCGCGTTGCGTTCTGCCGTCGCACGACGAGCCCCGTCCGGCACGGTCGTTGTTCACAGCGACAGAGGCAGCCAATTTCGCTCCCGGGCATTTCTGTCGGTGCTCGGCGCAGCCGGGCTCACCGGGTCCATGGGCCGGGTCGCGTCCGCTGGTGACAACGCGGCGATGGAGTCGTTCTTCTCGCTGCTCCAGAAGAACGTCCTCGACCGCCAGACCTGGGCGACGCGTCCTGAGCTCCGCTACGCGATCGTCAGCTGGATCGAGCACACCTACAACCACCGACGCCGTCAACGCGGCCTCGGCAGACTCACCCCAGTCGAGTTCGAGCTCGCCTTCACCAACCCCGCCGCTCAGGCGGCATGATCAGTCACAACCACCGTCAACTGAACCTGCAGCAGACCCCTTGGTGCTCTTCGGACTTCAGCGTCTCGTTGGCCCGGTGCTCAGCAGCCTTCAACCCATCCTGTTCGCGAAGGTCGATTCGTTTGGCGCGTTGCGCGAGACCCTCGGCCCAGGCACGC
>WBZM01003905.1_pt1 | contig 11287 bp, 9 predicted proteins | sample 5204271 | NCBI WGS metagenome assembly WBZM01 (sample SAMN12344346, study PRJNA552823) | activated sludge metagenome | biome: Activated sludge suspended growth; feature: Nitrification reactor; material: Wastewater; isolation source: activated sludge from nitrification reactor of wastewater treatment...
CGTCCTCGATCTTCACGCAGGACATCTCGTTGACGACGGTGTGCTTGCCGAACGTGCCGAGGCAGACCATGGTCCACAGGTCGGTGCCGTCGGCGGCGTGGTGGCGGCTGGTGCCGTCGAGCTGGGCACCGACGAGCAACGCCGCGCCGTTGTCACACAGGTTCGAATGGCCGTCGGCGCAGCTCTGGCAGATACCACACGCCGGAACGAAGCTGAACACCACGTGGTCGCCGGGCTTCACCTTGGTGACGCCGTCGCCGACCTCCATGACGATGCCGGCACCCTCGTGGCCCCCGATGAGCGGCGTGACGGCCGGCAGGTCACCGGTGCGGGCGTGATCGTCGGAGTGGCACATGCCGGAGGCGACCATCTCGACGAGGACCTCGCCGGCCTTCGGCGGGTCGAGCGTGATCGTCTCGACGCTCCACTTGCCACCGGGTTCCCACATGATCGCGGCTTGGGTCTCCACTGCTACTCCTGGCCGGCGGCAACCTTCGCTAGGCACGCACCCGACTCGGCCGGGTGCTGCTAACGCTCCGGTACCTCCGGCAGACCGCCGCTAGCAGTGAGCAAGGTACATCATCTGCGCCGGCACATCTGACGCCGCGTCAGGACTCCGAGCCAGGGCGAAATGGGGTCGTGCCGACTGAGCCGGACCGCATCGAGCCTCCACGGGACTTCCATGCCATGTCGCAACCTTTCACGGCTTTACATTCGACATCGCACCGGCCAGACTCCGGTCGCATGTGGGAGACGACGGCGCAGGGAACCGTTCGGGTCGGGACGGATCTGATGTCGGTCAGCGAGGTCGCCTCGTCGATCGATCGGTTCGGCGACCGCTACCTCCGGCGGGTGTTCACCCCGGCGGAACTGGCCGCCTGCGCCGGGCCCAGCGGCCCGTCGGCGGCGCGACTCGCCGCCCGGTTCGCCGCCAAGGAATGCGCCGTGAAGATCCTGCACCCGATCGACGGGGTGAACTTCCACGACATCGAGGTGCAGACCGACCGTGACGGTCGACCCTCGATCGCGTTCCACGGCACCATGGCCGACCGCGCCCGAGCGCTGGGTATCGTCGACGCCTCGCTCAGCCTGTCGGAGGAGCGGGGCCTGGCGACGGCCATCCTCGTTGCGGTCATCGCGCCCGCTCCACGACTCCGCTGACGACGAGGCCGAGAACGACGCAGCGGGCGAGTCAGTCGGCGGCCGCGTGGATGTCGGCGAGCATGCGCTCGCGAGCATCACCCGACGGGAGATGGCCGAGGCCCGGGTAGACGCGCACCTCGGGCCGGCGCTGCGGTGCCCGGAGGCCGCCCGGTCGATGGGCCCGGCGATCGAAGTACACCTGGCCGAGATCGCCCTCGGCGAACACCAGCGTCACTGCGGTTCCGGCCTCAGCGTGCCGACCGACCCGACGGATCGCCGGGCTCGGCAACGGATGTTCGCGCTCGAGCTTCATCACGATGCGGCGCACCTCACGATGTTGGGCGATCCGGGCGAGCTGGTCCGCCCACCTCGATTGACCGGGCCATTGCCGGCGGTGCAGCAGCCGCGTGCGGACCAGGAGCTGTGCGTTGACGGCGATGATCCCCGCCAGGTCGGGTCGCGGCGGCAGCTCGAACGCGGACCAGGCGCCGGCGCAGAATCCGACGACGGTGACGGCCGGACACCCCGACGCGACCAGGTGGTCGATGGCGTCGCCGATGTCAGCAGCCGCGGTCGGGTGGTAGAAGTCCGACCCGGGCGCGCCGCCCCGCCGGGTGCTGGTGCCGAACCCTCCCAACTCGAAGCGGAGCGTCACGCGACCGCGGGCCGCCTCGCCGCGGGCCAGATCGACGAACAGGCGACCCGGGCCGACCGAGGTGATCCCGACGTACGCTGCGCTCGCGTCGGTCGGGCCGACGGGCTCGCTCACGATGCCGGCGAGCCGCGGCGGACCGCCGCCATGGGTGCCGCCGAAACGCACGTGGGTCTCGCGGATCGTCACGCCGTCGTGGTCGAACTCGTGGGACCGCAGCGACGACACGTCGGGCCGGAGCGGAGGACCCTGCGCCAGCTCGACGTCGCCGAGGACCGTTTCGGCATCGATCTCGGCGGCCAGCATCTGGATCCGACGCCGCACCTCCACGATGTCGCGGTAGGGGCCGGGGAACTGGTCGGCGGCGGTGAAGAGCCAGTTCTCGGTCTCGGGCGCGGCGAGCGTCGAGGTCGGCACCTCGGCCAGCAGGCCATGGCGGGGATCGAGCTCGGCCAGCCGCTCGGCGCTGTCGACGATGCAGATCCGGCCGGCCGGCTTTCCGCCGAGCTTGCCGGCGTCGAGCGTCTTGAGGTGGTTGACAAGATCCGGCGGCACGTTGAATCCGGCGACGGTGATGCCGGCGAGAGCCTCACCGGTCGTCTCGGTCGCCGACGCCTGCATGATCTGGAGCTCGCGAACGTATCGCCGCCCCGAGAGCACCGGCGCCCACATGACCATGAGGTCGACCGGTTCGTCGACGGTCGCGTGGGCGGCGATGAGCGCACCCACCGCTGGCCGGTCCGGGGGCTGTCGAGGCGGCCGGTACCCTGCGCCGTCCCGGCGAGGTCGATCATCAGGGTCGGGACACCGTTCGACGCCAACTCCTTCGCGAGCGCCACGAGCCCGACGGCCATCGTCTGCTGTTCGTGGATGATGCCCGGGACAACGAGGACACCGGTGGACGCGACGGCGCCCTCCGGCCAGAACCAGCACGCGCCCGTGGCACCGTCGCCGGTCGGCAACCAGAAGTTGTCGACCGAGCACGCCATACGCACGCCGCCTCTGCTCTGCTGTCGATCCGGCACGCGGACCCCCGAACCTCTCTCGTCGAACCCCAACCATCGACCGATCCCCGGTGCCCGCCTGAGCAATAATCCGGTTCGCCCTGGCTGATGTCACGCATCGCACCACGAGATGCATCGAAAGGGAAGCACGATTCGGCGGCGTCGGAGCGGTTCCGCCGGAGATCGCCGTCTCCCCTCTACCGTGGCCGTGGTGACCGTCCCCGCCGAGAGCGAGCCCACCGAGAGCAAGCCCACCGACGCTGCCGACCGGACCGTCGACCTCCCGTACCTGGGGGTCACCTACGACCTCACGTCGTCGTCGCCGATGGAACTGCTGACGCGCCTCGGCGACCTGTGCCGCATCGTGTGGATCGTCGACGCCGGCGACGAGGCCCTCGGACCCATGCGACGCCTCCTCACCCGCGCCGGAACCGTGTTCGACACCGAGGGCCGGCCTCCCGCCGAGGTCGCTGCGGCGCTCGTCGATGCCCGGTTCGAAGGTCACCCCCTCGCTGGGGTCATCGCCTTCACCGACTCCCAGCTGGTGCCGGCCGCCACGATCGCCGACGTGCTCGGCCTGCCCGGCAACCCCATGTCGGCGGTGACGCGACTCAACGACAAGTACCACCAGCGCCAGGCGATGCTCGACGCCGGCCTCGCCGTGCCCGCCTTCGTCCGGATCCCCACCGGCTCCGACCCGGCCGCCGGCGCCGCGCTCGCATCGGGCCTCCGCACTCCGCTCGTCCTCAAGCCACTGCGTGGCGACAGCAGTCGCGACGTCGTCGCCGTCGCCGACCGAGCGGAGCTGCAGGCGGCGCTCACGGTCGTCGCGACGCGCGACATCACGGGCGACCTCATCGTCGAGGAGTACCTCGCCGACCGCGAACCCGCAGCGAACGGCGGCATCGGCGGCTACGTGTCGGTCGAGTCGCTGGTCGTCGACGGCGAGGTCATCCCGGTGGCGATCACGGGCAAGTTCCCGCTCGCCCACCCGTTCCGCGAAACGGGCAACTTCATGCCGCACCCACTCGACGCCGCCGGCGCTTCGGAGGTCATCGATCTGTCCGGCGCCGCGGCGCGGTCGCTCGGGGTCCGCTCGGGCGCGCTGCACACCGAGATCAAGCTCACCCCCGACGGGCCCCGCATCATCGAGGTCAACGGCCGGATCGGCGGGGGCGCCATCGATGCGCTGTACGCCAGGCGGTTCGGCACCTCGCTCACCGAACTCGCCGCGGCGATCGCGCTCGGCATCGCCCCCGACGCGATCGCCGAACTCCCGGCGTCGGCCGACGGCCCGTTCCTGTACGAGTTCTTCGCCCAACCCCCGACGACGGCCACGGCGCTCCGCGCCATCGGCGGGCTGGACGCGATCGTTGGCGTCGCCGGTGCCGAGTCGGTGTCACCCAACCGTTCGACGGGCGACGCGCTCGACTGGCGCAACGGCAGCCAGGGTTACGTGCTGCGCGTCAGCGGCACCGCCGACGACCTCGCGGTCCTCGGGTCGGTGCCCACGGCCGTGCTCACCGCCGCGCTCATCGAGTACGACGAGGACTGACCGGGCAGAGCCTCAGAACTGCTTCATTCCCAGGAGCAGCTGGGCGTTGTCGCCGGCGGCGCGCAGGTTGTTGGCCATCAACGGTCCACCGATGACGTCGCGCAGGTTGCGGTCCATGGCGTAGGGGGTGTCGCGCTTGTAGCCGGCGAGGCCACAGATGCGAGACGCTTTGAGGACGATCTCGATGGCGAGGTCGGCGGCCGACAGCTTCAGATTGCGAACGGTGAGGAGCAGCGACGTGGCGTCGATGTCCTCGGTCCCCACGGCAGCCTCGTAGGCACGCACCGACGAGTCCATGACGGCGCGGGCCTCGCCGAGCTTGACCGACACCTCGCCGAGGAGCGGTGCAGCCGCCGGCAGCGTGCCGATCTTGCGGCGGGCGTCGGCCCGCACGAACGCGTGCGCCCGCGCTGCGGCCGCCTCGGCGATCCCGAGCCACGTGGAGTTGAGCAGGATGGTCGTGGCCCCGACACAACGGGCGCCGATCGTCAGCCACGGCGTGGGGAAGACCATGTCCGCGGCCTCGTCCACCACGATCTTGAAGCTCGACGAACACGTGCCGCGGAGCCCCATCGTGTCCCAGCTCGAGGTCTGTTCGAGGGAGAACCGGCCCGGGCGGGCGGCAACCATCACCTGCTCGTTCTCGGGCGCTTCGGGGCTGCGCCGGGCGATGAGCAGCAGCGCATCGGCGTGCGCGCCGTAGGAGATCGCGAGCGCCTCCTTCTCCAAGTGGAACGTGCCCTCGCCGTGCTCCACGGCGCAGAAGCTCCGGCCCACCTCGCCACCCAGACCGACCTCGCTGTTGGCGTTCGCGATGAGCCATCCGTCGGTCGCGACCGAGCGCAACAGGCCACGGAGACCGTCGGTGTTCCCGAACTGGTTGAGGTACCAGATCTCGATCTGGTGCATGGCCATGACGAGGGCCGACGCAGAGCAGTGGTACGCGAGGGCACGGGTCGCCGTGGCGATCGTGCCGAGCGACGCACCGGCACCGCCGAGCTCGATCGGCACCATCGCCGACAGCAGGCCGGCATCTCGCATCGCCTCGACGGCCTCGACGGGGAACCTCGCGTCGCGGTCGACCTCGTCGGCGAACCGAGCGGCGACCTCGGCGCCCACGATCCAGGCGCGTTCCTCGATGTCGCCTCGGCACCAGTTCGGAGCGGTAGTTGCAGTGATCACCGGCATGTTCGTCGACCCTCTTCTTTCCCCGTCAGACGTCTCGATCAGGGTACCGAGGGGTCGGCCGACTTCCTCCGGGGCGGGTCGCTGCCCCGCCTCCCGATCGAGCTCATGGCAGGGTCTGGAGGAGACGGCGGAACGTCCCGGGCGCGAGCTTGCGCTCCGCCATCGCGACGAGGAACAGGATCCAAACGAGTCCAGGAAGCTTTTTGATCATGGGGTAGTGCTTCCCCACCGGAGCGGTTCCGAAGCGCGGGTCCCCCGGACGGGGCACCACTCACACTGCGGACTGATCAGCAGAGCATCGGGTAGGAGCACGACATGTACGTTCGGACCAAGCCCACACGATGTGTCGCCTCGTCACCGGCGATGGCTCGGGCGTGGGTCCGGGAGTCGCTCGAGGATTGGGACGGCGACCCCGCCGTCGATCACGCCGAGTTGCTCGTGTCCGAGGTGGCAACGAACGCACTGTTGCACGGTGGTACCGACCGACCGGTCGTGGACGTCACCCATTCCGCCGAACTTGTCCGCGTGAGCGTCCGCGACCGCACCCGAGATCGTCCGGCACGAACCTTCAAGGACGACCCGATGACACCCGGCGGGTACGGCGTCGTGTTGCTCGACGAGATCTCGTCGAGGTGGGGCGTCGCCCAACGGGTCGGTGGCAAGACGGTGTGGTTCGAGCTGACCTCCACGGCCGGGCATCGCCGCACCTAGATCGAACCCGCTTCGGGCGCGTAGCGGCGACGGAGTACCTCGTCGACCCGGACAACAGGTCTCGAGGTCGATGAACACCGGACCCTCGGCAGTACCGATGAGGTTGCCGGGGTGGGGCTCGCCGTGCAGCAGCTGCTCCGGCGCTCCGAAATCTCGGAGTGCCCGCCGCGACTGCTCCAGCGTGGTGACCAGCAGCAGCCGGTCGTCGGGGGTGAGCGACGGGGTGAGGATCGGGTTCGTCACGAGCCGCTCGGCGCCCGCGATCCGGTCGGTGACATGGGGAACCCTGGCGTCGACGGACGCCATGCCGGAATGCAAGCGTTCGAGCGCGGCCGCGTAGGCGACCGGCGTGATCGGTGCCGTCGCCGTCTCGTGGTACGTCCACAGTGAGATCTCGAACCCGTCGATGCGGTGGCCGCGCCGCCTCCCTCTCGGCTCCGGTGCGGCCACGGGGCAACCGGAGTCGAGCAGCCGGCTGGCGAGCTCGAGCTCGGAGTCCGCATGCTCGTGCCCGACGTCGGACACGCGGGCGACCACATCGCACGGCAGCAGGCGCAGCGTGAGCTTGTTCGAGTTCTGGAGGACGATCACCTCGTCGACACGCAGGCCGAGGGACGCGACGATCTCTCGTGCCGCCTCGCACGCACGGGTGAGGTCAACTGATCGCATCGCCGCATCCTCGCAGCATCACGACAGAACTAGAACTAGATTGCAGTCGCAGCCGCCGGGGGGCGGGCAGAACAGGGGTACCTCGTGAGAGCAGACCTGTCGTGACTCGCTTCGTCGAGAGCACGATCACGTTCCCGTACCGCCGCTCGCTCGGTCCGGTGATCGGCACGTTCATGTCGGCGCTGACCGAGCGCCGAATCCTCGGCATCCGAAACGGCGACGCCGTGCTCGTACCGCCGATGGAGTGGGACCCGGCGACCGGCGCCGAGCTCGCCCACGACTTCATCGAGGTCGGTCCGGCGGGCACCGTCGAATCGTGGACGTGGGTGCAGCATCCCTCCGAGCAGCACCCGCTCGGCCACGCCTTCTCGTTCGCCTTCGTCCGCCTCGACGGGGCGACGACTCCCCTGCTCCACGCCGTCGACGCCGGTTCGCCCGAGGCCATGTCGGCCGGGATGCGCGTCGCGCCCCGCTGGAAGGCCACACGGGTCGGTCGCCTCGACGACATCGCGTGCTTCGTCCCCGGTGAGACCCCCGAGATCGAGGGCGGCACCGACCTGACCGAGACCGCCGGCGAACCCGTCGAGATGATGGACTACGTCGCCTCGATCACGTACCGCAATCCCGTCCCGGCTGCGACGGTTCGAGCCGTTGCGGCATCGCGTGAAGCGCGGTTGTTGGGGTCGAAGTGCCCCGTGTGCGGGCGGATCTACTCGGGGGGCCGCGGCTACTGCCCGATCGACGCCGTCGAGATCGGCCCCGCCGACGAGGTCGACCTCCCTCAGTCGGGGACCATCACCAACTTCGCCATCGTCACACCGGTCCAGTACCCCGGACAGACCGAAACGGAGCCGTTCGTCCGAGCGTTCGTGCTCCTCGACGACACCGACGTCATCTTGTCGTACCAACCGGTCATCGAGCTTCCCTACGACGAAGTGCACGTCGGCCAACGCGTGACGGCGGTGTGGGCGTCGCCAGCCGAGGAGACCGAGGACGGCGGCGCGATGGGCGGCGCCTACGGCAGCCTCCTCGGCTGGATCCCGAGCGGCGAACCCTCGATCGACGACCCCGACCTCGTGAACCGGATCTTTTGATGGTCTCGGCCACCTCCACCGACATTGCTGTCGTCGGGTGGGCGCAGTCACCCATGCTGCGACACACCAAGCAGTCCGAGACACAGATGCTGATGGACGTCATCACCGCCGCGCTCGACCCGTTGGGCCTGACGCGGGCGGACGTCGACTTCACGTGCCTCGGCAGCTGCGACTACATCACCGGGCAGGCGTTCTCGTTCGTGTCGAACCTCGACGCCATCGGTGCGTGGCCGCCCAAACGCGACAGCCACGTCGAGATGGACGGCGCGTGGGCGCTCTACGAGGCGTGGCTCCGACTCCAGGAGGGCGACATCGACATCGCCGTCGTCACCGGCTCGGGGCGCTCGTCCACCGGCGACCCGTCGCTGATCTACCCGATGGAGATGGACCCGTACTTCCTCGCACCCCTCGGTGCCGACCCGTTGACGCTCGCCGCGCTGCAGGCCCGCGCCGTCATCGCCGCCGGCCTCGCCGACGAACGTTCGATGGCCGAGGTCGCCGTGCGGTCCCGGGGCCCCGAAGGCAACGGCGGGAAGACGATCGACACCCTCCTCGGCGAGGAGTACGTGCGCGAGCCGCTCCGCCGCCACGACGTGCCGCCGATCACCGACGGCGCCGCCGCCATGGTGCTGGCCCGGGGCGACCGGGCCCGGGAACTCGTCGAACGGCCCGCCTACATCACCGGATTCGACCACCGGACCGAGTGCCACAACCCGTCATTCCGAGCGCTCGACGACGCGCCGTCGGTCCGCATCGCCGCCGACGCGGCCGGCCTCGGGTCCGGCCCCGTCGAGCTCGCGGAACTCCAGGCGGCGTTCACCCACGAGGAGCTCCTGCTGCGCACGGTGCTCGGCCTGGGCGACGAGGTGACCGTCAACGCATCGGGCGGCGCACTCAAGGCCAACCCGATCATGGCCACGGGCCTCTGCCGCATCGGCCACGCCGCCGACCACATCTTCGGCGGCGGTCACCGGGCCCTCGCCCACTCGACGTCGGGCCCGTGCCTGCAACAGAACCTGATCTGCATACTCGAGGACTCGAACGAGGGCGGCCACTCATGATCCCCACCGCGGTTGTCGGCGTCGGCCAGACGCACCACAAGTCCCGCCGCCGCGACGTGTCCTTCGGCGGTCTGGTCCGAGAGGCGGTGTTCCGTGCCCTCGACGACGCGGAGATGACGATGTCCGACATCGACGCCGTGGTCCTCGGCAAGGCGCCCGACCTGTTCGAAGGGGTGATGAAGCCCGAGCTGTACCTGTCCGACGCCCTCGGGGCCGTGGGCAAGCCGATGTTCCGGGTGCACACGGCCGGTTCGGTCGGGGGCACGACGGCAATCGTCGCCGCGTCGCACGTGCAGACCGGCAAGCACCGCACCGTGCTCGCCGTCGCGTTCGAGAAGCAGTCCGAGGGCAACGCCCAGTTCGCGCTGGGCAGCGGCAAGGGTGCGTCCCTCGGTGCCGGCGGCGCGTTCGCCCCGTTCATCCGCTCGTACATCCACCGCAGCGGAGCGCCGGAGCACATCGGTTGGAAGGTCGCGGTCAAGGACCGGCTCAACGCCCTCAAGAACCCCTACGCCCACCTCAAGATCGAGGACATCTCGATCGAGAAGGTGAAGGCGTCGCCGATGATGTGGGACCCGATCCGGTTCCTCGAGTCGTGTCCGTCGTCCGACGGTGCCTGCGCCGTGGTGCTCACCGACGAGGACGGCGGCAAGGCTGCCGCCGCGGCGGGTCGCCCACCGGCCTGGATCCTCGGCGCGTCGTCGCGGTCGGAGCCACCCGCCTTCCCGGGTCGTGACCCGGTGCGCCCCGCTGCGTGCGTGCAGTGCGCCGACGACGTGTACGCCCAGGCCGGTATCACCGACCCCCGCCGACAGCTCGACATGGCCGAGCTGTACGTGCCGTTCTCGTGGCACGAGGCCATCTGGCTCGAGGCCCACGGCATCGCCGAGCCCGGCGACGGCTGGAAGATGATCGACGACGGCTCCACCGAGCTCGGCGGATCGTTCCCCGTGAACTGCTCGGGAGGGGTCCTGTCGTCGAACCCGATCGGAGCATCGGGGTTGTTGCGCTTCGCCGAGGCGGCCAACCAGGTGCGGGGCGCCGCCGGCGAGCACCAGGTGGAGAACGCCCGGACGGCGCTCGCGATGGCTTACGGCGCCAACAGTCAGTACTTCAGCACGTGGGTGGTGGGCAGCTCGCTGCAGCCGTTCGACTGAACCCGGACCCCCCGGTTCGGGGGTGTGCCGCGGTCGGCCGGCGGGTACCGGACGCTCAGGCCACCGCGGCCTGCAGTACTCAACGAACCTTCGTCCAGCGAAGTACGGAAGGAACAGCCATGTTGTGGATTCTCGGAGCCATCGTCGTCGGACTCATCTCGGGGTTCATCGCCCGCGCCATCGTCCCGGGCGACGACTCGATGGGCATCGGCGGCACGATCGTCCTGGGCCTCGTCGGCTCCCTCGTCGGCGGATTCATCGGCTACCTGATCTTCCACAAGGACAGCACCAACGGGGCCTTCCAGATGTCGGGATTCCTCGGCAGCATCGTCGGTTCCGTGCTCGTGCTGCTCGCCTGGCGCGCGTACAACAGTCGCACCGCGGTCCATTGACCCGACCTGACAGGATCGGTGCATGCCGATCCACAGCGACCTGACGACCGACCTCCTCCTCGTCGACATCGACGCACGGGTTGCCACCGTCACCCTTCACCGGCCCGGCCAACGCAACGCGTTGAGCCGGGCCTTGCAGCGCGACCTCCGCGCCGCCGTCACGGCGATCGAGGCCGACGACGGCATCGACGTCGTGGTGCTCACCGGGAGCGACCCCGCGTTCTGCGCCGGCCTCGACCTCAAGGAGCTGGGATCGGGCGAGCTGCTGACGGGTGACGATTCGACGCTGTCGGGCCGCGGCCCGCTGCCGGCCCGCTCCAAGCCGTGGATCGGCGCCGTCAACGGTGCCGCCGTCACCGGCGGCTTCGAACTCGCGTTGGCATGCGATTTCCTCGTGGCCAGCGAACGGGCGTCGTTCGCCGACACCCACGCCCGAGTCGGCGTCATGCCGGGTTGGGGCCTCACTGCGCTGCTTCCCGAGGCGATCGGCGTGCGCCGCGCCCGGGAAATGAGCGTGACCGGCAACTACCTCGATGCCCGCACCGCCGCCGAGTGGGGCCTCGTCAACCACGTCGTCTCCCACGACGAGCTGCTGCCGTTCTGCCACGGTCTCGCCGCCGACATCGTGTCGAACGATCGCGACGGGGTCCGGCAGATGCTC
>WBZM01003906.1_pt1 | contig 11284 bp, 8 predicted proteins | sample 5204271 | NCBI WGS metagenome assembly WBZM01 (sample SAMN12344346, study PRJNA552823) | activated sludge metagenome | biome: Activated sludge suspended growth; feature: Nitrification reactor; material: Wastewater; isolation source: activated sludge from nitrification reactor of wastewater treatment...
GTTCTGGGTCGTGCCGGTCTTGCCGGCGGCGGGCCGGCCGAAGTTGGCCTCCCGCCCGGTGCCGCCCTGGATCACCTGCTGCAGGGCGAAGGTGACGCGCCCGGCCTCCTCGGGGGTGAGCACCTGCTTCTCGGTGGCCTCGTAGGTGCGCACCGTCCCGTCGGGGAACTCCACCCGGGTGACCACGATCGGCGACCGGGCCACGCCCTCGTTGGCCAGCGTGGAGTAGGCGGCCGCCATGTCCAGCACCGACACCTCTCCCGAGCCGAGCACCCAGGAGCACTGCACCTGCTGGTCGGCCAGGTGGCTCACCCCCATCTGGAGGGCCAGATCGGCCACCGCGTCGGGGCCGAGGCGCACCATGAGCTCGGCGTAGGTGGTGTTGATCGAGTTCCGGGTGGCGGTGACCAGCGACGACGCCCCGCCGGGACCGCCGCGGACCTTCCACACGTCGCCGCCGTTGGTGCACTGGGGCTCGGCGATCTCGAGGTTGGTCGGCGAGGGCAGCACCGACCGGATCGAGTACCCCTCGCGCACGGCCTCGGCCAGGGCGAACATCTTGAACGTCGACCCCGGCGGGCGCCCCGACCCACCGCTCTCGCGGCCGGTGGCCAGGTTGAGCTCCTCGTTCTCGAAGTCGGTGCCGGCCATCATCGCCTTCACGTGGCCCTGGTCGTCGAGGGCCACGATCGACGCCGACGGGTCGCCGTCACGGTCCAGCGTGGTGGTCACCGCCTCGTACGCCGCCTTCTGCATGCCCTGGTCGAGAGTGGTGTACACCTTCAGGCCACCGCCCAGGACGGTGTCCTGGCCGAACTCCTCCACCAGCCACTGGCGCACGTACTCGGCGAAGTACTTGCTGCCCCACTCCTCACCCTTCACGTCCTCGCCCAGGGTCGAGGGCACCGGCGGCGGTTCCACGAACCGGTCCTCGGGAGCCACCCCCGGCGCCGCCGGATCCACCGGCACGGCGGCGAAGGCGTCGCGCTCGGCCTCGGTGAGGTAGCCGTCGCGCACCATGGCGTCCAGGGTCACCCGCCGGCGGCGCTCGGCCTCGGCCAGAGACCGTTCGCCCCGGTACGGGTCGGCACCGTTGGGGTTGCGCAGCAGGCCGGCCAGGAACGCCGCCTCCCCGGCGTCGATCGCCTCCACGTCGTGACCGAACCAGGTGCGCGAGGCGGCCTGCACGCCGTAGGCCCCCCGGCCGAAGTACACCGTGTTCAGGTAGCGGGTGAGGATCTCCTCCTTGGAGAGCTGCTGCTCCAGCTTGATGGCCATCACCGCTTCCTTGATCTTGCGGGTGACGGTCTGCTCGGCGGTGAGGTACGTCTTCTTCACGTACTGCTGGGTGATGGTGGAGCCGCCCTGGCGCGAGGCCGAGGTGCCCCGGATGTCGTGGTAGGCGGCGCGGGCGATGCCCAGGGGGTCGACCCCGTCGTGCTCGAAGAAGTCCTTGTCCTCGGTGGCGATCACCGCCTGCTTGAGCACCTCGGGGATCTGGTCGTAGGTGACCAGCACGCGGTCCTCGGTGCCGTGGAGCTGGGCCATGGCGTTCTGGGCGTTGCAGTTCACCTGCACCTCGGCCGAGCACACGAACGAGGTCTGCTTGTAGGCGTCCTCGAAGCGTGGATCGCGCGGCAGCTCGATCTGGCTGAGCACGTAGATCAACCCGGCCACGCCCACGGTGGCGGCCAGGGCCAGCACGTAGAACGCCCGGCGCCAGCGCCAGACGATGCTGCGCTTCTTGACCTTGCCCTTGCGGGTGACCTTGAGGTTGTGGACCGGTACCGGCTTACGGGTTCGCGTGCGCATGGGAGTCGGTGCCGTCCGGAGCCCAGGAGCACACGCGGGGTGGCGCGGCGGTCACGGACGGGCGCTCCACGCTACCAACCACCCCCCGGCACCGGGCAGTCGCCCCCGCCGCATCGGCCGCACCGCGGTCAGCGGGCCGCGACGCGGCCGCGGCCGGCGCTGAGCAGGAAGGTGCGGGCCAGGTGGTTCCACGAGCACGACGGGCACACCTCGACCACGTAGCAGGAGAACTCGCCGGAGCGCTTGGCGATGGCGGCCAGCTCCTTCTTGGAGGTGATGCAGCGCCCGAACGCCGGCAGGCGCGGGCCGAACACGTACGACACCAGCACCACGTTCACCTCCTCGCAGATCGGGCAGGTGAGCGAGCTGGGCTCGCCGCATTCACGTGCAGCCCGGGCCAGCTCGGGGTGGGCGTCGCACACCTCGTGGCGGGCGATGCGTCCCTTGCGGTACTCGGCCAGGATCGACCGCCGGGCCAGGCGGTAGTCGATCTGGCCGGGGCCGGCACCCCGGACGGCATCGGGTCGGAATCCCACGGCAGGCCAGGGTAGGGCGGGATCGGCGGCCGCGCGCCCCGTCCGGTCGATCGTCACGCCGGGCGCCACCGGTCCGGTCGGGTCCCGGACCGGCGCAGGCGAGGGCGGCAGACTCGGGGGATGGCCGATCTCCCGCCCACCGTCCCCGCCACCGGCGATGCCGCACCAGGGGGCCGCCCCCGCCGCTACAGCACGGCTCAGCCGTCCGACGCCACCCGGGCCACCGGCGTGGTCTACGGGACCGACGTGCCCAGCGAGGCCGACCTGCGCCTGCTCGGCCCGGTCGAAGGTCGACGCCTGCTCGACCTGGGCTGCGGCATCGGCCACAACGCGGTGGCGCTGGCCCGACAGGGCGCCAAGGTGCTGGGCGTCGATCCGGACCACGACCTGTTGAGCCGGGCCCGCGAGCGCGCCGACGCCGCCGAGGTGCGGGTGGAGCTGCACCAGTCGGCCCTGGCCGACCTGCCCTTCATCCGGTCCGACAGCGTCGACGCCGCCCTGAGCGTGATGGCCCTGGCCACCGCCGAGGACCTGGCCCGGGTGTTCCGCCAGGTCCACCGGGTGCTCAAGCCCGAGGCCCCGCTGGTGGCCTCGTTCCCCCACCCGGCCGCCGCCCTGTTCGACCCCGAGGGCACCGACCCGCTGCGGGCCGTGCACCCCTACCAGCAGCCGACGCCGGTCACCTGGCACGACGGCGCCCGCACGGTCGTGGACCACCCCCGCACCATCGGCGAGATCTTCACCACCCTCCACCGCGCCAGCTTCGTGGTCGACCACGTCCTGGAGCCGATGCCGACCCCGGCCCGGCCCGGCACCCCGCCCGTGCCCACCACCTTGATCATCCGGGCCCGCAAGCAGGGCAACTGACGGCAGGGCCGGCGCCGCGGCCGGGGGTCAGCCCCGCCAGATCGGCCGGTCGTCCACCGTCACCGGGGCGGAGGCGGCGAAGCGTTCGACGTCGGCCTTGGCGCCGGCCACCAGGAGCCGCCCGACGAGCTGGGACTCGGGCGTGGTGTAGGTGTAGCGGCCGCCCTCCGGCTTCACGCTCACCACCGTCACCCCGAACGCCGCCCGGATCTGGGCCTCACCGAGCGTCTTGCCCCGGACCGACTCGGGCACGCCCGTCTCCACCAGCACGAAGTCGTCGTCGATCTCGATGTAGTCGAGCATCCGGCCCGTCACCCGATGGGCCAGCCGCCGGCCCGAGTCCCGTTCCGGGAACACCACGTGGCTGGCGCCCACCAGGCCGAGGATGCGGGCGTGGGAGGCCGAGTTGGCCTTGGCCCACACGTCGGGCACCTGCAGCTCGCTCAGGGCGGCGGTGGTGAGGATGCTGGCCTCCACGTCCTCGCCGATGGCCACCACCGCGTGGGCCAGGTCGGCCGCGCCCAGGCTGAGGAGCGTGTCGTGGTCGGTGGCGTCGGCCACCACGGCGTGGGTGACCCGCGGGGCCCACTCCTGGACCACGGTCTCCCGGGAGTCGATGGCCAGCACCTCGTGGCCCAGCGACTCCAGCTCCAGGGCCAGCGACGAGCCGAAGCGGCCCAGGCCGACCACGAGCACGGTGGAACGGGTCTCAGCCAATGAGGGGAGCCTCCTCGGGATAGCGGATCCGGGCGGTCCGGAACCGTATGACCAGCGCGGTGCCCAGCGTGACCGGCCCCACCCGGCCCACCAGCATCACGAGCACCATGATGAGCTGCCCCGCGGTGGGCAGCAGGCCGCTGACGCCGGTGGAGAGCCCGGCCGTGCCGAACCCCGACACCGCCTCGAAGGCCACGTCGTCGAGCGGCAGGTCCGTCACCCACAGGAGCCCGAAGACGGCGGTGGCGACCACGGCCACCGCCAGGAGCAGGACCGTGACCGCCTGGCGCTGGGCCGCCTCCCCGATGCGACGGCCGAACACCGCCACGTCGCGGGAGCCGCGCAGCTCGGCCAGCACCACCAGCACCAGCAGGGCGAACGTGCCCGCCTTGATGCCGCCGCTCGTGCCCGCCGACCCGGCCCCCACGAACATGAGGAACATGGTGGCGATCAGGCCCTCGTCGGTCATGGCCCCCGGGGTCATGGTGTGGAAGCCGGCCGTGCGGGCGGTGACCGAACCGAACAGGCCCATCCACACCCGGGCACCGGTGCCGTGGGCGCCGAGCGTGTCGGAGTTGGCCCACTCGGCCACGGTGATCACCACCCAGCCCAGCACGAGCAGGGCCCCCGAGGAGGTGATGGTGAGGCGGGAGTGCAGGCTCAGTCGCCGCCAACCCGAGCCACGGCGCTGGTACAGGTCGACCAGCACCGGAAAGCCCAGGCCGCCGACCACCACCGCCAGCATCACCGCGGTGGTGACCACCACGTCGGTGGCGAAGCGGTTCAACGAGTCGGCGTAGAGCGAGAACCCGGCGTTGTTGAACGCCGCCACCGAGTGGAAGAGGCCGTGCCAGAAGGCGTCGTCCCAGGCGTAGCCGTGACCGGTGCGGAACCGCACCAACAGCACGGCGGCCACCACCACCTCCACCGACAGGGTCACCACCGCCACGCCCTTGAGCACCCGGCGGACGTCGCCCAGCGCCAGCGTGCCGCGTTCGGTCGTGGCCACCAGGGCCATGCGCAGGCCGAGGCGGTTGGAGACCAACATGGCGATCAGCGACGCCAGGGTCATGAACCCGAGGCCCCCCACCTGGACCAGGACCAGCAGCACCACCTGACCGAACCCGGTGAAGTGCGTGCCGACGTCGACGGTGCTGAACCCGGTGACGCACACCGCGCTGGTGGCCGTGTACAGCGCGGTGACCAGACCGGTCTCCCGACCGGCCGCGGTGGACCACGGCAACAGGAGCAGGCCGGTGCCCACGGCGATGGCGGCCACGAAGGCCGAGACCACGAACCGGGCCGGATGGTCCGCGAGCGACCGACGGCCCGCGCCGCGAGTGCGCACGCCGGGACGTTACGCCGTGGAACCCGGAGCCGGCGGCCGACCGGTCGGCGCCTCGGCACCGCCCCGGTCCTCCCACCACCGGTCCAGGCGGCGGCGGGCCTCGTCCTCGCCGAGCGGTCCCTCCTCCATGCGCAGCTCCAGCAGGTGCGCCAGGGCCTCGCCCACGTGGCGGCCAGGTCCCACTCCGAGGTGGGCCATCACCTGCTGGCCGTCGAGGTCGGGCCGGATGGCGTCGAGCGCCTCCTGCTCGCGGAGCTCGGCGATGCGCTCCTCCAACTCGTCCATGCGCCGGGCCAGGGTGGCGGCCTTGCGCTGGTTGCGGGTGGTGCAGTCCGCGCGGGTGAGGTCGATCAGCTCGGACAGGTGGTCGCCGGCATCGCGCACGAACCGGCGGACGGCGGCGTCGGTCCAACCCATCTTGTAGGTGTGGAACCGCAGGTGCAGGTACACGAGCAGGCGCACCGCCTCGACGTCGTCGTTGCCGTAGCGCAGGGCCTTCATGCGGTCCCGGGCCATCCGGGCGCCCACCACCTCGTGGTGGTGGAAGGTCACGCCTCCCTCGCCGAAGGCCCGGGTGCGGGGCTTGCCCACGTCGTGCAGCAGCGCGGCCAGGCGGACCCGCCGCTCGGGCCTGGTCTTGGCCACCACCGCGATGGTGTGGGCCAGCACGTCCTTGTGGTGGTGGATCGGGTCCTGCTCGAGGCGCATGGCCGGCAGTTCGGGCAGGAAGTGGTCCGCCAGGCCGGTGTCGACGACGAACCACAGCCCGGCCGACGGGTCCGGGGTGACCAGCAGCTTGTCCAGCTCGTCGCGGATCCGCTCCGCCGACACGATCTCCAACCGCCCGGCGTTGGCCCGCACGGCGGCCACCAGCTCGGCGGTGGGTTCCAGCCCGTAACCGGCGATGAACCGGGCGGCCCGGAGCATGCGCAGCGGGTCGTCGACGAACGACACCTCGGGCGCGAGGGGGGTGCGCAGCACGCCCGCCGCCAGGTCCGCCGCCCCGTCGAAGGGATCCACCAGCTCCGGTTCGGGAACGGCCAGCGCCATGGCGTTGACCGTGAAGTCCCGTCGCGAGAGGTCCACCTCGATGGTGTCGCCGAACGACACCTCGGGCTTGCGCGAGTCGGGTTCGTAGGATTCGGCCCGGAACGTGGTGATCTCGTAGTCGCGCCCGTCGATGCGCAGCCCGATGGTGCCGAAGCGCTCGCCCTGGGTCCACACCGCGTCGGCCAGGGGAGCAACGATCCGCTTGATCTCGTCGGGGTGCGCCGGCGTGCACAGGTCCACGTCGGCCGACCCGGGCCGCTCCCGGCCCAGCAACAGGTCGCGCACCACCCCACCCACCAGGTACAGCGGACGGTCCGCGGCCACGAACGCCTCGGCCAGGGGCCGGACCTCGTCGAGGACGTGCTGCATGCGGGCGGGGATCACGGCGGTGACGCTACGGACCGGTGTGGGCGGACCGCCAGAACGATCCGCATCCGACACGGATCCGAGGGGCGTCCGCCGAAGCGTTCGACCGGCCGGCCCGGCCGGCCGGCCCCCTACCGGAGGGTGGCCAGACCGGCCTGCTGCACGGCGATGCGGAAGTCCTCGGGGTGCACGGCCCGCTCCAGCGCCTCGTCCAGCGACACGTACTCCTCGCTGAAGAGGTGGAACAGCGCCTGGTCGAAGGTGGCCATGCCGTGGTACTCGCCCTCCGACATCAGCCGCTCCAGCACCGACGGGTCGGCGCCGTCGATGATGGCGTCGCGCACCTTGTGGGTGCCCACCAGGCTCTCCACCACGGCCACCCGCCCCCGGCCGTCGGCCCGGTCCACCAGCCGCTGGCACACCACGCCCCGCAGCACCCGGCCGAGCAACGAACGGGCCGAGCCCTGCTGGTGCGGCGGGAAGCGGTCGATCATCCAGCTCACCGTGTCGGTGGCCGAGAGGGTGTTGAGCACGGCGATCACCAGGCGACCGGCGGCGGCGGCCGCCAAGGCCTCCCGCACGGCATCGGCGTCGGGCAGGTCCGAGACCAGCACCACGTCGGCGTCCTGGCGGGAGATCCGGCGCAGGGCGTCGGCCACGTGGGGCGTGTCGGACCCCACCTCCCGCTGGCTCACGATCGCCTCCCGGTCGGCGAACAGGACCTCGATGGGGTCCTCGATGGTCACGATGTGACGGGCGTGGGCCGCGTTGATGTGGTCGATCATCGCCGCCGCCGTGGTGGTCTTGCCCGACGCCGCCGGGCCGGCGACGACCACCAGTCCGTCGCGCTGGGCGGCCAGGTCGGCCACGATCGGCGGCACACCGAGGTCGGCGATGGCGGGCGCACCGGGCACCACCCGGCGGATGGCCAGGCTCACCGACCCGCGCTGACGGTAGACGTTGACCCGGAACCGCCCCAGCCCCGGCACGCTGTAGGCCAGGTCGGTCTCCCCCGAGGCCTGGAACTCGGCCGCCTTCTCCGGCGAGAGGATCTCCCCGGCCAGGGCCTCGATCTCGTCGGGCTTCAGCGAGTCGAGCCCGGTGCGCTCCAACCGGCCGTTGCGGCGCAGGCACGGGGGCGACCCCACCTTCACCAACAGGTCGGAGCCTCGCTCCTCGAGCAGGTACTGCAACAGATCGACAACTCGGGCCACGGGTCGCACCTCGTCGGGACGCAGGGGGAAGGGGCCCGGGAGGGAGGGCCGTGGTTACCCGTCGGCGGAGTCGGTCCAGTTCTTGAGGACTGCGTTGGACACGCCCAGGCCGGGACCCCCGTCGGTGGCCTCCTCGGGACGGTACGCGCCGTCGTCGACCAGCGACGAGAGCACCGCGCCGGTGCACAGGCTCAGGGCCTCCAGGTCGTAGCCGCCCTCCAGGAACACCAGGCGACGGCCCGAGGGCACGAGGTAGGCCAGCAGCCGGCTGATGTCGGCGTAGTCCGCGCTGCTCAGACCCAGGTCGGTGATCGGGTCACGGCGGTGTCCGTCGAAGCCCGCCGACAAGATGAGCCACGTCGGTCTCCAGGCCGACACCACCGGCAGGATCACCTCGAGCACGGCGTGGCGGTACACGTCGCCGGTGGCCCCCGCCGGCAACGGGAAGTTCATGGTGGACAGCCGGCCCTCACCCGCGCCCAGGTCGGCCAGTCGACCCGTGCCCGGGTACAGCGGCCACTCGTGGAGCGACACGTAGAACACGCGGGGGTCGCTCCAGAAGATGTCCTGGGTGCCGTTGCCGTGGTGGGCGTCGTAGTCCACGATCACCACCCGTTCCCCCCGGTCGGCCAGGTGGGCGGCGGCCACGGCCACGTTGTTCAGCAGGCAGAAGCCCATGGCCCGGGCCGACAGGGCGTGGTGGCCGGGGGGCCGGACCGCGCAGAACGCCGCCGACGCTTCCCCGGCGTCCAACCGTCGGATCGCCTCGACCCCCGCGCCCGCGGCCAGGCTGGCCGCCTCCCAGGAGTGGATGCCCAGGTGGGTGTCACCGTCGATGTAGCCGCCTCCGGTGACGGCGAAGTTGGCCAACGCCGTGCGGTAGGCCTCGGGGTGCACGGCCTCCAACGCCTCGTCGGGGGCGGGCACCGACGCCACCGGGATCAGGGCCTCACGGAGCCCGGCCCGGTCGATCCCCTCGTCGACCGCCCGCAGCCGGGCGGGCCGCTCAGGGTGCCCGTAGCCGGTGTCGTGATCGGCGAACCGCGGGTGGGTGACGTACAGCACCGACATACCTCCGTACCCTAGGGAGTTGCACCGTGCGGCCCACGCTGGTCGCCCGCCCCTCCGCCTCGTCCCCCGGGGACCCACCCGTGCCAGTACCTCTCAGCTCCCGTGGCGGTCACCATGGCGGTCGATGACCAGCGCCGCCTGCATCGCCACCCCGTGCAGGTGGCCACGTGGCGGGGTGACGACCGCACCGTGGTGCTCAGCCCGAGCCCGGACCGACCTCTGCCCACCGTCGACGACGTGGCGCTCTCGCTCCGCCACCTCGCCGACCGGGGCCACCACCGGGCCATCACCAGTGCCCTGCACCAGCACGAGGTCGAACCGTTCCTGGAGAACGGCTTCACCGTCCACGAACGCCTCCACCTCCTGCGCCACGACCTCCAGGTGCTGCCGGAGGCGCGCCCGGCGCCGCTGCGACGGGCCTGGCGCCGCGACCGCCCGGCGGTGCTCGCCCTGGACGCCCTGGCCTTCGACGACTTCTGGGCGCTCGACGCCAAGGGCCTGGACGACGCGATCCGCGCCACCCCGGTCAGCCGCTTCCGGCTCCACCGTCACGGCCACGGCACCGTCCGGGGCGCACGACACGACGCCCGGACCGGCGGCCGACACCGCGGCGCCGGGGATCCCGGCGTCGACGCCTACGCCGTCACCGGTCGGGCGGGGGGCCGGGGCTACCTCCAGCGCCTCGCCGTGCACCCCGACCACCAACGGCGGGGCCTCGGCACCGCGCTCGTGGCCGACGCGCTCGGCTGGCTGCGTCGCGGCGGGGCCAGCCAGGCCCTGGTGAACACCCAGGAACGCAACAGCGGCGCGCTCGCCCTCTACCTCGCCTGTGGGTTCGAGCTGGAGCCCACCGGTCTCACCGTGCTCGCCCGAGAGCTCACCGACGTCCGGTCCGCACCATGAGACCGGGCCCGACACCGAGCCCGCACCGACGGGTGGACCAGCCGCTCCCCACGCGCCTGACCGCCGCCCTGGTGGCCGCCCTCGTGCTGGTCGTCGCCCTGGCCGTCCCGTCGGCTCCGGCCCGCGCCGGCTCGGATCCGCGCACCGGCGCGTCGACGCCCGGTGCGGACCGCGAGCCGCGCATCCGTCTGCTCCAACAGGACGGCGTGGTCGAACCCGACGACCAGTTCGTGGCGTTCGTCGAGGTGTCCGGCGTGCCCGCCGGCAGCGACCTCGCCGTCGACATCTACCCCGCCATCACCACCCGCGCCCAGCTGGCGGCGGCGGTCGACGGCAGCCCCCGCAACTCGATCGGCACCTTTCCGGTGGTCGACCTGCCCGGCGACCCCGAACAGGCCCCGGTCCAGTCCGGCTTCGTCATCGACCTGTGGGGGGGCGACGGGCCGTCCAAGGCCGGTGGCTGGGCCAAGCGCCTCACCCGGGCAGGGGTGTACCCGGTGAAGATCCGCCTCCGCGGGCCCGACAACACCACCCTGGAGACGATCGTCACCTACCTGCTCCGCGCCCCCGGCGGCGACGAGGAACTGGAACCGGTCCCGGTGGCCCTGGTGCCCGACGTCGAGTCCGGCACGGCGGCGGCGGACCTGCTCGACGACCCGACCGCCCCGCTGCCCGGCCCGGTGCTGCGGAGCATCGACGCCCTGACCGACGCCCTCGCCCGCCACCCCCGCATCCCCGTCACGCTGGCCGTCACCCCCGAGATCACCCGCCGGCTGGCCGCGGCCACCTCGGCCACCGGTTCCGCCACCACGACCACCACGACCCCGTCCGTCCCGGCGCCCTCCACCACCGGCGCGTCGCCCGAACCGGCACCGGCCCCCGGCGCGGCCGAACCGACCTCGGCCTCGGTCCTGGCCGCCCTCGTCGACCTGCTCGAACCGGGCCGGCGCGACGTGCTCGGCGCCCCCTCCCACGACATCGATCCGGCCGAGCTGACCGCGCTCGACCTCGGTGAGGAGCTGCGCGCCCAGTACGCGGACGGGGTGCGCGCCCTGACCACGGTGCTCGAGCCCCCGGTCGCCACCCAGTGGCGGTCCACCACCCGTCTGGACGCGGCCACCGTGGACGCGCTGGCCGGGCTGGGCATCACCGGCCTGCTCGTGCCCCCTGACGTCGTCCTCGGCGAACCCCCCACCCGGCCGGCCCTCGTGGCGGGGGCCACCGCCGACACCCGGGTCCTGGTCGCCGACCCCTCCCTCGGCACCGGGGACCACGACGACCCGGTGCTGGCGGCCCACCAGCTCGTCGGGCGCCTCGCCGCCGAGGCGGCCCTCGCCGACGCCGGCCCGCAGGTGGTCTCCGTCGCCCTGCCTCGCACCGACGCGGACACCACCGAGCTG
>WBZM01003907.1_pt1 | contig 11281 bp, 9 predicted proteins | sample 5204271 | NCBI WGS metagenome assembly WBZM01 (sample SAMN12344346, study PRJNA552823) | activated sludge metagenome | biome: Activated sludge suspended growth; feature: Nitrification reactor; material: Wastewater; isolation source: activated sludge from nitrification reactor of wastewater treatment...
ACTCCGACGTGTTCGTCGTCAGCGCCGGAGCGCTGGTGGTGGCGAACAGGAACCCGGCCTCCGTGGACCGGCTGCCGTTCAACTGCTGACGGACGACGTCGCCGACGCTGATCGAACCGCCCGTCGTGTACCCGACATCGGCGGCCGCCCGGCCGGTGACGGCGGCGCTCGCGAGCGCACCGGCTGCCGTCGCGCCGGCGAGCTTCAGCACGCCACGCCGGGTCGACGCCGGCGCGACGTCGGTCGCCGGGGCGCGGGGGAGTGTTCCGTCCGGCAGGCCGTGGGTCGCTCCTCGGAGCCGGTCGACCTCGGCTCGGAGCAGGTCGATCTGGTGCTGGAGGTCGTGGATGGTGACGTCGGCCGCGGGCTCGCTCATGCGCGCATCGTGCGTCGAGCCGCGACCCGGCGTCCCGAGTGCCTGCCACTCATCGTCGGCCGGCCCGGTACTCACGCGGGTCATCGGGCCACTGGTCCCTGGGCGGAGCCCCTGGTGGGGCGCATGATCGCCTCACGGAACCACCGGTGCCGCTCGCGAGGAGGTGTGCACGTGACGACGACCGTTCGACGGCCCCAGCCCTTCCTGGTGCCCGAGTACTGCAAGGGCTGCGGGCGCTGCGTGGCGTCGTGCGCCAAGGGCTGCATCAGCCTCGGCACCGACATCCAGCCACTCACCGGGCTCGTCCCGATCGTGCTCGACCTCACCGACTGCAACGGCTGCGGTCTGTGCATCGACGCGTGCCCCGAACCCTTCGGGCTCCGGCCCGACGGCGAGCAGGGGGCGTTCGCACCCGTCGATCCCGCGCTGCTCGGCGGCGACCGCCCCTTCGACGTCGCTGCTGCCGACGACATCCCCGACCGGATCGTCCCGTTGCCGCCGCTCGAACCGCTCGTGGTGAAGGGCACGTACGCCTCCGCGGTCGGGGCCGTGCTGGCGGGGTGCCGTCACGTCTTCGGCTATCCGATCACGCCGTCGACCGAGGGGGCCGAGCTGATGGCGAGGGTGCAACCGGCCCTCGACGGCGTGTTCGTGCAGGCGGTCAGCGAGGTCGCGACCGTCAACATGATGTACGGCGCGGGCGGGGCCGGGAAGCGGTGCATGACCTTCACGAGTTCGCCGGGCTTCAGCCTGATGCTCGAGGGCATCTCGTACATGATCGGCGCCGAGGTGCCGGGCGTGTTCGTGAACGTCATGCGCGGCGGACCGGGTCTCGGCAACATCGCCCCCGCGCAGGCCGACGTGAAGCTGGCGTGCCGCGGCCTCGGCCACGGCAACACCCACGCGATCGTGCTGGCCCCCGCCACGCCGCAGGAGATGCTCGACTGCACGATGCAGGCCTTCGACCTGGCGTTCCGGTACCGCAACCCGGTCGTCGTCCTCGGCGACGGCTACCTCGGGCAGATGACCGGCAAGGTGCATCTGCCCGACCACCTGGTGGTGCCCGGTCTACCCGCGTGGGCCGTGTCGGGCGACCGCGCGCACCGCGGCAACCTCATCTGTTCGATCGAGCTCGCGGAGACCGCACTCGAACGACACGATCTCGACCTCGACGCGAAGTACGCGCGGATGACGGCGTTCGAGCAGCGCGCCGATCTGCACCGCTGCGACGACGCCGACGTGGTGCTGGTGGCGTGCAACACCCCGGCGCAACTGGCGAAGGGTGCCGTGCGCGAGCTCCGCGCACTCGGACACCGGGTCGGGTTGTTCCGGCCGATCACCCTGTGGCCGTTCCCGATCGACGCGCTGCGCGACGTCGTCGGCCGCGCCCGCCGACTGGTCGTGGTGGAGGCGAGCGAGGGGCAGCTCGAGGACGAGGTGCGGCTGGCGCTCAGCCACGCCGGGCTGGCGCCGCCCCCGATCAGCCACGTCCGCCGCCAGGGCGGGGTGCTGCCGTCGCAGGCGGAGATGGTGGCGCACGTGCGGGACCTGTTGGACGTGCCGGACGGCGCGCCGTCCGACGTCGCGCACCGAGTGGGAGGAGCACGCTGATGCCGACGCCCGTGTTCTACCGACAGTTCGAACGCCACGACCACGGTCTCGGGGTGAAGGCGCACACCACCACCTACTGCCCGGGGTGTGGGCACGGGCTGGTGCAGCAGTACCTCGCCGAGGCGATCGACGAGCTCGGCGTGCAGGACCGGACGGTCCTCGTGTCACCCGTCGGCTGCTCGGTCTTCTCGTACTACTGGTTCGACGTCGGCAACACCCAGGCGGCGCACGGGCGGGCGCCCGCGGTCGGGATCGGCCACAAGACCGCCAACCCCGACTCGATCGTCGTCTGCTACCAGGGTGACGGCGACCTCGCGTCGATCGGTCTCGCCGAGATCATCAGCGCCGCACAGCTGGGCATGCCGATGACCGTGATCTTCGTGAACAACGCGATCTACGGCATGACCGGTGGCCAGATGGCGCCGACCACCCTGGTCGGCCAGGCGACGACCACCACGCCGGCCGGTCGTACGCCGTTCGCCGGCCAGCCGTTGAAGGTGGCCGAGATGATCGCCGGCCTCGACGGACCGGTCTTCGTCGAACGCGTCGCGCTCTACGACAACCGGCGCCGCACCCATGCCAAGCGGTCGATCCGCCGAGCGCTGCAGCTGCAGGTCGAGGGCACCGGGTTCGCGATGGTCGAGGTGCTGTCCGAGTGCCCGATCCACCTGAAGCTCGACCCCGAGGCGGCCGAGGCCTGGGTGCGCGACGAGATGGAGCCGGTGTTCCCGCTCGGCGTGAAGAAGGACCTCGCCGACGGCGCCGGGTTCCCGACGATCCCGACCCCGACGTTCGAGCTCGAGCGCACCCTCGCCGCCCTCGGCGCGACCGCTGCCCGGGCCGACCACGCCACGGCCGAGTTCCCGGCGCACCTCGACCCGGACGACGTGTCGCTGAAGTTCGCCGGTGCCGGTGGCGACGGTGCACAGACGGCCGCGATGCTCGTCACGCGCACCGCGATCGCCGTCGGCTTCGACTCGACCGACATCCCGAGCTACGGACCCGAGTCTCGCGGCGGCACCTCGTACGCCGACGTGCACGTCGCACGCACCGAGGTCCTCTCGCCGGCCGCACCGGCGCCGCACGTGCTGCTCGCGTTCAACGCGCCGAGCCTCGCCAAGTTCGGCCCGGCCGTCCGTTCCGGCGGCATGGTGCTCTACGACAGCTCGGTCGTCGCCGAGGTCCCCGACCCGGCCGACCTGGCCGATGGGGTGACGCTGCTGGGGCTGCCGTTCACCGATGTCGCCAAGGAGTTGGGATCGGTGCAGGTGAAGAACATGGTGGCGCTCGGCGCGGTGCAGGCCGCCACGGGCGTGCTGCCGGCGGCGTCGCTGCTCGACACCGTCCGGCGTTCGTTGGGCGGCGGCCGCGCCGACGTCACCCTCGACGAACGCGCCTTCGAACGGGGCGTCGAACTCGCCGCCGCGGCGCGCGCGATCAGTCGGCCGTGACCAGATCGGGGTGGTGGCGGCAGACCAGCTCGGGGTAGCTGCGGATGAAGTAGTTCCACAGCTGCTGGCCGTAGGTGCCGGCCGAGGCGGAGGTCGTGCCGCTCGCGCCGGCGAGCAGCTCGTCGCGCTTGGCCATGAAGCCCGTCTCGCGGTGGTGCTTGCTCGCCGCGACCGCGAGCGCGAACCGCTCGTCGAGCGGCAGCGGGTCGAGCGGGGTGATGAGTGCCGGTCCGTGGAAGTACGCCGAGGAGAACCGCTCCTGCGACGCGAACACGCGGTGGTTGTTGGCGACGTAGTAGTTGCCGGTGATCGACTGCAGCATCTCGCCGAGGTTGACCACGATCGCGTCGTCCTCGACCGGCACGTCGATCCAGTCGCCGTCCTGGTTCTGCACCTGCAGACCGCCCACCCCGTGCTGCCACAACAGCGTGAGGAATCCCGCATCGTGGTGGGCGTTGACGCCCGCCTCACCGGCCGGCGTGGGCGGGTAGTGAATGAGCTTCACCAACGACATCCGTCGGTCGCCGAACATGCGGTCGAGGTGGTCGGCGTCGAGGCCGAGCCCCAGGCTCATCGCCGCCATCACCTGATCGGCGATCGCGCCCATCTCGCGCTGGAAGCGCTCGACGAGCGAGCGGAAGCCGGGGAGCACCTCGTCGTCGGGCCACTGGTTGGGGCCCTCGAGGCGCAGATAGGCCGGCTCGACATCCGACGGCCGCGGGTCGAGTTCGGTCCACACGTCGATCTGCTCGCGGTGGTCGACCCGGTTGTCGGTCAGCTCGGCGCCGACGCGCTCCCAGCCGCGGAACCACGGCGAGTTCAGCTTGTCGATCTGCGCCTTGGCCTCGTCGGGCAGTGCGAAGAACGCCTGCAGCGCCGTGAAGTACTCGTGCAGGAACGCGGGATCGACGCCGTGGTCGACCAGTCGGAAGAAGCCGACCTCGTGGCAGATCTGCCGCAGCCGATCGGCGAACGCATCGCGGTCGGCGCCGGCGCCGCGCCATTGGTCGAGCGAGACGGACGGGATCTCCTGGAACGCCATGGGCGTCACGGTATCCCCGGCCCCACCGTCGTCGAAAGCGTGCGCGACACTGTGCACGTCCGCGGGGTTCAGGGGGACCTGTGGGCGCACGGGAGGGATCTGCCATGACCGACACCGCCACCGCACCGTCGCATCCGCGCCGACCTGGCGACCAGCGCACGCGAGCCGGCTCGATCGGCGATCGCCGCACCGAGTACGACGGGTTCACCGTGTCGCCGCTCACGCCCCACATCGGCGCTGAGGTCGAAGGCGTCGATCTCGCCGAGCCGCTCGACGACGTGACGAGCCGGGCGCTGCGCGAGGCCTGGGCCGACTGGAGCGTGCTCGTGTTCCGCGACCAGCACCTCGACCGCGAGGCGCACAAGCGGTTCGGTCGCACCTTCGGCACCCTCCACACCCACCCGATGAACCACGCACGCGGTGGCGATCCCGAGATCCTCGTGGTCCGCACCACCGCCGAGTCCGCCTACACCGCGGGCGAGGGCTGGCACACCGACGTGTCGTGCGAGGCGATCCCGCCGATGGCCTCGGCGCTGTACATCACCGAGACGCCGGAGTGCGGTGGTGGCGACACGCTCTACGCCGACATGTACCTGGCGTACGAGATGCTGTCCGAGCCGATGCAGCGCCTGCTCGAGGGGCTCACCGCGGTGCACGACGGCGCGCTGCCCTACGTCGGGCAGTACAAGTCGACGCCGCCCGAGGGCGGATACCCGCGTCACGAGCACCCGGTGGTGACCGTGCACCCGGTGACCGGCCGCAAGGTGCTGTACGTCAACAGCGGCTTCACCTCGCACATCCGCGGCCTGCAGCCCGCCGAGAGCCGGGCGATCCTCGACATGCTCTTCCAGATGATCGCGACCACGCCCCGGCTGTCCTGCCGGGTGCGGTGGGAGCCCCACACCCTCACCCTGTGGGACAACCGCTGCACCCAGCACCACGCGGTCTGGGACTACTACCCGTACACGCGCTCGGGCGAGCGGGTGTCGATGCTCGGCGACGAGCCGCCGCGCGGTGTCGCCGTCGGGGGCTGACCCGACGGCGCTCGCCTCGGGTGACCCACCCCTGTGCGGCCGGGTACGGTGACGGGCGACGGTGTCCCGTCGGACACCGACGACCGAAAAGGGTGAACCAGTCGTGACGACGTATGCAGTGGTGGACCCGTCCACCGGCCAGACGATCCAGACCTATCCGACCATCTCCGACGAGGCCCTCGGCGCGGCCGTCGTCCAGGCGAACCAGGCGTTCCGCACCTGGTCGCGGACGACCACCGTGGCCGAGCGAGCCGCGCTCATCGCGAAGGTGGCCGAGCTCCACCTCGAGCGTCAGGACGCCCTCGCGGCGATCATCACGCGCGAGATGGGCAAGCCCACGGGCGACGCCATCGGCGAGATCCAGTTCAGCGCGGCGATCTACCAGTACTACGCCGACAACGCCGAGCAGTTCCTGGCCGACGAGCCGATCGAGCTGATGGGTGGCGAAGGGACGGCGATCGTGCGCAAGAGCCCGCTCGGCGTGCTGCTCGGCATCATGCCGTGGAACTTCCCCTACTACCAGGTGGCCCGTTTCGCCGGCCCGAACCTGATCATCGGCAACCCCGTGCTGTTGAAGCACGCCCCGCAGTGCCCCGAGTCGGCCGCCGCGATCGAGCAGATCTACACCGACGCCGGCTTCCCGGCCGGCGCCTACACCAACATCTACGCGAGCAACGAGCAGGTGGCCGACGTGATCGCCAACCCGATCGTGCAGGGCGTGTCGCTCACCGGATCCGAGCGCGCCGGTGCCGCCGTCGCCGAGATCGCCGGACGTCACCTGAAGAAGGTCGTGCTCGAGCTCGGCGGCTGCGATCCGTTCATCCTGCTGTCGACCGACGACCTCGACGGCGTCGTCGAGAAGGCGACGTTCGCTCGCGTCGACAACTGTGGTCAGGCCTGCAACGCCGCGAAGCGGTTCATCGTGATCGACTCGTTGTACGACGAGTTCCTCGAGAAGTTCACCGCCGCGGTGCTCGGTACCAAGCAGGGCGTCCCGACCGACCCCGACATCCAGATCGGCCCGCTCTCGTCGGTGGCCGCGGCCGACCGGCTGAGCGCCCAGGTGCAGGCCGCCGTCGACGGCGGCGCCTCGATCGTGTCGGCCGGTGAGCGCAACGGTGCGTTCTTCCCGCCGAGCGTCATCACGGGCATGAAGCCCGGCAACCCCTCGTACAACGAGGAGCTGTTCGGACCGGTGGCCATCGTGCACAAGGTGAGCAGCGAGGACGAGGCGATCGAACTGGCGAACGACACGCCGTTCGGCCTCGGCTCGTACCTGTTCACCACCGACCCGGACCAAGCGGCTCGCGTGGCCGACGCGATCCAGGCCGGCATGGTGTACGTGAACATCGTCGGTGCCGACAGCCCCGAGCTGCCCTTCGGTGGTGTGAAGCGCTCCGGTTCGGGCCGCGAGCTCGGTCGCTGGGGTGCCGACGAGTTCGTCAACAAGAAGCTCATCCGCATCGGCGCCTGACGAACGGCGCCCGCCGCCACGCGCGTGTTCCGACCGACGGCCGTCGGGCGGGTCCTCGGACCCCGCCCGGCGGCCGTCGCCGCGTCGGCGCCCGCGCTCGACGCCACCTACGATCCTGCGCCGGGGGTCATCATGCGGGTGCTGTACGTCGACATCGACACGCTTCGGTCGGATCACCTCGGCTGCTACGGCTACCACCGGAACACCACGCCGAACATCGACGCCGTCGCCCGCGAGGGCATCCGCTTCGACCAGGTGTACGCCTCGGACGTGCCGTGCCTGCCGAGCCGGACCGCGCTGATCACGGGTCGGTTCGGCATCGTCAACGGCGTCGTCAACCACGGCGGCACCGCCGCCGATCCGAGGCTCGAAGGCCCCGCCCGCGGGTTCTTCAGCCGCAACGCCCGACGGTCGTGGGCGACCCAGTTCTACCACGCCGGCTGGTCCACGGCCTCGCTCTCGTCGTTCCCGTTCCGGCACTCGGCCGCCTGGTGGAACCACGGGTTCATGGAGGCCATGAACCTGATGCGCAACATGGGGCTCGAGCAGGCACACGACGTGCTGCCGCACGCCCTCGACTGGCTCGAACGTCGTGGCCGGGCCGACCGCTGGTTCTTCCACGTGCACCTGTGGGACCCGCACACGCCGTACATCGTCCCCGCCGAGTACGGCAACCCGTTCGCCGGCGACCCGGTGCCCGCGTGGCACGACGAGGCGGTGCGTGCCCGCAACTGGGAACTGTCGGGGCCGCACAGCGCGCAGGAGCCGTGGGGCTTTCGCCCGGACGAGTGGGGCACGCCGCCCCCACGCCAGCCATGGGACCTGTCGGGTCCGGACGAGGTGAAGGCGCTGTTCGACGGCTACGACGTCGGGGTTCGCTACGCCGACGACGCGGTGGGCGTGCTGCTCGACAAGCTCGACGAGCTGGGTGTCCTCGACGACACGGCCGTGCTCATCAGCTCCGATCACGGCGAGGCGCTCGGCGAGCTCGGCGTGTACGCCGACCACCAGGCGGCCGACGAACCCACGTGCCACATCCCGTCCGTGCTGCGCTGGCCGGGCCTCGCACCTCGGGTCGACACCGGTCTGCACTACCACCTCGACGTCGCAGCGACGGTGCTCGGTCTGGCCGGGCTGCGGGTGCCGCCGGACTGGGACGGGGTGTCGATGGCCGACGAATTGCGGGCCGGAATCGAGACGGGCCGTGATCACCTGGTGCTGTCACAGGGCGCGTGGTCGTGCCAGCGGTCGTTGCGATGGGGCGACCACCTGTACGTCGAGACCTATCACGACGGCTACCACGGCCACTGGGAGCCCGAGATGCTCTTCGACGTCGCGCGCGACCCGCACGAGACCGACGACCTGGCGAGCCGCGAGCCTCAGCTGGCGGCGCAGGCTCGGTCGATGCTGCACGACTGGGTCGACGAGCAGCTCGAGCGCAACGGGGTGACCGACCCGCTCGACACCGTGCGAGCCGAAGGTGGCCCGCTGCACACGCGCGGTCACCTTCCGGCGTACGTCGAGCGGCTCCGTGCCACCGGCAGGTCGCGCTGGGCCGACGTGCTGCTCGAGCGACATGCCGACGAGGCCGACCCGGACTCGCCCTGGGTGCACTCGGGAGGACGGCTGTGAGCGAACGCCGCCCCAACATCTTGATCTTCATGCCCGACCAGCTCCGGGCCGACGCGGTCGGCGCGTTCGGCAGCCCGGTGGCACGCACGCCGCACATCGACGCGCTCGCCGCCCGGGGCGTGCGCTTCGAGCAGGCGTGGACGCAACACCCGGTGTGCGGTCCGAGCCGGGTGTCGTTCATGACCGGCTGGTACCCGCACGTGGCCGGTCACCGCACCCTCGACCACCTGCTCACCTCGGCCGAACCCAACCTGCTCCGCTCGCTCCGGCACGCCGGCTACCGGGTGAGCATGCCCGGACATCGCGGCGACGTGTTCGCCCCCGGCGTCACCGAGGAGAGCACCGACTTCTGCGGCTTCCTCGTCGCGCCCGATCTGGCCGGGTTCGTCGGCCAACCGCCCGAGCACCTGCGCGGCACGCCGCTCGGCCGGGCGTTCTACCGGGGCTCCGAGGGCCCCGACACGGTGGTCGACTTCGACGAGGCGACGACGCTCACCGCGATCCGGTGGCTCGAGCGCGAAGCGACGAACGGACCGTGGGCGATGTGGGTGCCACTCGTGTTCCCGCACGTGCCGTTCATGGTCGAGGAACCGTGGTTCTCGATGCACGACCGCGCGTCGATGCCCGCTCCGATCGATCCGTCCACAGGGCAGGGCAAGCCCGCGTTCATGGCCGCCTACCGCGAGGCCTACGGCTGGGACGACCTCACGTCCGACGACCTGCGCGAGGTCGCGGCCACCTACCACGGGATGGTGAGCCGGGTCGACGATCAGTTCGGCCGGATCCTCGCCGCGGTCGACGCGGCCGGTCAGACCGACGACACGCTGGTGGTGTTCCTCACCGACCACGGCGAGTACCTGGGCGACTGGGGAGTCGTCGAGAAGTGGCCGTCCGGCATGGACCCGTGCCTCCTGCGCAACCCGTTGATCGTGGCCGGTCCGGGGGTCGCGTCGGGCCGTACGTGCGACGGGCTGGTCGAGATCGTCGACGTCGGCGCGACCCTGCTCGACGTCGCCGGGGCGACACCGACGCACACCCATTTCGGACGCAGCCTGGTCGACGTGCTGGCCGAGCCGTCGGGCGAGTTCCGCACGCACGTGTTCAGCGAGGGCGGCTTCTCACCGACCGACGTCGACCTGTTCGAACGCGCCGGTGGCGAGTACGAGATCAAGGGACGGCTGCAACACGAGCGACCCGAACTGGTCGGCAAGGCGATGTGCGTCCGGACCCGCACCCACACCTACGTCTACCGCCAGTGCGAGGGCGACGAACTGTACGACCGGCTGGCCGATCCCCACGAGACCACGAACCTCGTCGACGACCCCGTGCACCACGGCGCGCTGACGGAGCTGCGTTCGGTGTTGCTCGACTGGCTCGTCGCGACGTCGGACGTGATCCCCTGGGAGAAGCACCCCAGGTTCCCGAAGATCCCGCAGGGCTGGCGCGACCCGGCGTGATCAGCGCGCGGCGGCCTCGACCTGCAGGCGGGTGATCCGGATCATCTCGGCGAGGTCGCCGTCGACCGGGAACAGCCGCTGGTTCTGGGCGAACAGCCGCACGAGGCCATCCCAGCCGTCACCGCCGACCACCACGGAACTGCCTCGCTTCGCGTTGTTCCGCTTCGCGCCGAGCGCACCGAGGATCATCAGCGCGGTCGGGGCGTGCCGGCCCTCGGGCACCCACACCATCACGACGTCGGCGTCGAATGCCTGCGAGCACTGCCACTCGTACGCACCACGCCTGCCGGCAGAGCCGACCTCGAGGTCGCTCCATCGCTCGTGGCGCGGATCGACGATCGTGATCTCGAGATCGGACAGCGCGTCGATCACCTCGTCGCGCCACGACCGGGCTGCGTCGGCGCTGCCGTCGCCGTCGTCGAAGGGGCCGGCGAGGAACAGCGTCGTCGTGACCTTGCGCTGTGCGGCGGTGAGTCGGTTCGGGGCTCGCAGGATGGACGGCATGGATGGTCCTCGGGGTCGGTCGGCGAGGGGATCAGAGGGCGGCGATGCCGGCGCGGAGCGCAGCGAGGCCGGTCGGGTCGACGCAGTAGCGCGTCCGGGGTCCGTCGAACTCACCCTGGACGAGGCCGGCCTCGCGGAGGATGCGGAGGTGCTCGGACACCGTCGACTGGGCGAGCGGCAGCTGCGCCACCACGTCACCGGTGGCGCAGGTGTCGCGCGCGGCCAGCATCCTCAGGATGGCGACCCGAGCGGGATGGCCGAGCGCCTTCGCCATCGTCGCGAGCGTGTCGTCGTCGGGCAGTTCGGCTGCCCGATCCTTCTTCGGCGGCATCTCGGACCTCCGTCGATCGGCCTTCGACGATCGACGATAGCCGGTGGTCGAATCGGCAGATCCGGGACCTTCGGCCGTGGAGAGCGACGGAACATCGATTATCGTCGATTGACGATGAAGGTCGTGAGCGAGCGGGCGAACCACGAGACCACGGATCGATCCGGGCGCCGGACCGTCCGACGCTGGACCCTCGTCGTCGGCGCAGCGGTGCTCTGGTGGGTGCTCTACCGGTCGAATCGTCCCCTCTGGGACTGGGTCGTGTACGACGCTGCCGGCCTCGACGAGACCACGCACTGGGGTGAGGCGGTCCACTTCTTCTTCTACGACGTCTGCAAGATCGCGTTGTTGCTGGCGGGTGTGATCTTCCTG
>WBZM01003909.1_pt1 | contig 11274 bp, 8 predicted proteins | sample 5204271 | NCBI WGS metagenome assembly WBZM01 (sample SAMN12344346, study PRJNA552823) | activated sludge metagenome | biome: Activated sludge suspended growth; feature: Nitrification reactor; material: Wastewater; isolation source: activated sludge from nitrification reactor of wastewater treatment...
CCGGTCGAAAAGGGGGCCGGGTAGGAACCGACCACAGCCCCGACCTCCATCGCGTCGGTCCAGTCGCGGTAATCCCACCAGACGCGGTCGCCGCCGGTGACCGGGAACTGGGCCGAGCCGCGTTCGGCAACGATGCCGTTAACGGCGAAGAACCAGTCGAAACTGCGGCCGTCCTTCCGGTCGCCGGAGAGCCCGTCGACCGACTGAACGTACTCGCCGCCGTAGCGGGTCTCGAGTTCGGCGTTGCCGTCAAGGAGCCGCATTGCGTTGCTCGACTCGTTCACCGCCAGACCGGGATTGTCGAACAGCACCCGGGACCCGTAGTCGCGGGTGACCAGCAGGCTGGCGTCACCCGTGTCCTCGCCTGGCCCGAGCCCGCAGCCGGCCAGGAGCAGACCAAAAAACAGTGCAACCGCCATGCCGACGGCCCGGGCAGGAAAGCCCCCGGACCGTCGGCTTTCGGTTGCGGACTTCACTCGTTCCGCTTACTTCCGGATCGAAACCGAGACGCGGTTCGACGGGATCAGACTGCCCTGGCGGGCGACCAGATTCGTCCTGCCGTTGATGGTCAGGTAGGTGTATCCCTGCGCGTCGGTCAACGCTCCCTTTGCGCCGAAGACCCTGGCCCCCTCGACCGGGGTCCGCTTGCCGGCACCGGTGAAGGAGAAGACCCGGACCTTGACCCTGGCCCCTTTCCTTGCCTTGGTGGGAGCGTTCAGCACCAGTGAGTCCGGGGCCGTGTCCTCGTAGGTCCTGGCGAGGTAGAGCAGGATCGTGTCGCCGGCCTTGACCCTGGTGGTCTCGGCACCGGACATCGAGTCCTTGTTGTTCCGGCGGAGAACCCACCACTCCTTGTTTTTGGCCGAGACATCAGCGATACCGCAGATGCCGAAGCCGAAGTCACCGTCCGAGATCTTCAGCGGCTGAAGCGCCTTGTAGCGGAGCGATGCCTGGTAGAGCAGGCCAAGCGCGGTCGGACCGGTCACGGTGCGAGCCGGGCCGGCATGGCCGCCGAGGCAATCGTCGTTCGGCTTGATCTTCGCGGTGCCGGTCTTCACCTTGCCGTCGAAGATGATCTGACCCTTCCAGGTAACTACCCGGAGGTTGGCCGCGACCCTGTTTCCAGCCGCGGCAGGCTGCGCAGCCAGGCCAAGCAGCAGGGTCAGCCCGAGCAGCAACCCGAGGGCAGGTGAGGTAATTCGATTGGTCATGCGTTCCTTTTGTCCGGCGGCCCTACGCGAGACCGCTTTTTCGGTGCGCCATGTGGCGCAAAGCCGGCAGGTCTTCGGACTTGGACGTTTGCTGGGAGGCAGCCTTCCCAGACCAATGGTCCAGTGGCTTTGTGCCTTCAAGGACGTCCCTACCGCTGCGCGTCAGTTCCGGACTCGGACCGGATTCCCTGACCCCGCTGAAGGGGTGCGACCGACTTCGCAGGCGATGATAGAGACTCCTGACGCGGCGTGACCTGTCAAGATGCCGGATTCCGCCCCTCGCCCATGGACTTTCTTTCTCATGTCATAGACAGGTTGCCGGTTGCCGTCGGGCCGAGCTGGCTCGACCCGGAATCGCTGATCCGCACCTTCGGCATGCTCGGCGTGCTGGCGATCGTCTACATGGAATCCGGGCTGATGGTCGGCTTCTTCTTGCCCGGCGATTCCCTGCTGTTCACGGCGGGCCTGCTCTCCGCCAACGACGTGCTCCCGGACATCTGGGTGCTCCTGGTCACCATTCCGATCGCCGCGATCGCCGGTGACCAGACCGGCTACTGGATCGGCCGCAAGTTCGGACCGCCGCTCTTCAACCGGCCCGACAGCCGCTTCTTCAAGCGCGAGTACGTCGACCAGACCGCGGCATTCTTCGAAAAGCACGGCCCGCGGGCGATCATCCTCGCCCGGTTCGTCCCGATCGTCCGGGCCTTCGTGCCGGTGATGGCCGGCACCTCCCACATGCATTACCGCACCTTCCTGGTCTACGACATCGTCGGTGGCATCCTCTGGGGCGCCGGCGTGACCACCCTGGGCTATTTCCTCGGCCAGATCGAGTTCGTCAAGAACAACATTGAATTCATCCTGATCGGTGTGGTCGCCGTTTCGGTGATCCCGGTCATCTTCGAAGTCCGCAAGGCCAGGCGCGAAGCCGCATCCCACCAGAAGCCGGAACCGTTCGAGAACCCGATCGATGAAGAAGGCGAACCGGTGAAGCACGCCGAGTCCGAAGTCTGAACCCCGTTTTCAGCCGGCCGCGGTCAGGGTCGGTACTCTTCAGGCAGAAGGCAAGGGGTTCGATGAGGGAGATAAAGCGATGTCTGGCGGTCGTTCTGGCACTCGGCGCAGTGTTTTCCGTCCCTGCCGCAAGCGCCCACCAGATTCCCGCAGGCTGTCTCGGCCCCAAGCCAACCGTCACCTTCTCGGCTGACACCCTCAGCCAGACGGCAGTGCCACTCAGGGATGGCGATCAGCTCACCCTCGCGGCCCACGTCGACAACAAAGGTGAGTCAGCCTGCAACCTGAGCGGCCTCTCGATCATGGTCCGGCCGCCAAGCGCCGACGAGGTCTCGAGCGATCACTTCCTGCTGATCAACAACGTGCCCCTGGGTGCAGGTTATGACGCGGAGATCATCAACCACGGCCCCTATGTCGTCGATCTCGCCGACGACGTCTTCGAATCGCAGCTCGAGCTCTCCTGGCAGGCCACGATCCACAATGGCCAGGCGGACGAAACCGTGACCGGCACCGGACCCGGCACCAAGCTCACCGTGACCCGGCCCCAGGTCGAGCTCAAGGTGATCCCCGACGTCCAGTCCGGACCGGCCCCGCTCACCGTCACCACCGTCTACCTCCTGACCAACACGAGCCCGGTCCCCACGGCCGGAACGCCGGCGCCGGGACTTGTGCCCACCGGATCGAACGGACCACGAGATGTCCTGGCCGACGCCGGTTGCGGACCCCTCAACTACCTTTCCGGCGACCTGCCGGCCGACACCGACCCCGTGCTCGACCCGGGGGAAACCTGGATCTTCACCTGTCTCAGGACCTATCCGCTGCCGGGCACCTACGCGAGCCAGCCCGTGATCACCGGCCTAAGCACGGCCGATGGAAGGGCCTGGCCGGAGCAACCCCTGGGGGCGGAGCCACCGTCAGTGACCGCGCTCGGGCCGGACCTGGTGGTCGCCAAGAGCCATCAGGGCGATCTGCTGGCCGGGAGTTCCGGTTCTTACGAACTGGAGGTCACCAACACCGGAAACCAGCCGACCGACGGGGCCGTGACCGTCGCGGATCAGCTGCCCGCCGGGCTGACCGGCACCGCCATTGCCGGAGACGGATGGACCTGCACCCTCGCTTCGCTGAGTTGCAGCCGGTCGGATCCGCTCGGTTCCGGCAATTCGTATCCGGAGGTGACCGTCACCGTGGCGGTCAGCGACGACCCGCCTGACAATCTGGTCAACACCGCGACCGTGAGCGGAGGCGGCGAACCCGCCGGAGCGGTCGCCAACAATCTGGATGAAGATCCGACCACGGTGCGAATCCCCTCGCAGCCGACCCCTCCGTCGAACAGGATCTTCAAGGTTCGCAAGGTGACCAGTCGCGGCGACGGTTCGGCGCTGATCAAGGTCGCCGTCCCCGGAGCAGGAGTGGTGGCTGCCGATGACGCCGGAAAGTCCGACCTGGTTCAACGGGCATGGCAAAAGAGCTCCAAAGCCCGCACTGTTTCGCTGGTCGTGAAAGCCGGAAGCAAGCTCCGCAAGGCTCTGGTCGCGAGCGGCAAGCCGAGGCAGGTCCGGGTGAGAATCAGCTTCACGGCGAAGGGCAGCCCGAAGGCCACCCCGACGACTTCGACCGTGCGTTCGATCTCGTTCCTGATCTCGCCCCCGCAGACGCTCGCGAATTAGCCGAACATCGAGTTGAGCGCGGCCGTCGTGCCGCTGATGATTTCGAGATCGCTCTGACGGGAAAGCCGGTGGGCGTCCCTGCCACCGGAGAGGGTGAGCAGGAACGGCTCTCCGGTGACTGGCACCGCGTTCACCCAGGCACCCCAGCGTCCCGGTCTCCCCGGGTCGATCCAGCTGAAACCTTCGGCGTTTTCATCCCAGAACGGTTCCTCGAAGGCCAGCCAGACCTTGTCGAGCAAACCCGCCCCGAGTCCGTCGATCGCGGTACGGGTCCGGGCCGGCAGTGGCGGGTCGAACTCGATCCTTTCCGCCTTCAGTACCCCGATCGGAACCGTGACCACGGCCGCGTCGGCCGCAACTTCATCGTTGTCCTCTGCCCCGGTCAGCCGGACCTCCCCCGGCCGCTGGCTGATCTTCCGCACCTCGAACCCGAATCGGATCCCGGCGTCACCGGACAGGCTTCCGATCACCTGCGAGTAGGGCCCGTCCAGCAAGGCGTCACCTCCGGGCAGCCAGTTGCCTTCCCAGGTCGCGAGCGCCGCCAGCTGATCCGGGTCGGCCCCGTATTCCTGGGCGACCTCGTCCTGGATCGCCCACTCGAGCCCGGGTCCGCGCCGCCGCGGAAGGATTGCCTCGAGCGGAACGTCCGGATGGCGGACCGAGCGGGGACCGAAGGAATTGACTGCCTGCCAGTAGCGATGCTCGCCCCCCGCTCCGAGCGCCTGCTGCCCCGGCACCGGGAAATCGAGCTGGTACCTGAACGGGTGAAGCCCGACACCGGCCTCCCCGGCGAGTTCGGTCAGCGGGTTTCCGTCCACGCCGTGGATCCACGAGGCACCAAGTTCAACCGGCGAACCGTCGAGGTCGGCCTCCCTGACCCTTCCTCCGACCCGGTCCGAAGCTTCAAGCACCATCGGCTCCAGGCCGAGGCGTTCGAGTTCACCGGCGCAGGAGAGGCCGGCCGCCCCGGCCCCGACCACCGCCACCCGCGCCCCGGCCCTGAGCTGCCCGGCCGCGTACTTTCCTGCGTCCCTTCCCGCCTGGATTGCCCCGTGAACCGTGGCCGGAATCCTCGCCGTGGCTTCCCCGGCAAAGGCGATCCTGCCGACCGGCTCGGCCAGCATCCTCCTGATCTCCGAACCGTAGGGAGTCGGGGCGAGGCAGGAGTAGGAGCAGAAGGCCAGCGGGTCATGCGACCAGTCGGTCCGGATGTAGTCGACCGGCCTGGGGATCCCGGTTTCCGGAAGACCGTCAATCACCTCCTGCTTCGAGGCTCCGGATCCGTTGCCACCGCCTTCCCGGGCACAACCGGCCAGTCCGGCCGCTCCTCCGAGCCCGGCCACAGCGGCGCCTGCGAGGGCCGCCTTGCCCAGGTCCCGTCTGGTCAACTCGAATCCCACGCTCCGATTGTCGCCGATGTCATGCCGATCCGGTCTGAAAACGGGAAAACCCGCCGGCGGGCGGGCTTTCGGAGGTACCGCTACGGGGATTCGAACCCCGGTTTCCGGACTGAGAATCCGGCGTCCTAGACCCCTGGACGATAGCGGCGCGCAGCGAGCATTCTAACAATTCGGATGCTCAACGGACGGTCGGCGGGGTCACGCCGGGGCCTTGCGGAGATCAAGCCCGCCCGGCCACAGCCGGAGTGCGCCGCAGCGGGTCAAGCCGGTAGAGTTCCGCCTCCGCGCGGCTGTGGCGGAACTGGTAGACGCGCAGGCTTCAGGTGCCTGTGTTCGCAAGAACGTGGAGGTTCGACTCCTCTCAGCCGCATTCCCCGGAAGGCCCGCTTGCCGGGCCGGCTTCCGGCCTAGAGCGGATTGGTGCCACAACGGGTGAACCAGGGAAGCTCGTCAAGGGCGGCGCCCACCTCAACCGTCCTGGCGCCCTCGACCGGCGGGCCGGTACCTGACCGGCGCCAGCAACCGGGTGGCAGCAGCACTTCCCGGGTCACCGCGCCCTCCTCGAGGACGGGCGCGACCAGAAGGTCGTGACCGACCATCCATTCGTCATCGTTGTGCGGATTCTTCGGCCCGATCCCGCCGGCCAGATAGAGGGGCCTGATCATCGGCATGCCGGTTTTCAGGAACCGTTTCCAGAGCCTTCTCATCAACGGCCGGCTCCGGTTATGCAGGGCCACCATCTTCTTCCAGGTTGACTGAGCTTCGGTCGAGAAGTCCCACGGCATCCGCGCCCCGCTCAGACCGGAATTGTGAACCCGGAAGAACGGGGTGAAGACAGCGGCCTGGGCCCACCTCGTGAACAGTTCTTCTCCGGTTGGCGGGATGAAGGGTTGTTCGGTCCGGAACTGGGAGTAGCCGCCGATGTCGGTCGTGAAACCGACCGCCCCGGTTAGCGCCCGGTTCAGCATGTCCGGAACTATCGAAGGCAGTCCCGTGTCGCGGCCCCAGTCAACCGTCTCGTCACCCGGGAACTGGGCGCTTTCCCACTTCACCGAACTGAGCGAGCCGGTGAATCCAGCCCGCTGGAAGAAGAAGATGTGCCGTTTCGGATGCCGGCGCTCCCAGGCGTCAACGGCTGCTCTCGTGACCTTTGCCTGCAGGGCCGGGTAGCGGTTGTGCATCAGCGCGGCACTGGTCCCGTCGTGAAATCTCATGCCGGCCTCGACCTGTTCGCCGAAGTCATTCATGAAACCGTCGGCGCCGAGGTCCAACAGATTCCAGATCCGGTTCCGCCACCACCTGACCGCGGCCGGTTTGGTCAGGTCGATCACCGCCGCCTGACCGCCCGGGAAGGGCGAGGGCAAAAGGAACGGCTTCCCGTCCTTGCCGGTCGCAACCAGCTTGCGGGAAATCGCCTGGTCGAAGGTGCCGGGGCCTTCCGTGCCCGCGGTGTCATTCGAAACGAACGAACGCAGATAAAGCACCGGGTGGATGCCTTCTTCCTTCAGGGTCCGGATCGTCGCTTTGACGAAGCTCCCGGGCAGCGCCTGCCAGCCTTCGAAGGCGTAGGCCGAGATCGGGAAATCCGCGCTGGCCAGATGTTCAAGGTCGGACTCGACCCGCGACTGGTACTTGCCACCGGAGTCCGCGGCGATCCCGATCGCCCGGGAAAGAACCGTTCCGGTCGCCCAGGCGGGCGGCAGGCGGTGCCTACCGGTCAGCCGGGAGATTCCGGCCATCGCCCGGGCCTGACCGCCCGAGGTCAGGGTCATTTCCATCGACCTGCCGGGCCGGCTGACCCGCCAGGCGGTTGGCCGGTCGCTGGCCATCCGCCAGCGGCTGATCCGGTCGCCTTTCAGGAGCAGGCCATAGCCACGCGATGAGATGAAACCGGGAACCGGCGAGTAGTAGGCGGTGGTCGGGTCCGGATAGCGGTAGTCGAGCACCCAGCTCTTGATGTCGGAACCACGCAGGTCGGTTCCTTCCCGGCGGCCGCCGAAACCGTGGAAGGCCTCGTCTTGCGGCGAGCGGAACCCGAGGTAGACAGAGCCTGCCTTGCCCGCCATCATCCCCGCCCTGATTCCCAGGGTTCCATCCTTTCTCAGCCAGATCGTCAGCCGCATCCGCCGGCCGTTGGGCGAGTCGGTCCGTGGCCGCGCCTCGTAGACATTCGGGCCGAACCACATGCCATTTGCCCGGGTCGCCACGTACGAGGTCTGCGTGGACGGCTCTTCGTCGGGCGCCGCCGACAGGTCCGGCGGTTCGAGCTCTTTCGCCGGTTGCGGGGTGTATCCCAGGGTTGCGTAGCGCACCCCGTTTCGCTCGAAACTGTGGCCCAGCCCGGCCAGCAGGTACCGGCCATCCCTGCTTACGCTGAAGCCGAATGGCGAGTCGGAGAACCGGATCTGGTACGGGCCCAGGCGACCGGTCGTGAAACCGCCCTCGCCGGCATTTGCCGTCGCCGGAACCAGAATCGAAATCGCTATCGCGATCACCGTTGCCAGGCCCTGCCAGCCTCTCCCCTCCCACATGCCCCGAATCCTACCCGCCGGGTAGTCTGGCGGGCCGATGAAGATCTTCTCCTGGAACGTCAATGGCATTCGGGCCGTCATCCGCAAGGGTGACTTCGGCTCATTCGTCGAGAAGTACGACCCCGACATCCTCTGCATGCAGGAGACCAAGGCGGAGCAGGGCCAGGCCGAGATCGACCTCCCGCAATACGAGGAGTACTGGAACTCGGCCGGGAAGAAGGGCTACTCCGGAACCGCGATCTTCACCCGGCAGAAGCCGATCGCGGTCCTGAACGATTTCGCCGCCGAGATCTCGGACGAGTACGACCTGCACAACGATTCATACGGCGACCCGCGGGCCGAGGGCCGGGTGATCACCGCCGAATACGACCACTTCTTCCTGGTTACGACCTATGTGCCGAACGCCAAGCGGGATCTCTCCCGGTTGAAGCTGCGCGAGAAGCAGTGGGATCCGGCCCTGCTCCATCACATGAAGATGCTTGACGCGAAAAAGCCGGTCCTGGTCTGCGGCGACATGAACGTGGCTCACACCGAGGATGACCTGGCCAACCCGAAGGCCAATGCCGGCGAGCACGGCTTCACGGACGAGGAGCGGCAGGGGTTCCAGAACTTTCTCGACGCCGGCTTCCTCGACACCTTCCGCCTCTTCGCCGAAGGCAACGGCCATTACTCCTGGTGGTCGTACATGTCGAAGGCCCGGGAGCGGAACGCCGGCTGGCGGATCGATTACTTCCTTGCCTCCGAACGCCTCAGGCAGGCAATCACCGGGGCGGAGATCCTGGGTGATGTCATGGGTTCCGACCACTGCCCGGTCAGCGTCGAGCTCGATGAAAAGAAACTGGCGAAGCTGTAGGGCAGCCCGACCGTGAAGAAGGGCGGCCGCCTAGGCCGCCGCCCTTCCCGATACGCGTACGCGGCGCTATTTCACCCGGACCCTCGCAAAGGCGGAGGCGGACACGCCGTTTCCCTTGACCGTGAACCTGATGGTCCGGGAGTGACCTTTCCGGCCGCGCACCCTGGCCCGGATGCCGATCGTCCTGGCGACGCCGGGAGCGATCCAGCCGACCTTCTTCTTGACCGAGGGCGCAAACAGGTAAACGCCCTTTGCCGTGGCCGTTCCGTAGTTCCTTACATAGACGCGGAAGAACCCCCTGCCGCCGTTCCGGACCGCGCGCGGCTTCTTCACAACTTTCGCCTTGAGCTTGGCGTGACCGGCCAGACCGACGCAGCTCTGCATGGTCTCGGGGGAAGCGACCCGGGTGGTCGGACCGACGTCGGTGCCAGCCGGGTAGGTGCGCTCGCCGAGCTCGAAGACGGCGTTGGTCTTCAGCGGGCTGCTGGCACACCTGGCCTGGACATAGTTCGGGTCGAGACCGTGAACGTGGACGCCGATGTCTTCGCGATCAAGTCTGCCACCGGGGAAGTTCAGATCAAAGTACTTGACGGCCGAGTCATTGCTCAGCACGGGAACGGCCATGCTGAGGACGCTCCCCTTCAGGGTGCCGTTCATGAGGATGCCGACGTTGGTGGTCTTCGAGTAGCCGTAGATCTTGATCCTGGGCTGACCACTGCCCGTGTAACCGGCGTTGAAAGCAATCAGGATGGGGTCGGTGATGAGCGCTGTCGGCAGGTTGACCTTGGCGAGGTAGATCGCCGCGGTACCGCTGCCGACGACCGACTTGCTGCAGGAGGCGACGACGCCCGAAGGATTCGAAAGGTTCGAAGTGTTGCTGAGCTTGCTGTCCGAGCAGACGGGAGTCTTCGAATTGTTCGGGCGGATTGCCATTCCGGCGGGGAACGTGACCTTCACGTTCTTCATCGGCAGGACCTGCGGCGAGGTGTCCGGTGTCGTCACCTCCGCATGAATGTTGAGTCTGGCTGCAACCTGCTTCTCCTTGAAAAGCTTGCCCCCCATGCCGGAGATGCTGGTGGTAGCGGTGACCGTTTCACCCGCGGCACCGGCGCTGGAAGCGAAGGCGAGCGAGACCGTGGCGGCCAGAAGGAAAGCGAGTGTGTTCTTCAGGTGTTTCATCATTTCCTCGGATGTCGTGGACGGAGTGAAACTCGGGCGGCCGCGGGAGCCGCTACCTGAAGAAACCCCCAGCTCACCCCGCAAGCTTTGGCGTTTACCCGACCTTTACCGGGCGGGGACAGGGACCGGCCCGGGAACTGCACGAAAAAGGGCCGCCCGGAGGCGGCCCTTTTTCGCTGTTGATTGAGGCAGTCTTACTTGACCTTCACCTGCTTGGTGGTGCTGGCCTTGACGTTGCCGGCCTTGGCCGTGAACTTGACGGCAACCTTCTTGCCCTTCTTGCCCTTGATCTTGGCCTTGACGGTGACCGTCCTGGTCTTGCCGGGTGCGATGTTGCCGGCCTTTGCCTTGCCGCCGCGGTTGTTGGTGACAACAACGTTCTTGACGGTGGCGGTGCCGGGGTTCTTGATGGTGACCTTGTAGGAACCCTGCTTGCCGTTCTTGACGGCGCCCGGACCGCTCACCTTGCTGAAGCCGAGCTTCGCGGTGCCGGCCTTGCCGGTGCAGTTCTGCGTGGTCTGCGGCGAAGTGACCTGGGTCGTCGGGCCGGTCGGGGTACCGCTCGGGTAGGCACGCTCACCGAGCTCGAAGACGGCGTTGGTCTTCAGCGGGCTGCTCGCGCACTTGGCCTGAACGTAGTTCGGGTCAAGGCCGTGGACGTTGACGTTGATGTCGTCACGGACCAGCTGGCCACCCGGGATATTGAGCTGGAAGTACTTGACGGCGGAGTCGTTGCTCAGCACCGGAATCGCGATGTCCAGGACTTCGCCCTTCAGGGTGCCGGTCATCAGGATGCCGACGTTGGTGGTCTTCGAGTAGCCGTAGATCTTCAGCTTCGGCTGGCCGCTGCCGGTGGTGCCGGCGTTGAACACGATCAGGATCGGGTCAACGATCAGGGTTTCCGGCAGGTTGACCTTGGCCAGGAAAATCGCGGCGGTACCGGAACCAACCACCGACTTGGGGCAGGAAGCGACGACGCCCGCGGGATCGGCCAGGTTCGAGGTGATGCTCAGCTTGCTGTCGGTGCAGGCCGGCGTCTTCGAGTTGTTCGGCTTGAAGGTCATGCCGTTCGGGAAGGTGATCTTCACGTTCTTCATCGGGTTGACCTTCGGAGAATCGGACGGAGTGTTTACTTCGGCTCGAATCGTGAGCTGGGAAGACGAAGTGACTTCCTTGAAGTAGTTGCCGCCGCCCTGAGGGGCGAGGGTGGTGGTCGCGGTCACGGTCTCGTTCGCCGCGTTGGCATTCGCTACCAGCGCGAAGGGAACGATCATGGCGATCACGAGGGCTATGTATGGAACTCCCCCGTTTCGGGCGACACTTTTCTAGTGGGTTTTTGAATCGTAGTTGGGGGTGGTTTGGGTGAGGGCCAGGCTAGCCTGGCCCTCGAACTCGGCGGGTGATAGCCAGCCGAGGTATGAG
>WBZM01003503.1_pt1 | contig 11271 bp, 9 predicted proteins | sample 5204271 | NCBI WGS metagenome assembly WBZM01 (sample SAMN12344346, study PRJNA552823) | activated sludge metagenome | biome: Activated sludge suspended growth; feature: Nitrification reactor; material: Wastewater; isolation source: activated sludge from nitrification reactor of wastewater treatment...
CGGCCTCGCGCAGGGTATACCAGGCCCGCACGGGCGGCGCAATGCGGCCCAGGTCGGTGTTGGTTGGGCTGGTCAGCACTTCGACGCCTTCCCTGCCGAACAGCCAGCGCGCCCGGTACAGGTGCAGCGGGTGGCTGACCACGATAGCCGACTGCCAGCCGTTGGCGGCCATCAGGTCTGCCACCACAGCCGCTTCGTCGGCCGTGGTCCAGGCGTTGCTGTCTTCGATCACCCAGGCTCGCTCGGCCGGCAAGCCCAGCTCTTGCACGGCAAAGCGACAGGCCACCGCCCCGGCCGCCAGCCGGTCGCCGCCTGCGCCGCCGGCGCAGATCACGGCCGGCGCCATGCCCGCGTTGTACAGGTCCATGGCGTGGTAGGTGCGGCTCAGCAGGTCGGAGCTGGGGCTTCCGTCCGGCTCGACGCGCGCGCCCAGGATGACAATGACGTTGGCCGGCTGCGCCCGATCCTGGCTGCCCAGCCGGTTGATCTGCCATGACAAAACGCCGACGACCAGCACGGCCGTCAGCGTCATCGCCAGAATAACCAAGCCCAGGGCTTGCAGCACCCGTTTCACGGCGGCATTATAGCACCTAACGCCCCCGAATGCCAAAGCGCCCGCAGACTTACAGGCAGTCTGCGGAACAAACGGTTGACATTGCAACCATGCTATAGTAGAATGTTGGTCAAGAATCAGGGCGCTAGAGCAATCCATGTCAACCACCGACCATCCTCTGAAAGTCTTCGTGCAGCAGTTCGGTCGTGATTTCGCCGAGTGGCTATTGGATGCGGAGGTTCTTTTAGTTGAACCGGTGAATGTCGAATTGACCGCAGAGACGCTCAGAGTTGACAGCCTGCTGCGAGTATTTCAGGCCAATGGTGACGTGATCCTGTTGCACGTTGAGTTCCAGGGCCGCCGCAGTGAACCAGCCATGCCCCTGCGTCAACTGGGTTATCTGTCCCGATTGATCTTCAACCATGGTCTTGACACGAGGCTCAGGAGCGTAGTATTGTACACGGAGCCTGGTGCAGGTAAGACCGATCTCGGACAATACCGCGTTGAAGATGGTCATGGCAATGTGACCCTGGAATGGCGATATGCGCCGGTAATGCTTTGGCAGATCAGCGGCGAGGAGATACTGAAAACGGGACGCCCAGCCTTGTTTCCCTTGATTAGTCTGACACGCGCCGATGATTTGCCACGGATTTTGCCCGACGTTGTAGCAATTTTGCGACGCCAATCTGATGACGAACTGCGCACGAGACTTTTCAACGGGTTGTTGTCTCTGGCCAGTGATGAGGAGGTTTTGAAGATGATGGAGAATCTGCTTTCCAATGATGAGTATGATTTCGAGACGCCATATCTCCGACGGTGGCGCGAGAAAGGCCTAACCGAGGGCCGCGCCGAGGGCCGCGCCGAGGGCCGCGTCGAGGGCCGCGCCGAGGGCCGCGCCGAGGGTCAGTTGGATGGACTGAAGCAAGCCATTCTGGCCATCACAGCCTCGCGCTTTGACCCTCCGTTCTCCAAAGCTCTCGTTCTGGAGAAGTACATCGACCACGTTTCGGATGAAGCCAGGTTGCAGGCTCTCATTGTTAACCTGTCGCTGGCCAGCAGTTTCGATGCTGTTCTTGCCGACCTCCCCAACGGCGCCCAGTCCCAAAGCTCATGATCTCTGCGCTTTGATGTTTGCCAGTTCATCTGGCTGCTTCCAAGAAGACCCCGCCACATCGGCGGGGTCTTCGCGTCTTCCTGTTGCCTGCTAGCCTGTCAATTCCCTATCTACCAATTTTCCGATCACCCATCTCGCCATCAACATTCACTATACCCACACACGTGACATTTGACACACCCCTCTACATTCAACAGCGTGCTGTTGCCGCAGTCGGGGCACAGGTCGCCGATCTGCTTGGGGATGGGCAGGGAGAGCTGCTCGGCCGGCGCAGAGGCTTGCATCACGGGCTGCGGCGCCGGGGTCTGCTCCAGATGCTCGCCCAGCACTTGGGCGATAGCGTCCGGCAGGCTGCGCACCCGCTGCGGGCCGAAGCCCAGGTGCCGGCCGCCGCCGATGCCGTTGAGTTGGAACACCACTTGCTGCAAGCGCTCAGTGGGGGCTAGAGAACTGGGCATGCGCAGGATCAGGCTGATCAGCCGGCCCAGCGCCTCGCTGACGGCCGCCACGTCCGACCCGGCCTTGCCCACGTTCATAAACACCTCGAACGGCTCGCCCTCATCGGTGTCGTTGACCGTGACGTAGGCCGTGCCCAACGGGGTCAGGCGCCGATAGGTCGCGCCGTGCAGCCGCCGCGGCCGCGGCCGTTTGGCGTCGTAGTCCACCGCAGCATAGCTGGCCTGGTGTACGCCGTTGCCGTTGGTCTCCGGCAGCCCGACCTGGTGGGGGGCGGCGTTCAACGTCTCATGGGCGCTGGCCTTGCCGTTGGCCACCGGCTCGGCCACGCCGGCCTTCTTGGCATCGGCCGTGGCCTTGGTCTCCAGCACCACCTCCTGGCGGCTGCCGGTCACGTAAACTGTCAGGCCTTTACAGCCCAGCTCCCATGCCTGGTTGTAAGCCTGGGCGACGTCGGCAGGGGTGGCTTCGGGTGGGAAGTTACAGGTCTTGCTGATACTGTTATCGACATAGCGCTGCAAGGCAGCCTGCATCAGCACATGTTCTTCCGGTTTGATGTCCTGGCTGACCACAAAGGTGTGCTGCAGCGCCTGAGGCAACTCGTCGATGCCCTGGCAGGTGCCGGTCAGCACGATCTGCTCCACGACGCGTGCGCGGTGTTCGCCGGTGATTCCGGCCTGGTCCAGCGCGTCCAGGAACAGCGGGCTGACGTAGGTCAGGGGCACGTCGCCGCCGGCTTCTTTGACATAACGTGTGTATGCCAGCGCGAACACCGGCTCGCAGCCGTAGCCCTCGCAGCCGGTGACGGTGCCGATGGTGCCGGTGGGCGCCACAGTGGTCTGCGCGCCGTTGCGAATGCCGTGGGTCTTAATGCCCTCGACGATTGCCCCCCAGTCGATCTCCGGCCGGCCAAAGCTGTGGCTGTAGGCTTGCAGCGGCGTGGGCGGCTGCCATTGGAGGTTCTCCGGGTCATAGATCGAGCCGCTGATGGCGGGGAAGGGGCCGCGCTCGCGTGCCAGTTCGATGGACGTCCTCATGCAGTGATAGCGCACGAACTCCATTACCTGCCCGGCCAGGTCCAGCGACTCCTGGTCGCCGTAGCGCACGCCGATCTTGTACATCACGTCCGCCAGGCCCATGATGCCCAGCCCGATGCGGCGCACGCGGTGTGCGGCATCCTGCAACTGCGGCACGGCCGGCACGTACTTGTTGGCGCTGACCACATCATCCAGAAAGCGCGTCGACTCCGCCGTCGTCTGCTCGAGCGCGTCCCAATCGATCTGGCCGTCCTCGGTGATGTGCTGGGCCAGGTTAATGGAGCCGAGACAGCAGTTCTCGTAGGGGCCGAGCCACTGCTCGCCGCAGGGGTTCGTTGCCTCGAGCTCATAGAGGTGCGGCACAGGGTTCGACCGATTCGCCGCATCCAAAAACAACATACCCGGTTCGCCGTTGCGGTGGGCGTACTGAATGATCTTGTCGAACAGCGCGCGGGCGCGCACGGTGCGGGTCACCTGGCCGGTGTGCGGGTTGACCAGGTCGAAGTCGCCATCGCCCCGGACCGCCTGCATGAAGGCGTCGGTCGCGCCCACAGAGATGTTGAAGTTGGCAATCGTGCCCTCTTTGGCCTTGCAGGCGATGAATTCCTCGATGTCGGGGTGGTCGACGCGCAGCACCCCCATGTTGGCGCCGCGGCGCGTGTTGTGGGTCACCAGGCCATTGGCCAGGTAGGTGTGGTTGTCCTCAACCTCCAGATCCAGCGTCAGCGACTCGCCGGCTGGCCGGGTCTCGGCCACATGGACGAACCACAGGTCCTCCACGGGGCGGGCGTGGCGTGCGAATTCCGGCGAAGCTGCCGCCAGCTCCCGGTAGCCGCTCAGGGTAAGCTGGCGTTCGCCGCGCAGGTAACGGAGCAGCTTTCTGCGCAGCGAAGGATCCGTTGCGCGCCAGTTGATGCCCTGGCCGCGGCCTTTTTGATCGATCTGAGGTAGAGTGATTTCCTCCAACACCGGCTGTAGCCAGTATTCGGCATGCGGCAGCACGTAGCTGGACTCGCGCTCAGCGTCGGGGCGGAATGTATAGCAGCCAGTGAAGCGGCTGCGGCGGTCACAGCCGATGCGCTCTCGCCAGGCTTCCAGGCCCACATATGAGTTGATCCGCACCATCCACTGGGGCCGGCTGCCCAGCTTGCCGGGGTATTCGGTTCTGCGCAGGGTGACGGGACAGCCCAGCCCGACCAACAGTGTGGCGGCTTCCTGCGCCAACTGCTGCGAAGTGGTGCTGAGTTGGGGATAGCCATGCGACAGGCCGCCATCGGCCTCGAACAGCCCGCGCAGATACGCACCGACGACGCTGGCCGGGCTCTGCCGCACCAGCTTTGGAATTCGCACCTCATGGCTCTTGGCCTTGGCCAGACCGTTGTCGGTCATAAATTGTTTGACCAGAGCGCTATCGATGATGAAGGTTACAGAAGCGTCGTCGGGCTTTTGCTGGCGGTGTATGTTGCAGCCAGGGAACGTTTGCTGCAACAGGTGAGGCAGCTCCTCCAACATGTAACTGTCGTGAGCAACGCTAAATCCGATGCGGTGGTCTTGCAGATCGGCCGCCACAAAACCATCGCCGGCCAGATAGCCCAGCAAAAAGGCCAGAGTCTCGTCCAGAAGAGGAGGAAAAGCAATCTCAGCTTGGTTGCCGTGAGTCTTGCCAGGCCGTCGCAGTGCACGCAGCCGCCCTTGATGCTGGCCTAGCTTGACCAGAATGGCGTCGCCCGCGTGCAGCTCATCCAGCCGACGCCAGACCGGGCCGTCGGAGGTCATAATCTTGACTTTGTGGTTGAACGTGCCGGTCAGCGACAACCCTTCGCGCGTCGTCACGGTCATCACTGGCTGCACGCCGTTGTTGTAGCCGCGCGGCGATGGGCGGTCTCCCTCGTCGGTTGGCACGCGCAGGCTGTGCTCCTGCCAGCCTGACCGATCCGCATCCACCAGCTCATCCAGGCGCAACAGGCCGTTGCCGGTGAACACCAGCGTATCCGGCGTCAGGCACCCGCCTTGCGCAATTTCTCCAAAGGCTGCGTCGTACACCCGCAGGAACCCCACCGGTCCGCTGGCCACGCCGGCGCTGCTGTTGACCGGGTCGCTCTTGGGGCGCAGGCGGCTGAAGCTGAAGCCATTGCCGCCGCCGGTTTGCTGGATCAGCGCCGCGTTGCGCAGGGTGTTGAAGATGCCCTCGGACGAGTCCTTGCCCATGTCGTCGTCGATGGCCAGGACGAAGCAGGCCGCAAGTTGGCCTAACGGCGTGCCCGCGCCGGTGAAAGTGGGGGAGTTAGGGAAAAAGCGCAGCTCGGTCAGCAGGTCGTAGAACTGCTCGGCCACGGCTTGGTAGTCAGCATCGCTGCCATAGGCGCGCTCGGGCAGGGCTACGTTGCTGGCGACGCGCCAGAACATCTCTTGAACGGTCTCTGCCGGCTTGCCGTCCAGCCCCTTGCGCAGATAGCGCCTGCGCAACACCTCAAGGCCATTCTCACTGATGTGAGTCAGGTCGCTTTGCCTGGAAATGGGCAAGGCAACGCTCTCTTCCACGGTAGACACCATACTGCTCATCGCTCATCCTCCACAGACGTATGTTTTCGGATTCACCGAGTAATGTTGAAAGCGATAACGAAAAAAAAGAGACGGATTACCGCACCGGCTCGTAGATGAACCGCCGCCCGCCGCCGTCGATGATCTCTTCGCCCACCCGGAACAGCAGGCCGCGGCGCTCCAGCTCTTTCAGCCGGTTGCTCTTGGTGCTGGGGGACAGGGTGTCGGGCAGGTCCTGCGCACTGATCTGGCCGCGCGCCACCGCCAGGTTGTAGGTTTGCAACAACGCCGGGCTGAGGCTGCCCAACACGCTGGCGTTGCCCTGGCCGTCCACCTGCACGCAAGTCAGGCCGTGCAGCGACACCGCCGCGGCAATGCTCTCGCTGACGCTCTGGCTTGGCCGGCGCACCACCACGAACCTGGGCGTCTTGGCGCGCTGCGATGCCTTGAGCAGGTTGGCCACCACCTCGTCGGCCCAGGAATAATCCATGAACTGCACCTGCTCCAGGTCCAGCACCAACATGCTGTTGGCCGGCAGTGCTTTCAGCCGGGTGAGCAGCTCATCTTTGGCCTGGGCATCGCGGCCGCCCAGGATCGGGCCGGACAACTCGACTTGCTCTTCGTGCAATGGCATCATGCTCCACCAGGATCGTAGGCTGTGCGGGGCGAATGGCGCTGGCTGTTCGACCGTCCAAGGAGGCTAGGCGCCCGCTCGCAAAGCTCGCATCGGCCGGTCGGCGTATGTTCGACTTCGGAACTGGCCTGGTCTGTCACCGTTGGCTGAAGCTGATGCCAACCTGGGTGCCGGGGAACCACGCCCCGGCCAGGGTGCGCGGCTGGCGATCGGCGCTGACGTAGAGTCGCTCGTCGCCGGAGCGAATGCTCAACCGGCCGCCGTAGCGGCGCACGACGGCGTAGATGCTGCGCAATCCCGCGCCGCCGCCCGTGGTGCGGCTGCTCAGGCCGCCCAGCGCCCGCTGGATCGCCTCGCCGTGCCGCCATTGGGCCGCTTCGGGATGGCGTCCGGCCAGGCTGGCCCGGATACCGACGCCCGGATCGGCCACCGCCAGCGAAACGTAGCGCTGCCCTTGCCGGTCCCGCAGAATCTGGGCTACTGCCAGCCCTTCAGCCCGGCTGTGGTCGACGACGTTGTAGCACAGCTCCGAGACAACCTTGCTGGCGTCGAGCACGTCGCCGGGGTCGAAGCCCAGCCGCTGCTGGGTCAAGCCAACCAGATAGGCCAGCACAGCCTGGACGTCGCTGCGGCTGCGGATGGCGCTGAGCGGCAGGGCGCCGCTGCGCTCGTCGCGTGCCTCATGGCCAGGCAGATTGCGCAACTCGGCCCAGGGTCGCAGCGCCGCCGCCAGGCCGGTCTGCACCACGCTCGCCCGTGCCTTGGTGTGCGAGGGCAACACAATGACCAACGGGCGCTGGCGGTCGGCCAGTTGGCGGGCCGCCAGACACAGGCAGGCTGCGCCGTAGGGATCGATGAAGGCAGCAGCCTGCAGGTCGATGGTGATCTCGCCGCTGCCGGTCAGATCGCCAGCCAGGCGACCCATCAGGCGGTCGCAAGCTGCCGCGTTGAGGCCGTCATCCTGTGCAAGCACCAGACGCATGGACCACCTAAGCTGGCGTCAGCATGCGGCTGATGTGCTCTTGCAGCGCTTCCAGGTCGCTGAGCTGCAAATAGACCATGGCGAAGCGGATGTAGGCCATGGGATCGAGGCGTTTCAGATGGTCCAGGACACAGGCGCCGACAACGCTGCTCTTGATTTCTACTCGTCCCATGGCCGAGAGTTCGTCCTCGATGGAGTCTACCATGTCCTCGATGGCGGCCTGGGGGATCGGGCGTTTGGCGGTTGCTGTAAGCACGCCGTGCATCAGTTTCTGACGGTCATACGGCTCGCGCCTGCCATCGCTCTTCAAGATGAGCAACGAAGCAGCCACGTGTTCATAGGTAGTAAAACGCTTGCTGCACGCCTCGCACACCCGGCGGCGGCGAATTCCATCGCCCGTGGTTCGGGTGTCTATGACGCGCGAGCGATCTTCTCCGCAATGAGGGCACTTCATTTGGACTCCACGAGGAGAATCGAGGCCAACGCGGCGTGCGGGCCGCTCTCCCTGACGGTTGTTCAGCGATGCCCGCCAAGAGCCGTCAATGCCAGGAACAACGATTCGTACCGATGTGCTGCGTTATCTTGTGGTTGGATTGCACTGACATACTACATATTGTAGTTCGCAGGCAGGGGCAATTGTACCACAGCTCTCCCGTCTTGGCAAGGCACTTATCATCACCGGCGCGCCAACACAACGAATTTTAAGGTAATGCGAAGAACGAGCCATGCCGCCCTATGGCTGTGCAGGCGTTTTTCCGCCCCTGACGGTCCGGTTTTCTTGCCAGTCCCCACCTGACTTTTCCACCCAGCCGAAGGTTCGCCTCGCAGGCATGCCGCTACGTCCGGCCTGGACCGCCAGGCCGGACGTAGCGGCTGCAATCATGGGGAGCGACGATGCCGCAGGTGATCAGGCTTGCTGGCGCTTGCGCAGAAAGGCCGGAATCTCCAGATCGTCCGGGTTGTAGGTGCGCACCGGGAAGGGCACGGTCTTGTCGCTGCGCTCGTGCGAGACAGCCGCCGGGAAGGGGCGAGCGTTGGACACGGGCTTGCGCGCTTCGGCGGCCACCTCGAAGCCGGTGGCGATGACGGTGACCCGCAGCTCGCCGTTCATGTTGGGATCGATCACTGCGCCAAAGATGATGTTGCACTCGGGGTGCGCTGTGGCGCGGATGATCTCGGCCGCCTCGTTGACCTCGTGCAGCGTCATGTCCATGCCGCCCGTGACGTTGAACAGGATGCTCTGGGCGCCGTCGATGCTCACGTCCAGCAATTTGCTGGCGATGGCCTGCTCCGCGGCCTGTTGCGCCCGGTTGTCGCCGGTGGCCGAGCCGATGGCCATCAGAGCCGATCCACCGTTCTCCATGACCGCGCGCACATCTGCGAAGTCCAGGTTGATCAGACCGGGGATGGTGATCAGCTCGCTGATGCCCTGGATGCCTTGGCGCAGCACGTCGTCGGCGATGGAGAAGGCATCGCGAATGGTCGATTTCTTATCCACGATCTGCAGCAGGCGGTCGTTGGGGATCACGATCAACGTGTCCACCTGCTCCTTGAGGCGCCGCAGGCCCTCATCAGCCGCGCGGCGGCGCTTGGCGCCCTCGAAGGTAAAAGGCTTGGTGACCACGCCGATGGTCAGTGCGCCGGCGTCGCGCGCCAGCTTGGCCACCACCGGGGCCGCGCCGGTGCCCGTGCCGCCGCCGATGCCGGCTGTAACGAAGACCATGTCGGCGCCTTCCACGATGCCGCCCAGCTCTTCCTGGGACTCCATCGCGGCCTTTTCGCCGATCTCAGGGTCGCCGCCCGCGCCCAGGCCGCGGGTCAGCTTGTCGCCGATGCGCAGGCGCTGAGGCGACTGTGCATCCAGCAGAGCCTGGGCATCGGTGTTGACCACGATGAACTCAACACCCTGGATGCCGGCTTCAATCATGCGGTTGACAGCGTTGCTGCCGCCGCCGCCCACGCCAACCACGCGGATCTTGGCGAAGTTGTCCACATAGCTCGGCGATACGTCTCGGGTCGATTTGCGTGTCATGTCGTCGCTCCTCACTGTGAATAGAAGCCATTCCCTTGGGAATGGGGCGTGCCGCTTGCTAACGGCGTCGATAGTCGATTCGGACGGCGTCGCCGGTCGAAGATCCCATTCAACCGGGCAACAGATTTTTGAGCCAGCGCATCACCCGCTCCATGAAGGGGCTGCGCGGGCGCCGCTCACTGAATTCACCGGAAATCCACTGGTTGTGCAGGGCCCACAGCAGCAGGCCAACGCCCGTAGCGTTTTCCGGGGTGCGCAGGTCGGGCGGCATATGGGCCAGGTTGGCCGGGATGCCTACCCGCACCGGCAGTTGCGTCATCTGCCGGGCCAGCTCGCGCAGGCCGGGCAGTTGGGCCGTGCCGCCGGTCAGCACTAAGCCGGCCGGCACCAGGCCCTCGTAGCCAGAACGTTTGATCTCGCGCAGCACCAGATCGATCATCTCCTCGGCCCGGGCCTCCAGAATCTCGGCCACCAGTTGGCGAGGTACGGTGCGAGGGCCGCTTTCGCCAAACACGTCGATGGTTACTTCCTGGTCCGGTGGTACGCGGCTGGCCAGGGCGCTGCCAAAGCGCAGCTTGAGTTGGTCGGCCGCCTCGAAGGGTGCGCCCAGGCCCACGGCCAGATCGTGGGTCAGGTGCTGGCCGCCCACATCCACCACGACCGTGTGCCACAGGCTGCCCTTCATGAACATGGCAAGATCTGTGGTGCCGCCGCCGATGTCCACAGCAACGACACCCATATCGCGCTCGGCCTCGGTCAGCACGGCTTCGCCCGAGGCCAGCGGCTCCAACACCAACTCTTCGACCTCGATACCATGGGTTTGGACGCAGCGCAGCAGGTTGCGCACAGCGCCTGTAGCCCCGGAGATGACCTGGGCGTCCACTGCCAGCCGGAAGCCGTGCATACCAATGGGCTCCAGCAGATCTTCTTGTTCGTCCACGGCGTAGCTGCGTGGTACGACGTGGATAATCTCGCGGTTGTGGGGCAGGGCGATGGCTCGGGCAGCTTCCTTGACACGGGCCACATCCTCGGCCGACACGATGCGGTTGCGACCAATAGGCACCGCACCCTTGCTTGGCTGGGCCTGGATATGGCTGCCGGCAATGCCAACGAACGCGCGGCCGATGGACCGGTCGGCGGCCTGCTCGGCCTCTTCGACGGCCTGGCCGATGGCCGCAGTGGCTGCGGCCACGTTGGTCACCACGCCTTTGGTCATGCCATCCGAATGCGCCCGGCCATAGCCGACGACCTCCAGCGTATTCTCGTTGACGACCTCGGCGATGATGGCGCAGACTTTGGTGGTTCCGACGTCGATGGCACAGATGGTGTCTGCCACGGTTTCGATCCTTCGCTGCATGGGCGGGTAGACCCCGCCCCTACGTGTTGCTGTGGCCGGTCTCCTGACCGTGCCACGCCTGCTATTGGGCCAGCCGCAGGGTGTAGCCGTCCTCGTCGCGCCAGTTGATTTCAGCCGGCATCTGGCCCTGGCTGGCCAGGCTCTGGTGCAGCACGAGCAACGATGCCACACGCTGGGCCATGCCGTCCGGGTGGCCCAGGTAGACGTACGTCCCGCCGGGAAAGCGGAACTGCAGGCCCTTGGTGCGTTCATAGCCGAAATCTGTCACCTCGGGTGTCTGCTGCCGCACCTGGCGCACACTGGCGATCAACTGCTGGTCCGGCCGGCCGTCGGCGGTCATGGTGCTGCCATCCAGGTCCCACAGCACCGGCAGCGCCTGTTCACCCGATGGCGACTGCGCCGCGCCTGCCAACACCGGCATGGTGATGCCTTGGTCGTCAACCCAGTACTCCTGGCCGTTGACTTTCCAGACCGCCACGGGCTCGCGCTCCTCGACCTCGATGCGGACCTGATTGGGCAGGGACGTCGTCACCCATGCCTGGCGGATGTATGGCAGCTCTTCGAT